>Ga0209123_1000018_pt1 | contig 345214 bp, 310 predicted proteins | sample BarGraIncu00431A_FD_184500 | JGI IMG/M metagenome (GOLD analysis project Ga0209123, IMG submission 184500) | Arctic peat soil microbial communities from Barrow, Alaska, USA - Barrow Graham LP Incubations 004-31A (SPAdes) (version 2) | ecosystem: Environmental > Terrestrial > Soil > Wetlands >...
ACCTGGTCCACATTGAGCGTCACCACATACAGACCGGCATAGCGGCTGGCGCAGGCATAGGCGGCCTGGTCGAGCAATTTAAGAATCGTTCCACCATGGACATTGCCTGAAAAATTGGCCGTATCGGGCGTCATCAAAACCGTCATGGACAGTTGGTGTGCGGGCAGGTTCATCTGCGGTCCTTTAAGAAATTAAAAACGTCCAACACGCCCGCCTTCGTCTTTATATATAAAAACAGGCTCTAGCCCCCGTTGAACATGCGTGAGCAGCTACTATTTTTGTAGCAACTGAGCAATCGCCTGCGGGTAAATGATGTGCTCTTGTGTGAGCACCCGAGCCGCCAGAACTTCAGCGGTGTCACCTGGCAGCACCGGTACCACGGCCTGCGCCAGGATCGGGCCGTGGTCCAGTTCAGCGGTCACCTGGTGGACGGTGACACCGGCCACCTTGCACCCGGCATCGATTGCCCGCTGGTGCGTGTGCAGCCCCGGAAAAGCCGGTAACAACGAAGGGTGAATATTGAGCAAACGGCCTTCATAACGGCTCACAAACCCCGGCGTCAGAATACGCATAAAGCCCGCCAGCACCACCAACGCGGGCTGACCGGGTTCGTCATGGCGGTCAATCAGATGGGACAGCGCCTGGTCAAACGCCTCTCGCGAGTCAAACTTTTTATGGTCCAGAACCTCGGTCGCAATGCCCTGCTCCCGTGCAAAAACCAGCCCGCCAGCCTCAGCCTTGTTGCTGATGACCGCCGCCACGCGCGCACCAAATTTATCCATCCAGCCTTCACGCTTGGCAGTTTTTATGATGGCAGCCATGTTGGAGCCGCCGCCTGAGATCAAAATAACGATGTTTTTCATTCTGGCTTAATTATGACTTCGACCCATCCCACACTGACATTGACCCCCATCGAGGCCCGCGTGATCGGCACCTTGATGGAAAAAGCCCGCACCGTGCCGGACAGTTACCCGCTGTCGCTGAACTCCCTGATCATTGGCTGCAACCAGAAGACCACCCGCGATCCGCTGATGGAACTGAGCGAGGCACAAGTGGCTACGGCGCTGGACAACCTGAAATCGCTCTCTCTGGTGCGCGAAAGCAGCGGCAGCCGCACCACCCGCTATGAGCACAACTTCCAGCGCGGTGTGGGCGTGTTCGAGCAGGCGGCTGTACTGCTGGGTTTGTTGATGCTGCGCGGCCCGCAAACAGCAGGCGAATTACGCCTGAACACCGAGCGCTGGTACAAGTTTGCCGACATTTCATCGGTCGAAGGTTTTCTGGAAGAGTTGCAAGACCGGTCCGAAGAAAAAGGCGGCCCGCTGGTAGTCAAACTGGCGCGTGCACCGGGCGCTCGCGAACAACGCTGGGCGCACCTGCTGTGCGGCCCGGTGGATGCCACACAAACCGGCGTGAGCCGCGCGTCGGAAGGACTCTCAAGTGATGCCTCTGAGCGCATTGCCCGCCTTGAAACTGAAGTGGCCCAGCTGCGCGAAACCGTGCAAAAGCTGTGCACTGAATTGGGCGTTTCGCCCCCGGATCAGGCCTGAAACCTGTGCCGCCCTGAAGTCTGGCTAAATTTTGAGCGTATAGATTTCAGCGGTGGCTCGCTCAGCCTCGCTGTGCCCCTGAAGCGCCTGATCCCACTCGGCGCCCAAGGCACCAACCTGTGGCACCAAGCCGGAAGTCATTGACGAGACTTCCTCCACAGCGGCATCAAACTCGCCCGCCATTTCGCGTGACGCCAGAAAAAGCCGCGCGATCATGGAGCCTCCCGAGTTGATGACGATGAGGTAACGCACGGGCTGACGATGGGGGGTCGGCAAGTGCGCGCTGGGTATTTCAATTCCAAAATTTTGGCTCATGGACCCATGGTGCCACAGAACCGGAATTTCAGGGTAACCCCTGCAACAAGCTGGCGAAATGCCTTACTCCGCCTCTCGCACCCGCAAAAAACTCGCAAATCGCGGCAGCCCTGTGGGGGTGTGATCGCGGTAACGGTAGGTGACGACCGACCCCACCGGTGGCGGCGATTTGCGCTGGGCGTCCGTAAAACCGGTACCCAGTGAAAACCGCTGACCATTCGGCAATTGCAATACGAGCGAGCCCATGCGCCCCGCATGGCGGCCTTGGCCGGGTTGGACGGCAACCACGCGGGCATCGGCATCGGGCAGCGGTTTGAGCTTGCGCAGGGCGTCACTGCGCCCTGGCTTCCATTCGGCATCGGCCCGGTGCAGGACGAAGCCTTCGCCCCCGTCGCTCACCAGTTGATCCAACTGGGATTGCAAGGCTTCACGGTCCGGTACGTGCTGCTGCTCGACCGCTTTGAGCCACGGCACACCAGCTGACTCGACCAAAGTACTCACACGCGCCGCACGTTCTGCAAACCGACCGGGTTGTCCCGGCAGGTCAAAAATCATGTATTTCACTTCACGCCACTGCGCGTCAATGGGGACACTGCGCCGGACAATGCCGGAGAGGCGATCAAAACTCTGCCGCCCGATCCACAACTCGCCATCCAATGGCGTCGAGGGCAAACCAGCGATGAACCAGCTCGGTGCTGCAATCTTGCGACCGCTGCGAAAGCGCAGCGTATGACCATCCCATAATGCGCGTACGCCATCGAGCTTTTCGCTGACCAGGAAATCAATCGGATCGTGCCCCGCCTGCCAATTTTTGGCCAACATGAGCGCGGGAGGCCGCACGGAAGGTGATTGAACCGCCGCTGTGTTCTTGACCGTAGCAGAAGCGCCCAACGGGAAAAACGCCGTTCCCAAGAGCAAGGCCAAGAGAGCAGCATGCCGACTGACTAACAGATATTTCATTTTTTATCCCTGAACCTATTTCAGGGAAAGTGTAGTGCCTGGACGAATGCGGCTTAACTCAGGCCACCAGGCGGGACGACTTGGGCACATGCGCCATCAGGAACTCCATCTGGTCGGCCAGAATGCGGCGGTTGCGCAAAATGAAGTCTTCCCACAAGCTGGGCACGTAAGGGGTGTAGAGCAGCGGCATATTGGCCTGCTCGGGCGTTCGGTGGCTTTTGCGGTGGTTGCAGGGACGGCATGCCGTCACCACATTCATCCAGATATCGATACCGTTTTGCGCAAACGGGATGATGTGTTCGCGCGTGAGGTCTTCTTCATGGAAATGCTCGCCGCAATACGCGCAAACATTGCGGTCACGGGCAAACAACTTGCTGTTGGTCAGCCCCGGCTTGAGGTTAAAAGGGTTGATATGGGGCACGCCCCGAGTACCAATGATGCTGTTGACGGTGATGAGCGACTGTTTGCCGGTGATCGCATTGTGGCCACCATGAAACACGGCCACTTGCGCGCCCATCTCCCAGCGCACCTCATTGGCAGCATAGTGAATCACCGCCTGTTCAAGCGAAATCCACGATTGGGGCAACCCTTGGGCTGACAGCTTCAAGACCTTCAAAACACGCCTCCTGGAACTTCAATTAGTACCACTGACACGAAATGCACTTGTCTCACGCGGCGGGGTAAATCCATCTTGCCCTGCTGCTAAGACACAATATACCCTGTTTCTATGACAATAAGACGTCAAGCCCCCGCGCCAACTGCGCAATCTGCTATCAAAAAGATACCCATCGAATGAAGGTTTTTCGCGGTTTTCACCACCCGGGCATTGCCCCTTCCTGTGCACTGACCATTGGCAATTTTGATGGTTTACACCGGGGCCACCAGGCCATGCTGGCCCTGCTCAAAAGCGAAGCCCAGCAACGTGGCATCCCCAGTTGCGCCATGACGTTTGAGCCCCATCCACGCGACTACTTTGCCGCCGTCAACCACAAACCGGAGCTGGCACCGGCCCGCGTGGGCACCCTGCGCGACAAGTTGACCGACCTGACTCAATGTGGCGTTGACCAGGTCGTGGTTTTGCCTTTTGATGACCGGCTGGCGTCGCTGGCACCGCAGGCCTTCATCGACGAGGTACTGGTCAAAGGACTGGGCGCCCGGTATGTGCTGGTCGGCGACGATTTCCGTTTTGGCTGCAAACGTGCAGGCGACTATGCGCTGCTCGATGCCGCCGGTCAGGTGCAAGACTTTGACGTAGCGCGCATGAACAGCTACGAAGTACACGGCTTGCGGGTCTCCAGCTCGGCCGTGCGCGAGGCCCTCGGCCAAGGCCGCATGGCAGACACGGCACGGCTGCTGGGACGCCCTTATCGCATCTCGGGCCATGTGGTGCATGGCCGCAAGCTGGGGCGCCAACTGGGCTTTAAAACCCTGAATCTGCGCTTTGCCCACTGGAAACCGGCTGCCAGCGGCATCTTTGTCGTACTTGTGCACGGCCTGACCGAAAAGCCGCTGAAGGGCGTTGCCAACATGGGGATTCGCCCCTCGCTGGACCCCAACGATGTGAATGGCGGGCGGGTGCTGCTGGAAACCCATTGCCTGGATTGGCCTGACAGTCTGGGCCCCGAGGGGGCCTACGGTAAAATCATCCGCGTTGAACTCCTCCATAAACTGCACGACGAACTGAAGTACGACGGGCTTGAAGCCCTCACTGCAGGCATCACCCAGGACTGCCTTGACGCACGTACGTACTTTGCCACCCAGCGCCACCATGACCACCCATAACACTCCGCCCGCAGACAAGACCGATTACCGCAGCACGCTCAACCTGCCCGATACGCCCTTCCCCATGCGCGGCGATCTGCCCAAGCGCGAGCCGGGCTGGGTCAAAAACTGGGAAAGCCAAGGTTTGTACAAAAAGCTGCGCGATGCCCGAGCGGGCGCGCCCAAGTTTGTGCTGCATGACGGCCCGCCCTACGCCAATGGCCAGATTCACATGGGCCACGCAGTCAACAAGATTCTGAAGGACATGATCGTCAAGGCGCGCCAGCTCAAAGGCATGGACGCCGCCTACATCCCCGGCTGGGACTGCCACGGCCTGCCGATCGAGAACGCGATTGAAAAGAAGTTTGGCCGCAAACTGGCGCGCGACGACATGCAGGCCAAGAGCCGCGCCTATGCCACCGAGCAAATCGACCTGCAACGCGAAGATTTCAAGCGTTTGGGCGTGCTGGGCGACTGGGACCACCCCTACCGCACCATGGATTTCAGCAACGAAGCCGACGAAATCCGGGCCTTCAAACGCGTGGTGGAACGCGGCTTTGTGTACCGCGGGCTCAAACCCGTGTACTGGTGCTTTGACTGCGGCTCCTCACTGGCCGAGTTTGAAATCGAATACGCCGACAAGAAGAGCGACACGCTGGACGTGGCCTTTGAGGCAAATGACCGAGATGCTGTCTGGTCAGCGTTCTGCTTAGATAGCGAAGCCAGGGCGGCAGAAGCACAACTGCGATTTAAAACCGGTCCAACAACCGTTGGCACTGAATTGATGAAGCGTATGCGCAGTCCTGAAAAGCCAATATTCGCCGTGATCTGGACGACGACGGCTTGGACCATCCCCGCCAACCAGGCCCTGAACGCCCATCCCGATCTGGACTACGCTCTGGTGGACACCCCCCGTGGCTTGCTGCTGCTGGGAGCCAGCCTAGTAGAAAAATGTCTGGAGCGCTACCAACTGCAAGGTGAAGTAATCGCAACAGCCAAGGGCGAGGCATTGCGTGGCCTGGTCTTCCGACACCCGCTCTATAGCACGGTCAACGCCGAGCAAGGCGGTGCCTTCAGTTACAAACGCCTCTCGCCCCTATACCTGGCCGACTACGTGAGTGATTCTGACGGCACCGGCATCGTCCACTCAGCGCCAGCTTATGGCGTGGACGACTTTAACAGCTGCATGGCACACGGCATGCACTACGACCAGATATTGAACCCGGTGCAAGGCAACGGTGTCTACACCGACGAGCTGCCTCTGTTTGGTGGCCAGCACATCTGGAAGGCCTGTGCCCGTATCCTCGAAGTACTGGGCGAAAGTAACCGCCTGCTGGCAACTCAAGCCATCGTTCACAGCTACCCGCATTGCTGGCGCCACAAAACCCCGGTGATCTACCGGGCTGCCGCCCAGTGGTTCATCCGCATGGACGAGGGCGAGGGTGTGTTCACCAAAGACAAAGCGCCCAAATCGCTGCGCCAGACGGCGCTGGACGCGATTGAAGAAACCTCGTTCTACCCCGAAAACGGCAAAGTCCGCCTGCGCGACATGATTGCCGGTCGGCCCGACTGGTGTATCTCTAGACAGCGCAACTGGGGCGTGCCCCTGCCCTTCTTTTTGCACAAAGACAGTGGCGAGTTGCACCCGCGCACCATGGAGATTCTGGACATTGCCGCCGACATGGTCGAGCAAGGCGGTATCGAAGCCTGGAGCAAGGCCACCACCGAATCCATCCTGGGTGCAACGGACGCCGAGCATTACACCAAGAGCAGCGACATTCTGGAAGTCTGGTTTGACTCCGGCACCACGCACACCACGGTGCTCAAGGGTTCGCACCCCGGCAGCGGCCACGACAACGGCCCCGAGGCTGACCTGTACCTCGAAGGCCACGACCAGCACCGCGGCTGGTTCCACTCGTCCCTGCTGACGGCCTGCGCCATGTATGGCCGCGCGCCCTACAAAGGCATCCTGACCCATGGTTTCACCGTGGACAGCAAAGGCCACAAGATGAGCAAGAGCGCCGGCAACGGCGTGGACCCGCAAGAGACGTCGAAAAAGCTCGGTGCCGAAATCATCCGCCTGTGGGTGGCGGCCAGCGACTACTCGGGCGACATTGCCGGGGACGACAAAATCCTGGCGCGCGTGGTGGACACCTACCGCCGCATCCGCAACACGCTCAAGTTTTTGCTGGCCAACGTCAGCGACTTTGACCCCGCCGCCGATACCGTGCCGTTCGATCAAATGCTGGAGATTGACCGCTACGCACTAAGCCGCCTCTCGCAGTTGCAAGCCGACATCCTGGCGCACTACGAAGTCTATGAATTTCATCCGGTCGTGGCCAAGCTGCAGATTTACTGTTCCGAAGACCTGGGCTCGTTCTACCTGGACGTGCTCAAAGACCGGCTCTACACCACCGCACCCAAATCGCTGGCGCGTCGCAGTGCGCAAACCGCGCTGTGGCAGATCACGCAAGCCATGCTGCGCCTGATGGCACCGTTCCTGAGTTTTACCGCCGAGGAAGCCTGGGCCGTGCTGGGCACGGCAGGCAAAACACCAGCCGCCAGCCAAGAGTCGATCTTTTTGGACACCTATGTCCAGCTCGGCGGCGTGGACGACGCCATGCTCGCCAAGTGGTCCCGCATCCGCGAGATCCGCGATGCGGTGAACAAAGACATCGAGGTGCTGCGCGCCGATGGCAAGGTGGGCTCGTCCTTGCAGGCCAACGTGGAACTCACGGTGAATGCCGAAGACTTTGCATTGCTGAGCAGCCTGGGCGGTGATCTGAAATTCGTCTTCATCACTTCCGCTATTACTTTAATAGCTGGTGACGCACTGTCCATAAGGGCTAGCGCCTCAAATGACGTTAAGTGCGAGCGCTGCTGGCATTATTGCGACGACATCGGTGTTGACCCGGCCCATCCCACCTTGTGTGGCCGCTGCTCCAGCAACCTATTTGGTGCCGACGAAGTGCGGGCGTTTGCCTGATGGCCACCCGCAAGTCCTCGTCCGGCTCGGGCGGCATGCTGCAATGGCTGGGTCTGGCTTTCATCGTGTTGATTGCCGACCAGTTCACCAAGGTGCTGATCATTGGCTTTTACCGTCTGGGTGACAGCACCTACGTCACCAGCTTCTTCAACGTGGTGCGGGCGCACAACTACGGCGCGGCTTTCTCGTTTCTGGACATTGCTGGCGGTGGGCAACGCTGGTTCTTCACGGCCATTGGTCTGGTGGCGGGCGGGGTGATTCTGTGGCTGCTCAAGTCACATGCTGGCCAAAAACTGTTCTCTTTTGCCATGGCCTGCATTTTGGGCGGCGCCATTGGCAATGTGGTGGACCGGGTGCTGTACGGCTATGTGGTGGATTTTCTGGACTTTCACTGGCGCTGGCTTGACCCGGTATTTGCAGCTGGGCACTTCCCGGCCTTCAACGTGGCCGACAGCGCCATCTCCGTGGGCGCCGCGTGTCTGATTCTGGACGAATTGCTACGGGTACGGCGCACACGCTGAGCAAGCCAGACCAACCACTCGCTATAAAGTTAATAGCTGCTCACGCATGGCCTACCTGCGTTAGCGGCTATTTTTACTTATAAGGTCAGAATCGTGCAGCCGGTGGTCTTGCGCGCTTCCAGGTCCAGGTGCGCCTGCTGCACATCTTCAAGCTTGTAGCGCTGACCGATCTGGATCGTCACCTTGCCGCTGGTCACGGCTTCAAACAAATCATCGGCCATCGCCTGCGTGCTTTCACGTGTGGCAGTGTGGGTGAACAGGGTTTGCCGCGTCAGGTACAAAGAACCTTTAGGTCCGAGCAAGCCAGGGGCAAACGGCGCCACGGGACCGGACGCATTGCCAAAACTGACCATCAATCCAAACGGGGCAAGACAGTCCAGGGACTTGTCCCAGGTGTCTTTGCCAACCGAGTCGTACACCACCTTCACGCCCTTGCCGCCGGTGATCGCTTTGACCCGGGCCAAAAAGTCTTCGCTGGCGTAGTTGATGACGAACGCCGCGCCATGCTCGCTGGCCAGCTCACACTTGGCGTCCGAACCAGCGGTACCGATCAGTTGCAGCCCCAAGGCCCGCGCCCACTGGCAGGCAATCAGGCCAACCCCGCCCGCGGCAGCGTGAAACAGCACAAAGTCACCCGCCTTCAAACCGCCTTGGGGCTGGGTGCGCTTAAGCAGGTACTGCGCCGTCAGCCCTTTGAGCATCATGGCAGCGCCGGTCTCAAACGAAATGGCATCGGGCAACTTGCACACGCACTTGGCAGGCATCACGCGCCGCTCGCAGTAGCTGCCGGGGGGCTGGCTGGCATAGGCGGCGCGATCACCCACTTTCAAATGGGTCACGCCCTCGCCCACAGCCTCCACCACACCGGCGGCTTCCATGCCCAGTTGCAGCGGCATCTGCATCGGATACAAACCGCTGCGCTGGTACACGTCAATAAAGTTCAGGCCGACCGCATGGTGGCGGATACGAATTTCACCCAGGCCAGGTTCGCCCACGGTCACAGTGACAAGTTTGAGCTGCTCGGGGCCACCGTTTTGGTCGATGCAGATGGCACGCGAAGGAAATGAGGTCATGCAAAGGTCTCCTGTTATTTGAGTTGGACAATATCGTGCCATGAATTGCCGCCGGGCGTCACCTCAGGGTCATAGGCGACTTGTTACAGTCTTGCCATGCACCCCAAACTCACCCCCGCCGCCGCCCTGCTGTTGACCCTGTCGCCCCTCTTATGGGCAGGCAACGCCGTGGTGGGTCGCCTGGTCACAGATCTGGTCTCGCCCATGACGCTGAATTTTCTGCGCTGGCTGCTGGCAGGCTGCTTGCTGCTGCCGCTGGCAGGCCAGGTGTTGCGCCACGACAGCCCGCTGTGGCCCAACTGGCGGCGGTTTTCGATGCTGGGCCTGCTCAGCGTGGGCGGCTACAACGCCTTGCTGTACCTGGCGCTGACCACCTCCACGCCCATCAACGTGACGCTGGTGGGATCGAGCATGCCGGTCTGGATGCTGCTGATCGGGCGCCTGTTCTTTGGCTCCACTATCTCGGGTCGCCAATGGCTGGGCTCGTTGCTGTCGATTGCAGGCGTGCTGCTGGTGCTGTGCCGGGGGCAATGGGAGGTGCTGATGCGCGTGCATCTGGTGCCGGGCGACTTGTATATTTTGATGGCCTCTGCGGGCTGGGCCTATTACAGCTGGATGCTGGCGCGCCCCACCACGGAGCCCAAAAGCATCCGCTCAGACTGGTCAGCTTTTTTGTTGGCCCAAATGACGTTTGGCTGGGCTTGGTCTGCCTTGTTCGCAGGCAGCGAATGGGCGCTGGGCAAAGGTCATATCAATTTGGGTTTGCCACTGATCACGGCGCTGGCCTTCATTGCCGTCGGCCCAGCCTTGATTGCCTACCGCGCCTGGGGCGCTGGCGTGGGGCGGGCGGGACCGGCCATTGCCGGATTTTTCACCAACCTCACGCCCTTGTTCACCGCCCTGCTCTCCAGCGCCTTCCTGGGCGATGCGCCGCAGCTCTACCACGTCGTGGCGTTTATCCTGATCGTGGGTGGCATCGTGGTGTCGTCACGCCGCTAGAAGCACTCGTCCCGTTTCATTTTCAATTCAAGGCGAGAGTAGGCGCACAGGCGCAGACAGTGCTTTAGCACGGCAAGGCGAAGCAACGACCTATCGCTTTGAATTGGGAATGAAACTACTGCGCCTGGAAGCCGCTGGACTTGATAATGCGCGCCCAGGTTTGGGAATAAGCGTGTTCTCGGGCCGCCAGTTGCTGCGGCGTCATGTAGCCGACCGTCAAGCCCATGCTGGTCAGGCGCTCACGCACATCGGGCATCGCCACTACCTTGGCCACGGCTGCTGAGAGCCGGTCGATGGTGGCTTTGGGCGTGCCAGCGGGCGCAAAAATGCCGTAGTACGGCACATCTTCAAACCCGGCCAGACCCAGCTCGGCAAAGGTCGGCACATCCGGCAAGGCCGCCTGACGCGCACTGCCCAGTACCGCCACGATGCGCACCTTGCCCGCCTTGTGGTTCTCGATGAAATCAGGCACCGAGGCCACGCCTGCATTGATCTGGTTACCCAGCATGTCGCCAATCATCGGCGCGCTGCCACGGTAGGGCGCGGACTGCAAATCGAGCTTGTACTTCTGCCCAATCAGTTTGACCAGAAACTCGGGCACCGAGGCCGGTGCAGGCACACCCACCGTGCCTTTGCCCGCGCCCTGGTTGCGCACCCAGGCCACATACTCGTTCATCGACTTGGCTGGCGTGCCGCCCGACACCGCCAGCGCATTGACAAAGGTCGCCACACCGGCCACCGGTACAAAATCCTTGGCCGGGTCAAACCCCGGGTTTTTCACGACCAGCGGCAAGATGGAAATGGTGTGGTCATGCGAGAGGAACAATGTCGTTCCATCGGGCGCCGCCGACTTGAGCACCTGCGCCGCAATTTGACCACCAGCACCGGCGCGGTTGTCCACAATCACTGGTACACCCAACTGGTCTTTGAGCTTGTCTGCCAAGGTGCGGGCAATGGCATCGGTGCCGCCACCTGCCGGGAAGCCCACCATCAGTTTGATCGTGCCAGTCTGCGCCTGGGCCAGACCGCCCAGCACAAAAGCACTGACAGCAAGAATGGTACGAAGTGCGCGGGAAAGACGCTGCACGGGGAATCTAAGCATGGGGAACTCCAGTTGAGGAAAACAAAATAGATCATGGGAATTTACCACCAGAATTTTCGCTGCTTGCTGTTTTACAAATTAGCCAATAAACTGACTATTAACCAGCTTAAAAGCCAGTTTATTGATGAAAACCTCTATACCAACTTTGTCTGCGCTTCCTGCCCCCGCGCAATCGGCGTTCACGCGCCTGGGCCAGCGGCTGCGTGCCCACCGGGTGCAGCGCGCCTGGACCCTGGCCGAAATGGCCGAACGGCTGATGTGCTCACCCACCACCCTGCGCGCACTGGAGGCGGGCAAACCGGGCACCAGTGTGGGCATCTTGCTGCACGCGCTGTGGCTTTTCGGTGAAACTGAGTCGCTGGACACCGTTGCCCCTGCACCAGCCGGGTTGGCCGCTCATCGGCGTGTGCGTCGGCCCACCGGGCAAACCGCACCTGGCGTGATCGGGGAGAACGAACGTGACTTCTGACGTCGCACCCGTCGAGCGCCAGATTTACGTGGGCCTGGCACGCTCTGCCAGCGAAGGCGTGCAAGCCGTCGGCCTGCTGAAAGTGGCACGACGCGGCGTGATGGAGTCTGGCGAGTTTGCCTATGGCCGCCGTTATCTGCAAGCACCCGACGCCCAGCCCTTGAACCCCGAGCATCTGCCCTTGCGCGAGGCTGTTTTTGTGCTGCCCGAGCGTCGCTTGCGCGATGGCGGCGCCATGCCGTTGACGCTGCGCGACGCCCTGCCCGACGCCTGGGGTCGCAAGGTGCTGGAAGTCCAACACGGCCGCACCCTGCCCAACCTCGACGCCCTGCTACTCACCAACGACGACCGGGTCGGGGCCATGGTGTTTTCCGAAACACTGCCCATTGAGCCCCAAGTGCCGCCAGCTGAACTGTTGTCGCTGGAAGAACTGGCCGACGCATCAAGCCGCATCGAAGCCGGACTGGACATCACACCGCGCATGCAGCAACTGCTGCGCGGTGGCGCCAGCCTGGGCGGCGTGCGGCCCAAGGCCACTTTTGTGCATGAAGGCCGCCGCCATATCGCCAAGTTCGCGTCGCGCGCCGACGAACACGACTTGGAAGTGGTAGAAGCCGCCACGCTCGGCATGGCCCTGCAATGCGGCATCACGGTGCCACCCTTTCACCTGCGCGCACTGCCCCACGGCCATGCCCTGCTGGTAGAACGCTTTGACCGCACCGGGCCGATCACGAACGAGCACCGCCTTCATTACCTTTCATGCTCTGCCCTACTCGACGTGCCCTACGAATCAAGTGGCGGCAGTTATGTGGAACTGGCACAGGCACTGCGCCGCCTGTCGTCCCGGCCAGAGCAAGACGTGACCGAACTGTTCAGCCGCATGGTGTTCAACCTGGTCGCAGGCAACAGTGATGACCACGTCAAAAACCATGGTGTACTCCATCTTGGGCAGGGCTTGTGGCGGCTGGCACCGGCCTTCGACCTGGTAGCGCAGTTGGGCAGCCACACCGGTTACCAAGGGCTGGCGATTCTGCCGGGCCAACACGCCTCCAGCCTGGCTTTGGTGCGTGAAGCGGCGCCGCATTTCGGACTGTCAAAGGCGCGCGCTGAAGAAGTGATCCAGACCATTGCCGACACGGTCAGGCAAAGCGCGCCCTTGTCTATCAAGGCGTCTGATGGAAACGCTGCACTCTGTCAGCGGTTCAGCGCCTTTATCGAAGCCCAGAGGGAACGTATTGGGCTTTGATTGAGTCACGCCGTGCGAAGCGCCAAAAGGCATTGGCAGCGCTGGACCTCTTGTCCAAATTGGCTCGCTGGAATGCTGCGAACAGTGGCAAAAAGTGACGAGAGAAACAAACTCCCCGACTTATTCAAGGTATAAAACACCCGCCGCCCCTCACGTTGGGCCAAAACCAGACCCACCTGTTTGAGCAGCGTGAGATGCCGTGAGGCGTTGTAGTGCGAAGTTCCCAGCACCGCCATGGCTTCAGCCACACAGATGCGCTCGTCAATGTGTGCCAGCAGCCAGAAAACCCGCAATCGGCTCGGATCGGCCAACGCTTTTAACACGTCTACATAGTCGATGGTTGCGTCCTGAGTTGCTTGATTTGCCAAATTTATTTCTCCCTGTTTCTGCCTGAGTCTGCTACCTGCCGCCCCAAATAAGGAATAAGCATATAAAGAAACTGTATTTCAGACAATGTGAATATATGCATAATTCAGCATACTTTAACGCCTCAGGCTTGCATCATTTGATGCTAAAACCTGACGATCAAACCAAGACAACTTTTACAAGGAACTCAAGCAATGACTCAAGCAGAATTTGCAGGTGACATCACTTCAGGCGAGGCATGGAAAGCACTGGCCGAAAAAGCCGACAGCGTTCTGATCGATGTACGAACCGCCGCCGAATGGTTTTTTGTCGGCGGACCGGATCTCTCGTCCATTGACAAAAAAGTAGTTCAAATCGAATGGCAAAAATTTCCCGGCATGGTGCGCAACGAGTCGTTTGTGAACGATGTGCTGGCTCTGGACATTGCCCGTGAGAAGCCGCTTTATTTCATTTGCCGCAGTGGCTTTCGCTCGCGATTAGCCGCGCAAGAGCTGGCCAAACAAGGCTATACAACCTACAACATTGCCGACGGCTTTGAAGGCCCGCTGACCCCTGAGGGGCATCGCACATTGGATGGCTGGGCGGCTCAAGGCCTGCCATGGCGCCAAACCTGATCGAACGGCTTCTGACGCCACTGAGGCGCCACCTCTCCAACCATTTGCTACTGAGAAAACCCCAACCATGAAACTCACCCACCTTTTTGTCCGACTTTTTATCGCCGTGCTGGCCATGGGCGCGACGCTACACGCCTTTGCAGCCGAGGTACGCATCGGCTACGCACCCAATACCTTTTACTCACCCATTCTGGTGGCCAAACAAAAGAAATGGCTTGAAGAAGAACTGGCCGCAGCCGGTCTGGGCGCCACCTCCGTGAAGTGGCAGTCTTTTTCGGCTGGACCGATGATGAACGAAGCCATTGCGGCCGGGCAGCTTGACATCATTTTCACGGGTGACTTTCCGGCGATTCTGGGCAAGGCCACTGGCTTTGACATTCGTCTGATTGGCGTTTCGTCCTCTGGCTACAAATCACAAGCCGGTGTCGTGCTGGCCAATTCCACGATTTCATCGGTCAAGGATCTCAAAGGCAAAAAGGTTGCTACCTTCAAGGGCACTACGGCGCATCACCTGCTCGTTCTCGCCCTCAAGGAAGCCAACCTGAAACCCTCGGATATTGAACTGGTCAACCTGACCCTGCCCGACATGAACAACGCCCTGCAACGTGGCGAAGTGGATGCGGCCTTTCTGTGGGAGCCCATGCTGAGCAAGCTGGAGGTGGAGAACAGCATTCGCATCCTGCGTGATGGCAAAGGTTTGAAAAATGCCATCGCCGTGATTGAAGCCACCGACAGCTTCGCGACCAAGAACCGTGCAGAAGCCAAGGCCGTATTACGTGCCTTCCAGCGCGGCGCGGACCTGATTCGGCGCAAACCGGATGAAGCTGCCAAGCTGGTGGCAACCGAACTCAATCAGCCCGAGCCGATCATTCGCCGCTCACTGGACAAATTCGTGTACGGCCCTGAATTCAGCACCGAAATCATCGACGCACTGGTCGGAACCGAGTCTTTCCTGCGCGAGCAAAAACTCTCGCGCGCACCGGTCGACATCAAACGCTTTGCTGACACCAGTCTGTTGCAGGAACTGGGCAAGAAATAATCAGTAGCTCATGACGAATCCAAGAACGAATCTGCTCGCGCGCTGCAAACTGGCAGTCATCTACCTGTCGGCCCCCGTCGTGGTGCTAGTCGTCTGGCAGTTACTGTCGTCGTTCGGATTCATCCGGCCAATGATCCTGCCATCTCCCTCCAGTGTGGCGGAGGTGTGCTGGGATTTATTGGCCAGCGGAGAACTTGGCAAGCATGTGCTGGCAAGCGCCTTGCGGGTGATTGAAGGCTTTGCCCTGGCTGCAGTCTGCGGGCTGTTTCTGGGCGTGGCCATCGGCCTGTCGCGCACCTTCGGCCGCTTTGCCGAATTACCCATCCAGCTGACCAAGCCAATTCCGCCCATCGCCTGGATTCCGCTGGCCATTTTGTGGTTCGGAATTGGCGAATGGGCCAAGATTTACATCATCTTTGTTGGCGCCTTCTTCCCCATTCTGATCAACACCATTGACGGCATTCGCCAGACCGACAACCGTTTCGTCGAACTGGCGCGCATCCTGGAAGTGCCGCACTGGCGCTTCGTGCGCCAAGTCATCTTGCCCGGCGCCCTGCCCCAAATCATGACCGGACTGCGCTTGGGGCTCAATATTGCCTGGATGTGTGTCGTCGCCGCTGAACTCATTGCAGCATCCAGTGGCGTCGGCTTTCTGATCATGGATGCGCGTCAGTTATCGCAGACCGACATCGTGCTCGCGGGCATGCTGACGATGGGCGTGCTTGGCAAAGTGACCGACGATCTTTTGCGCGCCCTCGAAAAGCGCTTGGTCAGTTGGCGCACGGCCTTCTCTGGCAGCTAGGAAACACCCATGACGAAAACCACTTTATCGGGCGCTGCCGATGGCGCGCTGCTCATCCAGGGCGTGTCCAAAACCTACCAACAAAAAGAGGGACCAGTACTGGCTTTGGCCGATATTGACCTGTCCATTGCCGAGGGCGAATTCGTCAGCATCGTGGGCGGCTCCGGCTGCGGAAAAAGCACCTTGCTGCGCATCATTGCCGGGTTTGAGACCGACTACCAAGGCCGCGTCACGCTCGGCGGCAAGGCCATCCAAAAGCCCGGACTCGACCGCGGCATGGTCTTTCAGGAGCATCGGCTGCTGCCCTGGCTGACCGTGGAGCAAAACATCGCGCTGGGGCTCAACGGCATGTCCGAAGCGCAAGTGCGCCAACGCATCGATGACCACCTGGAACTGGTCGGCCTCACCGGCTTTGCCAAGGCTTACCCTGGGCAACTCTCGGGCGGCATGTCGCAACGGGTAGCCATTGCCCGCGCGCTGGCCAACCAACCGCAGATCCTGTTGCTCGATGAGCCTTTTGGCGCCCTCGATGCCTTGACCAAAATCCAGATGCAAAACGAAGCCTTGAGAATCTGGCAGGCCGAGAAGATGACCATGATTCTGGTCACCCACGACATTGATGAGGCCATCTTTCTGGGCGACCGGGTGGTCGTCATGTCGGCCCGGCCCGGCACCATCAAAACCATCGTTCCGATTCATCTCCCGAGGCCGCGAGATCGTACAAGTGCCGATTTCATGGCCTTGCGCCGGACGATTTACGGCGAGTTTTTCACACAGGCGACGACTGAAGTGGACTTTGCTATTTGAGACGACCGTTTTGGCGGTCAATCGGCTTTGACTCAAAGCGGCGCCAATCGCACCAAGGCTACCAGTACAAAAAAACTCGCTATGTTTTTAAGAGCTGTTCACGCAATAGCTACGGGGGCTACAGGCTTTTTTACCACAAAGATGGCACGCGGGACTCAAGACGGCGTGGCATTCAGCTCCGTTCGTGTCCCCCGCCCTGCGGGCTCCTCCTTGACCTCACTGCGCTGAGTGCCACATCGTCCTGAGCCTGCAAGCGTTGTTGGCGTTCATGGGCTGTTGAGTCATTGCGCACCATTGCAGCACACGCGATGGATGCGCCATGGGTGAACCGCTGCTGCTGTGTATGTGTTCGACCACCTTGTCGACAAACCTTCCTCAACCGGATCAAGCCTAACAATTGACGCTTATTGGCGCAACACACTCACAACAAACTGACCCAATGTAGAACTGCCTTGGATCGAAATATATTGCGCGTTTGTGTCGTAAACCGCTCCACCTACTTGACCAGAAGTGAACGTCACCGAAACCGTAGGAACCACGGCGGTAGCGGGGTCAAAGGGATAGGCCGGGCCAGTGGCGATCGCGGACGCTTCGTCGCCAAGGGTACCCCACACACGCGAGTTTTTGATAAACAGGTCGCGCAACGTAAATTGGAGCGACGTGTTGCGGGCATCGGTGCAATTGGCCGTGCTCGCCGCTAGCTTGCCGTTGGTTGTGTCCAGTGTCATGTTGATCGGGCAGTGAACCGAAACATTTCTGGCATACATTGATGCCGGAAACGGCGTGCCGTCACCGCCCCAAAAGTTAATGCTTCCGCTGTAGTGAATCAAATGGTCAGCCGGTATGACGACATCGGTTTTATCGGTGAGTACGCCAAAGATACTGAGCCATGAGTTGCTATCAACGGTGATTGCTACGTTGGGTGTCCCTACACCACTTGCGCCACTGACCGTGTCGGTTTGCGTGACGGTGACGCCGAAACTGGAAAGAGGCGGAATCCGCAAAGTGTCACTCGTGCTGGCACGAAAATTCAAGTCACCGTTGGGCAGGGTCGATTCGAATGCGTAGGTCTTTGAATCGAGCTTGATCTGATTGCGGCCAAACACAATTGGTTTTTCTAAACTGGAATAACTAGCCGAGCCTTCAGTCAATATACCGCCAGCAGTTTTCGTGTGGGAAATCGAAGAACTGCCGAAACGCGTCATGCGGACAGTTGGCCCCTGGGAGTTGGACAAGGTCGTTAACAATTGCAATAGTGTCGCGCCTGAGGATGTCGGTTCAACACAATCAGTCCCAATCATGTTTGCGCATAGCACGCCGCTTGGTTCTGCGAAAACTGTTGTGATGGCTGTTTCCGATGTAGACGCGTTGGGCGCATTCACGAGGCCATTGTCTGATGCAGTCCCGCCGCCCCCACAAGCTACCAAAACTATGGTGACAGCAACAACCAGACCCATCGCTTTGATGCGAATTTTCATATATCAATTCCTTGTAATGCCATCGAACGTGTTCGCCTCCCCAGGCTACATCGCGTAATAAGCAAGGATATTTTCAAATGAAGGACAGGACGTTCACCGAGTTAATTGGTCAACCAATGACCAAGATCAAGAATTTAAAAACAAATCAGCAAATCCAATGACTTCAATGGGCTTAACCACTATCTTGTCCCGTGCTATGACACTGCAACTCGCGCCTTGCTGGTAAGCACAAAAACTCCAGCAATCACCAGCACCGTGCCCGCAACCACCCAAGCAGTGAAAGGCTCACCCAGAATTTGTTTCACCCGCTGTCTTGTCTTGTGCCGACATGACCCACACATTGCAGGACACGCGATGGATGCGCCATGGGTGACCCGCAAATGCGGTGCATGTGTTCGACCACCTTGTCGATATACCTTCCTCAACCGGATCAAGCTTATGAACATCGACGATGTCAAACGCAATGCCTTCGCCATGCCACTGACCAGCCCGGCCTTCCCGCCCGGCCCCTACCGTTTCCAGAACCGCGAATTCCTGGTCGTGACTTACCGCACTGATCTCGACGCATTGCGTGCGGTCGTGCCCGAGCCGCTTCAAGTCACCGAGGCCATCGTCAAATACGAGTTCATCCGTATGCCCGACTCCACCGGCTTTGGCGACTACACCGAATCGGGCCAGGTGATTCCCGTCACATTCGAGGGCCGGGCCGGTGGCTACGTGCATTCGATGTATCTCAACGACGAGGCGCCCATCGCTGGCGGGCGTGAACTTTGGGGCTTTCCGAAAAAGCTTGCGTCGCCTTCCCTGACCGTCGAGCGCGATACGCTGCTGGGCACGCTCGACTACGGTCCGGTGCGGGTGGCTACCGCGACGATGGGCTTCAAGCACCGCCAACTCGACCCGTCCATCGTGTTGGCGGGGATGCTGGCGCCGAACTATCTGCTAAAAATCATTCCTCATGTGGACGGCAGCCCTCGCATCTGCGAGCTGGTGCGCTATTTCCTCACCGACGTCACCATCAAGGGCGCCTGGACCGGCCCGGCCGCGCTCGAACTGGCACACCATGCGCTCGCACCGGTTGCGCAATTGCCGGTGCTGGAGGTGCTCTCGGGCACCCACATCCTGAGCGACATGACGCTGGGCCTAGGCACCGTGATCCACGACTACCTTGCCTGAACTGGGTTCAGCTTTTTTTGTGACTGTTTGAATTGGCTGTTTTCTCAGCATGGCTTGCAGAAGCGCTGGAATCCGGCGTTTGAAATAAAGAGAAAAATGAATGCGTAAAGGCATCGTGCATTTTTTCCATGTCGGTGACCATGCTTTCCCAAGAGTCTTCAGTGGCCGCTTTTAGCTCTTCGAGTTTGCTGACGGCAACTTTGGACTGCTGACGCAGTTTGCTCATTTCATCCTTGAATTTTTGCCGGGCTTCTTCTTTTGCTTCCTGTGCGGAAGTTTCAAGACCACTCATTTTTTTATTCAACTTGTCGAGTTGAAGTTCCATCTTTGCAATGTATTCGGCACGTTTTGTCATGGTGATGATTCCTTGCTGTTGTAAATCGATTGGATAGTTGATGCGATTGCGGCGTGGCCCCATGCTGTTGGCTGGGCGCACTTCGCAACTGGTGTCAACGTTACCCAGGCAGACGCGCTTGGTCTGTGCTGTAGCGTACCAACGGCTGTATTGAGTCCCGCGCAGGGCCCCTCGTCAACCTGACGCCTAGCAACTTGCCGGTGTTGAGGGCGCACAGACGCGGCGGTATTCAAGCCTCGATGAGCACTTTGAGCGCGTGCGTATCTGCCGCGTGCGCAAAGGTCTCATAAGCGTCCAGAATCTGGTCGAGCTTGAAGCGGTGGGTGATCAGCGGCTTGGGGTCCAGCTTGTGGGAGCACAACGTCTTGAGCAGCATCGGCGTGCTCACGGTGTCCACCAGCCGCGTGGTGATGCTGATGTTGCGGTCCCACAGCGTTTCAAGGTGCAGATCAACCTTGACGCCGTGAACGCCGATGTTGGCAATGGTGCCACCGGCGCCGACGATCTGCTGACACAGCTCGAACGTCGCGGGCACGCCAACGGCCTCGATGGCGGTGTCGACGCCAAGCCCAGATGTCAACTTCATCACCGCATCGGCGGCCTTGCCGTTAGCGCTGTTGATAGTGGCCGTCGCACCAAAGCGCTTGGCAACCGCCAAGCGGCCATCATCCAGGTCGATCATGATGATCTCGGCGGGCGAATAAAACTGCGCGGTGAGAAGAGCGGCCAGGCCGATTGGCCCGGAGCCAACGATGGCCACCGTGCTGCCGGGCTGCACGCGCCCGTTGAGCACGCCGCACTCCAGCGCCGTGGGCAGGATGTCGCTGAGCATCACCAGCGCCTCTTCGTCGGTGCCGGCCGGAATCGCGTACAGGCTCATGTCTGCATGCGGGATACGCACAAACTCCGCCTGCGTGCCGTCGATGGTATTGCCCAGAATCCAGCCGCCTGTGCTGCAGTGCGAATACATCTGGCGCCGACAGCTGGCGCACTTTCCGCATGCGCTGATGCAAGAGATCAGCACCGGATCACCCACCTTGAAGGCGGTCACCGCTGAGCCGATTGCATCGATGATGCCCACGCCTTCGTGGCCGAGGATGCGACCGGGGGTGCAGGTCGGCACATCGCCCTTGAGGATATGCAGGTCGGTCCCGCAAATCGTGGTTCGTGTCACTTTCACAATGGCGTCGGTGGGCGCCATGATGACCGGCTTGGGTCGGTCCTCGAGTGATTTTTTGTTCGGGCCGAGATAAACGAGTGCTTTCATAAGGAATCTCCTAGTTCAGTTTGCGAGGGTGGAATAGTCGGTGTAGCCCTTGGCACCGGGCACGTAAAAGGTCGCCATTTCCGGGGCGTTGAGCGGCGCGTTTTGCGCCATTCGCGCCACCAGGTCGGGGTTGGCCAGGAATGGTCGCCCGAAGGCGATCAGGTCGCCGCGCTTGTCGAGCAAGGCTTGCTCGGCACTTGCGCGATCAAAGCCGCCGCAAAGAATGAATACGCCATTGAATGCCTCACGCAGGGCGAGCGTGAAGTCGGCCGGAACCGGTGGCGCGCCCATGGCCGAGTGGTCCAAATGGTGCAGGTACAGCAGGTCAAGTTCGGACAGGCCGTGGGCCAGGGCCATATACTGCTCGCGCAGCTCGGGAAAGTCGCCGGTGCCGTTGAAGACGCCATAGGGCGACAGACGCATGCCCACCTTGTCGGCGCCGATGGCTGCCACCGTGGCGCTGGCAATTTCCAGCGCCAGACGGTTACGGCCCACGATGTTGCCACCGAAGATATCGGTGCGGGTATTGACCATGGGGTTGAGAAATTGCTCAATCAGGTAGCCATTGGCGCCATGCAATTCAACACCGTCAAAGCCCGCTTGCAGGGCCAGCCGGGCACTTTGCACATACTCGTCCTTGGCCTGGGCGATGTCGTGCAGGGTCATGGCGCGCGGTGGGCTGTAGGGCTGCATGCCCAATGTGTCGGTGTACATCTCCCCCGGGCACGCCAGGCCGCTCGGGCCGACTACCTCAGCACTGGCGGGCAGATTGGCCGTGTGCCCCACGCGGCCGCAGTGCATCAGCTGCACAAAAATCTTTCCGCCTCTGGTGTGTACGGCCTCTGTGATGGCCCGCCAGGCCAGTACATGGGTCTGGTTGAAGAGCCCGGGAATACGCGGGTAGCCCAGTCCATTGGCGCTGGGGGACGTGCCCTCGGAGATGATCAAACCAGCCGTTGCACGTTGGCCGTAGTAGGTAGCCATCAAGGCATCGGGCGAGTGCTGGGGCGTTGCCCGGCTGCGGGTCATCGGCGCCATGACTGTGTGGTTGGCGAGTTGAAGCGAACGGGAAGAAAACTTGTCGAAAAGCATCAGTTGAACTCCTGAAAAAGACAGCGCCAGCAGGCGGAAAGTCAGTCGTGCAGCCTGCAAGTTCTGGGGGTAAAAGAGAGGTGCAGTCTGGGCGCCATGGCCTCTGCGGTCTGTTCGATAGGCCACTAAAAGCCAAATGCGGCCCTGCGCGATCAGGATTGCCAAAGTCCAAGCACTCGCTATGTTTTCAGGAGCTGATTACGCAATGAATACGGTGGCTACAGGGCTATTTGTCATTGAAACCTGAGCTTCTTGCGGTGCGGCCACCACAACGACTGCCAGGCGGGCTAGCAACTATCTGCGGTTCACTTACTGATTCGGGCCTGCGCTCGTAAGGTCAGACCACGCGGCATCGGGTCGCCAGGTGGCGATCCAGCTCGGCAACTGATCGGCTGGCATGGGTCGGGCTATGCCATAGCCCTGCGCCAGTTCGCACCCTATTTTCAGCAACAAGGTGCCATGCGTCACCGTCTCCACGCCTTCGGCAATCACTTCTAGTTTGAAAGCGGTGGCCAGTCCGATGACACCTTTGAGGATGGCCAGGTCATCGGGGTCGTCGAGCATGTCGCGAACAAAACTCTGGTCAATCTTGATCTGGGACGCGCGCAAATGTTTCAGGTAAGACAGTGACGAGTAGCCGGTGCCAAAGTCGTCCAATGCAAACTTCACCCCGATGTGGGCGCAATCCTCAATCACCTGCGACACATGTGCCATATCGGCCAGTGCGCTGGTCTCCAGCACTTCAAGTTCCAGACGGGTCGGACTGACTTCGGGGTGTTTTGCCAGAACGTATTTCAGGCGATCTACAAAGTCGGGTTGCTGCAACTGGCGCGAGGCCACGTTGACACTGACTGCCATAGTCAACCCTTGTGACTGCCACGCCTGCATTTGGGTCAGTGCGGTGTCAATCACCCAGTCGCCAACGGCCGTGATGATGTCGTCGTCTTCAATGACTGGCAGGAATGCTGCGGGTGACAATAATCCGCGCTCGGGATGCTGCCAACGAATGAGCGCTTCTGCGCCAATGACCTGACCGATGCGCATATTGACCTTGGGCTGGTAATGCAGAACAAATTCCCCGCGCTCCAGTGCGTCACGAACCCGATCAATACTCTCGCGACGGCCGCGTATGGCGCGGTCATGGACAGCATCAAAGATGTGATAACGGTTCTTGCCAGCCACTTTGGCCTGGTACATGGCCTGGTCCGATTGACGCAGCAACTGATCAGCGTCGATGTCCTCCGACTGCGGGTAATACGTGACCCCGATACTTGCCGAAACGCGCAACTCGCACTCTCCACTGTGCACAGGGAGAGCCGCAGTGACCAAAAGGCGCTCAAGAACCGGAACGCTGTCGTCAGAGCATTGCAGATCGGGCAAAACGGCCACAAACTCGTCACCACCCAGACGAGAGAGCGTATCGCCATCGCGCAGTACTTGCTTCATCCGAAGGGCGAGTTGAACGAGCAATTTATCGCCGACCTCGTGACCATAACTGTCGTTGACAGTCTTAAAGCCATCGAGGTCGATGTAGGCCACAGCGATCTGCGATTGTGTGCGTTTTGATCGGGATAACGCTTGTTCCAAACGATCGGCGAGCAGCACACGGTTAGGCAGTCGCGTCAGTGAGTCGTAATGCGCCATATGCTCAAGATGCTGCTGTTGCTCCTTAAGAGCGGTGATGTCGTAAGAAAGACCGATGTAGTGTTGAACCTTGCCACGTTCGTCGCGTACCGTGCTGATCGTCAGCAGCTCTGCATACACCTCGCCGCTCTTGCGTCGGTTCCATATCTCGCCGCGCCATTGATCGGTGCTGATGAGAGCAGTCCACATAGCCGCATAGAACTCAGGGCCTTGGCGCCCGGATCTGAGCAGACGGGGATTCTTCCCAATCACATCGTCCCGTTGGTAACCAGAGATGCGGGTGAAGCCCTCGTTGACATCGAGAATGGTCCCGTCGGGGTCCGTGATAGTGATGCCTTCACTGGCGTGCTGAAAGACGCTGGCGGCCTGGCGTAACTGCGCGTCGGCGCGCTTGCGCTGGCGCCGGTTGCGGATCAGAAATCCAATCAGCCACAGCGTTAAAAGGCTCACCACAACGGCAGTGAGCACAAAGAGCCATCTGTGATCTTCCCAAATCACGACTAACGGAACACGTTCATCAAAGGGCGCAATCCGCAGGACTCGCATCAGCCGATCAACAGAGCGATAGTCACCCGGAATGGTGAAACCGCTGATCTGTGCTGCCTTGGCAACTTCTCCATCTTGCGGCATGGCAAGTACCGCACTGGCAATCTGTCTGGATACGCTCGGGGTCAGCCACGGCATTGCCGCAAGAGCCCATTGGGGGTAAAGCCGTGTAGAGAGACTCAACGGGTAATCCGGTGTTTCTCGGGTCTTGATCACCTTGAGATCTGATAGAGAAATCTTCTCCTCCCGTGTCATCTGTTCGATCAGACCGCTGCGAACAAAACCTGCATCCGCGCGACCTGACAGGACGGCATGAATCACAGCATCTTGCTGAACGGTTTCAAGGAGATCAAAAGCGTTGGCTTGAATGCCAACATTGGACAACTCGAATGCCTGCGCCAAATAACCGCCCAGCGATTCGCGCGAACTGGCCGCAATCTGTTTGCCCTTTAAGTCGCTCATGCTTCGTATGTTTTCGTTCTGCGACTTGACCACAATCACGCCACCAAAACTGGTTAATGCGTGGCCCTGTTCAGATTCAACCAGGGTTGCCAGCGGTGAGTAGAGATTCTGGTGGACTGACAAGGCAACATAGTGCGCAGGTTGAGTCAGGACAAGATCGACCCGCTGCTCGCGGACCGCCTGCTCAAGTTCTGAGTAGGCGAAGGCTTCAAGGACGACTCGATGCGTTGGGATCTGCTGGGCCAGATAATCGGCGATGGGCTGCCAGCGCTTCAGTGTCTCGGGTTTGGGGCGAAATGCCAAGACACCAAAACGCAGTGCGGGGCGCTCCCTCAGCGCCAGTTCTGCACGCCCTGCGCCCGTGGCCATTGCCTGAGAAGTAAAAAACCAGGTCAGAACAAGAATCAGGCACTTGATAGCACTGAAAATGCGAGACCTGACAGATAGATCCAACGCAATCTCCTTAGAGTCTTGCAATTCAGTATACGCGTGCCCAAGCATGACCATGCCATGCATTCATGGACGCAGTGCTGGATAAAGTCCCGACCATACCGGCCTGCGCAGCCAAGTTTGCAAGCACCCAACAACTCGCTATATTTTCAGGAGCTGCTTACGCAATGAATACGGGGGCTACAGGGCTATTTGTTATTGAACCTTGCGCCTTCCCATGCGTTTGCACTACGTTGATTCGTGAATCAGTTGAGTGACACTATTTCATACTGGGCAATGCAACAATACCGAATTCAAAATCAGGTTTATCCCATGCCCCTCCTTCACATTGAAACACCCTACTTCGAATCACGCGCGCTCACCGTCCAATCGGGGCGCAGTGTCTGGCTCAAGATGGAAGCGCTCCAGCCTCCCGGCTCCTTCAAGATTCGTGGCGTTGGATTGAAATGCCAGGAAGCCGTCAAAAATGGGGCCACGAAATTTATTTCATCCTCTGGTGGAAATGCAGGTATCGCGGTCGCCTATGCGGGTCGCCAGCTTTCAATACCAGTCACCGTCGTGGTTCCAGAAACGACAACCGAAAGAGCCAAAGCGTTAATCAAACAAGAAAACGCAGATGTCGTGGTGCATGGGGCATCCTGGCAAGAAGCCAACGCCTTGGCCATGTCCATGGTTGGCGCTGGCGATGCCTTCATTCATCCATTTGATGATCCGCTTCTTTGGCGTGGACATGCGTCGATGGTTGACGAAATGGCGAAAGTCGGCACAGCACCCGACGCCATCGTGCTTTCCGTCGGCGGCGGCGGATTGCTCTGCGGCGTCTTGGAGGGTTTGCACCGCAACGGCTGGTCGAATGTTCCTGTGATCGCCGTGGAAACGAACGGTGCAGATTCGTTCGCTCAGGCCGTGCATGCCGGTTATCCGCTAGAGCTTGCAGCCATCCAGAGCATTGCGTCCTCATTAGGTGCTCGCAAGGTCGCCGAACAAGCTTTCAATTGGACGGCCAAACACGCCATCCACAGTGTCGTGGTGAGCGACCGGCAGGCTGTCAAGGCCTGTGAATCGTTCATACTGGACCACCGCATCGTGGTCGAGCCAGCGTGTGGTGCAGCCCTTGCAGCCGTTTACGAAAATGTCGAGGCGATCCGCGCCTTCAACAAGGTGGCGGTCATTGTCTGCGGTGGCGTGACGGCGACCATGGAACATTTGAAAAAATGGGGCAGCGACTAATTTGCGCATGCTTGGCCCCGTTTCGCAGCCCCCCCCCCCGAAAATTGAAGTTAGGATGCCAGGAACATCAATTTTTATGACAGGTTTCGCCAATGAAAAAACCGCCCGTATTGTTTGTACTTTGCTTTGCATTGGCTTCATTCGTGACACCTTATGTACACGCGGTCCAATCAAATCCCAAGCAACAATTGGCGAGGCAATTGACCAAACTCATGCAGGTCAAGCGGGTAGCTTCCGTTTTCCTTTCAAAGTGCACCACGCTTGATGGTTCTTACTTGGACCCAAAGCGAATTTACGCTTCAGACCCCAACTATTTCGGAGGAGTTTCTCCTCAATCCACATACTGGCCCGAGATAGTTGCGACATACACGAAATACCAAGCAAAAGCATGTCACGCCGTCACTGCCGACGATTACGTTAATTTTTATGCGCGAGAGTATGAAAAAACAATGACTGAAAATGAACTTAGGGCAACAGTAAAGTTCTTTTCATCCTCTTCTGGACGCCATTACAACTCGGCATCCATTGCGGCAGGCACCGCATTGCAATCGTTCATGGTTGACAAGATGAGCGTTGCCGTCAAAGCCGCGCTCAAGGATGCGCAAACTGAGATGGGTTCAATATCTGCCAAATACAGCATGGACCGAAGATAGACCCAAGCTAGGCTCGGGCGTTAAATCGCATGAACTTCGATGCTGATCAGGTGATGAAGTTGCTTCAGCGCGTGCCGTACATGAGCATCATGAGCCCACCAGGATGGCAGACCTGGGACCGACCATGCCGGTCTGCGCGGACTGGGTTGCCTGCATCCAAGCACTTGCTATGTTTTTAGGAGCTTCTTACGCAATGAATACGGTGGCTACAGGCTTATTTGTCATTTAACCTTAAGCATCTTGAGGTGCAGCCACAGCAGCGACTACACACCCCGAAGGCCACAGGCGGAAAGAGGCGCTGCGCTCAAAGTACCGCTGGACGTTCACAAATGCTGTTGATTGATGGATCAGATTCGCTCTGTCGCGATAGAACGCGTGTGCAGCGGAAGCGGGTACTGGCAAACGACTGCTTTCAGGCTAGCCGATTAAGTGATTTTTTACATGAATCAGCGGCCGTTCGTAGTCATATTGACCGCGTCAAACACCCAGTTGTTCATGCTGAGTGGACGTTTGTAAATGAAATAAAAATATCAAATTTAAAAACTTATACACTCCCTCACTAAAGGGAATCTTAAGTATTTATTTGTCTCAACCGGGAGCCACCGCTTCACATGTGGTGAATAAATAAAAACAATCAATATATTTATGTGTCGTTTTATATTAAAAAATAGTAATACTCTCGCTGTTCTGCTGACTTTGATTGCATTACAACCACACCATGCCTTAGCGGCTTCGACGTATTCAAATGAAATGACTTTGGCCACGTCAGACGGAGTGGAATCGGAGTGTGAAAAATTGAATTCGGCGCCAGTAAACGCCATGATCAAGAAGAGACGACAAGCTTTTGAAGAAAAACTTACGCCAGAAAATCGTATCCTGATTGCAAGAATCAGGCAAGGCGAACAATTCCTTCTAATGGAAAAAATGATGCGTATTGATTACGCTAGTGGCTTAGAAAAAGAGCCTCTTGATAAACAGATTGCTTATTGTTTAGGTATTGCAGATATGTCGTCGATCGATCCGACTGATTTTGTAGATGAAAACTCACCAGAAGTAGTTGCTCTCAATGCAATTCAAGCGGGATCAATCAATGCCGTGAAATCAATTCTTGATTTTCATCCTGAATTTACACGAACTAAATTAGCTGTCAAAGCAGATATTTTTGGTATGGTCACTTTTCACGGTAACGTTGCTCTTGCAAAAATTGTAGCCAATGCTTGGATGTTAAGTGCGCCTAAAGAAAATACTTCAGAAAAATCAGCACTAGAACTCGCTGCATTAACTACAAAAGCATTGAGTCGAGCCGCGGCAAGTGGTAATCCAGAGCTGGTGAATCTGTATCTCGAATATGGTGCAGATGCAAAAGAAGCGCAACGCCAGGGCCAGCAACTTTTAGCCGCCGCTATCCAAAATGGATCCTCTACAAAAAAAATAGATCCAGTCATCGCTCAACGAAATCGAACTGATATTTTAAAAACGTTATTGAAATCTGGCGTTACGCCGAATTCCATTATTGAAAAATCCAATTCGAATGAATACCGCTCATTAGTTTTGGCTGCGCATTTTGGTGACATTGAAATGATCGAATCACTGTTAAAAACCGGTGTGAAATCGATTATTAATGAAACTGACTCAGGAGGTTGGAGCGCTCTTAGTTACGCGGCTGGTCGTAAAAATCCAGCAATGGTAAAAATGCTGCTTACAGCTGGTTCAGTATTGAAGCCTGCAAATAATGGAATAACTCCACTTATATGGGCGGCACACAGCGGTGATGTGAAAGTCGCCCAATTGTTGATTGACGCTGGCGCCTCACCCCATGAGGCGGACAAACAAGGAGACCAAGCCATTCATTATGCAGCGATGAATGGCAATACAGACATGGTTCGCCTGCTGATTGGGTTAGGCGCAAATACCAAAGCGAAAGATAAACGCGGTCAACTACCGTTGAATTTAGGTGCGAGATTTCCGGAAATTATCAAATTATTGTTAGACACTAAAGAAATGCCTGATAACGATAATTTACAAGATGCTGTTTGGGGAGCTGCATTTTCAAGAAATTCAGAAGGGCTTGAATCGCTGGTGGCAGCAGGAGCCAGTACAAATTTTTTAAACAACCTTGGACGCAACGTGTTGCATTTAGCAGTTCAGTTTGATGACGTTCGCCTAGCAAAGGCGGCTTTACGTGGCGGCGTAGATCCAAACAAGGCAGATAACGATCGATCGGGTCCGTTACATAAAGCCATTTGGTCTCGAAGTCCGGAATTGGCGAAACTGTTAATTACAACGCCAGGGATTGATCTCAGCAGCCCTGATAAAAGCAGCGGATACACACCATTGGAATTGACAGCTAGCAAAGGTAGTATCGAACTCTACGAATTACTTCTAACCAAAGGCGCTAATCGATTAGTCAAGGGGAAGAACTGCGGCGAACCAATCCATATTGCATCACGCAATGGGAACGTCGAGATGATCAAATACTTGATTAAATCAGGAGCGAACGTAAATGCAATTGATGCCTGTTGCAAAAGCCCTATGGATTATGCCAATGACAAAAAGTTTTCACTCGCTGCCGAGGCATTAAGAGAAGCTGGTGGTTTTTGAACTCGATTTCAGCTTATTGAAATTCCAATAAGCTGAATCTGGCGCCTCCACCGCGCACGCATCGGTAACACTAGTTCGGTGTGCTTGCACCGAACATGTTATTCAGGGCTGCGGCGGTGGCATGTCACTGACCCGCGCCTGTTTTTGGGTCTGAACGACCGCAATTCGTTGACGGGTACTTCAGGTTATTAATTGTCAGCAACGGCTCTGCAGACACTTACCCCACGCTATGACGCCCCCGCCCGCGCCTTGCTGGTAAACACAAAAATCCCCGCAATTACCAGCACCGTGCCCGCCGCCACCCAGGCGGTGAAGGGTTCGCCCAGAATCACGACGCCCATCAGGATGGTGGACATGGGCCCGACCATGCCGGTCTGGGCGGCCAGGCTAGCGCCAATGCGCTCGATGGCCATCATTACCATCAGCACCGGCACGGCGGTGCACAAGGTGGCGTTGAGCACCGAGAGCCAGATGACCTGCGGCGCCACCAGCAGCGCCGCGCTCACAGGGCGCAGCAGCACAAACTGGGCGATGCACAAGAGGCAGGCCACGGTGGTGGCCAGGCCCACCAGCCGCAAGGAGCCGAGCCGCTGCACCAGTTCGCCGCTGAAGGTCAGATACACCGCGTAGCTGACGGCGCTGAGAAACACCAGCAAGGCGCCCAAGGCCGCGTTGGCCCCTTCCAGCTTGATCTCGTGACCGAACACACACAAAACGCCAACATAGCTGACCAGCATGCCCAGCATCTGGCGGCGTTGGATGTGGCGCTTGTAAAGCACCAGACCCAGCAGCAACACCAGCGTCGGGTTGAGGTACAGAATGAGCCGCTCCAGCGAGGCGCTGATGTACGACAGACCGGCAAAGTCCAGGTAGCTGGCCAGGTAATAGCCGGAAACGCCCAGCCCCAGCACGCCAAACCAGTCATGGCGCGTGAGCGGCGGCTTGCCGCGGCTGGCCCACCAGGCCATCACGGCAAAAACGGGCAGCGCAAACAACATGCGGTACATGATGAGCGTGACCGCATCGACCCCGTGCCGGTACGCCAGCTTGACGATGATGGCTTTGCCGCTGAACGCAATGGCGCCCAGGGTCGCCAGCACCAAACCAGTCGCTATGCTTTTAGGAGCTGCTTGCGCAATAGCTACGGGGGCTACAGACTGTTTTTTCATTCAACCTTGAACATCTTGTGGTGCAGCCGCCGCAGCGACCACCAGACGCTGAAGGCCACCAGCGGAATGGCGACGGCGGACGTGCTTTCGGCACTCCAGGGCCAACCCAGTTTGGAGGCGCCCTTGGCCAGATAGCTCACCAAGCCAACGATGTAATAGGTGATGGCAGCCACCGACAAGCCCTCCACGGTGGACTGCAGCTTGAGCTGCAAATCCTGTCGGTTGTTCATGGTGGTCAGCAGCGCCTGGCTGCTTTGCTGCTGCTCGATCTCAACCCGTGTGCGCAGCAGATTACTGGTACGCGAGACGCGTTGCGACAGCGCATCTTGCCGCCGGGTTGCCCACTCGCAGGTGCTGCGTGCGGGGGTCAGGCGCCGGTTCATGAACTCGCCAATGGTTTGCATGCCTGCCAACCGGGACTCGGCAATGTCCTCGATGCGCTTGTCCACCAGTTCAAAATAAGCGGCACTGGCCGAAAAACGCGAATGGGTGACGGCATGCTGGCTCTCCACCTGCCCGGCCAGTTTGGTCAAACGGTCCAGCAGCAGCGGCTCGTCATCGCGGTTGGCGCTGCGAATGGCTTGCGCCAGTTCCGCCAGTTCAAGCTCGGCCGGGGCCAGCACGGCATAGGCTTCGCGCGCTGCCGGCAAGCCCAACAAAGCGGCCATGCGGTAGGTCTCAATCTCCAACAGTTGCTGCACCAGCCGCCCCAGGCGACGCGGTGACAAACCACCGGCCAGCAGCACCATGCGGGAGAAGCCGTCGGCATGGATGGCAAAGTCGGTGTAGACCTCACCATAGCCGTCGGCCACGGTCGAGGCCACCAGCGTGTCTTCATTCAGAACATGCTTGACCAGCGAGGTGCTGCACGAGGCCTGGCTGGGCAACACCCACAGGTTCAGACTGGTCAGACATTCGCCGGGCAGACCGGTCACCCAGTCGTGCGGCACCGCATCAATGGCCGGCTCGGGCTCACGCTCGCCAAAGCCTTCGTCTTGCAACACCCGCATGAAGGTCCAGGACACAAACTCGGTATGCAGCTCCCAGCGCATCCGAAACAGCCCGAAGTCCATACGCAGATGGGTCGTCTGCGCATCGGGCTGCGGCAAATGATGGTCACGCAACAGGGCGGACACATGCGCCCGGCTGGCTTCACGCTCAGCCGCATTGCACGCCATCACCACATGCGAGAGGGCCAGTGGTGCGCTCATCGGCTCGGGCGGACGGGCGTGTATTTCGTTGTGCAGCGCTACCCGTTGCGGGTGCTGGTTCAAATGGTGTGCCATCAATCCTCCACAAACGCTTCTTCGCGTTTTCTTTTGATCACCGGCAGCAGCATGATCACCAGCAAAAAGGCCGCCGCCGCCAACAGACTGGCAGACAGGCCGCGCGTCACAAACACACTCCAGTCGCCGCGCGACAGCAGCAAGGCGCGCAGCAGGTTTTCTTCCATCATCGGCCCCAGAATGAAGCCCAGCAACAGCGGCGCAGGCTCCATACCGAGTTTGATGAAGATATAACCAATGAAGCCAAACAGGCCCACCAACCAGATGTCAAACGTGCTGTTGTTGGTGGAATACACGCCCACCGCACAAAAAAGCACAATGGCCGGCACCAGCCAGCGGTAAGGCACCGTCAGGAGCTTGATCCAGATGCCGATCAAAGGCAGGTTCAGAATGACCAGCATTGCGTTGCCAATCCACATCGAGGCAATCAGGCCCCAAAACAGTTCGGGGTTGCTGGTCATCACACGCGGGCCGGGCTGGATGTTGTGGATCGTCATGGCGCCCACCATCAAAGCCATCACCGCATTGGGCGGAATGCCCAGCGTCAGCAAGGGAATGAAGGAGGTTTGAGCCGCCGCGTTGTTGGCCGACTCCGGCGAAGCCACACCACGAATATTGCCCCGGCCAAACGGCACTTCACCGGGTTTGAGCCTGGTTTTTTTCTCCAGTGTATACGCGGCAAAAGACGCCATCACAGCACCGCCGCCCGGCAAAATACCCAGGATGGAACCCAGCGCGGTGCCGCGCAGCACGGCGGGCACCATGTTTTTGAAATCCTCTTTGGTGGGCATCAGCCCTTTGACATCGGCCGTGAACACTTCGCGCTCACTCTCGGGCGCACCCAGGTTGCTGATGATCTCGCCATAGCCGAACACGCCCATGGCAATCACGATAAAACCAATGCCATCGGTCAACTCCGGAATGCCAAAACTATAGCGCTGCACGCCGGAAATCACGTCCGTACCCACCAGCCCCAGCAGCAGCCCCAGCAAGATCATGCCAATGGCCTTGAGCAGCGAACCCGAGGCCAACACCACGGCACCAATCAAGCCCAACACCATCAGTGAGAAATACTCCGCCGGGCCAAACTTGAAGGCCACTTCGGTCAGCGGCTCGGCAAAAGCCGCCAGCACCAGCGTGCCCACACAACCGGCAAAAAATGACCCCAAACCGGCAGCGGCCAGTGCCGGACCTGCCCTGCCCTGCCGCGCCATCTGGTAGCCGTCAATCACCGTCACCACGGACGAGGACTCGCCCGGCAAGTTGACCAGAATGGCGGTGGTGGAGCCGCCATATTGCGCGCCGTAATAAATGCCCGCCAGCATGATCAGGGCCGTGACCGGCGGCAGCGAATAGGTTGCGGGCAACAGCATGGCAATCGTGGCCAGCGGCCCAATGCCGGGCAACACGCCAATCAGCGTGCCCAACAGACAACCGATGAAGGCATACATCAGGTTGATCGGGGTGAAGGCCACGCCGAAACCCAGCGACAGATTGGCAATTAAATCCATAGCAACTCCTTAACCGGTGATAAAGGCGGGCCACACCAGAAACGGCTGATTGAGCAGCCGCACGAACACCAGATAGCTCATGACAGCGAGCACCGTGGCTACGATGGCGACCTCCTTGAACCTGAAATCATCGCCCGCGAGACTGGCAATGAAAGTCAGCGCATAGATCGCGGCGATCAGGCCCATGGCGGGCAACTTGATCAAAGGCAGCCCGCTCAGCATGACACCAAAAACGAGATTGGCCGCAATGATGAAGAACAGCGGTTTCCAGGCCCAGGGGCCCATTTTTTCGCCATCTTCGGTTTCAACCACCAGGGCCTTGAAGGTAATGAGCGCGCCCAACATCGCCAGCAAAATGCCCAGTACCAACGGAAAGTAGCCCGGCCCCATGCGCGCCGAATCACCGATGGTGTAATCCGTGGCCCGCCAGGCAAAGGCCACACCAACGGCCATGAACAACAGGCCAGCGAAAAAGTCTTTTTGACTTTTGATATTCATGAGCAAGCTTCTTTGAGAAAGTGAATCACCCATTTTGCAGGAGAAATGGCCCGGATTGACGTGGATTAAGCTTCTTGAAACCTTGAAACGAAATCGCGCAGGCCCATGCGGGTCAACAATTAACTACCCTAGAATAAATGGCCTGTCATCGACAAGCGCCAATCCACTTTTCACAAAACCAGATTTTTTTACTTGGTTGCGTGATTTTTTGTTCTTTACATCAAAGGGAGTTTGGACAATGAAAGCTTTTCTTAAAGGTATCGTAATCGGTCTGGCCGCAGTGGCATTTACCGGCGTAGTCGCCGCCGCTGACAAGGGAACACCCGCCGAAGCAACTGCCATGGTCAAAAAGGCGGTGGCGTATGTCAAAGCCAACGGCAAGGAAAAAGCGTTTGCCGAGTTCAACAACCCCAAAGGGACGTTTGTGGACCGAGACCTGTACGTGATGTGTTACGACATGCAGGGCAATAACAAATGCCACGGAGCCAACCCCAAACTGATTGGCAAGAACCTGCTTGAAATCACGGATGCTGACGGTAAATTCATTATCAAAAGCCTGATTGAAACCGCCAATAAAGGCAAGGGCTGGGTTGACTACAAGTGGCCCAACCCAACGACCAAGGCCATCGAAAGCAAGTCCACCTATGTCGAAAAGGTTGACGATGTCCTGCTTGGTGTCGGCATTTACAAATAATGCCGGTATGGATACAGTCCTTGCCCAAGGACTGTATCGAGTCTTTGCGATGTCACTCGCAGGCTAAATCCACTGTCCAGATGATTACCCCCGGGAGGAAACTCACATGAATTTCAATAATTTCCGAATTGGTACGCGCTTGCAAGTTGGGTTCGGCATCATTTTGGCCCTGCTGATTGCCGTGGTGGTGGCTGTCAGCGTCAGCAACGCCAACAGTCGCCAGCAACTCTTTGACGGCCTGGACTTGGCCAATACCAAAGTGACGTTGACAACGGCCATGAAGAGTGGACAGATTGAAGGGGTGGTCGCCCTTCGCACCATAGGATTGCAGGCCGAAGTCAGTACCATGAAAAAAGAAGAAGAAAGACTCACGGAAAACCTCAAGTTATTTTCACAAGCGCGCGACAAGCTCAAGAGCCTGGGCACCACTGAGGCAGAAAACAAAATATTTGAAACTATCGAAAGCCTGAACAAGGGGATTGAGGCTCCCACCAAAGAGGCCATCTCGCAAGCACTTGCCTTCAATACGGAAGGATTTGCCAAGATCATTGCGTCCCGCATTGATCCGGTCTATCAGCAAGTGCTGGTTGAACTCAACAAACTGGTTGAACTCCAGCAAGCCTCGCAGCGCGAGGTGCGCAATCAGGCCGAAGCGTCCAGCCAGCGGTTGAGTTACTGGCTGTATTTCAGTGCCATCATCGCGGTCGCACTGGGCGGTACTCTGGCTTGGATCATCACACGCAGCATCACGCAGCCGCTGATCAATGCGGTGCAAGTGGCGCGTCAAATCGCTGACGGCAATTTGACCGTCCAGATCGCTGTCGAATCCAATGACGAAACCGGGGAACTGATGCAGGCCCTGAAGGAAATGAATGCCAGTTTGCTCAACACCGTGCAGCAGGTTCGAACCGGCACCGATACCATTGCAACAGCCTCCAGCGAGATCGCCTCGGGCAACGCCGAGTTGTCGTTGCGAACCGAGCAACAAGCCAGTTCGCTCGAAGAGACCGCCTCATCCATGCAGGAGTTGACCAGCGCCGTCATACAAAACGCCGACAACGCCCAACAGGCCAATCAGCTGGCCCAGTCAGCGTCCACCGTGGCCATGCAAGGCGGCGAAGTGGTCGCTCGCGTTGTTGAGACCATGCACTCCATCAACACCTCGTCGAAAAAGATTGTTGACATCATCGGCGTGATCGATGGCATCGCCTTCCAGACCAATATCCTGGCGCTCAATGCCGCCGTCGAGGCCGCGCGTGCTGGCGAACAGGGCCGCGGTTTTGCCGTGGTGGCCAGTGAAGTGCGCAGCCTGGCGCAGCGCAGTGCGGAAGCAGCCAAAGAAATCAAGACCCTCATTGGCGACTCGGTTGACAAAGTGGGCACCGGCAGTCAACTGGTGGAGCAGGCTGGAAACACCATGGAGCAGATCGTGACCAGCATTGGCCGGGTCACCGCCATCATGGGCGAGATTACGGACTCCAGCAGCGAACAACGTGCGGGCATTGAACAGGTCAACCAAGCCATATCACAGATGGACTCGGTGACCCAGCAAAATGCTGCGCAGGTCGAACAAGCGGCGGCCGCGGCTGATGCCTTGCACCGCGAAGCTCAGTCGCTGGCTCAAGTCGTCAGCGTGTTCACAATCGACCGACCCCAAGCCCGCTTGTCCGCTTGAGGTGGCACGCCAGTCTTAAAACCGGTCTGTCAGCACGATCTCACTCAACGCCAGGGGGCCGCTGCGCGGATGGGCGGGCTGCGTGCCCTTGCCAATGGCGACAAACATGGCAATCGCATGGTCTGAAGGCAAGTTGATGAGCTGGGCGACCGCCTCAAAATCAAAGCCATCCATCGGACACGAGTCATAGCCCATCTCCTGCGCAGCCAGCATCAGCGTCTGGGCGGCCATGCCGCAAGAGCGCATGGCTTCGTCGCGCTGCACTTGGTCTTTGCCGCGATAGTAGCCGTCGAGCATCGGCAAAATGTAATCCTGCACCGCTGGCGCGGCGTGGCGAAAGTAGCGCTGGGGCTGTTTTTCCCAGGCTTTCAGGTCAGCCGTCAGCACCACAAGCAATGAGGCATCCGTCACCTGCGATTGGCCCCAGGCTGCCGCCCTGACCTGCTGGCGCAGTTGAGGGTCTTGCAGCACCACAAAACGCCAGTTCTGGATATTGAAAGCGGTCGGGGCCAGCTTGGTCAGTCCGAACAACTGGGTGATTTCAGCTTCGCTCATACGGTGGTCGGCATCAAAGGCCTTGATGGCACGGCGATTTTCAATGGCTTGTGAGACTTTCAAGTTCAAACTCCTAGGGTTACATGCATACCGGTTGGTATGAATTCTGGTTAAAAAAATGGTTTAAAAATCAAATTTGAAGATGCTGAACATACTGTTTAAGTTGCTCGATTGAAGCTACAAAAACCGGCATCGACTGCATATTTTTGGCAACGCTGATGCTGCCTTCCCAGGCCGCCACCACAAACAGGGCCGCTGCGTGGCAATCAACGTCAGCGCGCAACTGCCCTTTGGTTTGCGCCAGCTTAAGCAAGGCGTGCACCCGGTCTTGCCAGAGTACAACGATGGCGATCAGATGCTGGCGAAAGTCTTCGTCCACGGCGCTCATTTCTTGCATCAGGTTGTTCAGCGGGCACCCCAGGCGAATCGAATCTTCCGTCCAGGTTTTGGCGGTATCGAGCAGATGGAATAATTTATCCAGAGGTACGTCGTCAGCCTCAGACACACAAAGCGAATCCAGAATGCTGGTGCGCAGGGCCTCCAAGACCCGCTCATCCACAACGGCCAACCCCAGTTCTTTTTTACCTGGAAAGTAGTGGTACAGAGCGCCCTTGGTCAACTCGGTTTCAGACAGGATGGCCGAGACGCTGGCCGCTTGAAACCCTTGACGACGCATCTCAGCAAACGCAGCATCCAGAATGCGTTCGCGGGCCAGATCACGGGCCCCGGCAGCAATACTTTTCTTGTTCAAAGTTGACATGCATTGGATTACATACCAACCGGTATGCATGCGTCAAGTATTTTGAGGAATTTTTAGTTTAAAAAATCAGTTCAGCGGTGGCGTCGTCGACAACACCTCTTGCACCACCGTCAGCCCTTCAGCCACCCGTAGCGCACCGGCCAGCCGCAGCGGGCGCATGCCGTCGGCAATGGCCTGACGTTTGAGCGCATCGGCATTGGGCTCGCGAGTGATTTTTTCTTTGAAGGCTTCGGTCACCACCAGCAGCTCATACAGGCCCATACGCCCCATGAAACCGGTCATGCGGCAATCGACACAACCCACCGGCTTGAAGGGTTTGTAGGACCCACTAATCTGCCAGGGTTTGACCACCTCGGCCAGTGCTTCGCGCGTGGCATCCGGGTCGGGCGCCTTGCACTGCTTGCACAGGGTGCGCACCAGGCGCTGCGCCAGCACACCGAGCAAGGTGGCGTTGATCAGGTAAGACGGCACGCCGAGTTCCATCAGGCGCGTGACCGCCGAGGGGGCGTCATTGGTGTGCAAGGTGGTGAAGACCAAATGCCCAGTCAGCGCCGCCTGCACCGCCATCTCAGCCGTTTGCTGGTCGCGGATTTCGCCCACCATGATGATGTCCGGGTCTTGCCGCATCAGCGCACGCAGCCCTTCCGAAAAACCAAAATCGAGCTGCGGCTGCACCTGGGTCTGGTTGAACGAGGGCTCGATCATTTCAATCGGGTCTTCCACCGTGCTGACGTTCACCTCTTCTGTCGCCACCCGCTTCAAGGTGGAATACAGCGTGGTAGTTTTACCCGAGCCCGTGGGGCCGGTGACCAGAATAATGCCGTTGGGGCGTTTGACCAAAGACTCCCAGCGCTGCGCATCGTGCGGCGAAAAACCCAGCGCATCGAGGTCCTTGACGGCGGTGTCAGGGTCAAAAATCCGCATCACCATCTTCTCGCCAAAGGCGGTGGGCAGCGTGGAGATGCGCATTTCAATCTCGTCACCGCGCGGGTTGCGGGTCTTGATGCGACCGTCTTGCGGGCGGCGCTTTTCCACCACGTCCATGCGGCCCAGCAGCTTGATGCGCGCCGTCATGGCGGTGAGCACACCCATCGGCATCTGGTACACCGGGTGCAGCACACCATCGATGCGAAAGCGGATCACGCCCTGCTCACGGCGCGGCTCCAGATGGATGTCACTGGCGCGCTGGTCAAAGGCGTACTGCCAGAGCCAGTCCACCACCTGCACCACGCCCTGGTCATTGGCATCGAGTTGTTTGCTGGTCTTGCCCAGCTCCACCAGCTGTTCAAAGCTGGCCCCGGCCGGGTTGCCACCGGCCTTGCTGGCCGCTTTGACTGATTTGGCCAAGGCAAAAAACTCGGCGGTATAGCGATGAATTTCCTGCGGACTGGCCACCACCCGGCGCACGCTGCGCCGGGCTTGTCGCTCCACCTCGGCCACCCAATCGGTGATGAAGGGCTCGGTGGTGGCGATGACGATTTCGCTACTCGTCACCTGCACCGGCAAAATTTTGTGGCGCTCGGCGTAGGCCGCGCTCATGGTGTCGGCCACCTTGCCCACTTCGACCTTGAGCGGGTCAATGCGTAAATACGCCAGCCCGGCGCGCTTGGCCACCCACTGCGTCAGCTGCTCGATGTCCATCGGCTTGTCGTCGCTGGCGCGGCGCACCGACACACTGGCCAGGCGCACCAGCGGGTGCTGCACGCTCTCGGCCTGGGCGCAACGTGTCGTGATGCGATGCGCCTCTTCAACACTGATCACGCCATCGCTGTGCAGCCACTCCACCAGCCGACGCCAGTCCAGCGGCCCCTGGTGAGCCGCACGGGCCGACGGTTTATGGGTGGCGGCGCTGTTCATTTCAGCATCGGTTTGAAGACGCGCACCCATTTGGCGGCGGGCAAGCCCCATTGGGCCTGGATGATTTCAGCGCGCGCTTCCAGCACCTCGCGCTTGGGCCGATTCGGTGTGCATTGCGCCAGCACCACCGTATTTCCTTCGCGCGTGGGTTTGAAGGCCCACACCGCATCGGCGCCAAACGCAGCCGAAATTTTTTCGACACTGCGGGTAAAACTGGACGCCCGGCCAAACAGGTTGACCGTCATGCAGCCTTCTGGCGTGAGCAAGCGTTTGCAGTGGTTGTAAAACGGCAGGCTGTCGAGCACCGGCGCAGCGGCTTCGTGGTCGTACAAATCGACCTGCAGCGCATCGACCGTGCCCCACCACTTGGGGTTTTCAATCTCAAGCGACGCATCGGCCAGCACCACCTGCATGCGGGTGTTGTCCGCCGGCAGCTTGAACCAGCCGCGACACGCCACCAGCACCTGCGGGTTGAGCTCGATGGCGACGGTTTTCATGCGCAGCTCTTTGTGGCAGAACTTGGTAAGCGAACCGGCACCCAGCCCGAGCTGCATGGCCTGGCGTTTGGTGACGGTGTCGGGCTCGACAAACAGCAGCCAGGCCATCATGCGCTGGATGTATTCATGAAACAGCAGCGTGGGAGCATCCATGATCATGGAGCCCTGAATCCATTCGGTGCCGAGGTGCAGGTGACGAAGCGGGCCTTCGTCGGAGAAGTTGACTTCTGGGAGGGAGTGGGTGCGTTTTTTCAAGATGAGGAGATTATCGCCAAACGCCCGGTCTGCCTGCCATTTTTCAAATCACGACTGGCTGATAGCCCATCTCAACAGCAACACATTGGACACCTTGCACAAAATTTTGAAAACTCACTGACCGATTGCCAGTTTCGCGTAGATGTGCGGCCATCGTGCGCGCACCACTGCCTTTTTGAAACGTCGGGATCAAACGCTCCAACTCGACAGAGGGTTTTTGCCAGTCGTCAGGCACGGCAAAGCGCTTACGCATCGCGGGCGTGTCCAATTTTGGATCTTCAAAAGCCTTTGCCAAGGATGGCAAGTCCCCCACGTACCAGCTTTCCAACTCCTGACAAGCCAAGCGAACAAGGGTTTCAGGGCGGCCGCTGGCCAAACAAAGCGCTTGAAGTCTGGCTTTCAACTGATTGCAATCTGCATTGTCATTGTCGCGAACGATGACAAAACGGTCCCCTGGAATCCGCCATGCGCTGAGTTTGTGGGGGATGCTGCGATCCAGGTCGCTCTTGCCTTCATGCTTGACGCACAGAAAGTGCTGATTTGCAACCCAACCAGGAAAAAGTCTGGGCAGCAGGCCATCGAGCAAAATTTTCATGGACCGCTCTTCGAGCAAAAAAATGATGCGCCCAATCATCAGTTCAAACCTTCAATCAAGCCCTGCTTCCAAAGGTACCCAGGGAGATCACCGGCCTCAAACAGCGAACGAAGGTTCTCCGAATCGCTGGCACGTCTAACGCTGCTATAGCCGGATTCCTTACGCAGACAATAAATTTCATCCAGCGTCAAAGCATTGAGAAAATCTGGCGAATGGGATGAAATAAAAACCTGCCCCCCCCGCTTGGCGTAGGCACGAAACTCTTCCGCCAACTCCGGCAAAAGCTCGGGATAGAGCTGATTTTCTGGCTCTTCGACGGCCAACAAAGGGTACGGCTTGGGATCGTTAAGCAGTACCAGATAAGCAAACATCTTGATCGTGCCATCGGATACATGACGGGCAATAAAGGGGTCTTTAAAACTGCCGTCCTGAAACCTCAAAACAAGCCGACCATCTTCGGTCTGCTTGGGCTCCACCACGGAAACACCGGGCACGCGGCGTCTCATTGACTCCAGCACCCGATCAAAACAATCCCGGTGATGCTCATAGAGAAAGTTGGCCACCAAGGGGAGATTTTCACCCCGAGTGGAGAGGTGTTCCGCAAAACCGTCTTCCTGACTGGATCTCGCATCCGACACATGAAAGTCGGAGATATGCCAGTTCTCGATCATGAGGCGAAAAGCGCTGGCGGCTTTAAAGCGCTCAAACTGGCCCAGGCCTTTGATGGCCAGGATGTCTGGGGCATCGAGCTCTTGTTCTTCCCGTTTCAGGGTTTCATCAGCTTTGGAAAAATCTTCTTCGTTGATGATTGAATAACCCTTGCCCAAGGAAAAATCCAGGAAATGAAAGGGTTTCCCACTGGCCCCCCGCTTGTAGCGAAGGATTTCACGCGCAACGACAGCCCGACCTGTGTTGTCGGGTTCAATTTTCAAAGAATAGGTGACCAAACGCTCGTAACCGGTGATCTCCAACCGGAATTGAAGTGTCAGTTCAATCGGCTCATTCGCAAACCCCCGACTAGCCAGCTCCTTATAACCACCCCGTTTGGACACAGCCTTGCCAACATTCATCACCAAGGCGTCTTTGAGAAAGGAGAACACGTCAAACAACGTTGACTTACCCACCCCATTGGCACCGACCAATACACAAAGACGTGGTATTTTTTCAAACTTGGCATCACGAAACAGCCGATAGTTCCTGATTTCTATGGATTCGATCTGCATGTTTTATTCCTGATTAATCATCATGGAGCCCTGAATCCATTCAGTGCCGAGGTGCAGGTGACGAAGCGGGCCTTCGTCGGAGAAGTTGACTTCTGGGAGGGAGTGGGTACGTTTTTTCAAGATGGGGGCATTATCGCCAAACGCCCAACGAGCCCCATCACAACAGCCCGGCAGCGGCCACCACCTCGCGCCAGGCGACCAGTTTGCGCTCGAAACTCCAGCTGGCGTTGGCCGGGCTGGTCGAGGGCAACTTGAACACCGGCAACCCCAAGGCAGCGCTGTGTTTGGCATGCTTGAAGCTCTCGCCGCCGTTGTGGGCGATGGCCGCCAGATTCGGACAGCGGCGCGCCAAGCTGGCGAAATCGTTGACCTGCGGGTTGCGGATGGCCGTGTCCAGACTGCCCTGGCGCTCGCAGGTACCATACACATCCCACACGCCCAAGCCCCGCTCCAGCAACCACTCGCTACGATTTTCATAGCTGCTTACGCAATCAAGACGGGGGCTGGATGGCCAAATGGCTTGAAGAATCTTCCAGAACTGGTTTTGCGGATGCGCGTAGTACTGCTGGCGCGCCAGCGACGTCGCACTGGGGAAGCTACCCAGCACCAGCAGCCGTGTGTTGCTGGAGACGATGGGCGGCAAGCCGGTCAGGCGCAGCGGCGGGGCAAAGGCGATGGTTGGATCTGATTGCATCAGCCCAAGATTAACGCCTTATTCCCGCCACCAGATCCGGCAAGCCGGTCGCCAGAATCGGCAGCCAAGAAATAAGCAGGGTTCCCAAAAAGATGGCCAGCAAAGCAGGCAACACCGAGGCGGCGACGTAGCGTATGGGCTTGTCAAACATGGCGGCGGCAAAGTAGATGTTCATGCCCGCTGGCGGGCAGAGAAAGCCCATTTCCATATTGGCCAGAAAGATGATGCCAAAGTGCACCGGGTCGATGCCATAGCTCAGCGCCACCGGAAGCAAGAGCGGCACCAGCACCACGATGGCGGCAAATATCTCCATCAAGGCGCCCGCCGCGAACAAAAAGACGTTAAGCGCCAACAGGAAAACAAACTTGTTGGGAATCACCCCCTGCACCCACTCGATGGCCGCGTTGGGGATGCCCGCATCGACCAGGTAATTGGTCAGACCCAGCGCCATGCCCAGGATCAGCATGACGCCACCGATGATTTGCGCGCAATCACTGAGGCTCTTGCCCAACACGCGCCAGCTCAACTCCCGGTGCGCCAGGGTCTGGGTCGCCACGGCATAGGCCGCGGTCAAGGCGGCACTCTCGGTCGGCGTGGCCAGGCCGCTCACGAGAGAGCCAATGGCGACCACTGGCGCCAGGATTTCCCACTTGGCGCACCAGATGGTGGCCATGACCTGACGGCGGATCGGCGCCTGGGCCGCTGACAAACCCACCGCAGGATCAGTCGCCCTTCCCCGCTTCAAATAGCCGCCAAACACCAGCAGAAAAGCGACCATCACGCCAGCGGGCAGCAGCCCCGCCAGGAACATGCTGTTGATCGGCACGCGGGCAATGATGGCGTACATGATGAGCGGCACCGACGGCGCAATCAGCACGCCTAAAGCGCTGGCGCTGGTCACCAGGCTGATGCCGCGCTGCTCCGGGAAACCGGCCTGACGCAACAGCGGCAAGAGCAAGCCCCCGAGCGCCAGAATGGTCACGCCGCTGCCGCCCGTGAAGGCGGTAAAAAACGAACACAGCACCGCCGCCGCCAGCACCGTGCCGGTGACACCGCTGCCGAACAAGGCCATGAACACGGCACCCAGTCGCTGCGCCGCCCCGGTGCGCGCAAAAATCAGCCCGGCCAGTGTAAACAAGGGCAGCGCGGGCAACGAGGGGTTGACCGTGATCTGGTAGTGAGACAGCGGGATGGACGCCAGTGGCAAGCCATCCTGCCAAAACAGCGCCAGTGCCAGTCCGCCCAGCACCGCAAAGATCGGCGCCCCGGCCAGCAGCACCGCCACCAGCCAGAGGGCCATTGGCCACAGGGCCACGCTGCTGCCGTCGAACTCGCTCGCCAACACAAAGCCGAGCGCAGGCAGCCAGAGCCCACACGCCACCCGCAACCAGAGCGCAGTAAAACAGCGCCCACCCAGCTTCATGCCCAACAATACAAAACCAAGCGGCATAGTCGCTTGCACCCACCAGACCGGAAGGCCGTAAGCCAGCGTGTGCGAGGCGTCCATTTCACTGGCGACAAAGCGCCAACTGGCCAGCGCCAACAAGCCGCAAATGACCGAGGCGCTGCCCTTGGCAAACACCTGCACCGCGGCCTGAAAACGCACGCCGCCCAGCTTGGACAAACCACTGCCCAGGGTGGTGAGATGGCCATGGCGCTCAGCGGCCACCGCACCGAACAGGGCCATCACCAGCCCCAAGTGCTGGACCAGCACCGGGGCGTTGTCTATTCCCCCGCCCAGCAGGGGCCGCATGGCCATTTCAACCAGCGGAATCAGCGTCATCAGCCCCAGCGCCAACGACGACACAAACTCGTCAAAACGCCAGAGCCCGCGCAGGCGAGCGCCCCAGAGTGCCGTCACGGCTACTTGCCCCGGCCTGCGCGGTAGGTTTTCAGGTGGGCAAAGACTTCATCAAAGATCTCGGCCGGCACCAGGGTTCCGCGAATGCGCGGGTACAGCTTGTCAGCCAGCGCCGTCCACTCCCGCATCTGCTCCGGCGTGGGGCGATTGACCACCAAGCCGCGTTTTTTCATGGCATCGACCGCTTCATCGACCTCCTGGCGAGCCTGGGTCCGCATTTTCAAGCCCACCTTGTCACCGGCAGCGCGCACCGTGGCCTGAACCTCGGGCGACATGTCATCCCAGGCTTTTTTGGTGATGACCAGCGCCCCGACAATGGGCGCCCAGTTCATGTCCAGCATGTTGGGTGCCATGGTGTAGATCTGGCTGGCGAGTGCGAAATACGGGGTGGAGGGCACCACATTGATCATGCCGGTCTGGATCGCGGGCAAGATGTCGCTGGTCTCCAGCGGCACTGGCGTGTAACCCAGGCTTTTCATGATGCTCTGCTGCTCTGCCTCGGAACCCCAGGCAAAGAATTTCATCTTCTTGAAATCATCCGGGCGCACGGCGGGCTCTTTCGAGAAAAAGCGCACCCACCCGGCGTCTCCCCAGGCGAGGACGACAAAGCCTTTGTCCAGAAAGCGCTGCTCCATGGCAGGGCGCATTTTTTCGCGCACATAGTCCACTTCGTCCCAGCTTTTGAAGAGCAGCGGCATGTTCTGCAGCGCCGCTATGGACGGCTCAATCTCCCGCAGGCCGACCACTGAGAGCAGCGCGCCCTGCAACTGGCCGATGCGCATGCGCCGTGCCAGTTCGGTTTCACCGCCCTGGCTGCCATCGGGATAAATCAGGTATTTGGCGTTGCCGCCCTGCGCCGTGCGCCAGACCTCGCCCAGCTCCATCAGCTGCCGGTGGTAGAGCGAGTTCTTCGGCGCCAGCGTGCCGATGCGCAATTGCTTGTCGGCGGCTTGGGCCGTGTTCAAGGTCAGCAAGGAAAGGAAAATCAGGCTGGCCGCAGCCAGCTTTTGCATGAAATTCAAATGGGTCGTCATTGTGGTGGGGTTCGGTCAAAAAAGATCATCCAAGGTGTCAAGCAGCCATTGCGCGCGCTCACGCATCACCTCGTTCTGCAAGTCGTGGCGCCGTGTGCTGGCCTGCAACGCCTGCTGCAACAAGGCCTCAAAGGCACTGCGATCACCGGCTGGCAAGGCAATGCCCTCCGCCTTGGCCACAAAAGCCCCGGCACTCTGGCCTGCACTGGCGGCAATAGCCTGGTCAAAGTAAGCCAGCGCCTGCTGGCGCGTGCCCCCCGGGCGGGCAAGCTCCAAGGTACCCATCAGGCTGGCCAGTGCGCCCTCGCCAAAGTCAGGTTGCCTCTCCCAAGCCAGATGCGCCAGGCGAATGACCTGCGGCAAGTCGGCTACCACCTCGGGCTGGTCCTTGGACAATGAGATGTAGCCGCCCCAGGACGCTGCCGCCCAGTAAGCCACACCAATTTCGTCATCGCGCAGACGGGGCCAGTTCGCAGCATCCGGGTTGGCCAGGGCCTGGACAAAACCGGGCGTCTGCTGCGCCAAAGCCGCCATGGCGTGGCGCTGTGCACGCAGATAGAGCCGGGCGGCACGTTCGCGCAGTTTCTGGGCCGCTTTGACATCCTTGCCCTCCATCCGCTCGGCCTCGGTGGCGACAAACGCAAAGGCGTACTGGGTGAACCCACCGGCTACCGCCTCACTCAATTTGAGGTTGCCCGGCGACTGGCGTAGCACCGATTCAGAGAGTTTGAGATAAAAAGCACTGGCTTCGCGCGCCAGCACCAAGTCGTCCTCCGGCGCCTGTCCCTGAGCGGCCAACTCATTGGCCACGCCCTGCACCAGCAAATGACGCGGTGAACAGGCGCACAGCAAAACCAGCATGACCATCAAGCCCAGGTGCGGCAGATCGAACTTCAAATTTCCACCATCACAGCGCTTTCATCAAGACGTCATCGGGCCTGATTCCGACTCGCTTGACGAGCAAAAATCAGACAACAAGAAAAACGACTATAGCGATGGCTTGTGAAAATTCAGTGACAGCCATACAACAGCGCCGTGACAGATTGACCCACGCAAGTGGCCAACACTCGCTATATTTTTAATAGCTGCTAACGCAGGCTGTACGGGGGATGGAGAGCTAAATGGCTTGCAATACCTTCCAGAACTGGTTTTGCGGGTGGGCGTAATACTGCTGGCGCGCCAGCGACGCCGCGCCGGAGAAGCTGCCCAGTACCAGCAGCTGCGTGTTGATGGAGACAATGGGTGGCAAGCCGGTCAGGCGTTGCGGCTCGGGCGGGGTGTTGGTTTTGTCTGCTTGCGTCAAGCATCACCGTGCCTGCAGCACCATCTGGTTTTTGTTCATCGAGATGTCAAACTTCGACAGGAACGACTGCCCCAACAAGGCCTCGTCATCAGCGCCCAAGCGCAGACCCACGCCCACTTTGACATTGGTGACGCTCACCGGCCCAATGGCCACCGCCACGCCTTCGACCACACGGCCAGGCTGTGTGCCATTGGCGGTATTGAACGTGGTGGGAACGCCGCCCTGAATCATCGCTTTGCGGGCGAATGCCTCACTCACGCTCACGAGTGTGGCCCCGGTGTCCACCATGAATTTGACCTCTTGCCCGTTGATGCGGCCGGTGGTGTAGAAGTGCCCGTCTGGCGAACGTTGGATCACCAGATCGCCGTTGGCCAGCACCTGGGCCTGCCGGGGCTTGAGGTAGTGCGTCATCAGCAGGTACAACAGCCCCATGACCACACACCAGAAAATCATCATCGGGATCAAGCCGGTTTTGGTGGGGGAGATCGGCTTCTCACCCAGGTGTTTGCGCGAAAACATGGAGAACCTGACTCGCGTGTTGTCGATCTGGCGCTGTTTTTCCCGCTCGCGCTGGGCATCGCGGTACCAGTCCCGGTCTTGCATTCCCATGATCGATTCGACTCCCTGCGTGTTTATTGATGGTTACCGCCCGGGATCGTAGCCTATGGATCAATCCATCCACTTGCGTGCCTCATCCATCTGCTCATGCTCAAACGCGGGCGCAAAGTCATCAAGCTCCTTGGCAAGCAGCCCCACCTCGGGGCTGAGCGCCATGGCACGCCAGTCACGCACGGCGGCGTAGACCTGCGCCAGCACTTGCACGGCATCTGCTGGCTGCAAACTGAAATAGCGGGCCTGTGCCATCAACATGTCCAATGAAGTAATGGGGCCGGTGGCTTCACTCAGCCAGGTTTTGGATTCGCGGTCTTTGTCGGGGAAAGGATTCACATCGAAATGCGGAGCCAGTCGCCACTGGCCTTGCCCGACGTAAAGAAAGCCCAGATTTTGCAGGTGATCATCCACATTGGTGATGAGCAGGTTGAACACCAGGCGCCGCCAAAGCTGTTGGGCATCGGCGCTGGGGTTGGCGCATTTGGCGCGGATGATGTCGGCAATTTCGGTGTACGAACGCTCTTCATTGCGGCTGGCTTGCAACATGGAAGCTGCCGACAAATAGGGAATGCGCGCATGGTCCACCGTGCGATCAAAGCGGCGGATCACAGCCACCGGGGTGTCACCCACCAGCACCACTTTGGCATCAGCCGCGTCAATGCCGGCACGCTGCGCCAGACGCAGCGCCAGCACTTCAGCACGGGTCACCTGGCGCGCGTCCATCAGGCTGGGGAACTTGCCCAGTGCCAGGCGGCCATCGGTATCGAGCACCGTGCATTTGGGGCGCATACCGCCCAGCGAAGTGCCTTTGCCTTGCAGATACTTCAGGTCATCCAAGGTTTCGTGCCCACCTTCCACCGCCCGGCTGGCCTCATACAAGTGCTGCAAATCCACCAGGGGTGGCGTGCTGCGCTGGCCCTCTTCCACCGTTTGCAAAAAAGTGCCGCTGCCATGCTGCAAACGCAGCGCCCCCATGCGGCTGAAATCGTCCACCGCACTGAGGTAATCCAGGGCGTTGAGTGCTTTGAGGTGCGGGTTGGTTTTGCGTGCCTTGGCGTGCGCTCTGGCAATCACGCGGCGTCCCCAGGCATCGGGCTCGGTATCGGCCAGGGCCAGGTGAAAACACGAATCGTCGCGACTGGGTGCGCGCCGGGACTGGTGCCCCGCCACCAGCGCCAAGTCGGGTGACACTTCAAAGCGTGCGGGATCACTTAGCCAGGCGTTGCTGTACGCGAAGGCGGAATATTCGCGGGAGCCTTCCTTCACGTAGGTGAGCTGCCCAACGGTTTGACCCGCTTTGCCGATGCACACCGTCACTTGCTGCTTGGTCGCAGAAGCGGTCATACGGCCCCCGACTGGTCATGTACTTTGCGCGTGCGCACACGCTTGGGCAATTGCTCGTCCATCAGGCTCAGGCCGATCTGGTCTTCACCGGTGTCAAGCAACTGGTTGAGCCGATCCAGTTCACCAAAAACATGCAGGGTGCGTGCGATGAAATGCAGCGGAATACGCGGGTCGCCTTTTTCCAGCCGCCGCACGGTGGCCAGAGAGGCACCAATGCGCTCGGCCAAAGACGCTTGCGTGAGCTGGCGCCGCCTGCGGGCCAGTGAAATGTCTCTGCCCAGTTTGGCAATCGCGCGTTCCACCGGTAGCGGGAGGGGCAAGGGAATCATTTAAATATCTCTGAAGAGTGCTAGTAAAACTTAATACATCCAATGAGATTCATTATTTACCAGACAAGCAACGATATCAAGCCCGTCCGACGCCGATTTATCCTCCAACCTCAATCCTTAAACACCGCAGCCCGCTTGCCCATGTGGGCCATCATGGCTTCCTGCAGGTCGTTGGACATCAGCATGGCGGCGTTCCAGGTGGCCACGTAGTTCAGGCCGTCGGCCACCGAGTGGTCGCGGGCGTAGGTGATCATCTCCTTGACACCGCGAATCGACAGTGGCGACTTGGTGGCGATGGTGGCGGCGATCTCGCGTACCCCGGCTTGCAAAGCTTCGCGCGAGTCAAACACGCGGTTGACCAGATGCATCTCGCGCGCCTCCTGCGCCGTCACCTTGCGCGCGGTGTAGGCCAGTTCGCGTGCCATGCCTTCGCCAATCAGCTTCGGTAATCGTTGCAGCGTGCCCACGTCGGCAGTCATGCCGATGTCGATTTCCTTGATGGTGAAGGTGGCATCGTCAGAGCAATAGCGCATGTCGGCGCAACAGATCAGGTCAATGCCGCCGCCCACGCAGGCGCCGTGAATGGCGGCCAGCACTGGCTTGCGGCAGCGCTCCAGGCTGGTCAAAGTGTCTTGCAGGTCCAGAATGACGCGGCGCAGGTTTTCGCGCATGCGGCCTTCGCAGTCGTTTTGAATCTCCTGCCCCAGTCCCATCATCATTTCCAGGTCGATGCCGGAAGTGAAAAATTTGCCCTCGCCTTCCAGAATCGCCACCCGTGCCGCGGGCGTGGCGTCGACCCACTGAAAGGCCTGGCGCAGCTCCTGCCACATCGGCATGTTCATGGCGTTGGCTTTTTCCGGGCGGTTGAGTGTGATGGTGGCAATGTGGTTTTCAAGGCTGACACGCAGCGTGGTGTAGCTTGTCTCGCTATTGTTTTGAGAGCTGCTCACGCTTGCTGCACCTGAGCTAGAGGCTGATTTGGCTTGCGACTTGTCAGGCGCAGGTCCACTGGCCAAGGTCACAGCCAACTCCAGGCCCTGTTTGATGGCGCGTTTGGCGTCCAGCTCGGCAGCCTGATCGGCGCCGCCAATCAGGTGCACCTGGATGCCTGCGGCTTGCAGATCGGCTTGCAATTCGCGCTGCGGCTCCTGCCCGGCGCAGATCACCACGTTGTCCACGGCCAAGGTCATGTCGCGCTCGCCCACGGTGATGTGCAGGCCGTCGTCGTCAATCTTGCGGTAGGTCACGCCCGAGAGCATGTCCACCTGGCGGTTTTTCAGCGAGGTGCGGTGAATCCAGCCGGTGGTTTTGCCCAGACCCTCTCCGACCTTGCTGGCTTTTCGTTGCAGCAGGTAAACCTTGCGCGGGCTTTTTTCGATGTGCGCTGCCGTCAAGCCGCCGCGCTTGGCGTAGCTCGTGTCCACGCCCCATTCGGCAAAGAACTTGGCCTTATCCAGGCTGGGGCTCACGCCCTCATGCAGCAGAAATTCAGCGGTGTCAAAGCCAATGCCGCCCGCACCAATCAAAGCCACGGTGTGGCCCACCGGTTTTTTGTCGCGCAGCACGTCCAGGTAGCTCAGCACCTTGGGGTGGTGAATGCCCTCGATGGGCGGCGTGCGAGGCGTGATGCCGGTGGCCAGAACCACCTGCTGGTAACCCGCTGCGGCCAGCTCCTGGGCGCTGACGCGCTGGCCCAGCTTGAGCGTCACGCCAGTCAATTCGATCTGCTTGCCAAAGTAGCGCAGCGTCTCCACAAACTCTTCCTTGCCCGGCATCTGCTTGGCCACGTTGAACTGGCCGCCAATTTCGGTCGAACCATCAAACAGCGTCACGTCAAAACCGCATTGCGCCGCGGCGGTGGAAAAACTCAAACCAGCCGGGCCAGCGCCCACCACGGCGATACGCTCGCGCTTTTGGGAGCTGGGCAGGTTGATCAGCGTCTCATGACAGGCGCGCGGATTCACCAGGCAGGACGTGACCTTGCCCGCAAACGTGTGGTCCAGACAGGCCTGGTTGCAGCCGATACAGGTGTTGATCTCGTCGGCTTTGCCGGCGGCGGCTTTCTGGATGAACAGCGGGTCGGCCAGAAAGGGCCGCGCCATCGACACCATGTCGCAAAAGCCGTCCGCCAACAGCTGCTCGGCCACCTCGGGTGTGTTGATGCGGTTGGTGGCCACCAGCGGGATGCCCACTTTGCCCTTGAGCTGTTTCGTCACCCAGGCCCAGGCAGCGCGCGGCACTTTGGTGGCGATGGTGGGAATGCGCGCCTCGTGCCAGCCAATGCCGGTATTGAGGATGGTGGCCCCGGCGGCTTCCAGCGCCTGCGCCAGTTCAATCACCTCGTCCAGCGTAGAGCCGCCCTCGACCAGATCGAGCATCGACAGGCGGTAGATGATGATGAAGTTCTGGCCCACCGCCTCGCGGGTGCGGCGCACGATCTCGACCGGGAAACGGATGCGGTTCTGGTAGCTGCCGCCCCATTCGTCATCGCGCTGGTTGGTGCGCTCGGCAATGAACTCGTTGAGCAAGTAACCTTCGGAGCCCATGATTTCGACGCCGTCGTAGCCTGCGTACTGCGCCAGTTCAGCGCAGCGCACAAAGTCGTCGATGGTCTGGCTGACTTCCTCGGTCGTCAAGGCCTGGGGGCACTTCGGGTTAATGGGCGCCTGAATCGCGCTGGGCGCGACCAGGTCGGAGTGGTAGGCGTAGCGGCCAAAGTGCAGGATTTGCATCGCAATCTTGCCGCCTTCCTTATGAACCGCCGCGACCACCGGTTTGTGCTTGTTGGCCTCTTCCTCAGTCGTCAGGCGCGCACCGCCGGGCATCGGGCGGCCCCGGTCGTTCGGCGCGATGCCGCCGGTGACGATCAGGCCGACACCACCGCGTGCGCGTTCGGCGTAGAAAGCGGCCATGCGGGCAAAACCGTCTTTGACCTCCTCCAGCCCCACATGCATGGAGCCCATGATCACGCGGTTGGGCAAGGTGGCAAAGCCAAGGTTCAAGGGTTCAAACAGGTGCGGATAAGCGGTCATGAAGGGGTCCTGAAATGAGAGAGTGATTTCAACCTTCGTCATTGCGAGCGCAGCGCGGCAATCCATGCCCCTGGATTGCCGCGCTGCGCTCGCAATGACGGCAAGCTGATGAGCAGTTTATGAGAACTTTCTAGTTTATGCAACTAGTTGCATAGTTTTGCACTGCCTTTAAACTGCCACCATGTCCCTGTCCCACGCCCTGCTCACCTCGCTGATCGAAAAATCGTCTTCGGGCTATGACCTGGCCCGTCGCTTTGACAAGTCCATCGGCTATTTCTGGCACGCCACACACCAGCAGATTTACCGCGAGCTGGGCCGCATGGAAACCGCTGGCTGGATCGAATCCGGCGCCGCGCCCGATGCCGGCAAAACCCGCAAACGCATCTACCGCGTGCTGCCTGCCGGGCAAGTTGAGCTGCTGCGCTGGGCGGCCGAACCGGCACCGATGATGGATTTGCGCGACGAGTTCATGGTGCGCCTGCGTGCCGACGCTGCGCTGGACTCACTGAATTTGGTCCCTGAATTGCAGCGGCGCATGGCCCTGCATGAAGAAAAGCTAGCGTTGTACCGTGAGATTGAGCAGCGCGACTTTGCTGCGCCCGATATGTCCCGGGCTGCGCGCATCCATCACATGATTCTCAAGAAGGGTATTTTGTTTGAGGAGGCTTCGATTGGGTGGGGGCTTGAAATGTTCGATTTGCTATCGAAAGAGTAGCTGCTTGCGCTTATTCTGTCTGGTATGGGGCTGATTTTGCGCTTGGTTTATTTCGTTGCCCCCCCCTATCCCCCAACCCCTTTCACCCCCGCCGGGGCGAAAGGGGAGCTAAACAGCCAGATGTGGCCAACGCTATTGAGGGATGACGTACCAGGCGTTTGGCCGGTGGCCGGTGGGCTGCAGCAATCTGTTCAATTTTCAAACTTTTCCAAGCCCCGCAACATGCCTTGATCCAGCGTCAAAAGGCGCAGGGAAGCGGTGATGGCTGTTGCCGCGATGATCGCGTCGGGCAGTTTGAACGAGCCACTGCGTCGCAACGCAATGGCCTGCGCTTCGACCTGTTCATCGAGCATGCGCACTTGGCAGTTAGTCAAAAAGGCGCGAATCGTCTGATCTTCGTCATCGGTGAGTTGGGGGTAGCCCAAAAGCTCCATGCGGGTGATCTGGCTGACGGCGGATTGGTCCAACGCCAACCCGCTTTGTTCGGCCAGCGCGATGGCTGCGGCTTGGCCTTTAAGCAGGCCAATCACCATGTTGGTGTCCAGCAAAAACTCAATCCCACTCATGACGCATGGCTTGTTGAATGGTCACCGGGTCATCGTTCAAGTTAGGGGAATTTTTGAGCACCCCGGCCCAGCGTTTCCAATCGGCAGGCGGCGTGGGGGAAGTCGTTGCACCCACATAGGTTTTGGTAAGACGAAGAATGACCAAATGCTCGTTTTCGTCAAACAGAACCGGCTCCAGCGGCTGAATGATGCCCGCTTTGGATATGGCTTCAATGGCTTGATACATGGCTAGACCTCCGGGAAATTGGGTTCAATTGTGCAGCAAGGCACCCAAACGCGGCAAAGCCGCTATCGCATTGCGCGTGGTGGCGCGGGCCAGGTCGTCTGAGGTGATGCCGCGCAGGGCGGCTAGTTCGGCGCCAATGCGGGGCAGCTCGCCTGGTTCATTGCGGCCTTGCGGGGCACCAGCAAAGCGTTCTTGCGCCGTTTTATAAAGCCAGCGCGGCGGCATGTCGGGTGAATCTGTCTCCATCACGATGGCGTCCAGCGGCAAAGTGGCGGCCAAACGGCGCAGCTGCAAGGCGCGGTCATAGGTCATGGCGCCACCAAAACCGAGTTTGAAACCGAGCGCAATGAAGGCATGTGCCTGCTGCTCGCTGCCATTGAAGGCGTGGGCAATGCCATGCCAGCCCGCGCCACCGCCCACCGCCCGCAGCCCTTTGAGCAACAGGTCGGCCGAGCGGCGCACATGCAGGATCACCGGCAAGCCATATCGGCGGGCCAGCTTGAGCTGCTCGATGTAAAAATATTCCTGGCGTTCGCGTGCGGGGCTCACCGTCAGTTCGGACACAAAATAATCCAGACCGATTTCGCCCACCGCTACCAAACGCGGGTCGCCCTGGTACTGCGCCAGTTGCGCATCGAGCGTGACCAAGTCAGCATCCGCAGCCTGCGCCACATACAAGGGGTGAATGCCCAGCGCGTAGCTGTCACCGTTCGCATGGGCCAGTTGGCGCACGGCGTCAAAGTTAGCTACTTCAACGCCGGGATAAACACAACTCGCTACGTTTTTAATAGCTGCTTGCGCACGCACGACGGGGGCTGCACCCCTAAACTCTTGTGCATCAAGGTGGCAATGGGTGTCGATCCAGAAGGTCATTCTCTAAACAGTTAAATCCCAATCAGTAACGCCGGGCAACGCCGTTGTCGATCACGACCCGATCACCAACCCGCAAGTCGGCGCTGGTGGTTTGAATCACTGATTGGTAAGAGTTGTCGCGCATACGAACCGTGATTTTGTACTCATCAGAGGATTGTTGCTGGTTGCGTTTTTCCAGTTGATGACCGGCATAGGCACCGCCAGCAGCGCCCAACACGGTGGCAGCGGGCCGGGCACCGCCTGAACCTACCTGGTTGCCAATGATGCCGCCCACCACCGCACCGGCGAGGGTGCCTACGCCCAAGCCATTGCTGTTGCCGCTGCTCTCCAGAGGAACCAACTCAATCGACTGCACCACGCCGTAGTTCTGGTTGACGCCGTTGGGGTAATTCTGTTGCGGGTACGACGGATACGAAGCGCCATTGTTGGCAGGCGGCATGTCGCCACAGGCGCCCAGGGCAAGCAATACGGCCAGGACTGCGGCGGACTTGAGATTTGTGCTGGTATTCATGAGGTTTCTCCTTGAGGTTGATGCGCGCCCGGGCTTACTTTTTAATGCTCATTTCATTGATGACGCCGCCCACGCCTTCGACTGCACGGGTAACTTCAATGGCGCGATCAATCTGTCCCTGGTTGTTCACGAAGCCACTGAGCTGAACCTCGCCTTTGCGCGTGACGACGGCGATATCCAGGCTCTTGATACTGGTGTCGTTGATCAGCGCGGCTTTGACCTTGGCGGTCACCACGGTGTCATCGACTTTGTTGCCTATCGTGGTGGAGGCCCCCTTGAGGCTCACGTTGTTCTGAATACTCTTGACGCCGGACACCGCGCGTGCCGTGGCGCTGGCGCGCTCGAGCTGCACCAGGTTGTCAACAAAGCCGCTGAGCAGCACTTCCCCCTTGCGGGTTTCAACCTTTAAATCAAAACTCTTGATCTCCGGGTCTGCCAGCAAGGCGGACTTGACGCTGCTGGTGACCACGCTGTCGTCAATTTCAGTACCAATCGTGGTGCTGGGGGGCGGCATGCCGGTGGTATCGGCACGATCACTGCAACCCACCGCAATAGCGGCCAGCACGCTGGTCAGTGCCACCGTCAGGTAAAGAGAGGAAGGGCGGGTTTTCATGTTGAATTTTCTCCAGGCAATCTGTCATGAAACTATGACGGTGCCATGGAGATTGCGCCTATTGCCCCCGCTTTTCAGTGCGCTCGCGCACCCAAACGGCCCGAGGGTGAACTTATTTCACGCTGGCTTCTTCTGACAGCTTGCCCTGCACCAGCCGCAGCTGCCGGGCGCAGCGCGCAGCCAGAGCTTCGTCATGCGTGACGACGATAAAAGCCGTGCCCTGGGTGCGGGCCAGCTCCAGCATCAGGTCAAAAACGCCGTTGGCAGTGCTGCGGTCCAGATTGCCGGTGGGTTCGTCCGCCAGCACACAAGCGGGTTTGGTGACCAATGCGCGGGCAATGGCCACGCGCTGGCGCTCGCCGCCGGAGAGCTCGGCCGGGCGATGCTGCAAGCGGCTCATCAAACCGACACTCGCTAGCATTTTAGTAGCTACTCGCGCAGATTCAGCATGGGCCAGGCGCCTAATCCATAGTGGCATGGCGACATTGTCCTGGGCGCTGAACTCGGGCAGCAGGTGGTGAAACTGATAGACAAAACCCAGGTACTGGTTGCGCAGGCGACCTTGCTCGGCAGCGCTCTGGCTGGCCAGATCCAGCCCGTTGAGCTTGACGCTGCCGCTGCTGGGCGCATCCAGCCCACCGAGCAAATGCAGCAAGGTGCTTTTGCCCGAGCCCGACGCGCCCACGATGGCCAGCGTCTCACCCGCGCGCACGTCCAGGTCCACACCTTGCAACACGGTCACGTCCAGGCGACCTTCCGTAAAGCGCTTGGTCAGGCCGCGGGCGCTTAACACGATGTCTTTTGAAATATCACTCATAGCGCAGCGCCTCCGCCGGGTTCACGCGGCTGGCGCGCCAGCTGGGGTAAAGGGTGGCGGCAAAAGCCAGCACCAAAGAAATAATGGCAATGGGCAAGATGTCGCCCTGCTGCGGTTCGCTCGGCATGCGGCTGATGATGTAAATGTCTTTGGGCAGAAAACTGGCGTGAAACAGCTGCTCCAGCGCCGGCACGATCACGTCGATATTGAAGGCTACGAGCAAGCCCAGCCCCAGCCCGGCAAAGGTGCCGATGACCCCCACCATGGCGCCCTGCACGACAAAAATGCCCATGATGGAGCGCGGACTGGCGCCCAGCGTGCGCAGGATGGCAATGTCGGCGCGTTTGTCGGTGACCGTCATCACCAAGGTAGACACTAGGTTGAACGCCGCCACCGCCACGATCAGGGTCAGGATGATGAACATCATGCGTTTTTCAACCTGCACTGCGGAAAACCAGGTGCGGTTTTGCTGCGTCCAGTCGCGCACCAGCAGGTCGCCGCTCAGGGTGTTGCGCAACTGCGCGGCCACTTCGGGGGCCTGGTGCAAGTCCTGCAATTTGACGCGCACGCCGCTCGGGCCTTCGAGCCGGAAGATGCGGGCCGCGTCGTCCAGGTGCATCAGCACCAGGGCCGAATCGTATTCATAGTGGCCTGAATCGAAGGTGCCCACCACGGTCATCTGTTTCAGGCGCGGCACCACCCCAGCCGGCGTTACCTGTCCGCTGGGCGCCACCAGCGTGACCTTGTCGCCCTCGCGCACCCCCAGGGAGCGGGCCAGCTCGCCGCCCAGCACCACGCCGAATTCACCGGCAATCAGGCGGCTCAGGCCGGTGTTTTTCAAGCCGATGGCCAGGTCGGTCACCTCGGGCTCGCGGGCCGGATCAATGCCCCGCACGATCGTGCCTTTCATGTCTTCACCCCTCGCCAGCAATGCCTGGGTCGCTATAAAAGGTGCAGCACCTATCACTTGCGGATTGGATTTAACTTCGGCCAGCGTGCGGGCCACATCGGGCAAAGCGGCGCCGTTGGGGGCAAAAATCTCGATGTGCGACACCACGCCCAGCATGCGGTCGCGCACTTCTTTCTGAAAACCATTCATCACGCTGAGCACGATGATGAGCGCCGCCACGCCCAAGGCAATGCCCAGCATGGAGACGCCGGAAATGAACGAGATAAAGCCATTGCGCCGGGTGGCGCGGCCAGCCCGCGTGTAGCGCCAGCCAAGAATGAGTTCGTAAGGGAGTTGCATCGACCACCAAGGTGTTAAAAGTGGCGCCATTGTGGCACTGCCGCCAAATGCGACGGTGCTTTACAACGCATAAAGATGAATAGGCAGCCAGCGCTGGTACATCAAAAAATCACCATCCAGACTGAAGATGGGTAACTGGTGATGGATGGACGCCGAGCAAATCAGAAAATCCGTATTGGAACCCTGCACGCCATTGGCCCGGCAGGTATTAAAGGCCTGGGCGGCTGATTCATAAACCGGTCTGGACAGCGCCAAGTCCTCAAAGGCTATCAGGCTGTCGCGCAAGGCTTCAAACTGGCTCTGTGTTTTGATGCCGCAGAGCAATTCTTGCCGAATGGCCCCGATAAGTACCGCCCGGCCATCACGCACCAAATCCACCAAGGCATTAACTGTCGCTTGCTGCTGCGGGGCTATAGGAATATTTTTGGGTCGCCGCAGCGCCAGCGACCAGACCGATGTATCGACCAGAACTTTCATAGTTCAGCCAAGGGTGCGCGATCAACTCCCCGCTGCACTTTGGCGTCGAATTCATCCTCGAAATCCACGGTGCCGAACAGGTCCAGCAGCTTGAGTTGCTTGCGCCGCTGGATGTATTCCACCAGCGCCTGCGTCACCACGTCTTTTTTGGTACGCAGTCCACCAAGTTGACGCGCTTCTTCAATCAAACCATCATCCAAAGCCAAATTGGTCGCCATGTGTTAACTCCTACACAGTTATATGTGTAATTATAGAATCAAGCCCTCATTACCCGTCAAAAGCGGAGGCGTGGGCGTAGACTCCATGGCTAAAAATTGGGTAAAAGCCGCACAAGGCAACGCCAAGCAGCTGGGGTTGGATGGATTGGCCCCATAGGTTTGATTCCAGTTTATTTATAGAAAAATAGCCTCTAGCCCTTATCAATCAAGCGCAAGCAGCTATGCAAATGATAGCAACAATACATCCATGACCGTCATGAATATCAAACTACAACAGTTGAAACCATTGGTTTTAACGGGCCTGCTAGGCAGCGCAGGCGGGGCAATATTGGCATCGGATGATTTAAATCGAAACCAACCCTTTTTTGCTATGCACAAGTCAAAACCCCTGAGCAATGTGATCGTCAGCTGTTACAACAGCATTCATGCAAGGCTGAGTGCGCCTTACACGGACGAGCGCAACGGGGCGGATGTGGATTTGGCACTATCGAATTGAATCAATGTCATCAGTGAGACAAAAGAGCAATAGGGAGCACGGATCGGCAACAGTGGCTAGACCTCTTTAGCCAAGTCTGCCAGCGCTTCAACTGGGTGTGCCACGCCTACTGCCTCATGGACAACCACTTCCACATCGTCGTGGAAACCGTCGAAGGCAATTTGAGTGCCGGTATGCGACAGCTCAACGGCGTCTACACCCCGTGGCACAACCGCGCCCATGGTTGTTGGGGCATGTGTTCCAGGGGCGCTTCAAAACGATCGTCGTGCAACGCGAGTCCTACCTGCTTGAACTGGCGTGCTATGTCGTCCTCAACCCGGTGCGCGCAAATATGTGCGCCCTGCTGCAACTGTGGCCCTGGAGCAGCTACCGAGCCACGGCACAGGTCTACGCCACCAGCTGCTACAGCCTCAAAGAAATCGGCCAAGCTTTCGGTCTGCACTACGCAACGGTGAGTCGGTTGGTGCGGGCGGTCGAAATTGAATCAGAGGAAGGATGAAATGGAAATTGCTATGAATAGAAGAGTTCATGACCCCAGTGGCTGGCGAGTCGGGGCAGTATTGTCATACAATTTAAATTGTCTATGTAATACATTCACGGAGTTGAACATGTTATCTGTCCGTCTGCCTCAACCTTTAGAAAATCAACTGACTGCATTTTGCGCAGCTCAGCACGTCAGCAAGTCTTCGGTTGTACAACTGGCTTTGGAAAAGCACCTGAGCCGTATCGCCAAACCCGTGCGGGCGGTCAAATCTGACAATCCTTTTGCCGCGTTGCGTGGCATTGGTAACCGCAAGCTCACCACTGAGCAGATCATGCGCATGACGCGGGGTGATGACTGGAACCAGCCATGACCCTGGTAGATACCAATGTACTAATCGACTTGGTACAAGACGACCCGACATGGGCCGCCTGGTCAGAAGCGCAATTATTTGATGCACAAAAGCAAGGCGCTTTGTATATCAACGCCGTTGCATATGCTGAACTCATGCCTGCTTTTGATGACATGGCTGCCTTGGATCGTTTTCTTAACCTGGCCAAAATCACCGTGAAGGATATTTCCCGCCCCACGGCTTATTTAGCGGGCACTGCTTTTTTACGTTACCGCAGACTCAAGGGCACAAAAACCGGTGTGCTGGCAGACTTTTTCATCGGCGCGCAAGCCCAAACTGAGGGCTGGACTATTTTGACGCGTGATGCGGCGCGGTATAAAACTTACTTTCCAGAGGTCAAGCTGATTTGCCCGTAAAAAAGTGCCAAACAGCCTGCCGCGAAACCAACCCAAGCAGTTGGGGTTGGCGGGAGCGGATGAGTCGGCTTGATGCCGAATAATTTATGGCAAAAATGCCTCTAGCCCTTACAAATACTGTGTAAGAAGCTACGAAAATTAGAGCAATCCTGCATCCATGACAGCCATGAAAATCAAAATACAACATTTGAAACTATTGGTTTTAGCAGACCTGCTGGGCAGCGCAGGAGAGGCAATATTTGCGTCGGATGATTTAAATCGAGCCTGCCCTTTTTATCCTTTTATCTAACGATGTTTGAAACACACCGGAATACGACCACCTGTATGACTTATCAGTTTAATTTCGACGTAATTGAGACGTCTGCTGAGCGGAAGGTTCGTGCGATCAAATGGGTGCTTGAATGTACGGTTGAGCGTCCAATGGCAGCTGACGTGCATATGTACAAGCCCCGAATCGGTGTGGTTTATTCAAGAGAGAATATTCTCCCGGATGCGTTGTTAAAGGAGCATCAAAGCGTTGTGAGTATTGGCGATTTAAAGCTGTGCTGGTGGACTCCTTCATATTCAGAGCCTGGCTCCCAACCCTGGGGATACGATTCGCTATTGACTTTCCCAGAGTTCATTCAAAAAGTCATCCTGCCGCTAATGTGTGATGAGAATGCTACGACTCGATTTTTGGCTGAACCTGGGCTTGAAGGTAAATATAAGCAGGCTGTAGATACTTATCAGAGCTTGAAGGCGACCGCACAATCAATTCGCCTAAACGATATTGGCGCATTTTTGGACGATCATTCTTTGCACTCACGGTTATATCAGGCGCTTCTGGTCTCTGACGTAGACGCTCTTGAGGGTATTCATTCCGACGGTGCTGCGATTCTTTCTGGTATCGACAATCAGGGAATTTCGCTTCATCTTCAATTAATCCGAGCAGGGAGTGTGGTAGAGATAGCGACATCTACTGCCGATTTAATTTCCAAAGTTATGCAATCTGCCACGGGCTACCACTGGAGGGGATCGCATGGTTGGAAAAGCCCTGAGTTTGTCGAGATTTACCGCCAAAGCCTTGAATTTGAACAAAATGTATTAACTCCGCTCGTCAAAGAATATTTTGACAATGTTTTTCAGACCTTTTGCCGAAGCGAAGATTTTCGAACCATAGAACGGACAGTTTTTGACTGAGTAAAAATGGGCCGGGCTCGAATTAATGTTTCTCTGCCAGCCGATATCAGCTTCCCGCGCAGAAAGCAATCCAATCGCTATTAATTTGATAGCTGCTCACGAACACCCCACGGGGCCTAAGCTGCAATTTGTCATTGAAGCAACGACAACTTAACGTTGCAGCACAAGACCCGCCCCATACCGTCGTGCAAGCAAAGGGACTGCCTCATCCCCGACAATCGCGTCATGCATCTTTTGATCCCCTTTGCCTTTTGCAGTTCCGAGGGCTGCGCCCCGGCCCTACCGACCCTGCAACTACCCCAGCTCCAGAAACTGCTGGCCCGCTTGACCCCTGAGCCGCTGGATGCGGGCGACGAGTTCAGCATGTCGCCGCCGCACGAACGTGCTTTGGCGCGGGCGCTGGGTCTGCCGGTGCAGGACGGCTTGATTGCACTGGCGACGCTGCAAGCCAGACAAAGCGGGCACTGGGCCTTCATCACGCCCTGCCACTGGCAAGTGGGCACCCACCACATCGCCATGAGCGGGCAAGCGCTGCCGGACTTCCCTGAGCAGGAGTCGCAAACCCTGCTGGCGGCCATGCGGCCTTATTTTGAAGAAGACGGCATCGCCCTGCATTACGAGCAGCCCAATCGCTGGCTGGCCTGTGGCGACATTTTTAACGACCTGCCCACCGCTTCTCTGGACCGCGTGCTGGGGCGCAACCTGGAAAACTGGATGCCGCGCTCGCCCGCCGCCGCCAACTTGCGCCGTTTGCAAAACGAGATGCAGATGCTGCTCTATACCCACCCGGTGAACGACGCCCGAGCGGCGCGCGGCGTGCCGCCGGTCAACTCGTTCTGGCTCAGTGGCACCGGCGCCTTACCCCAGCCACTGCCCGCTTTGGAGCACCCGCCGATCATCGTCAACAGCTTGCGTGATGCCGCCTTGAATGAAGACTGGGCCGCCTGGACCCAAGCCTGGGCCGCGCTGGACGCGACCGAATGCGCCGCTCTGCTGGCTGCACTCGACCGCGGCGAACCGGGCCAGCTGACCCTGTGCGGCGAACGCAGCGCCCAGACCTTTAACCTGCGCCCACAACCTTTTTTGAAGCGTGTTATGAACTTATTTGGCACCCAGCCCCCGTCCAACTTGCTTAAGCAGCTATGAAAATAATAGCGAGAGATATTCCCCCGCGCTCAGTCTGGACACTGGAGCAAGCCGGCATTCACCCGCTGCTGGCCCAGCTGTACGCCGCGCGTGGCGTGCAAAGTACGCAAGAGTTGGACGACGGCCTGGCACGCCTGATTCCACCCAGCGAGATGCGGGGGTTGAGCGAAGCGGCCAAGCTGCTGGCCGACGCTATTGGCCTCGATAAAAAACTCTGCATCGTGGCCGACTACGACTGCGACGGCGCCACCGCCTGCGCCGTAGCCATTCGCGGCCTGCGCTTGCTGGGCGCCAAGCAAGTGGATTACCTGGTGCCCGACCGGGTGGTGGACGGCTACGGCCTGACTGCCCCGATCTCGCAGCGCGTCAAGGCCAGCGGCGCCGACGTGCTGATCACGGTGGACAACGGCATCGCCAGTTTTGATGGCGTGGCCACCGCCAAAGCCTTGGGCTTGCAGGTGCTGGTCACGGACCACCACCTGCCCGCTTCCCTCAACGGCCAGATCACGCTGCCGCAGGCGGATGTGATCGTCAACCCGAACCAGCCCGGCTGCAGCTTCGAGAGCAAATCCATCGCCGGTGTCGGCGTGATGTTTTATGTGCTGCTGGCACTTCGCGCCGAGTTGCGCCAGCGCGGCGTGTTCGATGCCGCCAGCCAACCCAAACTCGACGCCTTGCTGCCGCTGGTCGCCTTGGGCACCGTGGCCGATGTGGTTAAGCTCGACGCCAACAACCGCCGCCTTGTAGCTCAAGGGCTGAAACGGGTGCGAGCCCAGGCGCTGCCTGCGGGACTAGCTTCTCTTTTTGTAGCAGCGGGACGCCAGGCCGCCACCGCCACCACCTTCGATTTCGGCTTTGCCCTGGGGCCACGCATCAACGCTGCCGGGCGCCTGTCGGACATGACGCTGGGCATTGAATGCCTGCTGACCGACGACGCGGCGCGGGGCGAAGAACTGGCCAAAATGCTCGATGGCATCAACCGCGAACGGCGCGAAATCGAAGGCAATATGCGCGAGCAGGCCTTTGAGATTGCCGAATCACTGTTTGATGTTGATGACGAACCACCGCCCGCCATTTGCGTGTTCGACCCCGATTTTCATGAAGGCGTGGTCGGCATCGTGGCATCGCGCATCAAGGACAAGCTGCACCGCCCGACTTTTGTCTTTGCCGCCAGCGCTGCACCGGGCAAAGAGCACGAACTCAAAGGCTCGGGCCGCTCCATCCCCGGTTTCCACCTGCGCGACGCGCTGGATCTGGTGGCCAAGCGCTACCCCGGCGTGCTCTTGCGCTTTGGCGGCCACGCCATGGCGGCGGGCTGCTCCATTGCCGAAGAAAATTTTGACACCTTCGAGCAAGGTTTGAACGAAGTGGCGCAAGAGTGGCTGGATGCCGCCACCTTGATGCGCCGTCTGGACACGGACGGCCCGCTCAAGCCCGAGTACCGCCGGGTCGAGCTGGTGGACGTACTGCACAAAGAGGTGTGGGGCCAGGGCTTTGCGCCGCCCACCTTCAGCGAAGAAGTCGAGGTGGTGTCGCAACGTCTGGTGGGCGAGAAACACCTCGCCCTCAAACTCAAACACCAGGGCCAGCCGGTGGACGGCATCTGGTTTGGTCACACCGAGCCGCTACCGGCCCGCGTCAAACTGGCTTTCCGGCTGGATGCCGACGCCTGGAACGGCGTGCGGCGAGTTCGCTTTCTGGTCGAGGCAGCTGAAATTTAGTTAAAAGGTTTCCCAATCGTCACTCGCACCCGCTTTGGCGGATTTAGCGACGGGTGCAGCCGCGCGCTTGGGCGCCGCAATCGCTTTGGGTGCCGGGGCTGCCAGTCTGGGCTTGACCGTGGGCCTGCTGGCAATCTGTTTCGGGGCAGCTCGCTGAGCCAGACGGGGTGCCATCTGAGTGGGCACTGACCTGCGGGCCTGCGCCTTGGGCGCAGGTGCTGAATGGCCGCCCACATTGAACACCGACACCACTTGCGCGAGCCGCTGTGCCTGCTCGTGCAAGGCAGAAGCGGCGGCGGCGGACTCTTCCACCAGCGCAGCATTTTGCTGGGTCATTTGATCCAGGTTGGCAACCGCCTGGTTGACCTGGCCAATGCCTTCGCGCTGTTCATTGGACGAGGCGGTGATTTCACCAATCAGGTCGGTGACGCGCTGCACGCTGTTCACAATCTCGCCCATGGTCTGACCGGCCTGCTCCACCTGTTTGGAGCCCGATTCAACCGTCTCGACCGACACATTGATGAGCGTCTTGATCTCTTTGGCTGCCTCGGCCGAGCGCTGCGCCAGGCTGCGCACTTCAGAGGCCACCACGGCAAACCCGCGCCCCTGCTCCCCGGCTCGGGCGGCTTCTACGGCAGCGTTGAGCGCCAGAATATTGGTCTGAAACGCGATGCCATCGATGGTGCCGATGATGTCGGCAATCTTGCGCGACGAGTCGGTGATGTGGCGCATGCTGTTGACAACCTGCCCCACCACTTCACCGCCCCGAGTGGCCACTTGTGCGGCCGTTGCCGCGAGCTGATTGGCCTGGCGCGCCGTGTCGGCAGACTGGTTGACGGTTTTGGTCAACTCGCCCATGCTGGCCGCAGTTTGCTGCAAATTGGAGGCGGTTTGTTCGGTCCGGCTTGAGAGATCGAGGTTGCCATTGGCAATTTCGCTGGACGCAGTGGACACGGATTCAACGCCGATGCGGACCTCGCCCACCAAGCCACGCAGGCGCACCACCATATCCGACAGGGAGCCCAACAATTCGCCAAATTCATCTTTGCGGGTGTCATGGACATTCTGTGTCAGGTCACCGGCTGCAATGTCTTGCGTCAACTTGACGGCCCGTGCCAGAGGACCGGTAATGGAGCGCACCAGCGCAGCCGTCAAAAACACCCCAATGGCAAAAACCAGCGCCACCAGGCCAAAGCCGATCAAAGAGGATTGTTGACCTGCCGCATGCATTTGAACCACAGCGTCGTCACGCTGTTTTTCTTGCAGCACGATCATTTTGTCCAGCGTCTCGATGTAACGCGTGATCGTAGGCGTCAACTCTTTATCGATAACCGCCTGCGTAGCAACGGGGTCACCGGCCTGTTTGACCTCCTTGACCTTGCCGATCAAACCGCGAGCCTGTGCGCGCAGACCGGCAATTTCTTCCAGCAATTTTTTGTCTTCATCCGTGGTGGCAATCTTGATGACTTTGGCTTGGATCTCACTGATCTGGGCCACCATGGCCTGAATTTTTGAGTCGTAAAGGGTGACCAATTCCTTGTCGCTGGAAAGCGCGCCGCCCACGATCATGTTCGTGGTGCTTTCAATGGCCCCGCGCCAACGCACCACCGTCGTGATTTTTGTTTCGTCGGCTGAAATGGCGACCATCGCATCCTCCGTGATGCGGCTGGTCCGGCTTTGCGTCCAGACCGCCACCACCAGCATGGCCACCAACAAACCCAATAGGGACGCCCACAAACGGTGAGAGACGCTCAAATCATTAAATTTCATTTTTATCCAATCTTGAAGACATGCATCCCATGAAGGGACCCGATCCAACGCATCCTGGTACAACGAGCATCTTAGTATTAATCAAGGTCATTCCCCAGCGCCTAAAATGAAACAGTGACATCTATCCTCAACGCCGACCTTCATTGCCATTCCGTCGTATCCGACGGCACCCTCACCCCCGAGGCACTGGCCGCCCGCGCCAAATCAAACGGTGTTGAATTGTGGGCGCTGACCGACCACGACGAGATTGGCGGGCAACAGCGCGCTCTGGCGGCAGCCCGTGCTGAAGGTATGCGATACCTCACCGGGGTCGAAATTTCTGTCACTTTTATCAACCAGACCGTTCATATCGTGGGCCTGGGCTTCGACGCAGACAACACAGCCCTGAAGAACGGGCTGATTCAAACCCGCGGAGGGCGCGGCCAACGCGCCATGGACATGTCGGACGGGCTGGCCAAAGTGGGAATTAAAGGCGCTTACGAAGGTGCCCTGAAGTTTGCCGGTAACCACGAACTGATTTCACGCACGCACTTTGCCCGCTTTCTGGTGGAAAGCGGTGTGTGCCGCGACACCAATGAGGTGTTCCGCAAGTACCTGATCGAAGGCAAGCCTGGTTTTGTCGAGCACCGCTGGGCTACCTTGAGAGACGCTGTGCACTGGATTCGGCAGGCCAAAGGCGTGGCCGTCATCGCACACCCGGCACGCTACAAGCTCACCGCCAACCAGGAGTTCGCGCTGTTTACCGAATTCAAAGGGCACGGAGGACAAGGCGTCGAGGTGGTCACAGGCAGCCACACGCCGGCCGAATATCTGGCCTACGCCGACACAGCCCGCGAATTCGGTCTGGCCGCCAGCCGCGGCAGCGATTTTCACAGCCCTCTTGAAAGCCACACCGAGTTGGGCACGCTCCCCTTTTTGCCGGGCAATCTAACACCGGTGTGGGAACTGCTGGCTGACCGGATCCAATAGTTCACCATGTCATTCTGGCGCTCCCGGCAAGGCGCCGGTGTTTTACTCATCGTACTGGCAGCCTTCTCTTTTACAGTGCTCGACACCACCACCAAATACGCCGGGAAACTGGCGCCGGTGCTGATGCTGTTGTGGTTTCGCTATGCATTTCAAGCGGTGGTGACTCTGGCCTTGCGGCTTCCAGCGCAAGGTTTGGGATTGCTGGGCACACAAAATCCCCGCTTTCAAGCCCTGCGCGGCGTGCTGTTACTGATCACCAGTGCCTGCTCATTTTTTGGATTGCAGTTTCTGCCCGTCGGTGAATTCACGGCCATGGCAATGCTGTCGCCACTGGTGGCCACCGCCCTGGCCGCTTGGTTGCTGAAAAATCATGTCTCACCCCTACGCTGGATGCTGATGGCGGCAGGCTTGTGCGGTGTGCTGCTGGTGGTTCGCCCGGGCGGGCAGGTATTCAGCTGGGCGGTGTTGTTTCCGGTGTTGCTGGTTAGCACCTACGGCTGGTTTCAGGTACTGACCAGCCGCATGAGTGCTGTAGAAAACCCCTACACCACGCATTTTTATACCGGCTTGGTGGGCACACTGCTGATGACCCCTTTTGCAGTTTTCAGCTGGGACACGCAGGCCCTGCTAACGTATTGGCCCTTGTTTATCATGATCGGTTTTTGGGGGACCTTCGGCCACCTGATGCTGATTCGGGCCTATATGCGTGCATCCGCCCCGATGCTCACGCCCTATCTTTATACCCAAATTGCCTTTGCCACCCTGAGTGGCTGGCTGGTTTTCAACCACGTTCCCGACACGCTGGCCTGGCTGGGCATTGCCGTGATTGCCGCCAGTGGGGTTGGCAACACCCTGCTGTCAGCGCATGAAGTGAACAAGCTAAGCCGACGCACGGCTGACTGAATACCACCAAGCCTGATACCTTTGAAGATTCCCCGACAATACGACTATGGCCCAACTATTCGAAGTTCACCCCGACAACCCTCAACTACGCCTTTTAAAGCAGGCCGTCACTCTGCTCGAAAAAGGTGAAATCCTGGCGGTGCCCACCGACTCCAGCTATGCACTGGTCTGCCACCTGGACGACAAGGCCGCCGCCGACAAGTTACGGCGCATTCGCGGTGTAGACGACAAGCACCACCTCACCTTGCTGTGCCGCGACCTGTCCGAACTGGCCAACTACGCCAAAGTGGACAACCAGCAGTTTCGGCTGATCAAATCAGCCACCCCAGGGCCATACACCTTCATTCTGGAAGCCAGCAAGGAAGTTCCGCGCCGCGTGAGCCACCCTTCGCGCAAGACCATCGGCCTTCGGGTGCCCGACCATAAAGTGCTGCAAGAGCTGCTAGCCCTACATCACGGTGCGTTGCTAGCTACAACTTTAATAGCGCCTGGTGAAACCGAGCCGCTCAATGACGCCCAGGAAATTCTGGAACGTTATAAAAACCAGATTGCTGCCGTCATTGATGCAGGCGCCTGCGCCCTGGAACCCACCACGGTGGTGGACTTAAGCAGCGGCGAACCGGTGCTTGTGCGTGAAGGGCGCGGTGCGCTCTCCGCGATCGGCCTCTAAGACATAGCACCCTCTGAGACAATTGCCTGATGGATATTGCACAACTCATTCAAACCGTTGCCGTCTACGCCCTGCCCGTGCTGTTTGCCATCACGCTGCATGAAGCAGCCCACGGCTATGTGGCACGGCATTTTGGCGACAACACAGCCTACAAAATGGGACGCGTCACACTCAACCCGGTCAAACACATTGATCCGGTAGGCACTATTTTGATGCCGCTGCTGCTGTACTTTGCCACCTCCGGCGCCTTTCTTTTTGGCTACGCCAGACCCGTACCGGTGCGTTTTGGCAACCTGCGCAACCCCAAGCGTCACATGATCTGGGTGGCACTGGCCGGGCCGGGCGCCAATCTGGTTCAGGCCTTGCTGTGGGGTCTGCTTTTTTATCTGCTCAAGGGCATGGGCATCGATGAACCGTTTTTCAATGGCATGTGCAAAGCTGGTTTTGACGTCAATATCGGCCTGTTTGTTTTCAACCTGTTTCCACTGCCCCCGCTTGATGGCGGCCGCATCATGGTTGGCCTGCTCCCTCTGAAACAGGCCTTGTCTTTCTCGCGCATCGAGCCTTATGGCTTCTTCATCGTCATTGCATTGATCTACATGCAAATACTCGACACCTTCTGGATGAGACCGCTTTTCGCACTGACAAAAGCCTTGTTGTCACTTTTGCTATCGCCTTTTGCGATGCTTGTTTCGTAAATAACCCGTATTTAAATAATGAGCGCTGTTCGTTTCCTGACCGGTATCACCACCTCCGGCACGCCCCATCTGGGCAATTATGTGGGCTCCATCCGGCCATCCGTCCAGGCCAGCCTGCGGGCCGATGTGGAGAGTTTTTACTTCCTGGCGGACTACCACGCCCTGATCAAAATTGACGAACCGGCGCGCATCCAGCGCTCCACGCTGGAGATAGCGGCCAGCTGGCTGGCTGCCGGTCTGGACCCCGAACGCGTCATTTTTTATCGTCAATCGGACATTCCTGAAATCCCTGAACTCACCTGGTTTCTCACCTGCGTCACTGGCAAAGGCATCCTGAACCGGGCCCATGCCTACAAAGCGTCCGTGGACAAAAACGCGGCCTCAGGTATTGACCCGGACTCGGATGTGAGTGCCGGCCTGTTCATGTACCCGGTGTTGATGGGTGCCGACATCTTGATGTTCAATGCCCACAAGGTGCCGGTCGGACGCGACCAGATCCAGCATATTGAAATGGCGCGCGACATGGCCAACAGTTTCAACTACCGCTATGGCGAACACTTTGTGCCGCCTGAAGCGGCGATTGAAGACAATGTTGCCACCCTGCCGGGCCTGGATGGCCGCAAGATGAGCAAGAGCTACGACAACACGATCCCGCTTTTTGCACCGCGCGAACAACTCAAAAAACTCATTGCCAGCATCGTGACCGACTCACGCGCGCCTGGCGAAGCCAAAACGGTGGATGGCTCAGCCCTCTTCCAGATTTACCAGGCTTTTGCCTCGACTGAGGAAACCAATTCACTGCGCCAAGCCTATGCCGATGGCATTGCCTGGGGCGATGCCAAACAGCTGGTATTTGAGCGCATCGACCGCGAAATCACGCCCATGCGTGAGGCTTATCTGGCGCTCATGAAAGACCCCGCCAAAATCGAGGCTATTTTGCTGGCAGGTGCGACCAAAGCTCGCCAGATTGCCACGCCATTCATGGGCCAATTGCGCCATGCCGTGGGTTTGCGCGACTTGCGAGTGCAGACCACTGGAAAAACAGCCAAAGCGGCCAAAGTAGCCAAACCTGTTTTCAAACAATACCGGGAACGCGACGGCAAGTTTTACTTCAAGCTGCTTGATGTGGATGGCAAGCTGTTGCTGCAAAGTCTGGGTTTTGACTCCCCCAAAGAAGCCGGTCAAACCATCGGCTTGCTCCAAACACAAGGCGCCTCGGCCCTGCCCGGTTTAACCAGCAAACTGCAAGCCGACCCAGCGGTTGATACCCAGGACATCAGCACTGCCTTGCAGTTGCTTGCCGCTGCCGATTGATTTTCAGCGGCAAGCCACTGGTACAATGGCACCCGAACATAATCGGAGAAGTGGCAGAGTGGCCGAATGTACCTGACTCGAAATCAGGCGTACCGAAAGGTACCGTGGGTTCGAATCCCACCTTCTCCTCCAAAAATAAAAAGCCCCGACTCCCCAATGGAGTCGGGGCTTTTTTGTTATGACTACGTTAAACCCTACCCTTTGAAATTCAAGGTGTCTCAAAAAGACCATCGATTAGAATTGAACAACAAGCAAGCAATACAACAAAAACTTTATCCGGCGCTCAAAGGGAGGCTGATTCTCTGCAAATGCAGAAACTCTTGTGTAGAGGAAAAATTTAATGAGCCTCAAACATTTTTTGGCAATTGAGCAAACACCTGCTTGGCTGCTTCAAATCTATTTTGGTCTTCAAGGCCAAAGTCATCTTCTCATACACCCTCATTGCCCATGCTGAAATCATTTTTAAAGTCACTTTCTTTGCGAGCAGTTCTAGCTACGCTGACGGTGTCACTGAGTATGGGCGTGCACGCCCAAACAGCCAACTCTGCATTTGGTGGTAGCGCAGCTTCAACGGGAGCCATTAGCACTGACACAACCGTTGCAGCACCGACGTTATCTCCAATCAATGCAGCACGCGCAAGTGCTTTGCAACAAGCGCAGCAACTACCAACAACGGCACAAGATGCGGCCAAACTTGGTGCCGATGCAACAGGCCCTGAAGCCGTCCACATTCGTCCACCCGCCCGTGTCTCCGGCTCCAGCCAGTTTCAGCGCTTTGTGCAGGAGTCCACTGGCCGCTTGCTGCCCATGTATGGCAGTGACCTATTCGACTCGCCACAAGCCTACTCGGCAGACAGCACCGTGCCCGCACCTGCCGACTACCTTTTAGGCGTTGGCGATGAAGTTCGCTTGCAAGTGTGGGGCGCAATGGACTTCAACACCAGCCTGACCATTGACCGCAATGGCCAGGTCAACATCCCCAAAGTGGGCGTAGTGACCCTTGCTGGCGTGGCCGTGCGCGATCTGGAAACCACCCTGCGCGCCCAACTAGGCAAAGTTTTCACCAACTTTCAGGCCAGTGCCACCCTGGGTCGTTTGCGCGGTATTCAGGTGTATGTAGTCGGCCAAGCTCGTCAGCCGGGCACCTTTCAGATGTCAAGCCTCAGCACCCTGGTCAATGCACTGTTTGCCAGCGGTGGCCCCAATGCCAATGGTTCCATGCGCAACATCGAACTCAAGCGCGGCGGCAAAATCATCAGCACTATTGACCTGTATGACTTCATCGCCCGGGGTGACAAATCCCGCGACCTGCCTTTGATGTCAGGCGACGTCATCGTCATCCCTCCCGTGGGTTCGCGAGTAGCCGTAACTGGGGCTTTTGACCAAGCCGCTATTTTTGAACTCAAATCCGGCGCCACCAGCATTAGCGACATTCTGTCACTGGGGGGCGGCGTACCGACCCTGGCCACGACCCAAAAAGCCTTGCTGGAGCGCATCACGCGTGAGAGCAACCCACCCCGTCAGGTACAAGAAATTGTCCTCAATGAACAAGGCCTCAAGCAAGCCCTGCATGATGGTGACGTACTCACCCTGCTGGGCATCAGCCCAGCCTTTGGCAACGCCGTCACACTGCAAGGCACCGTGGCAGCGCCCTTGCGCTACCGCTGGTTTGAAGGCATGAGAATTCTCGATTTAATCCCCGAGCGCGACGCCCTCATCACCGGCGACTACTACAAGCGCAAGAACCTGCTGGTTCAAAATGCCGAAGGGGCCAAAGGAGCAGGCGGCAATCTAACAGACCGGGTCCGCAACATGGCCGACCAAATCAACTGGGACTACGCCGTCATCGAGCGCATTGACCGCAACAAACTCAGCACCGAGCTCATCCCTTTCAACCTCGGCAAAGCTGTCTTGCAAAAAGACCCTGCGTACAACCTACCACTGCAAGCGGGCGACGTCGTCACCATCATGAGCCAGAACGACTTGCGCCTACCGCAAGACCGTCAGACCCGCTTGGTGCGCGTCGAAGGCGAAGTCGCAGCCCCCGGTGTTTACCAGACAGCACCTGGCGAAACCCTACCCCAACTGCTCAAGCGCATTGGCGGCCTTACCCCCCAGGCTTATGTGTTTGGCGTGGAATTCAACCGCGAATCGGTACGCACCCGCCAGCAAGAAAACCTCGACAGTCTCATCCGCAAGCTGGAGTCGCAGTCGCAAGCCCAAACCAGCAGCCTCCTTGCCAACCGCAGCACAGACAATGCTGCCACCGCCCAGTTGATGCAACAGCAACAAGCACTGCAACTCAAAAGCCAGATTGACCGCCTCAAATCCTTCAAAAGCAATGGCCGTCTGACGATGGAGCTGGACCCCCAAGCCCAAACACTGGGCACCCTCCCCGCCTTGGCGCTGGAAGACGGCGACCATATCCTGATCCCTGCTGTGCCTGGGTTTGTTTCAGCGTTTGGTTCGGTCAACAACGAAAACGTATTCATCTACAAACCAGGCAAAACCGTGGGCGACGTTCTCAAATCGGCTGGGTTGACTGAAGACGCCGAGCCCGACCAAGCCTTTGTGCTGCGCGCAGACGGCAGCATTGTTGCCCGGCGCGACCGCAGTGGTCTGTTTGGCGGTGGCTTTGAATCGCTCCAGGTCATGCCTGGTGACACCGTGGTCGTGCCTGCCCAAATTGACCGCGAAAGCCGCTACACCGCCATGGTTCGCGGCTTTAAAGACTGGACCCAAATCCTCTCCAACTTTGGCCTGGGCATTGCCGCCATCAAGACCATCAACAAGCTGTAAACACATGACCAACAGCCCCGTCATTGCGAGCGCGTCGCGGCAATCCATGGTCACAACCTTGCAAGCTGAACCCCATCTGGAGTATGCTGTGCTGGTAGGTAGCCGTGCCACGAACACAGCCCACGCTGCCAGCGACTGGGACATCGCTTTGCAATGGTCCCACCAGCTTGACTGGCTTACCGTTCTGTCCTATACAGAAACCCTGCGCCGCAAACTGGCCAGTGAGCTGAACATTGCCGAATCAGCCATTGACCTCATTGAACTTCGTCGGGCCAACCTGGCCATGCGCGCCAGCGTAGCCGAAGAGGGACAACCCCTAGCAGGTGAAGACTCGCTGGCTTGGTCTCGCTTTTTACAGCGCACTTGGCGTGAGCTTGAAGACTTCTATTGGGACAAGCAACATGCGGCTTGATTTGTACCAAGCCGAGACGGCACGTATCGCAGCTGAGCAAAACGCACTGCTGACCCAAGCCAAGGCGATCATCAAGCAAGGCCGTGCACTGACACCGCTGGAACAAGGTGGTGTTCTTCATGCTTTACAAATACTCATAGAAAACGCCATTGGAAAATCCAAACAACTTCTGAAAGCACGTAATCTGCCTGTTCCCATCTCAGGCTATGACGCTTTCAAAGCATTGGGCAACGCTGGGCTAGTCGCCCAGACGGATATGCCAGCATGGAACGCAATCATCGGACTTCGCAACCGCATCGTGCATGACTACATGAATATCGATATGGAGCAAGTGATAGCCTTGATTGCCGCCGACAAAGATCAATTTATCGTCAATTTTTTGCTTACCGCAGCGCCCTCCCCATGACCGAAAACATCAAACCCGTCGAAGACGACGAAATTAGTCTGCTGGACTTGCTGCAAGTGGTCGCCGACAACCTGCGCCTGCTGGTGCTTGGCCCCTTGGCCGCAGGACTGCTGGCGCTGGGTATCACCTTTGCCATCCCGCCCACCTTCACCGCAACCACCAAATTCATGCCCCCCCAACAACAGCAAAGCGGTGCCGCTGCCATGTTGGCGGGCCTGGGCGCCTTGGGTGGTTTGGCAGGCGCCGCCGGTGCCTTGAAAAACCCAGCCGATCAATACGTCGCCTTTCTTAAAAGCCGTAGCGTGCAAGACGCACTCATCGACCGGTTCAAGCTGACCGAACGCTACGACAAAAAATTCAAGCAGGACACTCGCAAGGAGTTGGAGAAAAACGTTCAAATATCTAGTGGCAAAGATAGCCTCATCACGATTGATGTCGACGACAAAGAACCTCAGTTTTCGGCCCAACTAGCCAATGCGCATATTGAAGAACTAGGCAAGCTACTCAATCGTTTGGCCGTCACCGAGGCCCAGCAACGCCGCCTGTTTTTTGAAAAGCAGTTAGCCAATGCCAAAGACAACCTGATCAAGGCCGAGCAAGCCCTTAAGTCCAGCGGGGTAAATAGCAGTGCATTGAAAGCCAGCCCGATTGCAGCAGTCGAGGGCCTGGCAAAGCTCAAAGCCGCCATCACTGCGCAAGAAATCAAACTCGCCAGCATGCGTGGTTACCTGACTGAATCGGCACCCGACTTCAAACAAGCGCAAACCGAGTTGTCAGCCATGCGCGGCCAAATGTCACATGCCGAAAAAGAAGAGCCCACCAGTGGTGGCGACAGCGACTACATCGCCAAGTTTCGCGACTTTAAATACCACGAAACCCTATTCGAACTGTTCGCTAAACAATACGAGATGGCTCGTGTGGATGAAAGCCGAGAAGGTGCCATCATTCAAGTTGTAGACACTGCGCAACCCCCTGAGCGCAAAAGCAAGCCCAAGAAGGCCCTGATTGTCATAATTGCAACACTGGTTGTCGGCTTTATGCTTTTACTCTTTGTGTTTATGCGCCAAGCTTGGCGTAACGCCAATACCGACCCAGCCACAGTCCAACGACTAACGGCTATCAAAGCAGCTCTGCGCCGATAACTGCACACCAATCATCTTTGTACAAGTACGCGCAGGCCTCATGCAAACCCGAAATCTATCTTCAATGCCCATGGACAACATGCTACCAGGCTCGTTGCGCGGCGCCATCCAGTGTGTAACTCTGTTGCTAGGCGATTTATGCGCCTTCGTCCTCGCAACAGTTTTGGCAATTCTCATTACGCGGGATCAAAGTCAGCTACAAATTTATGGCGTCTTAGTGCTTGCCTGGTTATTGTGGTTTGGACTTGTCAAAATGGTTTATACCCGCCGCAAACCATTTTGGACTGAGCTTTGGCAAATTTTTATGGGTCTGTTGATGTTTGCCACCGTAAACGCGGCCTTGAGTGGCATGGGTGACACGGGCTTTGCCAGACCCTGTCTGGTTATCACATGGTTATCACTGCTGTTATTACTGCCGGGTGCGCGAACTGTTAGCCGTTTTTTTCTGTGTCACTTCAAAATGTGGTGCATACCCACGCTCATCATTGGCAATGGTGAAAATGCCAAAGAAGCTTATTTGGCGCTCAAGAGCGAACCTAGCATGGGCTTTGATGTCAAAGCATTTGCATTGTTGGCTAATAACGACTGCATTGCCTCTGCCCCCTCACCCATTGCAGCTATGCCGATAGTGTTCGTGAATAAACACCCACAAAATTTTCAACAGTTGCGACCATTTCATTGCGTCATTGCGTTGGAGGCACATGAGAGAGAGTTGCGCGATACGGTTATTCGACTACTCAATCAAAACAAGATTAATGACATACATGTCATCCCCTCAATGCGCGGCGTTCCCTTGTATGGCATGGAAACATCCCACTTCTTTAGTCATGAAGTGCTGCTCATCCAATTGCGCAATAACCTGGCCAACCCACTACACAGAATCAGCAAGCGGGTATTTGATGTTTTTGGATCTATCAGCTTGTTGCTGCTTCTGAGCCCGTTGTTTGCCTTACTGGCTTACAAAGTTGGCAAAGATGGCGGAGAACCATTTTTTGGACATTTACGCGTAGGCCAAAACGGCCAACTCTTCAAATGTTATAAATTCCGCTCCATGGTGATTAACGCAGAAGAAGTGCTAAAGCACTTGCTGGCCACCGACCCCGTAGCCCAAGCCGAATGGGAACAAGACTTTAAACTCAAGACAGACCCTCGCGTCAGCCAACTAGGTGCTTTTCTACGTCGTTCCAGTCTGGATGAAATTCCACAACTTTGGAATGTTCTCAAAGGCGATATGAGCCTGGTAGGTCCGCGCCCGGTGGTGCAAGCAGAATTGGAACGCTACGGTGAAGACGTGGACTACTATCTGATGGCCAAACCCGGCATGACAGGCCTGTGGCAAGTGAGCGGGCGCAATGATGTGGACTATGCCACGCGCGTGTATCTGGACTCGTGGTATGTCAAAAACTGGTCCCTGTGGACTGACATTGCCATCCTCTTTAAAACTATTTCGGTAGTTACTGGGCGCAGTGGGGCCTATTGAGTCAATTTTTCAAATGTGATGTAAATCTATTTCTGAGCTGTGATTGCTGGTGAAATTACAAACAATACAAAAATATCTCAGGCTAACCCCCTTTGATACATCATCAGAAACAGGACGAACTGATGAACGATATCGATTAGCTATTTTGTCGATGTCAGCTAGCGTAATGAGCCGTGGTATCTCAATGCTGGTAATGATACTTACAGTCAGTCTCACCCTCCCTTATTTAGGAGCTGAGCGCTTTGGGATTTGGATGACGATTGCCAGCTTTGTTGGAATACTTACATTCCTTGATCTAGGCATTGGAAATGCTTTGACAAACAAAGTTGCGCAGGTAGCCACAAAAAATAGTCCTGAAGCTCTACGTCAAACAATAAGTGGAGGACTTGGATTTTTATTTATATTGAGCACCATTATTGGCGCCATACTATTTAGTATCACCCATATTTTGCCATGGCAACAATTAATAAAAGTTAAAGATTCAACACTAAATTTTGAAGTTAAAAACACAGTAGCAGCGTTTGCCATATTATTCGGATTAAATCTATTTACAAACGGAATTCAACGCGTTTTTTACGGCTTGCAACGTGCATTTGAGGCACATATAGTAAGTATTTTTGGCTCACTCTTCTCATTATTAATACTATGGTTTGCAACAAAAAATGAGGCCGGAATATTATATTTACTCGCAGCAACACTCGGCAGCCAATCACTCGTCAATCTTGGATTATTGATAATCCTTGTTAAGCGTAAATTATTTACCATAGATTATTTTTTAAAAAATACAAAAAATGAAGCACAGCATTTAATTCATACTGGTGGTTTATTTTTCCTCCTGCAAATAGGCACAATGGTTGCTTGGGGTGCTGACAGTCTTATAATTTCAAGCACTTTAGGTGTAGCACAAGTTGCGGCATTCAGCATTGTTCAAAGAATATTTCAATTCATTTCTCAACCTCTGAATATATTTAATGCTCCGCTATGGGGGGCTTATGCAGATGCCAATGCCAGAGGTGAAAAAGAGTTCATAAGGAAAACCCTTAAGAAATCACTATTATTGACTGGAATAGGTTCGATAGTAGGCGTCGTTACCCTAATACTTGGTAGTGAACAAATCGTCAAATTCTGGACCAAGGAAAGTATACAAATTTCTGCATATTTATTTATGGCTTTCGGTTTATGGGTTGTTATTGACTCTATCAGTAGCTGTTTCGCAATGTTTTTAAATGGATGCAACCTGGTCTTGCCTCAGGTAATTTCATTCTGCATATTATCCGTAGTTGGCATTCCTCTAAAACTATGGCTTGTTAGTCACTATGGAATTGAATATATGCTAGTTGGATTTGTATTAGCTTATTTTTTTGTTTTTTCTTTTATCTACGGCATTGTATATAAAACATATTTAAAAAATGCCATTTCAGCATGAATAAGACATGAATTTAACTGATTTATTAAAAAACCCAATATCTCTATGGATATATTCACTAATAAATAAATTATTTTACTTGCTAAAAAATAAAAATAAAGCACTTAAATTTGGCTATTTATCAAAAGTTAAAAACTGCTTCTTTGGCACTCATAATGTAATTCATAATCGGGTTACCTTGAGAAATTGTAGATTTGGCAATTACAACACATGTTATTCAGACTCACACATAACCAATGCAACAGTTGGTGATTTTACTTATATAGCATCTGGAAATAATATTAATAATATTTCAATTGGGAAATTTACCAGTATTGGACCAGAGGTTTTGGCAGGAATGGGAACACACCCTTCAAGAAAATTCATCTCCACTCATCCAGCATTTTTTTCAACTTTACATCAAGTTGAAATATCCTTTGTTGACAAACAATATTTCAAAGAGTTTGAACCTATAAAAATAGGAAATGACGTGTGGATTGGGGCCAGAGTTATTATTCTTGAAGGGATAACCATTGGTGATGGAGCAATTATTGCTGCCGGTGCCGTGGTATCCAAAGATGTTCCAGATTATGCAGTAGTTGCTGGAGTTCCTGCAAAAATATTACGTTATAGATTCGAAACCCATGAAATTGAAAGGTTGAAAGATATTAAATGGTGGGATCGTGACATTTCTTGGCTCAAGAAAAATGTAGCGATTTTCCATGACATAAGTAAATTATCCAATTTAGCTGATTAACTTTTTTAAAAAATAACAACACCACTATTTATATGTCAAAAAAAGCACTCATCACTGGAATCACAGGTCAAGATGGCTCCTACCTTGCAGAATTCCTATTAGAAAAAGGCTACGAAGTTCACGGCATCAAAAGACGCGCATCCTCGTTTAACACCCAGCGGATTGATCACATTTATCAAGATCCGCATGTTCAAAATACCCATTTCAAGCTTCACTATGGTGACCTCACTGACTCATCCAATTTGACGCGTATCCTGCAAGAAATCCAGCCCGACGAGGTTTACAACCTGGGCGCGCAATCACATGTAGCGGTCAGTTTTGAAGCACCGGAATACACGGCCGATGTCGATGCCATGGGCACGTTGCGGTTGCTGGAAGCCATTCGTCTTTTGGGTCTGGAAAAGAAGACGCGTTTTTACCAAGCCTCAACTTCCGAGCTTTACGGACTGGTACAGGAAACCCCTCAAAAGGAAACAACACCCTTTTATCCGCGCAGCCCTTACGCTGTAGCCAAGATGTACGCCTACTGGATTACAGTGAACTATCGCGAAGCCTACGGCATCTACGCCTGCAACGGCATCCTGTTCAACCATGAATCTCCACGCCGTGGCGAAACTTTTGTGACTCGGAAAATCACGCGAGGTCTGGCAAATATGGCGCAAGGACTGGAGCAGTGCCTATACATGGGCAACATTGATTCGCTGCGCGACTGGGGCCACGCTAAAGACTATGTGCAAATGCAGTGGCTGATGCTGCAGCAAGACCAGCCGGATGACTTTGTCATCGCCACAGGCGTGCAATACACCGTGCGTCAATTCATTACCTGGTCAGCCGCCGAGCTAGGCATCACGCTTGAGTTTGTTGGTACGGGTGTGGAAGAACACGCCGTGGTAAAAGCCATTGCCGGTGACAAGGCCCCGGCGCTGAAAGTGGGTGATGTCGCCATGCGCATCGATCCGCGCTATTTTCGGCCAGCTGAAGTGGAAACCCTGTTGGGCGACCCAACCAAGGCCAAGGAAAAGCTGGGCTGGATACCGCAAACTACCGCGCAGGAAATGTGTGCCGAGATGATCGCAAGCGATCTGGAAGATGCACGCCGCCATGCACTGCTCAAATCTCATGGGTATAGCGTTGCCGTTGGCATGGAGCATTGATCGCAATGACAGCACTGAATTCATATATTGCACCGGACGCCAAAATCTACGTTGCGGGGCACCGGGGCATGGTCGGCGGGGCAATCACTCGTCAACTGCAGACGCTTGGCTATACCAACCTCGTAACTCGTACCCATGCTGAACTTGATCTGACCAACCAGGCTGCCGTCAGCGCCTTCTTTGAAGCGGAGAAGCCAGAGTATGTTTTTCTGGCGGCAGCCAAGGTTGGTGGCATTCATGCCAATAATGTGTACCGAGGCGAATTCATCTATCAAAACATGCTGATTCAGAACAATGTAATTCATGCTTCGTACCTTAACGGTGTGGACCGCCTGATGTTCCTCGGCTCAAGTTGTATCTATCCTAAAGAAGCGCCACAGCCAATCAAGGAAGAATACTTGCTAACCGGCCCACTGGAGCAGACGAACCAGCCCTACGCCATTGCAAAAATAGCTGGTATTGAAATGTGCTGGAGCTACAACCGCCAATACGGTACGAAATACCTGGCGGTCATGCCTACCAACCTTTATGGTCCCGGTGATAACTACCATCCCGAAAACAGCCATGTCATCCCAGCCCTGATTCGCCGGGCACATGAATATAAGCTGCGCAATGAGCCTGAGTTCGTAGTCTGGGGAAGTGGCACGCCTCGTAGAGAATTTCTTTATTGCGAGGACATGGCCAATGCTTGCGTCTATTTAATGACACTATCTCAAGATAAATACCTCAAATTTTTATCTGATGTTTATCCGCCGCTAGTGAACATTGGAACTGGTAAAGATGTAACTATTGCAGAGCTTGCAGAAATTATCTGCGAAGTTGTTGGATATCAAGGAAAAATTGTATTTGATAAGACAAAACCAGATGGGACGATGCAAAAATTGTTAGATGTATCGAAAATTAATAAATATGGATGGAAGGCCACAACAAAATTTGCCAAAGGTTTACCCGTAGCATACGAAGATTTCTTATCTCAAATTTAACTTAAATACTAAATTTACATTTTTAAGATAAATATATATGGACTACTCTGCAACATTGATTGATAGTTCTATATTTATTATACTTATCACTGTCAGCTTGATTAGTATATTCGCTTTTATATATCGCAATAGCATTACCAGCTTGATAGACCCGTTACTACTAAACGGAATTTTGGTATGTATTTATTTATCAGGCCTCTTGGGTTTTCTAAATATACAAAATCAAGTAGCCCATTCTACTAAATGGGTTGTTGCAGGAATATTTATTGCTTTTCTTGTACCTTCAGTTTTCGTTCGTCACGTTAATATTAAACAAGGCACAGCATCAACATCAACACGCATTACTAGCATATTTTTTTATGCAATCATTGGATTAATGATTATCAATTTAATAGCAAATTATGTTTTTGGAGTTATTCCACTTTTATCCGGCACGCAATCGCGTGGAATGCAAGGCACATCGTTGATACCTACGTTAGTTTTAATTTCTCCACAATTAGGAATTATTGGCATATGCATGCTTGCATTTTCAAATGAAAATAAATTTCCAGGGAAATTATGTGTAATTCTTTTCATTTGCACTATGATTCTTTCCGGATCAAAATCAGCAGTTATTCAATTATTACTTGTCTTTCTATTTTATTTATATTTACGACGTTTTAAGTGCACCTCAATAAATACAAAAACAAGCTACAAATTTCCAAAATTTAAAATAGGAATTACGATTCTATTTTGTTTAGCTGTTGCACCTATTTATTTTTCAATTGTTGTTGAAAGCAATGTTAATACAGATTTTTTTAGCATTTTTATTTATCGTTTACTTGCTGGATTTGACATTGTTTTCCACATGGCCAACAATAATATTGATGCATCCTTGGTAAATAGTGCAAATATTTTTGATTTTTATTTATATCCCATTCTCAAGTTAGTTGGTTTTACGCCAAATTTTCAATCCGCTGGGCAATATGTAAGCGCTGAAGTTTTTGGGTATTCCGATTTATTTGAAAGTTTAAATCCAAATTCTAATTTAGTAGTTGAATGGATCATGTCATTTGGAAATATATCTGGAATAATTGGATCTATTTTTTGCACTACAGCGGTATTTAATTTGCGTAAAAAATTACTCAATAAAAGAAAAATTAGAATTCTTGACATGTTTCTTATGCCACAATTTATTCTTGGACCTTTCGGAATTTTACTTGATGGTTCATTATTCATGATTAGTCTAATATGGACACTTGTAATATATTTTTTCATAAACACTTTTGCCAATATTTTAAATAAATCCATCAAATCACATGGTCGATATTTATTATATTGAATATAAAGCTTATTATTTAAAATTATGGCAGCAAACATTAAATACACATATTCAAAAGAACAAAAAACAACAAACAATTCCCCAATCATTAGCGTCATAACAATCTGCTTCAATGCTCAATCTTCAATTGAAAAAACCATTCAAAGTGTTATAGTACAAAATTGTACTCAATTTGAATATTTAATAATTGACGGAAACTCTCACGATGACACAAAAAAAATCATCCAAAAATATATTAATAAAATTGATTTTTTTTCTAGTCAACCTGATCGTGGAATTTATGATGCAATGAATAGTGGGATTCAGAATGCAAAAGGCAAATGGTTAATTTTTCTTAATGCCGGCGACACATTTAGCGAACCTACCCTATTGCAATATATTATCAATAAATATATAAAATGCACTACCGCAGATTTCCTATACTCCGATGTATATCTTATTGATGCGCTAAATAGAAAATCAATATATAAGTGCAATCATGAGCGAACCATTATAAATCATCAGTGCTCTATTTACAAGAAGTCACTACATGAACATTACGGCATGTACTTAGTTGCAAAAAAAGTAACTATATCAGATTATCTATTTTTCTCATTAATTCCAATATCTTCATTTAAAAAAATAGACAAGATAATAGCCAATTATGATACAACCGGCATCTCTCAAGGTGTAAATACAATTCGCCAAAAATTTACTATTGATTTTCTTCTAGGAAAAATAGGTATTTTTAGTTTTGTTTTAAGAATATTTCTTTATAATTATTATGCAAAATTAAAAAAGTTATGGATAAGTACATTAAATAAATTAATTTTTAAATGATAGTTAATTCAACTGTTGATCCCGACTCAAAATGTCCGAGCAGGTATTTGGTCACAATTGTTACTGTTTCGCTTAATGCAATTGAAACGATATACGACACGCTGACTTCAGTAGCAGGTCAACAAGCTACTTTTGAAATTGAACATTTATGCATCGATGGAGGTTCAAAGGATGGAACTAGACAGTGCATTGAAAAGCATGCACATTTATATCCAAATGTGCGCTTTCTCTTTGAACCAGATGCAGGGCTTTTTGATGCAATGAACAAGGGAGCTCGTATGGCACGAGGTAAATATGTCATATATCTGAATGCTGATGACTTTCTCGCCTCACCTACTTCTATCGAAAATGCATTTCCCAAATACATTCGTGCTGCCTTGCCGGATTTAGTAATTGGCACTGTGGTCATGGGCCGATTGGACCAATTTGGGATGAAACGTATGCGGGTTACACCACGCTGGTTGCTACGTTATCCCCTCAGTGGCGCCCATCCACCGCATCAAGCTACTTTTATCAAAACAGAACTTTTACTTTCTATTGGTGGGTTTGACATTAAAGCGCGGGCAGCCAGCGATACAATAACCTTTTACAAAGCCATGCGACTGTCTCCACAACCAACCATGTATATTACAAATGCTGTGGTTTCATTTATGCGAGCAGGTGGTGTATCCAATGGGGGCATGAAGGAGTATCTCAAAGGTAACTTTGAAACATATCGCTTTTTGTGTGTTACGGACAGTAGACTAAATTCAACACTACGCGTCGCAGTGAAGATACTTCAAAAATTTTGGGAGCTTCGTATGGGAACATTGCACTCTAGTCAATGGAGATGGTGGACAACAGAGAAAGTCGTTATGAGAACAAATAATGACTGCTGAGGTAACGAATAAAGGACTATTGCCACTAGATATTGCTTGTGTCGTAGTACTATATAACCCAGACGAGTATGTTAATGAACGATTACAAAGTTATGCAGCGTTTCTTGGCGATATTTTTGTTATCGATAATACAGATCATGCTCCATTCATTAACTTATCTACTAGCAAAAATAACTTGTATATAGAAGGCATTGGAAGGAATGATGGGCTTGGAAGAGCCTTGAATCGAGGCATTGCATTGGCTAGCCTACGTGGGTACAAATGGGTTTTACTCCTTGATCAAGATAGCAATCTTTCTAAAGCAACACTCGTAACTACCCTCAAAGGTATTGGTCCGCAAGTTGGCATCATTGCTCCGCTTCAAATCACGAAGAAACGCGATATTAGACCTGTCGGCTTAGAACGAGGTTTTAAAGAGATATTAACGACAATGACATCTGGGAGCATACTCAATATTTCAGCTTTTCAAGAGTGCGGTAATTTTGAAGAAAAAATGTTTATTGATCATATTGATCATGAGTATTGTCTGCGTCTCAAAAAATATGGCTATAAAATATTAGAATGTCAAGATGCCGTTCTTAATCACTCACTTGGCGAAGTGAAGCATATAAATGTGTGCAGACATAAAATTGAATTTACCAGTCACAAGCCTTTTCGGCTTTATTTCTTTTTTCGCAACGGACTATATGTTTCTTTTTTATATTTAAATACATCACCATACTTCATTTTTATATTTACAAAACAGTGTGTGACATATTTAATTAAAGCAGTTTTATTTGAGCGTGATAAAGTATTGCGACTGCGCATGATCGCCAGAGGTATTTATGATTGGGCACTGGGACGTTATGGAAGAAAATATATCTAAGGAAAATTGCTATCGCATTTCTGTTTGCCTTGCCACCTTCAATGGCGCCGTACATATTGGTGAGCAACTAGAAAGTATTTTGTCACAACTAAACTCCGATGATGAGTTAATTGTTTCAGATGATATATCAACCGATGACACGCTTGATATAATCAAAAATTATGGTGATGCTCGAATAAAAATATTACAAACCATATCTCGATTGGGACCCGTTGCAAATTTTGAACGCGCGCTTTCCGCTGCTCGAGGTGAATTTATTTTTCTCTCTGATCAGGATGATATTTGGGAGCCAGGTAAAGTTGAGGCGATGTTACAGATACTTAATACTTGTGATTTGGTAGTCAGCGACTGCATTATTGTGAATGCCAGGAATATAGCTATTAGTGATTCATTTTTCGCAAAAAGAAATTCAGGCCCTGGATTATTGAAAAATCTTTATAAAAATACTTATCTTGGCTGTTGCATGGCTTTTCGTACTAAGATTCTTATTGCAGCACTGCCATTTCCTGCTCGCATAAATATGCATGATGAATGGATTGGTCTTATTGCCGAGGCTTTATTCCGTGTCAAATTTTTGAATTCAAAATTAATTCGTTATAGACGCCATGGTCGTAATGCATCTCCCGAACTAAATGCAAGTGGATTTTCATGGCTGAAACGTTTTGAAATACGCTTCTACAAAGCGGTGTACCTTACTGCCCGATGGTTACGATACTATATATTTAACCGCACGCAAAATTTGACTTAACACCTGAAACTCAAACCAATTACCGAACCATTAGATCTAAATTAGTATTCCAGCATGTTTAAGAGGAATACGAGCGTGGCCTATGCTTCTCAATACTTGCGGTTTACTTATTTTTCAAATATGAATTAATCTCATCAACGCTAACCTTATCAGCCAAACCTGCCAGCGCCGTCAGCCGCAATCTGGACAGCAAATAGAGATAACGTGCTTGCGCTAAATCGCGCATGGATTCCATCTTTTGCGAATCGGCTTTCAGTACATCCAACTGCGTTCGTACGCCGGCCAATGAGGACTTGCGGCTCGATACAACCGCTTGCTCCGCGGAACGCACTGCCTGTTCAAGCGCTTTAACGCGCAACACACCTTCCGTAACACCCCTAAATTCTTTATACAGCCGAATGCCCAGATCACGGCGAGTAGCCTCTAGTGTCTCCACAGCTCGCTCATATTCAGCGACGGCCTGCCGGACTGTTGAATCAACATACCCTCCCCCATACAGGGGCACAGTCAACTGCAGCCCCATGGATCGAGTGTTGTAGCTTGTTTTTAACTGCGTCACATACTCACTGTCGCTAATGGACCATTGAGCCACCAGGTCCAGCGTTGGCAAATGCCCTCCTCTGCTTTTTTCTATTTGCCACCGTGCAGCTTCCACGCGCGCCTGTAGCACCGTAATTTCAGGGCTACTGCGTTCGGCCAGCATTTGCCATTCTGAAAATGTGGCAGGGTTGGGCGGTAACAGTTGCAGTCTGTCCACATTCAACGGAGCCAACTCTGTCACTGGCTGGTTGATTAGTGCCACAACTTGCTGGCGTGTGTAATCTACGTTTTGCCGAGCTTCCAGCAGTTGGGCTGCATTCAAGTCTAGCCGGGCCTGAACCTCATCAATATCGGTACGCGTGCCTGAGCCGCCTAGCAACGATTTTTGGGCTGCGTCCAGCTGCGTTCGGGCCAGCGTTTCCTGCGATAGCAGCAGGGCCACCTGATCTTCAGCCAACAAGGCACCAAAGTATGCTTCGCCAACGCGGGTGGTGAGATTTTGCATTTCACGCGCGAGTAAGGCATCTGCATCCGCAACTTGATAACCGGCTTGCTTAAAGTCTGCCACTTTTGGCTTGTTATATAGCGCCTGACGATAGGTCAAAGTCTGGTTTTGACTGAAATACTCACTCTGTGTGTCCTGATTAATACCCAGTGCATTGGGGGACGAAGCATCCAGCTGGTTTTTATTACGCGTAGCGCTAAATGAAACGTTGGGTAGCCACTGCGAGCGTGCTTGATGCAAACGCTCACGCCCGGCGTCGTCCGCAGCGCGAGCTGCGCGTATGTTGGCGTCCTGGCCCAACGCGGCTTCGTAGGCACTACCAAGGTCCAGAGCCATCGCTGCCTGCGTTGTGCAAACAATTCCCACCCATAAAGTCCAGCCGCCCAAGCCAGTCAACGCCGGTGTATTCTTCCAACCCAGCACCATCATTCCTCCTTCATCGCAGCAGCGATGCGCTTGGTCAGCGGGTGCAGCAAATACGTCAACAGTGAACGCTCGCCTGTTTTAAAAACAACCTCAGACTGCATACCCGGCTGCATGTGCCTTGCGCCTAATATTTTTAGCCCCTCTGGTGTGACAACCACCCGTGCTAAAAAATACGTGGCATAAGTTTGTGGATCGGTCAGCACATCATGCGAAACAGATTCCACCTTGCCCGGCACCACCAACTGGGGTGAATGCGCAAAGGCCGAAAACCGCACATCCACCGCCTGCCCTGCATGTACCCGGTCTATCAGATTCGGAGTCACCCGGGCTTCGAGCAGTAAGACATCATCCACAGGGACAATATCCATAATTTTTTGTCCTGCGGGGATGACGCCGCCGGCCGTTTGAAACGCCAAACTGACCACTTGCCCAGCGACAGGTGAACGAACATCCATACGCGCCAGATCGTTCATCACTGAAGTGAGCTTGTCCGCATCGGCCAAACCATCTCTGCGCACCTCAGACAGTTGCGTTTCAACTTCTTTTTTGTATTCAAACCGTTTAAGCGTCGCCCGCTGGCGCAGCTCAGCGATGCTGCGGTCACCGCGCTGCAGGTTCCCCAACAGTTCCGCCACCGATGAGCTAACTTCGGTCACCATTCGCTCTAGTTCCAGTTGGCGGTTGCGCGGTGCATAGCCTTCGGCCACCAGTCCCCGCGTGTTTTGCAGTTCTTCATTCAACAAACCCAACTGTGTCTTCTTGCTACCTAACATATCCTTATAAGCTTGTATCTGCGCTAATTGGCCCTGAATACTTTCTTCAATGGCCTTCAAATCAGCCTGCAAAGCAGCTCTGCGAGAATTGAACAACTGAATCTGCGTCTGCATTTGCTGCTGAATCATGGGGTCTGAGCTGGCCATTTGCACATCATGATGAAACTCAATAGCCGACCGGTCGGTGTTTTCAGCAATTAGACGTCCCTCCATGGCCCGAAAGCCCAGGTAGCGTTGTCGTACAGTTTCATAGCTGGCACGCGCTACCGCATCGTCCAGCCTCAATAAAACCTGTCCTTCCTTAACCAGATCGCCCTCTCGTACCAATACCTCTTTGACAATGCCGCCACTTAGGTGCTGCACGGCCTTGCGTTTAGTATCGATCGAAACAGTACCGGTGCTTGGCACGCCTTCATCAAGTGGCGCCAAAGCAGCCCACAGCAAAAAGCCGCCAAACCCTATTGCAAGGGTCCACAGGGCAACCCGCACAGCACGGCCGGTTTCAGGCACTGGTCTCGCATCAACCGTGGTGACGTCGGGTGCTGTTTGAAGATTCTTGGGAGATGTTGGAGTCATGAAAAAACAATAAAAAATTCACAATAAAAGCAGCAGCAACACACTTTAAACCGCAGCACTTGCTGCAGTTTGATGTTGCCGTCGCACCGCAGACACCACCTCATCGCGCGGGCCTTCTTGAGCTACAGTGCCATCGCGCATCACCAACACACGGTCAGCCAAGGCTAAAACACCGGGGCGGTGCGAGATCAACACCACCGTTTTGCCCATCGCTTTAAATTCTTGAATAGCCTTGGCCAAGGCCTGCTCCCCCATTTCATCCAGATTGGCATTGGGCTCATCCAATACCAGCAGGCTGGGCCGACCATACACAGCCCGGGCCAATCCAATGCGTTGGCGCTGCCCTGCAGACAGCAGACTACCCGCTTCGCCCATGGAGGTGTCATACCCCTTCGGAAAACGCAAAATCATGTCATGCAAACCCGTGCAGGTAGCCGCATCAATGACTTTTTCAGGCACCAGATCACCAAAACGGGCTATATTTTCTGCAATCGATCCATCAAACAACTCAACGTCTTGCGGCAAATAACCCAAATCTGGACCACACGCCACATGGTCCAGGTCAGCGACAGACCTCCCGCCCCAAAGCACCTCACCTGACACGTCTGGCCACACCCCGACCAACACGCGCGCCAAGGTCGATTTTCCGGAACCTGAAGCACCCAATATCACCAGTACGTTGCCAGCGGGTATGGTCAAATTCATGCTCTTCAAAATCGGTTCATCGCGCCCGCTCGCAGTCGCCACTACATCTCTCAACACCACCTCACCATCTGTTGGGGCCAAGCCTGACTCAGTCAATGGCTCGTGGTAACTCTGTAACAAAGACTCCATCCGCTGATATGCGGCTTTCACGCCTGCCATCACTCGCCACAAGCCGACCATTTGATCTATCGGTGCCAATGCTCGTGACATCAATACATTAGCGGCAATCATGGCCCCAGCGGTCAACTGCCCATCAATCACCAACAAGGCGCCAACGCCCAAAGCCAGTGATTGCTGGCTGTAACGCAGCAATTTGCTCCAGGCCGCGGTGCGATTTAACAAGGACAACGATGCTGCATTTTTATCCATGTAATCGGTATGTCGTGTCGCCCAATGCAACTGCAACTGAGGCAACATACCCATGGCTTCAAGCACCTCGGCATTGCGCAGCTTGGTTTGCAAAAAACCATTGACCTCGGCCAAAGATTTGGCAGCGGTATCTGCAGGTGCCACTGTGTGGCGTTGCCCCCACCAAGCCAAGGCGCCCTGCAATGCCATAAACACCAAAGCAACTACACCCAGCAAAGGATGCAATGAGAAAAGCACAGCCAAATAAATCAGTGTCCACGGCGCATCAAAAAACGTCAGAATGCCGCTCCCGGTCAAAAACTGACGAATCTGAGTGAAATCACTGAACGCCCGGGCCGGGCTATTAACAGACTGCCGAAGCGATGCTGCAAAGGCGGCACCAAACACCCGTGAGCTCAACAATTTATCTAGTCGCATTCCTGCTTGAACCAGCAAACGGGTACGCCCCCATTCCGCAAATGCCATCAGTGCAAGCAAAAAAATAGTAATCAGCGAGACGGCCACCAGTGTCAACTCGCTAGTGCTCACCATCACGCGGTCATACAACTGCAACATGTACAAAGTAGGGGTCAGTAACAGCAGATTAACCACCAAGCTAAAAAAGCCGGCAATCCAGAACTCTTGTCTAAATCCGGCCAAGACGCGGCCAAGTTCAGAGCGATCAAGGAAATTTAGAACTTGCTTCATGACGCGACCACCGCAGTTGAAGTCGCAACCTGAGGTGCGGCAGCTTTGCGCAGGGCCGCCAACACTTCATCACGCGGCCCAAAGGCTTGGGCTTGTCCATCGCGCAAAAACAGGATTTTATCAGTCACCTCCAGCAAGCTGGTGCGGTGAGTCATCACCACAAACGTTGTTCCCATCGCTTTGAGTTGGGCAATAGAGGTCATCAGGGCGGCATCGCCAGCATCGTCAAGACTTGAGTTCGGCTCATCCAGCACCACAAAAACAGGTCGTCCAAACAAGGCTCTAGCCAGTCCCACACGCTGACGCCAACCGCCAGAGAGCATGTTGCCCTCGCGCCCGACCGGGCTGTCATACCCTTGTGGTAGCTGCAGTGCCCACTCATGTAAGCCCACTGCCCGTGAAACTGCCTCCACTTTTTGCATATCAATAGGACCAAAACGGGCAATATTTTCGGCCAGGGTGCCATCAATCAACTCAACACCTTGGGGTAAATAACCCACTCGGGGTCCCAACTCTGCCTTGTTCCAGGTGAACACATCCACACCATCAAGCCTGACTTTGCCATTAGCCGCAGGCCACAGGCCGGTCAACATTCTGGCAAGCGTGGTTTTACCTGAGGCTGAGGCCCCTACTACTGCCAACACCTCGCCAGGCTGCAATGCAAAAGATAAATTTTTCAAAATTGGCACGCTGCTTCCCGGTGCTGCGGCCATCAACCCCTCAACTTGCAAAGACCCTTTGGGCGCGGGCAAGGGCATCGCGGGTGCGCGCTCAGGCATGGCCTGCAGTACTTGAACCAGCCTCTTCTTGGCATCAATGACCTGCACGACCAACTGCCATTGAGACACGCCTTGCACCAACGGCGCCAACACGCGCCCCCCCAGAATAGACGCCACAATCATCATCCCGCCACCGCCATTGAGCTGGTTGCGCAGCAGCAGCAAGCACGCCAAGCCCAGCAGGCCTGAGCTCACCACGTTCTGCCAGAATTTAGTCGTCGCCTGAAACGCCCCAGCCCGCGCAGAAGCGGCCGCCTGCTGCTCCAGAAATTCTTGCTGCAGCTTGTGCCAACGACGGAACATGTTTTGCTGCAAGCCCATGGCCTGCACCACCTGCGCGTTGCGCAGCATGGCATCCACCTGCTGCTGCGACACCATGGCTGTACGGTTGGCTTTGCTCATCAGGGGCTGCGTGGTCTGCTCATTAAACCAGGCTAAAGATGCCTGCACTACGGCGCCCACCAGAGCAAACAAACCCAACCAGGGATGAATGGCAAACACCAACACCAAAAAAAGCAGCGACACGGGCAGTTCCATCACTGCTGCAACCACCGGCGAATGCATGAATTCGCGTAACGTTCGCAAATCTAGCAGTGTCTGCAGGGTGCCACCTGCCGTGCGCTTTAGATTTGCACCAAACATGGCACGAAACAAGCGAGGACTCAACTTGCGATCCAGTACTTCACCCGCTTCGCGCATCACCTCGCTGCGTGCCCAATCCAACACCTCCAGCACCCCATACACCATAAGCACCAGGATGGTGAGCATCAACAGTGTTAACGGGTTGCGACTGTTGACAACACGGTCATAGACCTCAAGCATATAGACACTGGGTGCCAGCAACAGCACACTAGCGCCGAGCGCCATCCACCACGCTTTTACAAAAAAAGGCCGGAGCGACGCAAGCGCATCGTCCAGCTCTGGACTGTTTGATTTTTGATTCATTAATGGTTCAACAGGCAAGTCAAAGACCGTTTAGGTCTTGTGCAAACGAACCTTATGCTGCTTTAAAACAAAGTTGTCCGCAGATGATAGACATCTGCGGACAACCAGACCGCACTTGCTCTACTTATGCCAGCAACAAACTTGCTGCATTGAGTTCAGTCACGCCAACCAGCAATATTTGCATATGTGCCTGGGCATCCCCTGTGGTATCGCCCATCAACTGGTGGCTTGCAGCATCAAAACGCAATTCACCCGCATGACCTGTAAAAGCCGCAGTGCCAATGAAGTTAAAGTGCTGCGCACCTGCTGTATTGGCATCTGCATCCACAGCCATCAGGTTAATGACATCCCCTTCCGTGCTATTAAAGTCAGCAATAGTCACCATTTGAGTTGCTGTGCTTTCGGCACTTGTCTTGAACAAGAATTGATCTGCGCCAAGGCCACCAATCAACGTATCAGCCCCGCCAGCGCCATAAAGCACATCATTGCCTTCGTGTCCGTTGAGGACATCCGCTTGACTTGAACCGGTCAAAGTGTCATTGCCAGACAAGTCTGCACTGCGACCCTCATAGAAACCATGCTCTATGTAATGAACTTCAGCTGCATGAGCATCAGTTCCACAACTAGCACGCAAGTCTTCGTACTTAGCTAAGTAATCTTGCGCATTGAAACTAGTTGATCTGCCTTCAGCAAAGCCATGCTCGATGTAATGCAGCACGCCTGCTTCTGCGTTCGCACCATACCCTTGGAGCAAATCAACGTTGCTGGCAATATAGGCCAAGCCGTCAAAGCTTACGGTACGGCCTTCTGCATAGCCATGCTCGATGTAATGCAGCACGCCTGCTTCTGCGTTCGCACCATACCCTTGGAGCAAATCAACGTTGCTGGCAATATAGGCCAAGCCATCAAAGCTTACGGTACGGCCTTCTGCATAGCCATGCTCGATGTAATGCAGCACGCCTGCTTCTGCATTCGCACCATACCCTTGGAGCAAATCAACGTTGCTGGCAATATAGGCCAAGCCATCAAAGCTTACGGTACGGCCTTCTGCATAGCCATGCTCGATGTAATGCAGCACGCCTGCTTCTGCATTCGCACCATACCCTTGGAGCAAATCAACGTTGCTGGCAATATAGGCCAAGCCATCAAAGCTTACGGTACGGCCTTCTGCATAGCCATGCTCGATGTAATGCAGCACGCCTGCTTCTGCATTCGCACCATACCCTAAGAGCAAATCAGAGTAGCTGGCAATGTATGCCAAACCATCCGGCGCAACAATCGTTATACCGCTGGACACGGACTCATGTGCGCCAAAACCATCGGTGTAGCTCGCAACCACAGTGACACCTTTGCCCATTTGTGCCTGACCCAGCAGCAATGAATCACCGGTTGCACCGGCTATTGCCTGACCGTTGGCCATCCACTGGTAACTGATTGCGCCTAAACCATCCACATCCGCCAGTGTGTTGCTTGCAGTGAGTACTTGATTTTGGGCACCAATTCCAGCAATGGTGACGACACCTGTTGGCAGGTCATTCACATTGGCCACAGATGAGGTCGCCGTACTAGTCACATGCTCAGCGGCACCAGCGCCATCGGTATAACTTGCAACTACAGAGATAGTCTGACCAACCTGTGCCTGGGTTAACGTAAAGGCGTCAGTTGTTGCTCCGTTAATGGCAACGCCATCAGCAGACCACTGGTAGTTCAATGTGCCAACTCCATCCACATCTGCAATCGTACTGACGACAGTCAAGGTTTGACCCTGGGCCGCGATACCGTTAACCGTCAGACTGCCTGTTGGCGCACCATTGCCAATGACCGTAATGGTTACAAAGTCACTTGCACTGGCACCGGAATGATCGATTGCAATAACCTTGATGCTGGCAAGACCGGCAAGGCCATGACCCGGTGTTCCAGAAATATGACCCGTAACAGGATCAATCTGAATCCACGAAGTAAGTGCATTGGAGTTCAATGCGGAACCATCAGCACGAGTTGCGCTAAACGTCAATACATCGCCGTATGGAATATCCACGTCGTTGAAAATTGGCGTGCCAAGTGACTGAATGGCATAACTGAAAGGCATGTTGCCGTGCGCAATTTGGCCAGTCATTGGCGCAGCCGTATAAGGTGCGTCGTTGACACCGGTGACGCTGAAGCTCTGAGTAGCGGCAACTGACCGACCATGAGTGTCAACCACGTTGTAGCTGAGAGAAACTGAGCCGTTGTAGTTCAGGCTCGGGGTAACTGTAAAGCTGCCATTGCCGTTATCCACCACGGCGCCATGATTTGCGGTCAAGCCCGACACAGACAAGGCATCTCCATCCACGTCACTGAATCCAGCAAGCAGCGAACTGGCAACCACCGTGTAAGGCGTGTCCTCAATAGCTGCAGCCAACGTTGCCGTCGCGGTACCGGTAGGCGCATGATTCAGTCTGAAGCTCTGGCTAGCAGCAGCGCTGGCCCCCAGGCTGTCGCTAACCATGTAATTAATCGTCACCGGGCCGTAGTAGTTCTGCACGGACGTCACGGTGTAAGTGCCGTCGCCGTTATTAGTCAGCGTACCGTGATCCACAGTAACGTTGCTAACGGTTATCGGGGTATTGCCCTCCTCATCGGTGTAACCCACCAGCAGATTGGCGGCACTGAAGGTGTAAGGTGTGTCATCACTACCCAGAGGCAGAACGGCACCAGTGCCGGTGAGCGCGGGTGCATCGTTCACGGGGTTGACCGTGATCGTGACGAAGTCCGAAACTTGCGCGCCATGACTGTCGGTTGCAGTTACCTTGATATCAATACTACCTACCGTGCCGTCAAATGGTGTTCCAGAGAGAACACCATTGGCAGCATCAATAGATAACCACGAAGAACGCGCATTGCTTGACAACGCTGCGCCATCCAGCAATGTAGCTGTGAAGGTCAACACATCGCCCGCATCCACGTCCTGGAATGTTGCGCCAGAAACAGGGAAAGCGGGTGTCTGATGATTCTGGAAGGCATAGGTAAACGGTTGATTTTCTTGAATCAACAAATCAAAAAGTGGAATGGCAACGTAAGGTGCGTCGTTGGTGCCGCTGATGTTGAACACCACAGCAATACTGCTAGTGGCGCTGTTGTTGTCGATCACATGTGCTGTAAAACTATCCGTTACATGATCCGCAGCATTGAGTGCCTGGGTTGCTGCATTGGCATCGTTGAGCGCATAGTTCACTACGCCAGTGCTGCTAATCAGTGTAGCGCTGCCGTAGACGCCCACCTTGGTGTAGGTGATTCCTGCATCACTGGTCGTCCAGCCATCCGTTGTCATGGCACCCGTGTCATACACGGTTGTGCCATCTACATCACCCTTGGTCAGGGTAATACTAGAGGCGTTGACACCGGCTACACCGTTAAATAAACCACCTGCTTCCACCAAGGTCGCTGAGGCTGCAGATGCTGCCAGCGTCGGTGCGTCGTTGGCACCGGTCAGGTTCACCACGTAGTTTTGCGTCGTTTGCACCGACTGGTCGTCCGTCACCGTCAGGGTGAAGGTGTCGTTGGCGGTTTGTCCAACGTGCAGCGCGTCTACTGCGCCAGCGTTCTTGGCGTAGCTGTAGTCACCCGTGCTGGTGTTCACCGTCAGCGTGCCGTAGGCGCCCACCAAGGTGGCCACGCCTGCAGCCACTGTCGCACCGGTGGCGCCGTAGGTCAGCACGGCGTTGTTGTCAACGTCGTGACCAACCAGCGTGCCGGTCAGTGCGACGTCGGTGGTGTTGGCACTCAAAGTGACTTCAGCAATCGAGCCGGCTGTCACCGCTGCCAGCGTCGGTGCGTCGTTGGCACCGGTCAGGTTCACCACGTAGTTTTGCGTCGTTTGCACCGACTGGTCGTCCGTCACCGTCAGGGTGAAGGTGTCGTTGGCGGTTTGTCCAACGTGCAGCGCGTCTACTGCGCCAGCGTTCTTGGCGTAGCTGTAGTCACCCGTGCTGGTGTTCACCGTCAGCGTGCCGTAGGCGCCCACCAAGGTGGCCACGCCTGCAGCCACTGTCGCACCGGTGGCGCCGTAGGTCAGCACGGCGTTGTTGTCAACGTCGTGACCAACCAGCGTGCCGGTCAGTGCGACGTCGGTGGTGTTGGCACTCAAAGTGACTTCAGCAATCGAGCCGGCTGTCACCGCTGCCAGCGTCGGTGCGTCGTTGGCACCGGTCAGGTTCACCACGTAGTTTTGCGTCGTTTGCAATCCATAGTTGTCCGTCACCGTCATGGAGAAGGTGTCATTGGTAGTTTGTCCAGCGTGCAACGTTTCTACTGTGCCTGCATTCTTGGCATAGCTGTAGTCACCCGTGCTGGTGTTCACCGTCAGCGTGCCGTAGGCGCCCACCAAGGTGGCTACGCCAGCGGTCACTGTGGCGCCTGTGGCGCCGTAGGTCAGCACGGCGGCATTGTTAACGTCGTGACCAGACAAAGTGCCAATCAGTGTGGCGTCGGTGGTGTTGGCACTCAAAGTCACTTCCGCAATCGAGCCGGCAGTCACTGCAGCCAAGGTTGGCTTCATTAGTGTTGTGATCTTGACATAGTCATAGATGGACGTATTTTGCAGATCAGTCGCCACAATTTTTACATCCAGTCCGTTGGCAACATAGTCGTTCAAACCGGGTGTACCACTGAGAACACCTGTAGTCGAATTGATCGTCAACCACGTCGGCAGTAGCGTTGTTACCTGAGTCGCTGTGTTATAGGTAAACGCCGTGAACGTCAACACATCGCCGGAAGGCAAATCATTGTCCCAAAAAGTCGGCAGTGGATCGCCATTGTTGGCTACCCGGGCTTGAATGTCGTATGAGAACAACTGCCCTTCTTTTGACGACTGATCCACCAACGCATTATTCAGGTACGGTGCATCGTTTGTGCCGGTCAGCGTAACGACCACATCCTGTGTCTGGGTTGCATTGCTTGCACCTGAATGGTCATTGACTGTAATGGTGTAAGTCGCTGTCACAGAGGTACCTTGAGCGAGGTATTCGGTAAAGCTGTTGGCAATCGCAAAGTTCCAGTCGATAGAGCCGTGGTTAGTACCAGTTTGTGTAATAACCAATGCATTGCTCAATGCCGCATGCAACGCACTATTTACAACCACTATTGAATTGCCGCTAGCGACTGCATCACTCAACACAACACTTGATGTCAGGTTATTACTGGTATCAAGGTCACTGAAATTGACAGAGCCAGAATCACTCAAGACAGCAGCCAAATTGACTGGATTCTCTGTCACACCGCCAGTTACATCCACCACCGCAATGCTAGGCTGGTCATTGGTACCGGTAACAGTGACGGTCAGCGTATTGCTTGCAGTACCGCCATGGCTGTCCAGGTTGGTGTAAGTCACGCTGGTTGTTTGGGTGTCACCCAAAGCCAGGTAATCAAAAGCAGTGCCGGGAACAAAGCTGTAGGAGCCATCGGTATTGATGGTGAAAGTGCCGCCATGGGAGCCCGTCACACCTACACCTACATTGCCGTAGACGCTATTCACGGCACTCACCGTGTGCGTGTCAGACGTATCAAGGTCGGTGTCGTTTGAAAGTACACCGTTCGCAGCATCCACCGTCATCGTGAGATTTTCAGTGGTTGCACCAATATCAGCAACAGCCACAGGCGCGTCATTGGTACCCGTAACTGTCACCGTCAGCGTGCTGCTTGAGCTGAGACCGTTGTTATCCGTATTAGTGTAGTCAACGCTGGTTGTCGCTGTTTCGCCCTGCGCCAGGTAATCAAAAGCAGTGCCGGGGTTGAAGGTATACGAACCATTAGCGGCAATAGTGAAAGTACCACCATAGGTACCAGCAACGCCAGTTGCCACGTCAGCACCTACACCATTGACCGCGCTGACGCTATGCGTGTCAGGTGTGTCAACGTCCGTGTCGTTAAAGAGCACGCCGCTTGCACCTACCGTCAATGTGGCGTTTTCAGTGGTAGCCCCAGTATCAGCAACAGCCACTGGTGCGTCATTGGTACCGGTGATGGTGAAAGTGACGGCTTGTGTGCCCGAGTCTACGGTGCCGTCGTTAACCTTAACCACATAGTTGATCGTCAGGCTCTGCCCTTCAGCGAGGAAGTCCAGATTGGCTGCTGCTGGGTTGTACGTGTAACCAATGCTGGTGTCGCCACCGTTAGAGGTGGTACCGGTCAGCGCAAAAGCACCCTCGGCGGTCAGCGCAGTTGCACCTGCTGGCAGTGTGAAGGCAGAGCCGTCTAACAGCACCGTTGTGCTGACCACGCTGGGTGTCAAGGTGTCGGCATTGTCAATATCGTTAACACCGAAGCTGCCAGTGATGGCGCTCAGATCCTGTGCTGCAGCGTTGGTCAGTTCTGCAACCGCAGATGGAGGCGTCGTGCCGCTCAGCACCGGCGCGTCATTGACATTGATGATGCTGTTGGTCGCATTGCTGGTCACAAGCTCATGTGTGCCGCCGAAGTCAACATAAGTTGCCACAACTGTCATGACATGACCGACATCGGCCTGCGTCAAGGTGTGGGTTGAACCTGTTTCGCCTGAAATATCCGCACCGGCACGCTTCCATTGGTAATGGATCGTCCCGCTGATGCCATCCAGATCGGCAATGTTATCGGTCACGCTGAGAACATCACCTTGCTGCGCTGCAGTCACGCCACGGCCACCGATGGTGTCATTGGCGATCGTCACGGCACCGGTTGGCACATCGTTCACTCGGTGCGGGTTGATGGTCGTCGTGGCGCCAACACCTGGATGCCCTTGCATGTCGGTCGCTTGCACCGTGACCACACGTTGGGTCTCGTCCGGGTTGTTCGACGTATTGGTGTACTCAATAGCGCGCAAAGCCAACTGGAAGTAAGTGCCATCCAGGCCCAATGGGGCCATGCCACCATCGTGGCCCACGGTAATCGCGGTGCTATTGTTGCCACTGATCGTAATACCCAACGAAAGCAGTGTCGAAACCTGTGCTGCTGAAACATGCAAGGTTTCAGCTGAGCCATCCGGATGATTCGTAAGATTAATAACTACGAAGTCGATATTTCCGTCCTGATCTACCAACGAGGCATCCGACGCCGCAATAGCCAGGCCTGGGTTGTTTTCAGTGTAGGTAAGCGGCCCGTAGTTGCGTCCGACACCTGTCAAAGCATCCTGGCCATTCAAGTCAACAACCGGCCCCCAGTTGACGTTGACATTCAGCGTTGCCGCCACCGAGTCAGTCGCTGCATCATGCAACGTTACCGCTATTGGCCGGATACCGGCATAGGCATTCGGATTGGTGTTGTTGTAAATGACCGTCAGCAGTGCGGCCTTGTAATCAGCGGCGCTGCCATCGCCACTGAGTGTCAATTCTGTAGCATCAGTCAAACCTCGGGTGCCGGTACCGTTGCCTGAGAAAGTGATGGTGACACCGCCAACGCTGTAAACGCCGCCCGCCAACGTGGTTGATAACGTCTCGTAGGTTGTGCCAAAGGCGTTGTCCACTGTAGCGGCACTGTCCATGACCAATGTGGCCGAGGTCAGGTGATCGCCGTGGTCGGGATCGCTGACTGTCAAATAATCGTTGAACAGTTGCACGGCAGCGCCGCGCGGGTTGAATACCGCAAGGTTGTCAGTACCGTCACCTGCACCATTCAGATCGATGACCGGCTTGTCATTGGTACCGGTGATGGTGACGACAACATCTTGCGCCGCCGTGCTGTCGTGTCCGTCATCAACGGTAACGGTGTAGGTAGCAGTGATCGTCTCGCCGCTTGCCAGGAAGTCGAAAGTTGAATCGGCTGCACTAAAGCTCCAGGCCTGCGTGCCGCTGCCGGTCCCCGTGCTGTCAACTTTGGTGTCCAGTAAAAAGGCACTCGTGAGGGCAACCTGCTGATCGGAGCTGAGCGTACCGCCAGTCCATACATAGGAATGTCCCGTCACACTGATGGCATGCGTATCGGTCAGATCGGCATCAGCAAAGGCAATAGAGCCGCTGGCCGTATCTGGCGATGTAGAGCCACTCGTAAGCGTTGCTTCGGTGATCGAGCCTGTCGCAGTTGTCGAGACTGAAGTAACAGTAGTCGCGTCGTTGGTGCCCGTGATGGTGAAGCTCACCGGCGTGGTAGCCGTGCCGCCGTTGTTGTCGGTGGCCGTGACGGTGTAGCTGAAGGTGATGGTTTCACCAGCGGCCAGGAAGTCCAGGTTCGCACCGGTCACGTCGTAGGTCCAGCCGGTGGTGCCAGGTGCTGCCGCATCGGTAGCTGTCGTATGGAAACCAGCCGCCAGTTGGCTGGCCAACCCCGCACCAATGGTGCCGCCGCTCCAGACAACACCGTTGACATCGAGCGCGGCGCTGATGCTCACCGTGTCGGTGGTATCAATGTCACCAAACGTGACCGTGCCGCTGTCGCTCAGGTTCTGCGCTGCGGCGTTGGTGGCTTCGGTGAAGCCTGCCGTAGCCGTTGCGCTGACTGTCGGCGCATCGTTGCTACCGGTGATGGTAAAGCTCACCGGCGTGGTAGCCGTGCCGCCGTTGTTGTCGGTGGCCGTGACGGTGTAGCTGAAGGTGATGGTTTCACCAGCGGCCAGGAAGTCCAGGTTCGCACCGGTCACGTCGTAGGTCCAGCCGGTGGTGCCAGGTGCTGCCGCATCGGTAGCTGTCGTATGGAAACCAGCCGCCAGTTGGCTGGCCAACCCCGCACCAATGGTGCCGCCGCTCCAGACAACACCGTTGACATCGAGCGCGGCGCTGATGCTCACCGTGTCGGTGGTGTCAATGTCGCCAAAGGTGACCGTGCCGCTGTCGTTCAAATTCTGTGCAACTGCGTTGCCCGCTTCGGTAAAGCCTGCCGTTTCCGTTGCGCTCACTGTCGGTGCGTCATTGGTGCCATTGATGGTGATGGTCTGGGTCTGTGCCACTGTGTTGAGCAAGGCACTGTGATCGTCAACGTTGTAGCTGACAACAATGGTGGTGGATTCACCCACAGCCAGATGGTCATAAGCAGCATTTGTCGGGTCCACCGTCAAAGTGGTACCCGAAAGGCTAACGCCCGCAGGTGCTGTGTCGCTGCTTGAACCACCGTCAACCTGGTAGCTCACGCTGCTGACATACAGTGGAGTGCTGTCAACATCGCTGGCATTCAAAAGCAGATTGAGGCCGTGAGACGTCGCTCCTTCATTAGCAGAGTAGGTAAGCGGGCCCGATACTGTGGGCGCATCGTTCACCGCTACGACGTTGATGTAAGTGTTAGCACTGACGCCAGTATGGGCAACACCGGTGTAGTCAACTTCACCCAGCGTTGCCACGGTGACGGTGCGCAGTGACGTGTTGGGGTTTTGCGAATCGTTGCTGTACAGCACCGACCGCAGTGCAACCTGGAAGTTAGTCGCATCAGAACCAGGGGCCTCTGCAGTAAAGACAATCTGGTGGCTACCGCTGCCCGTGAAGCTGATGTGGTGAAGCGACAACCAGGAAGTAACCGCCACATTCTCTACAGTCAAGTGTTCTGAAACGCCGTCCACGCCATCCAAAGGATTCATCAGCGTCACGGTAATGGTGTTAATCAACCCACCCTGCGCCGTGATGCTGGCATCGGACGTCGCCACGGCAACTGGGGTACCTGTGGCAGAAAGAGGTCCTTCGGTGTAGGTGACGAAATTATCGACACCGTAACCCGCTGCATGATCGGCTACAGCGCCAGAGACACCATTCATGTCCACCGCGGGTGTCCAAGGCACCTGCATGGTGATCGTTGCCACGAGAGGCCCCGCCTGGGTGGATGACGTTACCAGGCCGGTGCCGTCATAGAAGCTCATCAGTGAACTAGACACGAAACTCAAGGGGCCGCTGGCTACAAAATGCTGGCTGTCGTTAACAACAGCCACCGTTTGGCCTGAGTCAACTAAAGTGCCATAGCCATTATCAATAAAGATGCGTTGGCCCACCGCAATAGCGGTGTTGCTTGATGCCGTCGCAAAAGAAGCCGCATTGGAAACCTGCGAGTGGCTATCGGTCAAAGAGACAGTGATGGTTCGGTCGCCTGCAAATGCGTTTGGATTGGTATCGTTGTAGATGACCGTCTTGAGTGCATTTTGGTAATCGGCCGCGCTGCCGGTACCGGTGAATGTCAACTGCGTTGCACCGGTTAAACCGGTGGGATCTATGCTGGTATCGCCGTTACCTGTAATAGTCAACGTGGTCGCACCGACATAGCTGCTACCCGACGTTGAATGCAAGGTTTCAAAAATCGTGCCGAACTGGTTGTCTTTGGCACCTGTAGCCAACGTCACGATGGCCGATTGCAACGTATCAGCGCTGTCAATGTCTGTAATCGTTATGCCTGAGGCCACCACTTGCACTTCTGTGCCACGAGGGCGGAATAGGGTGACAAAGTCGTTGCCCGCAGTTAAGGCTCCGCCGACGTCCACGATAGGTGCGTCATTGGCCGCTGTCGCCGTGATAGCGGTGGTACTTCCGGCAGTAACAAAACCAGAGCCATCATCAAGCGCATAACTCAACGTGGCCACTGCGCCGTTTGCATTGGGGTCCGTGACATAGGAAACGGAATTACTCGCAATCCAGGTATTGAGCACATCAATAGAGCTGGCAGTAATGGTCAGCGTTGCCGTGTCGCTACCGGTGATGGTCACATCGGAGCTGCTGGCGCGCAAAGTGCCTGCAGTGACGTGCAACTGGAATTGGAAGGTTGAGAAAGAGTCCGGATCAATAAAGGACAGATTCAAAGGCAACGCAGTTGCCGCATCTTCCACCACGGTGGCCGTTGCTGCGATGCCAGACACAGTAGGCAAGTCATTGGCACCATCGATGGTGAGTGTTAACACCCCCACATCGGACAGCGCCGTTGAGTCAGTCACGGTGTAATTGAAAGTCTCAGTGAGATGGTCACCAACGTTCAAGGCCTGCACCGCTGCATTGTTTTGAGTTACCGTGTAGATGTAAGCCCCAGTGGCTTTGGTCACCTGAAGAACGCCGTAGTCACCATTCAAGGTCAGAACAGCAGCATCGGATGCTGCAACACCCAAACCTTCGGCAGAGCCTGTGCGCAGGCTCGTCACGGTTTTGGTATCGCCGCTGTTGGCATCCGTATCGTTGGCTAACAGATTGCCTGTGGGTGAAACACTGACCACTGTTGTGTTGTTTGCACCAGAGTTTTCTGTCACGGCTGCGGCAACATCATTGACCGCAACAGGTGCCACCGCACCTAGCTGCACCAACGCCGTCGGATCCGAGGTGACCAGCGTCTGGGTGTAGCCCATATCATCCACATAGCTGGTCTGCACACGGACGGACTGACCGCCTTCGGCATTGGTCAGGGTGTAGTTGCTATAGGTCGCACCACTTATATTGGTCCAAGTTGAACCGGAACCAACCTGCCACTGGTAGGTTGGTACGGCAGTCAGCAGGCCATCAGCATCGCTGATGGTCGCACTGAGCGACGAGCCCGGCACAACAGCACCCGTAATTACCACTGTGCCGGGATCGGGCACATCTGCGACAGAAAGGCTGCCAGACACAGGTGCCTCGGCCACGCCACCGTTGTCAGTGTAGAAGGCTTGCACACGCACATACTGGTTCACTTCGCTCTGCGCCAGCGTCAGTGTGCTCGCCTGGCCACGAGTGCCAGCCACGTCCGTCCAGGTTGTGTCGTTAGAGGAAACCTGCCACTGGTACACCACCGGGCCAGAATAGCCATCTGTATCTACCGGCACAGATGCCGTCAACAGCTGCCCTTGCGTGGGGGTACCTGTAAATGCCACGGTACCGATGTTGTTGGAGCCCAGTGTGGCCAGAGTAGCAGCTGTGTTGGCAGTTGGGTCACTCAGGTTCAATGTGAAGCTGGTGGATGCCGTAGAACCGCCATCGACTTCGGTGCCGGTCACCACGATGTTCAGGTAAGGCGTGCCGCCGGGAGGGTTGCCGTTGAGCAACAGGTGGCCAGAGCCATCGGTGCTGAGAGTCAAACCGTAATCGGACAGTGGATTTCCATTGGCCAGAGCGGTGTAAGTAATGCCGCTGGTGCTGAGTGAACCGTCTGCATTGCCATCGGGATTGGTGAAAGGCAGCGAAACGCTCAAGCTGACCGCTGCACCGGGAAAGGACTGGTCGGCAATCGGGTGAGACAGAACGATCGGATCGTTCACGTTCGCAATATTGAGTACAAAGGAGTTGATGTATACCCAATTGGCGCCAGCGTCGTTGGACGCGTAAACAACGACATTGGGTGAGGTTGCTCCATCTGGCGGGTTGCCGGTGAAGGTGTGTGTGGCGGCATCAAACACCAGCCAATCAGGCAATAGACCGCCACCATAGACACCAGCTTTATACGTCAGTGTGCCAGCGCTGGTAGCAACATAGTCAAAGGCCGCAGCTGGAACGGTGTAACTGCCGCTGCCTGCACCATTGACAAAATCAACTGCTGGCAAGTTATGCGCAACCAGAGTGGGCGTTACCGTGTCGTTATAAACCACCAACTGGAACTGGCTGGACGCATAGTTGGCACCATGGTTGCCGTCGGTGGCCCGAATCTCGATGAAGGTATTGCTGAACGCAGTGCCGGTGCCTGACAACGTCAGCGTGCTTGCATCAAAGGACAATGCAGCGGTATTAGTTAGCGCAGTAGCAGTTTGAACACCACTGCCGTCTACTATCACGGTGTAGGCGGTGTAAGTGAGCGTGTCGCCTTCAGGATCACTGAAGGTATTGTCCGGAATGACGTAGCTCCAGCCTGCACCCTGCGTGGAAGGCGTTGCAGGTGTTGCCGTGCTACCGGTGTCTATGTAAGTGCCGGTAAAGGTCAAACCAGTGGTACCGATATCAGCCTGCGCACCGGGGACATTGTTGGTGAATGTGACAGTGTTGCCGCTGACGGTCGATGTGTAGTCGGCGAATGTTGCGTTGTGGACTGCTGTGGCCACAGCAGTATCAAGAACGGCTAAACCGGCCGTGGCGGTAACGCCATCCAGTCCGGTGATCGTCGCGCCGCCGTAAGAGCCATCAAAGGTCAGATTGACGATTTCCGTCTGGGCACTGGCACCATTACTAATAACGTTGACAGCAGCAACGTGAGAAAGTGGCACGAAATCGGCCATCGTCAGATCAGTAACGTTGGCAGTGCTGTTTGCAATAATCTCAACAGTTGACCCATTGAGTGAATTGACTCCCCAGTTAGTTGAGAATCCACTGCCTGGACTGAAAGCGTCATAAAAATTAGCAGCCACAATATCGGCAGTCATTGCCCACGGCAAATAGATATGCATGCCATCAAACACCAAGTCTTGCGCAGAAGTAATCGCATTGAAGGTGATTTGAACGGTCTCCGAATTTGCTGCTCCATCCCCTTGTTGAGTAATAACAACGCCAGCAGCCACTGAGGGTTTATCGAAAGTAGAGGTGCTTAGATGAGCCACGCTCCCAGCCGTTTTGGCGGTGAGATGAATCGTATCGGTATAAACGGGGTCAACGAGTGCCGTCCATGCTAAAGAATTTGTATTGATGTTTTGCGCTACGAAAGCAGCAACCTGAACTTGATCTCCCGCAGTGCTCACGTCAATTAAACGCCCCTCGAAACTGACTGAAGTCGTATTACCGGCATCGTAGTGGAACTGCACATCCACTCTTTCAGGCGTGGCATTGGTGCCTTGCTGTGTCACTGCCACGGTATAACTGCCGCCAGCCACATTGACGGTTGCACCATCAGTGAATTCAGTACGAGCGCCTCCGGCGGTGGCGGTCAAGGTAACAATATTGGCACTGCCACCAATGACTGCATCGTAATGACCCGCTGCTGAACCTGCCAATAAGGCATCTGCATGCACCGCCGCTTGCACAGCGGTAGCCACATCACTGCCCGTAGCGACGCTGCCCAACGTGATGGGATCGTGCCCATCAAAGGCAATCGTTGTGCCACCCAGGGTGCCTGTGAAAGCGACGCTGGTGTCTTCATGCGGTGCATTGACGGCTTGCCAGGTCAGCGGGTGGTCCACCACGGGTGGCTGGTTGGCGGTGCCGGTGAGGGTCAGGCTGAAGGTATTGCTCGCTGAAGCACTGGCACCATCTGTGGCTGTCACCTTGAGATGCAGTCCGGCATCGTTCCAGCCAGCAGGCGGGTTGCCGCTAAAGGTACGAGTGGCTTCGTCAAAGGTCAGCCACGACGATGCCAAAGAAACGTTACCTCCTGTGGTTGCCGCTATGGTGTCTGTGACGCTGCCGGTGCCATCAGCATTCGCTACCACCTGCACGGTGTAGGTCAGGCCTGTGCCTTCGGCATCGGTGAAACTAGCAGCAGGAATCTGGTAGCTCCAGGTGCCGCTGCCGCTAAAGCTTTGGTCCACAATGGCGGCTGCCAGCACCGGGGTGTCGTTGGTGCCGTGAAGGGTGATGGTCAGCGCTTGCAGGCTGTAGGCACCTTGTGGGTCCACCACTTTGAAGTCGAAAACATCATACGCAGTTGCACCAGCGGGCAGCGCGTTGATGGCCACATCGTTATTGGGTGCGTAGCTCCAGGCACCGGTGATGCTGTCCACCGTCAAGGTGCCATAGATGCCTACTTTGGTCACCGTGGTGTCGCTGACGCTGCCGCCGCGCACGCCAAAGGCGGCGGTGCCGGTCAGGGTGCTGTCAACGTCGTGGGCCGTGAGCGTACCACTCAGGGAACCGGGTCCAGCAGTCAATGCCGAATCGTAAGCCGCAGTTTCAGTGATGCTTGCAGCACCGGCAGCACTGGTGAATGTGGGCGCGTCGTTGACGGCCGTAACGGTGATCGCAAGCGTCTTGCTGGCGGCTGAGATGCCAGCAGCGCTCACATCAATCAGGTTGGGGGTCGTGTCGGTGCTGAAACCACCCACGTAGGCGTTGTCTGCGGCGTGCACTGTGAGCGCGCCTGGTGCACCGTTGTAGTCCTGCGCTGGCACAAAGCGGATGCTGGTGGTAGCGGCCAGGGCCAAACCAGAAGTGCTGTCCATTGACGTGCCGATTGCTTGCCAGCTACCGCCGCTCACTTTGTATTGCCACACGCCTTCCCCAGCAGTGGCTGCATTGCCAACGATGACCACGCCGCCCAGGCTGGCGCCGCTATCAATGTCGGTAAAGCGCGGGGCAAACAGGTCGGTCACGGTCTGGCCGAGACTGTTGGTAAAGTCTTCGGCAATGGTGGTTGCCACCGCATCCGTCGTCAGGCTTGGCCGGTCGTTAGCGCCGGTGATGTTCACCGTGAAGCTTTGATCTGTGGTTAATGATCCATCAGAAATGCGAACCGTGAAACCTGCAGACGGATTGCTGCCTGCTGGCAAGGCATTGATGGCGTTGGCCAGCGGGTTGAAGGTGTAAGCGCCGGTACTGGTGTTGAGCACCAGGGTGCCGTAGGCACTGGTTTGACTGCTTAAACCACCGGATGTAGTGCCGCCGACGAGACTGTAAGAAACGGTACCGCTTTCAAGGGGAACTGAGTTTGCGGGACCTGCAATAGCGCTGATAAAGCCGGTAGACGCAGTGAAGGTGTCTGTACTGAGGGTGTCGGTGTATGCAACGACAACGGGAGACGAAGTGAACTGAGGTGGATCGTTGACCGGATTGACGGTGATGGTCAAGCTGGCAGCGGTGGGGGTGGTGCCACCGAATCCGGCACCGCCGTATTCAACGACGTAGCCTTGCACCGTGTTATTGGCATTTAAATCGTTCCATGTGCCACCGACATAAAACTGGCCTGCATTTTCATTACCGCCCCAATTGTTGGGCTCGCCTGAGGACCAATTGCTGTAACCGCCTGAACTATAAAGGTTCCAAGGGGTCCAAGGGGTGCTGATCTGCTGACCTGCTTCAGGACCACTCACCCATCGCCACTGCCCTTCCACAGCGGCATCGCTGGCGCCCATCCAGCCCGTGCCACCCAGCTTGGGGGCAATAAACGCATTTTCTTCAGCACTGGTGACGGTTGCCAGATAACCGTTCATGCCATACAGGGTTCGTGATGCTGCGGCTGTGAGTGCGTTATTCCAAGAGATGCCGGGGTTGTTGACAAATTCGTAATAGTGCCCGTTTGCCGGGTTAAAAAACTTGCCCTGCACATCAACCGTGTAGGGGTGCCATGTGGCACCACTGTCATCACTCACATCAAGCGTCAGAGGCACATTGCCATTGAAATTAGCCGTTGGGGAGTACTGCAGGGTATTGATTGCAGTATTCAAACTGCTGATGGCCCCACTGAACGTGATGGAAGCCCCACTGGTTGTGCCAGTAAGTCCTGTCGTCGTCCCCAGATTCAAAGTGCCGCTGGCCGCAGAAACCCGCACCGTCAGGCTGCCACCATCGAGGTCACCAATGGTGAAGCCGCTGAGGCTTATCGTACCGTCTTCGCTCATTGACGCGGTATCTTTACCGCTGATGTAAGGTGCATAAGAACCAGCCAGAACACCAGCATAGTCGGTAGCGGCGATGCTGGTGGCTTCGATGGCGCCGGTTTGCGATTCAAGCACCCAGTTGCCACCCAATGCCAAGGCACCGGTTGTGTCGGTGGAGGCAGCCACATCCGCGCCAGTGGCAGTTGCCAAGGCGTTGATGAAGGCCTGGCCGGTTGTGCCCGCTGCCACGTCGCAACCATAGATCAAGAAGTCGGCATTGGCAGACAGGCTGCTCTGAATAGTTTGCAACGCGCTGACGTTAGCTGCTTCGCTGAGCGAGGCAATGTCCAGGGCACCACTGGCCAGATCCAACTCACCAGCGCTGCCGTGGCTGATGAGGTGAATGGCTTCAATGCCGGTTTGCCCTTGCAAGGCAGAGGCCATTTGCGACAGCGCTGAGCTGTCGGCAGTGAGTCGAATCACTTGAAACGATGGATCAATATTGGCCAGCAAACTGTCTGCATTGGAGACGGCTGCATCAATAAATACGATTTGCTGAGAAGTAGAAAGCGACATGAATGACCCCTAGAACGTTAATTCTGAAAACTTATGAACTCATCATGCCGATGCGGCAAGTGAGCGTGAATAGAGCAACCCTGATTTGATACGTAAGTAAAACGTTACATTCTGCACTAAATTCATGACAATTCTGAGTCTTACGTAGCTTCTTTTGAAACGTTACATTTGATTGAGATCAATAGCCGAGAGACACAGGGAAAACCCTTATTCAGGCAGTGCATGGCGCTTTCAAGACTGCTAAATGGCACGCTGCAAAGGTAAAATGGCCTGTCGCTTGTAGCCATTGAGCGCTTTGCCTTATTTCTGACTTACCCCCCGTCGTTGTCAAACGCGGCGCCCTCGCCATGACCTCTTGCCCTTGCATTCTTCTGACCGGTGGCGCAGGCTTCATCGGTAGTCATACTTATATTGCTTTAACCCAAGCCGGTTTTAAGCCCGTCATTCTTGATGATTTCTCCAATAGCAACCCGATCGTGCTGGAGCGCCTGCAGCGCATTACCGGCCAGGATGTGGTGTGCCAGCGCGGCAACGTCGCAGATGTTGCCTTGGTGCAGAGCGTCATTGAGCGCTACCAGATTGGGGCCGTGATTCACTTTGCGGGGTTCAAGGCGGTGGGTGAGAGTGTGGCGCAGCCGCTCAAATATTTTGACAATAACCTGGGGGGCATGGTGAGCTTGTTGCGAGCCATGAATGCGGCCAGCTGCCGCAGCTTGGTGTTTTCCAGCAGCGCTACCGTGTATGGCGATCCGGCCTCGACCCCGATTACCGAAGATTTTCCGCGCAGCCATACCAACCCTTATGGCCACACCAAGCTGGTCTGTGAAGACATGTTGGCCGCCATGTGCGTGGCCGATCCGGCTTGGCGCATGGGTGTGCTGCGGTACTTCAACCCCGTGGGCGCGCACCCCAGTGGTCTGATAGGCGAAGACCCGGCGGGTTTGCCCAACAATTTGATGCCCTTTGTGGCGCAAGTAGCAGTGGGTAAACGGCCTTTTCTCAATGTGTATGGGAACGACTACGCCACCCCTGATGGCACGGGAGTGCGTGACTACATTCATGTGCAGGATTTGGCACAGGCGCATGTGGCGGCAGTGCAGACCTTGCTCCAGGGCGACCCTAGTTTTACCGTGAACGTGGGCACCGGTCAGGGCCACAGTGTGCTGGAAGTTGTGCAAGCGTTTGAGCAAGCCAGCGGCCAATCCATCCCTTACCAGTTTGCCCCGCGCCGCGCAGGTGATGTGGCCCAGTGCTACGCCGATGTCACGCTGGCACAGCACCTGCTGGGCTGGCGCGCCAAGCTCACCCTGTCGGACATGTGCGCCGATGCATGGCGCTGGCAAAGCGGAAATCCGAGTGGTTATAGCGACTCCCCTGCAATTTAGCCACCCCGCTGACGCAGGCGGTGCGCAGAGAAAAACAAGTATCCGCTATTAAAAATATAGCTGCTTGCGCAGTATCTGCGGGGGCTAGAGCCTAAAAATGCTTATACAACTTTCGAAGTCTGTCGCCGGTTACCGTCATTGCGAGCGTAGCGCGGCAATCCATTGAGTCTGGATTGCCGCGCTACGCTCGCAATGACGGATAGATGCTGCGCTCGTGGTGACAGGAGGCTAATGGATTGCCGCGCTGCGCTCGCAATGACGGATAGATGCTGCGTTCGTGGTGACAGGAGGCTAATGGATTGCCGCGCTGCGCTCGCAATGACGGATAGATGCGGCGTTCGTGGTGACAGGAGGCTGATGGATTGCCGCGCTACGCTCGCAATGACGGATAGATGCTGCGCTCGTCGTGACGGGAAGCTGATGGATTGCCGCGCTGCGCTCGCAATGACGGCTCTACTGCGCTCGCAATGACGGCTCTACTGCGCTCGCAATGACGGGTAGGCTTTCGCTGGTGAAGTGTTTTTGCTTCGCTTACGATGGAGCATAGTTGTCACACGTTAAGGTCACAGATTTTTCCGTCATTGCGAGCGTAGCGCGGCAATCCATGCCTTACAGTTACCCAATTCCACACCGCCCCAAAGCCCATGCAACCTGCCATCTATATTCTGGCCAGTCGCCCGCGTGGCACGCTGTATGTGGGCGTGACATCCAATCTGATTCAACGCGTCTGGCAGCACAAAAACAACTTGGTTTTGGGTTTCACCCAGCAATATGGTGTTCACACTCTGGTTTACTTTGAATTGCACCAGACCATGCTGGACGCCATCAGCCGCGAAAAGCAGCTCAAAGCAGGATCGCGGGCAAAAAAAGTGGCCTTGATAGAGGGGGTGAATCCAAAGTGGAGTGACTTATACCCGGGCCTGTTGTAGCGACTGAGGTGGACTGCCGCGCTGCGCTCGCAGTGACGGCTCTACTGCGCTCGCAGTGACGGGTAGGCGCTGCGCTTGTGGTGACGGGAGGCTGATGGATTGCCGCGCTGCGCTCGCAATGACGGGTCCGCTACGCTCGCAATGGCGACTTTACTGCGCTGCAGTGACGGCTCTGCTGCGCTCGCTGTGACGGATAGGTGCTGCGTGCAGTGGCAACGGGGGGCGTCATTGCGAGCGCAGCGTGGCAATCCACCCTGCGACCAGACGTTTCGCCAATTGAACCGGCTACTTGAAAGTCCAGTTTGCAGTCACGGATTGCGGAGTGACGCTCAGGCGCATGCCGGTTTGGCTGTGGTTCTGCTGGTCGGTCAGCATGGAGCCGATGGCATAGCCCATAAAAGCACCCGCCACGGTGTCCGACACCCAATGATCTCGCTTTTGCACGCGACCGTAGGTTGACGCGGCGGCGACGCCGTAGAGCCAGGGCATGTCGTGTTCCTTGGCAAATGGTGTGGCCAGGGCAAAAGCCACCGCAACGTGATTGGATGCAAAACCAGAGTTGACAGCACCGCTATTGAAACCATTGAAGTTGCCTGGGCCTTGCTCTTCAAATGGGCGGGAACGCCCCACGGCATAACGGGTGAGCAGATTGGCAGCCCAGGTGTAGCCAGCTGCTTTGAGCGAGGTTTCAGCCGTGCTGGCAGCGGGCTGGCCACCGATGCCGGTGTAAAGCAATCCAGCACCCAAGGCCAGTGCGTATGGCAAGGCGTTTGAGGCAGACCCCAGGGTATCGGCAGTACCGGTCTGGTTATTTTGAGCCCAGTTGTCAACGGGTTTGTCTAACAGGCTGGAGACCAGAATCGCACCGCCTGCCCACAGCCAGGTCGAACCCGGAATATCGCTAATTTGCTGACCCAGGGTCGCGGTGGTACTGCCCAGGGTTTGAAACATATTAAGTTTCGACTCACGGAGCACGTAACTGTTGTCTTCAGCAGAGTTGGCACCGACCGGGCTGGCTGCTCGAAAATTCAAGGCCTTGTAGTCGCGCTGGCGCGTGAGGTCATTGAGGGTAAAGCGGCGGTTCAGGCGGGCTCCGCCGTCGCGCGTAAGGGGGTTCCAGACCAGGTTGGCATTGCCTGAGGTGGACTTGGGCAGCATCACATCAAACGGGATGGTGACGTAGAAGCCTTTATCAAAGCTGCCTTCACCAAAGTCAGCCGCCGATACGTTGGTTTTGGTGGCCCAGGCGCCCGCTTCCACGCCGTTGGAAAAGACGCGTTTGACATCGACCGTGGCACCTGTATCACCAGCAAGGTAACGGCCCACGCTCAGTTTGACCTGAAAGTCATTCCAGCCGGTATCCCAGTACATGGTGGCGTGGCCCGTATTCACGCCATAGTCACGGAATGAAAAGTTCTGGCTGAAATCGCGCTGCTGCACCCGGTTGACATCTATGCCCCAAGCCAGGCGACCTTGCCACGGACGGTACAACCACTCGGCTCCGACACCGCCATACATGGTCTCCAGCATGCCGCCATAGGCACTGACGTAGTGGCCGCTACCCAAATCGCTGACGTGTGTGAGTTGCAGCAGTGGCATGGTGAAGGCCGACGTGGTGACGTATTCACGCTGATTGGTACGCACGCGGGGCAGCGCGCTGGGTGCGTCGTATTTGAACTGGACGTAGTTATCGAGCAAGCGCAGATTGAAGTCACTGGTGAGCCAGGTACGGTCTGAGAAACGATGTTCGAGTGTGGCCTGCAGCCCCAACTGGTAGAGCAGAAAATTATCGGGTCCACCCAAAATTTGGCTGTAGCTGGGCCCCCATTCGGCGCTGAGTCCTGGTTTTTTGCCCTGCCAAAATTGGGTTTTACTATCGTCCGCTTCTCTGGCAGGCACCGCCGTCGATTGTCCAGGCAGCACTTGCAAGGCATTCAGGCGCAAAGCTGGTGGCTCAACCTGGGTGTGCTGAAGCACCCATTCGGCACGGTTGACCTCAACCTGCGACATGGGCAAGCCACGTTCTTGCAATTGCAACACAAAACGGGTGGATTCAACCGGTGCATCGCGGTGCAGGAGGGTGATGGCGCGCTCTATACGCTCTTGCAGATAAACAGCGGCATCCGTCTCGGCCACCAGGGTGGTCGAGCCCAAATGGTGAGAGATGCTGCGCACTGACCAGCCAGTAAAGCGCTCAATGGCTTGAGCGGTTCCCTCCCACCCGGCGGGTGGCAGCTGTGCGGGCGCCGTGGTTTGGACGATAGGCAGCGTTTGGTCCAGCAACTTGGGGGTATGCAGCCGGTTGAGCTCTCCATGCAGGGTAACTCCCAGCATCAGGGTGTTACCGCGCTCCAGACCGAAGCTGAAATCAATATTGGGTGAGTAGCGGTAAATGGCGGCCAGGTTCAGCGGGCTATTGACGCTCTGGTTGTTGTTCTGCGGTTCATGCTGGTAATCGTTACCGTCGAGTTCGAGCTTGAAGACCCATGGGTCAGACGGCGCATGCCATTGCACGCCGCCAAACAGTGCCGTGGGACCATGAAACATGGCTTGCGTGTTGGCCGTGCCACCTTGGCCGGCATCGTTGCCAGGCCGCGCGTCAAAGCCTTCACCAAAAATGGACAACGGGTTTTTGAGGTTGCCACGCGCGCCCATGTAGCCCCAGCCCAGCCCCAGGCTGGCGTCCCAATTGCCCCAGCGCTTGCTGGCGACCACATATTCACCCGCAAACAAGCCGGTGCCGCCAAAGTCGCGCAGCCCCAAAGCCAGTTGTGGCCCCCAGGCTGTTTCTTCACGCAGGCGCAGTTTCAAATCAAGGGACTTGTCTTTGTAAGACTGGCTGCCCGCAATGTCCGGCCCGTACAAGCGGTTGGCTACATCGGTATAGCGGAACCCGGCCTCCAGCCAATCAAAGCGCTGAAACATGACGGTGCCATTGGTGTAAGGCGCGGCATGGCTGACGTGCAGGCGTACATCACCTGAAGGGGTCATGCGCGCCGTAGGGCTCTGGATCAGACCAATTTCACCCCAGTCGCTGGCAGTGAGTTCAATTGATCGGGGCCGGGGGGTTTTGGCTTGATGCACTTCAACGGCTTGGATTTGTCCGGCAGGCAGGGTGAGCTCGCCGGACAACTGGGTAGCCAAAAAGCGGGCCAGGTTGTCGGACACGCTTTGAGGGATGCCTGCCTGACGCGTGGGTGCCCAAATCCAGGCACCGGGGCCGGGTTCGGCTTGTGCCTCCAGGCTCCAGGGGGCAACGCCGTAGCGGGTGGTGCGCCCGTCGGGCTGAGCGATCCAGACCCAATCCACTTGTGAACTGGACTCATCGCCCAAACAGGCACGCAGGTAGTCTTGCGCCAGCGCACCAGCGATATGGTTGGCACGGCAAGGCTGGCCGTTTTCGGTCACCATGGTCACCGTCGTTGGCCGGGTGGGCAAAACAATGCGGTGCCCTTCACGCAAGATCGGGTCTTGCAGCGGCGTGGCTTGAAGCCAGCGTGCGTCGGCAATAGCCACGGTCAGGCGGCCCGTGAGTGGCAAAGCCAGCAACCAGTCAGACAACTTGGCCTTGGCCTCATTAGACAGAGTCACACTTGGACTCTGCTGCAAACCAAGGATGGCAGCGCGGCGCAGTTGATCTTGTGGAGCCTTCTCGGCTTGCACCTGCCACTGCAAGGCGGTGGTGTCCGCATTGGGGCCGGTGTTGCGCAGCAGCCAGTCGCTCAAACGCTCACCGGGAACAATCGGTGCTTGAATTGGCGCATTTTGCGCAAGCGCAGTGTTGGGTAAAACCGCCCAACAGACCATGCAAATCATCGCGGCTTGTGCGATGCGGGAGAGCTGGAACGTCACAAACTACCCTCTTGAATCGGCCAACGTTGTAACTTGAGGCAGAAGGTTGCCGACAAGCACTGCTCCGAATAAACCACCGTTGGCGTCCCTCGGTGCATGCCCCAGGCAAACCACGAGACAGGCAAAGGCTGATCGTCGGAGTTGGCCAGTGAAGTTTCGCTAAACCAGCGGTAGGTACCGGCTATTTCACCCGACAAAGAGCTTGGCAGGTGGATAGGAGGCAGACCGCCAAGCCAGGGCTTGAGTTCGATGCGATCATGGATGGCAAAGCGATGACCGGGCATTTCGTCCCGCAAGCGTTGAAATACAACGCCTTGAGGCGAGATCGCTGACCAAACGGGTGGCAACTCGGGGAACTGAACGGCTCGCCAATCCGTCTCCAGCCCGGCGGTGCCTACGATGCGACCGTTCTGAATTTTGATGACTTCATGTTTGGCCGAATACCACACCTCGATATCCCCTTGAGGATGGGCATCGGTGTAGCCCAACACGAGCAACGCAGGCGCACGACCTTGTACCTCCACCCGAAGGTAACGGTAAAGGGGATTGGGTTGGGAATAGGCGCTTGTACCTTTGCCCGGGCCCCACTGATCTGAAACGATGGCTGAAAAAACGTCTTTCAGAGGCGATGAGACTGATGAGCAGCCCCCAAGCAGAAGGCTCACAACGAGCAACAGCCACCAGCGGTAAACCAGATGAACAGCGATTTTCAAAACAAAAAAGAAAAGCGCCCGAAGGCGCTATTCATCACTGTCGCATTAATTATGGATGGGTGCCAGTTGTGCCGGTGGTGTTGTTGTTTTGAGAGACAGACGTCACGACCATAGCAGCAGCCGCTGCGCCAAACACAATGGTAGAGGCCGCGACACCGCCGAAAGCAGCGCCTGAGGCGGCGGCGGCACCAGCACCAGCACCAGCACCACCAGCTGCTGCAGTGGTACCTGTTGTTGCGGTTGTACCTGCTACAGGAGCTGTTTCAGCCCACAAAGATGAAGCAGAGAGTGCCAAAGCGGCAACGGCGAATGCAAGTTTATTGAGTTTCATAAGTTCCCCAGGCGAAGGTAAGTAAAGATAACGAACAGTGCAAATAATAACCGAAGACAATTACGCCATGTTTTAAACGCCAGTTCCCAGCACGGTTTTCCCGCCCAGATAGGCCTGCAAGGCGGGGGGCACGGTGATAGAGCCATCGGCGTTCTGATAATTTTCCAGCACGGCCACCAGGGTGCGACCGACGGCCAGACCGGAGCCGTTGAGGGTGTGGACCAGCTCGTTCTTGCCTTGCGCATTCTTGAAGCGGGCTTGCAGGCGACGGGCCTGGAAGGCTTCGCAGTTGGACACCGAGCTAATCTCGCGGAAGGTGTTTTGCGCGGGCAACCACACTTCAAGATCGTAGGTTTTGCTGGCGCCAAAGCCCATGTCGCCGGTGCAAAGCGACATCACCCGGTACGGCAAACCCAGTTTTTGCAAGATGGCTTCAGCGTGGCCGACCATTTCTTCAAGGACCGCATAACTGGTGTCGGGGTGCACGACTTGCACCATCTCGACCTTGTCAAACTGGTGCTGGCGGATCAGGCCGCGGGTGTCACGCCCGGCGCTGCCGGCTTCGGAGCGAAAGCACGGCGTGTGCGCGGTGAGCTTGATCGGCAAGGCGGACTCGGCCACCACTTCATCGCGCACAAAGTTGGTCAAAGGCACTTCGCTGGTCGGAATCAGGTACAGCGCCGTGTGGTCGGGTTGGGCTTCGCCCTCTTGCCCGCCTTTTCTGGCGGCAAACAGGTCGCCCTCAAACTTGGGTAACTGGCCGGTGCCGCGCAAACTCTCGCCGTTGACAATGTACGGCGTGTAGCACTCGGTGTAGCCGTGTTCTTCAGTTTGCACATCGAGCATGAACTGCGACAGCGCCCGGTGCAGTTTGGCAATCGGGCCTTTCATGACGGTAAAGCGCGAGCCGGTCAGCTTGACGCCCATTTCAAAATCCAGGCCCAGCGGCGTGCCCAGATCGACATGGTCCTTGACCTCAAAATCAAACATCTTGGGCGTGCCCCAGCTGCGCACCACCACATTGCCATGCTCATCCTCGCCCACCGGCACACTCTCATGCGGCAAATTGGGCACCGCCAGCAGCAGCACTTGCAGCTCGGCCTGGATCTGGTCCAGCCGGGTGGCGGAGGCTTCCAGCTCGGACTTCAGTCCATTGCTCTCCGCCAAGGAGGCTGCCGCCTCCTGGGTAGCCTCTTCAGCGCCAGGGCCGCCTTTTTTGATCAGGCCCATCAACTGCCCGTAGCGCTTGGCATTGCCGTTACGCTTGCTTTGCAGCTCTTCGGTGCGCATCTGGAGCGTCTTGCGCTCGGTCTCCAGTGTCCGAAACGCATCCACATTCAAAAAGGCTTGCGGCGATTTGCGCGTTTCCAGGCGAGCAATGGCTGAATCGAGGTCTTTACGGAGCAGGGTGATGTCTAACATATGGAGCAGTTTTATATAAGAAATTGGGCTGTAGCCCTTGATACTATTGCGTGAGCAGCTACTATTTTAATAGCGACTACTCATCAAGTTTGAGTCCTTTTGGCAGCGGAAACTTCACCGTTTCCTCAATGCCCGGCATCTTGCGCACCGACACCGCGCCCAGCACCTTGATGCGGTCAATCACCTGGCGGACCAAAATCTCGGGCGCCGACGCACCGGCGGTCAGGCCCACGCGCTGGCGGCCTTCAAACCACTGCGCTTTAAGTTCGTCCGCGCTGTCCACCATATAACTCGCGGTACCCAGCTTGCGTGCCAGTTCGCTCAGCCGGTTGCTGTTGGAACTGGTGGGGCTGCCCACCACGATCAGCACGTCCACCTGCGGGCTCATGACCTTCACTGCGTCCTGACGGTTTTGGGTGGCGTAGCAAATATCTTGCTGTTTGGGTTGGCGCGCGTTCGGGAATCGCGCCTTGATGGCGGCGGCGATGTCGGCGGCGTCGTCCTCACTGAGTGTGGTTTGCGTCACCACGGCCAGCTTCAGGGTTTGAGCGGGTTGCACGCGCGCCACATCGGCTACATCTTCCACCAAATGAATCCCGCCGTCCAACTGGCCCATGGTGCCTTCGACCTCGGGGTGCCCCTTGTGGCCGATCATGATGAACTCATAACCCTCTTTATGCAGCTTGGCCACTTCTACATGGACTTTGGTCACTAGCGGGCAGGTGGCGTCAAAGATCTGAAACCCGCGCTGCGCGGCCTCCTGCTGCACCGCCCGGCTCACGCCATGTGCAGAGAATATGAGTGTAGCCCCCGCAGGCACTGCGTCGAGCGCTTCAATAAAGATAGCGCCTTTGGCTTTGAGGTCGTTCACCACATAAGTGTTATGGACGATTTCGTGGCGCACATAAATCGGCGCGCCAAACTTTTGCAAGGCCCGCTCGACGATCTCGATGGCCCGGTCCACGCCGGCGCAAAAGCCGCGCGGCTGCGCCAACAGGATCTCCTGCGGCGGCGTGCTGATGGCATCCGCGTTCACAGAATGCCAATCACTTGCACTTCAAACGTGACCGGCTGACCCGCCAGAGGGTGATTGAAGTCGAACAACACGGCGTCGCCCTTTTCGTCGCTGCGCAATTGCTGCACCGAACCGGCAAACTGGCCTTTGCCGTCCGGCGTGGGGAACTGCACCACGTCGCCAACCTCGTACTGGGCATTGGCCTCGCCCAGGTCGGTCAGTTCCTTGCGCGCCATCCACTGGCACATGGCAGGGTTGCGCGCCCCAAAAGCGACCCCGGCGGGCAGTTCAAACGTGGTGCGGCTGCCTTCGGTCAGTCCGATCAAATAGGCTTCAACCGCAGGCGACAACTCGCCGGTGCCCAACGTGAGCGTGGCGGGTTTGCCTTCAAAGGTGTTGATCACATCCCCCACCGGCCCGGCCATGCGGTAATGCAGCGTGAGGAAAGAGCCTGATTGAACAGTGGCGATCGTGGTGGTCATATAAGTCCTGTAACTATCGGTTGAGGACGCACGCAAAAGACGAGCGTCTAAACTGCCTCTATTCTAAAAGGCTGACCCATGCCCCTCAAAGACCTTCCTCCTGACGCGCGTCCCCGCGAAAAATTGCTGGCCCGCGGCCCCGGCGCCCTGAGCGACGTGGAGCTGCTGGCCATCCTGCTGCGCACCGGCATCCAGGGCAAGGGCGTGCTGCAAATGGCGCAAGAGCTGCTGCAACTTAAAACCGGCACCAATGACAGCGATGGCTTTGACGGCATTGCCGGCCTACTGCACGCCACTGCGGATGACCTCAAACGTATCAAGGGCTTGGGCCCGGCCAAACGCGCCGAAATTGTGGCGGTGCTGGAGCTGTCGCGCCGGGCCCTGGCCCAGCAGCTCAAGGAGCGCACCGTGTTTGCCACGCCCGATGCGGTCAAGCACTACCTGCAACTGCACCTGGCGGCCAAGACGCATGAGGTGTTTGCCGTGCTGTTTCTGGACGTGCAAAACCGGCTGCTGGCGATGGAAGAATTGTTCCGGGGCACCCTGACACAGACCTCGGTCTATCCCAGAGAGGTCGTGCTGCGCGCCTTGCACCACCAGGCCGCCGCCGTGGTGCTGGCCCACAACCACCCCAGCGGCTCGGTCCAACCCTCACGCGCCGACGAGGCACTGACGCAAACCCTGAAAACCACGCTGGCGCTGATCGATGTGCGGGTACTGGACCACATCATCGTGGCGCCCGGTGAAGCGCTGTCGATGGCCGAAAGGGGCTTGCTGTGAGCGGCAAGGGCATCAAAGCCAACAGCCTGGCGGACCTGAAGCTGGTCAAGCGTGAAATTGAGGCGCAGACCCGCCAGCGGCTGGAGCAGGCGGCCGAGCTGGCGCGCGCGCAGACCCGGGCGGCGAGCGAGAAAAACCTGTTTATTCAAGCCGCTGGAGCCGTCCAGCCCCTGCCAGACAAGCGTAGAGTGCTCCTGAAAAAAGAGCGACCCGCACCTGTCATCATGCAGTACCAGCAGGATGAAAAAGCCGTGTTGATCGAGGCCATCAGCGACGAGTTTGACGTAGGCACCCTGCTCGATGTCGATGACCTTTTGAGTTTTCGCCGTCCCGGCATTGGCCCCGACGTGACCCGCAAGCTGCGCCGGGGCGACTGGAGCATTCAGCGTCAGCTCGACCTGCACGGCCTGCGCCGTGACGAAGCGCGGGAGCGCCTGAGTTTTTTCATCCGCGAGGCGCACAAACACGGCATTCGCTGCGTCCGCGTGGTGCACGGCAAGGGCCTTGGGTCGCCGGGCAAAGCGCCGGTGCTCAAAAGCCGGGTGCACAGCTGGCTGGTGCAAAAAAAGGAAGTGCTGGCCTTTGTGCAAGCCAAACCAGCGGACGGCGGCGCCGGCGCGCTGGTGGTGTTGCTGATGGCGGGCCGCGTTTAAAACGACCTACCGCTGCTTGGTCGCCGCCTTGACGGCCAGCCAGCTGCCGCCCAGACGCGCCAGGGTGTAGGTCTCCAGCGACTCCAGCCGGTAGCTCAAGCCAGCGCGCGTGCCGCTTTCAATCACCACCGAGTCCACCTCAACCCGGTCACATTTGGACGGTGGCGAGTCGGGCGTCAATTGCGCGTGGATGGAAGGGCGACGAGTTGAGAACTGCGTCAGTTGGCCCAGCGAGGCAAAAGTGCTTTTGGCCAGCTCACTGCGTGAATAACTAAGCTGCGAGTAGTTACCTTCGTTGTTCTTCACCATGGCCGTGACGATCACTTGCAGGGCAAACAAATTGACAAACTCCAGCGCATTGCGTTTTTCAATGGCGCCGTCGAGTTGTTCCAGCCAATTGCGAGCGATGGCATTAGCATCGCACTGGGAGACATTGGCGGTGCTTCTACCCTGCACCACGACTGGCTCCGGGGTCGTCAGGGAGAGGTTCACTTCTGGCTTACCGGGCTTGTGTTCTTCGCTAGGGGCCAGGGTCTTGAGCGCCTCTTCGAGATCCTGCGCTGCCAGCGCCTCCAACTCCGCATCAAACAGGCCAGGCACATAAAAACCGGGCACGTTGTCCAGCAAACTGGGCAGCAGCGCGGTCATCAGGGCGCGATTTCTGGAGCCGGTTTTGCTCGGCGCAAAGCCCACTTGCCCGGCATCGATCGACAGTTGCGCACCCGCCACGTCCAGCGTGGTGCCGCCCCGGTTGACCTTGTTGTAGGTGCCGGGTGGCTGCTTCAGGGTCGCAGCCAGCTCAGCCGTCATCACATAGGGTTCATGGTCGGTGCCGCGAATGCCGATGGTGGCGGTGGCGGTCATCACCCGGTAATTCTCCTTGTTGCGCAAGCCGGTCCAGCCGGTGATCAAGCGCAGTGCGCCGGTAAAAATGCGCAATGCAAACTGGTCATCGGCCCGGCCTTTGGCGAGAAACCGCTCCATCACAAAAGAAGCATTGGGACGCACGGCCACAATGCCCGCATCGTCGGTGCGCAGCACAGCTTCGCCGGTCGATGAGGCTTGAATCACGTCGCCCACCCGCACGATGTCGCCCTGCCTGAGCTCACGTCTGACACTGCTGGTATCGACGGCCACCACACTGCCGCTAATTTTGTAAACCGTGGCAAACCGGTTGCCTGGTTCCACCGCCATGGCCTGCGAGCCCAGCAAAACCTGCAGTAAAAGAAAAATTGCGACCAGTGAACGATGAACGAGGTTTCGCATTGAAAATACTTTCCAGAAGCTTCTGCAAAAGAATGTAACAGTAAAGGTTGTTCATGATGATCATGGAATTAATCAAGCGCCATGCCCTTCGCATGGTTTTAAGTCTGGTCATCACACTGCCGTTTCTACTCAATACCCTGGGCGTGGTGCACCTGGGCTTTATTCAGCGCCTTGAAAATTACACCTACGACTTGCGCCTGCAGTGGACCATGCCCAACACCATTGACAAGCGCATCGTCATTCTCGATGTCGACGAAAAGAGCCTGCAGGAGCAAGGCCACTGGCCGTGGCCCCGCAATGACTTGGCGCACCTGGTCGATGTGCTGTTTGACCGTTACCAGATCGATGTGCTGGGCTTTGATATCTTGTTTGCCGAACGCGATGGCAGCTCCGGCCTGAAAAATCTGGAACAACTGGCACAAACCGAGCTGGGCAGCGACGCCGGTTTCAAGACCACCCTGAACAAACTCAGACCCCAACTGGACTACGACCAGCTCTTTGCCAGCAGCCTGAAAAACCGGCGCGTGGTCCTGGGCTATTATTTTCGCCATGACGAGACGCAAAGCGCGAGTGTGGGTACCCTGCCCTCACCGGTGCTGGTGCGTGGCAGTTTTGATGCGCGGCAAATTGGCGCTATGCAGGCCAACAGTTATGCCGCCAATCTGCCTCAATTGCAGGAAAGCGCGAGCGCAGGCGGCTTTTTCAACGCCTCGCCGCTGGTGGCCGCCGATGGCGTGTTCCGGCGCATCTCGCTGATGCAAATGTACGATGGCGCCTTGTATGAAACGCTGGGCCTGGCCGTGGCCCGGCTGGCCTTGGGCGGCCCCAAAATCGAATTGAATTACGAAAATGGTGAAAAAAACGCGATCGCGCTTGAATCGGTCAACCTAGGCAACCGACGTATCCCGGTGGACATGGATGTGGCGACCCTGATTCCGTACCGCGGCAAACAAGGCAGCTTTGTGTATGTCTCGGCCAGCGATGTGTTCCAGGGCCGCACGTCTCCTGAGTTGCTACGCGGCGCCATTGTGCTGATGGGCACCAGCGCCCCGGGCTTGCTGGATTTGCGCACCACCCCGATGCAGGAGTCTTACGCCGGGGTCGAGGCGCATGCCAACCTGATCGCCGGCATCCTGGACAACCAGATCAAGGCCCGTCCGCCCTACACCATCGGCTATGAAATGATCGCCCTGCTCATGGTCGGCGTGCTTCTGACACTGGCCTTGCCCGTGCTGTCGCCACTGTGGGCCACGTTGCTGGCACTCTCGACCATGGCGGGCTTGACGGCATTTAACCTGTCGATGTGGGAATCTGCCAACCTGGTCTTGCCGCTGGCATCAAGCCTGGTGTTGACCCTCGTGCTGTTCTTTTTCAATATGTCCTTCGGCTTTTTTATCGAATCACGCGGCAAGCGTTCACTGGCCAAGCTGTTTGGACAGTATGTGCCGCCGGAGCTGGTGGACGAAATGGCCAAAGACCCCGACGCTTACACACTGGCCGGTGAGAGCCGCGAGCTGACAGTGCTGTTTAGCGATGTGCGCGGCTTCACCTCCATCTCCGAGGGGCTGGACCCCCGCCAGCTCACCCTGCTGATGAATGAGTTTCTGACCCCGATGACGCATGTGATTCACCGGCACCGCGGCACCATCGACAAATACATGGGCGATGCCATCATGGCCTTTTGGGGTGCTCCAGTGCAAGACCCCTTGCATGCCCAGCATGCCTTGCAGGCCGCACTGGACATGATTGCCAGTCTGGACGCCTTGCAGGTCACATTCAAGGCCAAGGGCTGGCCGCCCATCAGGATAGGCGTGGGGATCAATACCGGGGAGATGACCGTGGGCAACATGGGCTCGGAGTTCCGACTGGCCTACACCGTGATGGGCGACGCCGTGAACCTGGGTTCACGCCTGGAAGGCCTGACCAAGGAATATGGCGTGCAAATCATTGTGAGCGAGTTCACCCGGGCGGCGGTGACGGGCTTTGTGTTTCGCGAACTCGACAGCGTGCGCGTCAAGGGCAAGGACAAACCGGTTCATATCTACCAGCCCGTGGGTCTTGCGGACCAGGTCAGCGCCGACGAGCTGGACGAGCTGGCTCGCTACAACAAGGCCCTCACGCTGTACCGCGAGCAAAGCTGGCTTGCCGCTGAAGCAGAATTTAACGCGCTGTGTTTCCAGTATCCTGACCGCTACTTGTACAAACTGTATGTCCAGCGCAGCCAGTATTGCCGGGCCAATCCGCCGGGCGTCGAATGGGATGGCTCGTTTACCTTTCTGACCAAGTAAACGATATCGCAACGTCCCTGTACTGACCAAAGCAGAGTTTTAGTTCGCCCAGCGCCTGAACACAAGGCTGGCGTTGACACCGCCAAATCCGAATCCGTTTGACAGGGCATATTCCATGTCAACCGGACGCGCGTGAAGTGCCACCAAGTCCATCCCCTTGCTGAGCGGGTCGGGGTCGTGCAGGTTCAAAGTAGGTGGGGCGAGCTGGTGGCGCAAGGCCATCACCGTAAAGATCGCCTCAACGGCACCGGCGGCGCCCAGCAAGTGCCCGGTGGCCGATTTGGTTGAGCTGATGGCGGGGCCTCTGCTCAGTAAATCAGCGCCGTCTTCTGGCATGCCAAACACGGTGCGAAACGCTGCTAACTCCGCTGCATCACCGACTTGTGTGGAGGTGGCGTGTGCGTTCACATGCTGCACCTGCGCCGGGCTGATGCCAGCTTGGCGTAGCGCGATCTGCATCGCCCTGGCGGCGCCGTTGCCATCCGGCGGGCCGGAGGTGATGTGGTACGCGTCGGCACTGGTGCCGTAACCGACCAGTTCAGCCAATGGCACAGCCCCGCGTGCCAGCGCGTGCTCCAGGGATTCGATCACCAGCACGCCAGCCCCCTCTCCCACGATGAAGCCGTCGCGCTGGCGGTCAAAAGGCCGGGAAGCCTGTGTCGGGCAGTCGTTATACCCCGTGGAGAGCGCCCGGGCGGCGGCAAAACCGGCTTGCGTGACCAGGTCGATAGCCGCCTCGGCACCGCCACACACCACCACGTCCGCCTCGCCGCTGCGAATGAGGCGGGCACCATCGCCCAGCGCTTGCACACTGGCGGCGCAGGCCGTCACCGGTGCGCCAATCGGGCCCTTGAAACCATACCGTATGGACACCTGACCGGCAGCCAAGTTGATCAAAAAAGACGGCACCGTGAAGGGTGAGAGTCGACGCGGACCACGCTGGTCAGTCGTGCGTACCGCCTCGGCAATAGCCGGGAAGCCGCCAATGCCTGAAGCAATGAGGGTGGCGGTTCGCTCCTGGGCCTGTGACGACTGGGGTTGCCAACCCGCTTGTTGCAACGCTTGATCCGCAGCGGCGAGCGCGAGGACGATGAAGCGATCCATTTTTTTCTGGTCTTTGCCCGACACGACACGATCAATATCCAGCCCCGCTTGGGCATCTTCTTGCACTGACGGAACCATGCCCCCCACCTGCGCATCGAGTCCGCGACAGAACTCATCGGGCAAGCGCCGCAGTCCGCTGGCACCCCCTGTCAGGCGTTGCCACACTGCATCGACACCGCATCCCAGCGGTGTTACCAAACCCATGCCCGTCACGACCACACGTTGTTTGCTCATCAAAGTCAATTCCATTAGTTATATACCGATTGGTAAATATGTAATGTATTTGCACCCAAACAGCCTGTCAAGGCATTTACCTACCGAAAGGTATGAAAATAGCCTGCGTAAAAGGAGCAAACGAAATGGCCATGGGACGTCCAAGAGGATTCAATGCTGACGAGATGCTGGACAAGGTTATCAATGTGTTCTGGCAACACGGTTATGAGGGCACATCCATGGCCACCTTGATGGCGGCTACCGGTCTCAACAAGCCCAGCCTGTATGCCGCTTTCGGCAGCAAGGAAACGTTATTCCGCTCCGCACTCGACCGCTACTGGCAACGCCAGGTGGAAATCATTGGAAAGCTACTGGATGAACCTAACGCTCGCACTGGTGTGGAGCAAATACTGCTGGCGCTGGTGGATATTCAAACGCAGCCTGGCTTGCCACACGGCTGCCTGGCTGTTCATGGTGGTTTGGTGGGCAGTGTTGCCAGTGCCTCAATCAGGGACGAACTGCGGGCGCGCCAAGCTGCACTTCAGACCACGCTGCAGAACCGACTGACCCGCGCTCAGGCCGAAGGCGAGCTTGCCGCGAGTGTTGACGTCGCCGATTTGGCGCGCTACCTGACCATCGTAGGACAAGGCGCAGCCGTACAAGCCGCAGGTGGCACCACCCGCGAGGAGCTGCGCCGTGTTGTCTCCGTGGCGATGCGGGCTTGGCCAACGGGGAACTGATCAAGAGAGAAAGCCGCACAGGGCAAAACATCAAGCGGGAACAATTTCCACCGATGCCAGATCGTGCTCTACAAGCGATTCAATGATGACATCCCGGTTTTCCAGCAACACCTTCAGCGTGGCGGCCCGGGACTGATTCAGGGTTTTGAGGCGGATGACCTTCGGCGGCTGACCCCAAACCAGTGACAACTCCTGAAAGTCTGCGTCGCGGGTGACGATCACATAGCCGTCATCTTTGGCTTTTTGCCAAACCTCCTTGTCTGTGGCGGACTCCATGCCAAGCAGCACCACCTGACTGCTGTCGGGATAGTCATGCTGCAAAAACGGCACCAAACGCCTTGAGAGGTTTTCGTCAAGCAAGAATTTCATTGCACTCTCAGCGAGACGACCTGATGCTCCCTGTCAGCCGCATACGCCAGCACGGCAAGAATATCTTCCACTGTCAACTCCGGGAAGTCATCCTGAATTTCTTGCTGGCTCATCCCGCTCGACAGCATGGACAGAACGTCATACACAGTGATGCGCAGCCCACGGATGCACGGCCTGCCACCGCGTTTGCCGGGTTCCAGTGTGATTCTGTTCATGTCAAACTCCAAAATGATTCGCTGTGAAGATTCATTGTGCCGCACTTGGCAAAAGGATGGCTTCTTCATGGGACTTGAATTTATGTGCTTTTTTGGTCTTTAGCCCAGGTAATACTTGCGTTATAAGCTATCAATTAAATAGCAATCCCAACATAACAAGCAGGCCAAAATTTACCGTCTGAGCGAAGCCGACAACTCCACCAAGCGCAAAAACTCGGCGCGATGGCCGTAGCGGTCGGTGCCACGCGATTCACGCGCCAGGTCGAGAATTTTGTCGGGCGCGTAGTCGCCGATCAAGGTACTTGCGCGTAACCATTGCCCCCAGCCTGCAACGGCCAGAGCAAACTTGAGGTCGGTGTCAGCCTCTGCCAGTGTGGGCGTCTTGGCCGGTTTGTGCACGGGAAACTCCACCAGCTTGCTCACCTTTTGGCCTGGCACCTTGTAGCGCAACTTGACCCATGCCAGCTCACCCTGCTTACCCATGTGCTTGGCTTCGGGCACGTCCCCCGAGTCGGTTTCTTTGGCGGCTTTCGAGGTTTGATACCGCAACGGATCTACGCTGCCTTTTTTACCCTTGGATACCAGTTCATACAGCGCGGTGACGGTATGGCCCGCGCCGACATCACCGGCATCAACCTTGTCATCATTGAACTGCTCGCGGGTCAAAGCTCGCAGTTCGTAGCCCAGCAGGCGGTACTCAGAGACGTTGGCGGGGTTGAACTCCACCTGCAATTTGACATCCTGCGCAATCACCGCCAGGGTGGAAGTCATCTCGTTGACCAGCACCTTGTGAGCTTCTTGCAGGGAGTCAAGGTAGTGATAACTGCCATCGCCCGCGTCGGCCAGGCGCTTCATGAGCGCCTCATTGAAATTGTTGTCACCCACGCCCAAGGCGGTCAGACTGGTGCCATTTTTGCGCTCAGTCTCCACCAGTGTCTTGAGTTCCTGCGGGCTGACCACGCCAATGTTCAGGTCGCCGTCGGTGGCCCACAGCACGCGGTTGATACCGCCGGGAATTCGGGCTTCCCGGGCTTGCGCATAGGCCAACCGAATACCCGCTTCGCCATACGTGCCGCCGCCTGCCGACAAGGAGTTGATGGCGTTGATGATGAGGTCTTTTTCATTGCCCGGCGTGGGCGTCAGCACCACGCGAGTGCCGTTGGCATAGCTCACGATGCTGACGCGATCAACGGGCCGCAACTGATTCGCCAGCAGCTTCAATGAGGAGCGAACCAAGGGCAAGCGGTCTGCGGGTCCCATGGAACCCGACACATCCACCAGAAAAACCAGGTTGGCAGGCGGCAAGGTCGCCTTGGCCACGTCTTTGCCTTTGAGGGCAATGCGCAAAATGGTGCGCTCTGCATTCCAAGGCGAGACGACCAGCCGGGTGTCCACAGCGAAGGGATGAGGATTCGATTCCGGGGGGACGGCGTAGTCATAGCCAAAGTAGTTGACCAATTCCTCCACGCGCACGGCATCTTTTTCAGGCAACTGGCCGCGGTTGATAAAGCGGCGCACATTGGCGTAACTGCCGGTGTCCACATCAGCGCTGAAAGTTGAGACCGGGTGCTCGACCACGCGCTTCCAGGGGTTATCGGCGAAGGCCTCGTACTTGGCGGTATCCGTCGGCGTTGGGGCGGCGACCATCATTGGGGCTGCCACCAATGGGGCCATCATCGCTCGGGCCGCCACTGGCGCGCCACTGGGCATGGGTGCTGGAGAGACAACCGATGCCGGGGTGGACATCATTCTGGGTGCGGCTTCCAGATTTGCGACGGGCGACACTATCGCTTTCGCAGACAAAGGGGCTATTGCGCTGGAATGCGGGGCTGCTTGCGCTGCGACTGGCTGCCCCGGTGCTACCGGGCTGCTGCACGAGGCGAGCCAGGTCAAACTGAGCAACAGTGCGGCCAGGCGGGTTTGGCGCACAGCATTTCTTATCCGTTCATTGCTCATGGAAGCATCCCTTTTTTTGTTTCGAGGCTTCAATGATAGGTCAGCCCAAAGCGCTGTGAACAGGCGGTTCTGCGGCCAGACCTTACTCATTGCATTAAAGACGCAAACAACGAGTTGCCTGCTGATCGTCTGGCATCACCGTTTGAAACGGAGTTCTAAAATCTCTCAACGAAAGGTTAATAGGTAAACCGATGCAACTCGACCAAACCATTCAACAACACGTCGCAAGAATGCCACTTCCACTCCAAGGCGAGGTGCTGGACTTTGTGCTTTTTCTGGAGCAAAAGTCCCGTTGCCAGCCCTTGGTCGAGGGCGAACGCCGCGCAGCATTGGCAGTAGTGCTGGAGAAAAACGCAACGCTCAACCCGTTTGCGGATGTCGATCCGATCACATGGGTGGGTGAGCAACGACTTGATCGCACATTGCCAGGGCGGGACTGAGCACCATGCTGGTTGATAGCAATATCCTCATCTACGCTACAAAACCAGAACATGCACGCTTGCGGCAATGGTTGGTTGAGCAACTTCCAAAGGTGTCCGTCATCAGTAAAGTTGAAATCCTTGGTTACCACAAATTGCTTTCGGCCGAGCAAGCTGCGCTGACCGAGCTGCTTGGATGCCTGGAACTGGTCTATCTGACCCCGGCCAGCTATGAGATATCCATCCAATTGCGCCAGCAGCACAAACTCACACTCGGCGATGCCCTCATCGCTGCAACCTGCCTGGAACGAGGCCTTGCACTGGCGACGTGCAACACCAGCGACTTTGCTCGGATTGAAAACTTGAAATTGGTCAACCCTCTTTTGCATTGACTCAGGGAATGCACATCAACCCAGACCATTTTTTGGAAACTGATACAGGGCGCATCACGACCCATGAACGCAACAAGGTCGCTTGGGAAAAGTGTTTCCATGCCCTTGACTTGGCGCTCCTCGACGCGAATTCGGAAACAAAAGTTTATGTCATGGTCGGACCACAAGGGGCTGGCAAAAGCACATGGGTTCGCAACCATGTTGAAACACGACCCGATACTATTGTTTTCGATGCGATCCTGGTCAAACGCTCTGAGCGCAAGCCCATCATTGACGCCGCCAAGGCCCTTGGTGTGCAGGTAGTCGCTGTTTGGTTGCAGACGCCACTTGACGTGTGTATTTCCAGAAACAGCAAAAGACCGACTGACGAACTTGTTTCTGAACGCGCGATTCGGAACGTGCATGCGGCGATTGAAGCGCCAAGATTGGAAGAGGGATTTACCGAAATACTCATCGTTGAATGACCGGCGTCGGGCTTTAGGGTAGTCGTTCCTGGGCCGAGTTCTCGCCACCATCACCTTAAGCCAAATCAGCCTCTAGCCCCCGTACTACCTGCGTAAGAAGCTACCAATTTAATAGCGACACCCCCTGACTAGCAGACCCTACTGCGTTGCTCTACGGCTTAGAACCCTTCAGCGCCCCATACACCTTGTGCAGCAAGTGTTCTACGGCGAGTTTGCGGAACTCGCCATCGCCCATGAGTTTGCCGAAGTCCAGATGGTAATGGCGCAACTGGCGGGAGACGGCCTGGTTGCCCTCCTGGCGAACCTGTAAGTAATCCTTACAAGTTGCCTCCTCCGACAACTCGCCCTCTGCAAAGATGGCTTTGAGGTGCAGGGTGGCTTCTTCCAGCTTCTCGATCTCCTCATCAAACTTGAACTTCTCGATGGGCAATTCAAGAAGGATCGGAGCGGGCGTCATGCCACTCCCTTTGGCCGTCATTCTAGGGGGTGAGTCAGCGCAGCCAGTACCTTAAGCCAAATCAGCCTCTAGCCCCCGTACTAACTGTGTGAGTAGCTATCAAATAAATAGCGACACCGCCCTGACAAGCAAGCCCTACTGTGGCGCCTGGCGCAGCGTCTCCACCACCGGGCGGCGCAAGACTTCACGCAGGCCCCACCAGCCTGCCATCAAGGCCAGCAGCGCACCGCTGACCGAGCCAAACAGCGGCACCCAGAGGGAGACTTGCCACTCAAAATCAAACACATACCGGGCCAGCGCCCAGCCCATGGCGGTGGCCACCAGTGAAGCCAAAAAGCCGGCCAGCAAGCCCACGCCCATCAGCTCGGCGCGCTGCACCTGGCGCAGCAAACTGCTTTGGGCCCCGACCGCCCGCATGATGGCAAACTCCCGCGCCCGCTCCTCCCGCGTGGCGGTCACGGCGGCAAACAGAACCACCAGACCCGCCGCCAGCGTGAAGCCAAACAAAAATTCCACCGCGCCAATCACCTGATCGAGCACGCGCTGAATCTGGGCCAGGGTGGCACTCATGTCAACTGCCGTGATGTTGGGAAAGCTGCGCACCAGTGCGTTGTCGAAATCGGGCGTGGCTGGCGCCTTGAAGGCGCTCATGTAGGTGGTGGGCACGTTGGGCAAGTGGCTGACCGGGTACATGACAAAGAAGTTGGCCCGCATCGAACCCCAGTCCACTTTGCGCAGGGAGGTGATTTTGGAGGCCGTCTGCACCCCGCCCACGTCAAAACTCAGGCTGTCGCCCAGCTTGAGATTGAGCGTTTTGGCAATACCTTCTTCGACGCTGATGGCGCCCTGCTCTTCGGCTGTCCAGCGGCCTGCCACCACCTCGTTTTGAGCCGGTTTGACGGCGCTGTTGGAGAGGTTGAACTCGCGGTCCACCAGCCGCTTGGCCCGGTCTTCTTCGTAGTCTTCGGGCGTGACGGCTTTGCCGTTGACGGCCACCAGTCGCCCGCGAATCATCGGGTACCAGTCAAATTGGCTCACGCCACCGGCGCGCAAGGCCTGCTGGAACGCAGCGCTCTGCTCGGGCATGACGTTGATGACAAAACGGTTGGGCGCATCGGGCGGCGCGGACTGGCGCCAACTGCTGATCAGGTCGGTGCGCAAAAGCACCAACAGCACCAGCGCCAGCAAGCCCACAGCCAGCGCGCTGACCTGCACCACAGCGTACGCTGGGCGGGCCGAAATCTGCCGGGTGGCCAGCACTAGCCAGCGCGGCGCGGTGCTCTCGTTCACGGCGCGGCGCAACAGCTTGACGGCCAGCCAGCTCAAGGCCGCAAACACCACAACCGCACCGGCAAAGCCGCCGACCGCGATCAGCCCCATCTTCAAATCGCTGCTGGCGGCCAGCAGCAAGGCCGCAAAACCGGCCACACCCACGCCCAGCACCCCCAGGGAGGCGGGTTTGAGGTTGCCCACATCACGGCGAATCACGCGCAGCGGCGGCACCTGGGCCAGCTGCAGCACGGGCGGCAGGCCAAAGGCCAGCAGCAGCGTCAACCCCATGCCCATGCCAAACAAGACGGGCCAGAGTCCGGGCGCCGGCAAGTCGGCATTGACCAAGCCGGCCAGCAGCAGCACAAAGCCGAAGTGAACGGCGTAGCCCACCAACACGCCCAAGCCGCTGGCGAGCAGGCCGATAACGGTGAATTCAAAGGCATAACTCGACGCGATGGTGCGCTGGCTCAGGCCCAGCACGCGCAGCATGGCGCAGTCATCGAGGTGATTGGCCGCAAAACCGCGCGCCGCCAGCGCCACGGCAACGGCACTCAACAAGGCCGAGAGCAAGGCAATGAGGTTGAGAAACTTGTCGGCCCGGTCCAGCGTTTGGCTTACCTCCGGGCGGCCGCTTTGCAGCGACTCCACCCGCAGACCATGCACGTCTGGTTTTTTGGCCTCCAGCGTCGCCCAGTCCACAAAGGTTTTGATGTGCGCGTCGCTACCGGCCACCGCCATGCGGTAGGTCAGGCGGCTGGCGGGCTGAATCAGTTGGGTGGCGGCAATATCAGCCCGATTGATCATGACGCGCGGTGCAAAATTCATGAAGCCCGCGCCCCGGTCAGGCTCGTTAACAATGATTTTGGCAATGCGCAAACTGGCGTCGCCCAGCAGCAACGGGTCGCCCACCTGCACGCCGACCGCGTCCAGCAAGGGCGCCTCAATCCAGGCCTCACCGGGGGCCGGAATCGCGCTTGTTTCGACCTCCACCGCACCCGGTTGCCCCGCAATTTTGAGATGGCCGCGCAGGGGGTAGCCGGCATCAACCACTTTGAGCGCCACCAGTTTGCTGGCACCGCCCTTGTCGTCCGGCGCGCGCGCCATGGTCGGAAAGCCCAGCGTTTGCACCCTCTCCAGCCCCAGGGCTCGGGCTTTTTCAGTAAATGCGGCGGGGGTTGGGTTGTCGCTTGAAATGACGGCATCGCCGCCCAGCAATTGGCGCGCATCGCGTTGCAAACCACCTTTGAGCCGGTCGGCAAAAAAGCCCACGGCAGTCAGCGCGGCAACCGCCAGCGTGACGGCGACGATGAGCAAACGCAGTTCGCCAGAGCGCAAATCACGCCACAAGGATCGGGCGCCCAAGCGCCAAAAAGAGATAGTCATGCCGTCAACCTTATCGCACTGCGGCCTTGGGCGCTGCCCACGCTCAGGATGGCCCCTTTATCGGGCCAATTTTTGCAGCGGCTCCCTGGACTGTTCGATTTTTTTGACTTTGGTCGGTCGTCGCTCCACGTATTTCAAGCCGACATAAGTGATCGCGCCAATCAAAGCAGCTCCAGCCAGAAATGCGCCGTAGGCCAACGGCCATGGAACGCCCTGGGTCATCATCGAAAACTCGGACATGCCCCCCACACCGGCCAAAATATTGATGGGCATGAACACCACACCGAACACGGTCAGTTGATTGATGCGCTTGTTCTGATTGATGTTGATGAAACCGATGGTGGCGTCCATCAGGAAGTTGATCTTGTCAAACAGGAACGAGGTGTGGCTGTTCAAAGAGTCAATATTGCGCAAAATTTGCTTGGCGTCTTCAAACTGGTTGATCGACATCATCTTGCAACGCATCAGAAAATTAATGGCCCGCTGGGTGTCCAGAATATTGCCGCGGATACGGCCATTGAGGTCTTCCTCTTCGGCAATATCGCCCAGGATAGCTGCGGCTTCTCCATCGCTGATGGCCTCGCTCAGCACCTGGCGCCCGACCTTGCCCAGCGTGGTGTACATATCTTCCAGCGAATCAGCGGAGTATTCAACATCGGCCCCGTAAAGGTCCAGCAACAAATCATGGCTGTCAGAGGCATAGCCCGGCTGGGTCAAGGCGCGACGCCGCTGCAGCCGGAACACGGGCAGCTCTTCGTTGCGTAAAGAAAAAAGTATGCCCTGATGCAGAATAAATGCCACCGGAACGCTGCGTGAGTTGCCTTCGCGATCAAGCAAGAAATTGGAGTGGAGGTGAATTTCGCCATTCTCTTCAATGTGGTAGCGCGTACTCACTTCCAAATCGGTCACAGCACCGGGGTCTGGCAGCGTGAGTCCAAAATGGGCGCCCACGTAAGTCCGCTCCGCTTTGGTGGCGCCCAGCAAATCAATCCAGATCGGCTTGATGCCTTCAAGGTTCTTGCGGCTGGCAATCGGAATTTGCCGCAACTTACCCTCAACCAGTTCAAACGCATTGATCTGGCTGGCATCAAATGCGGGCTCGCGACTGCCCACCAATTCTTCGCGCCGGGAGTCTGATATCTCCCAGAGCACGTCATTCTCCCGGCTTTCCGGGATCTGCTGCCAGAGCATCTGTGCGTCATCGATCGGCAAGGCGTCCAGAATGCTGGCAATTTCCTCAATCGGAAGTTGCGTCATCAAATTGTGCAATTCAGCCAGATGCTGGCGCTGCACCAAGGTGTTGACGATCTCCTGATGGGGCGCATTTTGCCCATGAACGATGCCTTCGACCAGTTTCTGCTTTGAGAGCATGTCTATTACTTTTTCGAGGGACATGAACGGGACCTGGTTGGATTGATGACTATGCTGGTTTGAGTTTACCCCGGTCATCCATCACGCTTACTGCGGTTGCAGCTGCAATCGCTGGGCCCCTGTGTAGCAAAGAAAGCGTTTGTTCGTCGCTCGGCCAATCGCACACAGCCCCAGGCGCTGCGCCACCTCATGCCCCATCTGCGTGATGCCGCTGCGCGAGACGACGATGGGCACCCCCATCTGGGCCGACTTGATGACCATCTCGCTGGTCAGGCGACCGGTGGTGTAAAACACCTTGTCGGCACCCGCCATGGCGTTTGAATCTTGCAACCACATCCAGCCCGCAATGGTGTCGATGGCGTTATGGCGGCCCACATCCTCGACAAACACCAGCATTTCTTCTCCCCGAAACAAGGCGCAGCCATGCACTGAACCGGATGATTTGTAGGTGCTTTCCTGCAAACGGATGGCGTTGACAATGCCGTAGAGTTGGGACTGGCTCAACGTGGCTGCTGGCAACACCAGCTTGTCCACCTCCGCCATCAGGTCACCAAACACGCTACCCTGCCCGCAACCGGTGGTCACCACGCGTTTGGCTGTGCGTGCTTCAATGTCTGAGATCCCCTGGCGGGTTTTGACGGCCGCTGCGTTGACATCCCAGTCCACCGTAATGGACTCGATCTCAGCCACAGACTGCACCAGCCGCTGGTTCCGCAAAAAGCCCAGCACCAACAACTCGGGCTGGGCCCCCAGGGTCATCAATGTCACCAGCTCGCGTTTGTCCACATAGACGGTGAGCGCGCGCTCGGCAGGAATGGATATCAGCTGCGGCTCACCATACTCGTTGACCGCATCCACTTCACAGGTTAGCGGCGCACGCGCTTGAGTCAGAAAAGGCAGGGGCATAAAGGAGAGACTACAACAAAAAAAAGCCGCCACCTTGTGTGTCGGCATTTTGGGATGGGTGCGCGATCAGATTTTTTTGTCCGGGGCAATGGCCGCCGCCGGCACTTTGCCGCTGGGTGGGCTGGTGGCCGTAGGCGCTGGAGAATGCGCGCCAGCAGCCTCCAGCGGCTTGGCTACCTCCGCGGGCGCGTAGGAAAACACACCCGGATCACCACACGGCGGCATTTCTTTCGGTGCTTGGGTGTCTTTGTTTTGGGCTTTGAAGGCCTTGAAGTAATGAGCGGCGACCCTGTCCTGTGCCTTGCAACTCAGATAGGCATCGACCTTGCCACTCCAAGCGGCCTTCGCTGCCGCCTCGACCGCTTTGGCCTTGGCCTCGTCAGAGGGGGCAGGCAATTTGGCCTGCGCGAGGGAACCCGTCAAAGTCAGCACCAAGGCCAGACTAAACATGTTCATGATTTTTTTCATCTTGGAGTCTCCAACCATCTCAAACTTGAACTGTACCGCCCGCTCCAGGCACGGATGGCGCTGCAGTTGGGGAGCGTTGCGCCGGGATCTTGCCGACCTTGATGTCAGCGAGCCAAAGCTCATGGTGCTCTTTGGCCCAACCTTCGGTCACATACCCGGTCTTCATACCCTTGTAGGCGCCGCGAACACCCACCGTTCCCATGTAGATGTGCCCAACCAGCAACGCCATCATCCAGATGGCCAGCACCGAGTGAATCATCAGCGCTATCTGCATCTCGTGGCGCACATCACCCAAACCAGGGATCAGCTTGTCCAGTACCAAGCCGGAGGCCACCACGACCAAGCCCGGAATGGTCACGGCCCACCAGAAAATGCCTTTTTCTCCGGCATTGAAGCGGTGCGAAGGCACCTGCTTGTCACCGAGCAAACCGCCCGCCTTGGAGAGCCAGACAAAATCGGACATGCTGGCAATGTTGTCTTTGACAAAGGTCAGAACGACGATGAGCAGCGACACGGCAAACAGCGGGCCGGTAAAGTTGTGCAGGTTTTTCAGGCCAAAAGTGAGCCAGCCAAACAAGGTGGAGCCGATGACCGGAAGGATAAAAAATTTGCCAAATGCCATGACCAGACCCGATCCGGCCAGTGCGCAGAAAGCAAAAGCATTGCTCCAATGCGCAGCACGCTCGAACGGTGTGAATCGCTCTATCTTCAAACCGGATTCGGGATGGTCGTGCCCCATCGGACCTTTGGTAAAAAACATGATGAGCAAGGCCAATGCCGAGATGCTCAACAATGCAGCACCATAGGGAATGATCCACTGATTGCGCACCTCACGCCAGGCCTGGCCCGCATTGGTCAGACGCGAACCGGGGTACTGCACAAAAGGCTGAATCAGGTTGCCCGCCTCGGGAGCCTGACTCACTGGCAAGCTGCTGTAACCCGTGACCCCGGCGCCGACTTGGCGCCACATAGGCGCATTGTTGCCGGGCTGTACCTTGTTGCGTTCGCCGTTGGTTTGTGTCGCATAGCCTGGCTCGGCACTGGCATCGGGCTTCACATCCAGGATATTCAGGCTTTTGATCGCGCCGGTATCTGACGGCGCAGCCGTCGCCGCAGGCGTGGCGGGCGTGGGCGCTTGGCCTTGCGCGATGGCATGTCCGGCCGCCAGCGCCAGCAACAAAACGGCATAAAAGGCTTTGTTCATTGGGGCCTCGCGTCAATTCATCCGGCTGTAATCGTTCTGGCCATATTGGTCACGGGCCTTCAGGTGCGACTCCCAACCGGCCTTGTCACCTTGCGTCCATCCGCCATCCACAAACGCCTTACCCGTGCCGCTGTAGGACGGTGCATCCTGCTTGCCCGTGCGCTCACCTAGTAATTGCGGCTTCTCGCCGCAAGCGCAAAGCAATGCCAACAAAGCCACTGAACAAAAAATATGTTTCATGATTTGCTTTCTTCGGGCGCCACAACACCCGGCTGCCCGGCCTGCTTGGAACCATAAGCCGATCCCCAGCCCCAGACTTCAGCGCCCTTGCCGCGTTTGACGACCCGGTTGCGAAAGATATCCGCCACCACATCGCCATCACCGGCGATCAAGGCCTTGGTCGAGCACATTTCAGCGCAAATCGGCAGCTTGCCTTCGGCCAGGCGGTTGCGGCCATACTTTTCAAACTCGGCCTGGCTGCCATTGACCTCGGGGCCACCGGCACAGAAGGTGCACTTGTCCATCTTGCCGCGCACGCCGAACGTGCCTTGCGAGGGAAACTGCGGCGCGCCAAACGGGCAGGCATAGGAGCAGTAGCCGCAGCCGATGCACACATCCTTGTCGTGCAGAACCACACCTTCGTCGGTCTTGTAAAAGCAGTTGACCGGGCACACCGCCATGCAAGGTGCATCACTGCAATGCATGCAGGCGACCGAAATGGATTTTTCGCCGGGCACGCCGTCATTCAAGGTCACCACGCGGCGGCGATTCACACCCCAAGGCACCTCGTGCTCGTTTTTGCAGGCCGTGACGCAACCATTGCACTCAATGCAACGCTCGGAGTCGCACACAAATTTCATTCTTGCCATGGTGTTCTCCTTACGCTTTCTCGACGTTGCAGACCTGGGTTTTGGTCTCTTGCATCATGGTCACGCTGTCATAACCGTAGGTGGTGCCGGTGTTGATGGCCTCGCCGCGCACCACCGGCGCCGCGCCTTGGGGGTAATAAGCCAGCATGTCGGCGCCCTGCCAACGGCCCGAGAAATGAAACGGCATGAACACCGTGTCCGCCCCCACCCGCTCGGTCACCAGCGCCTGCACATTCAGGCGCGCACCGGTCGGTGTCGAGACCCAGGCCCGCTCGCCATTGCGGATGCCTTTGTCGGCCGCCACCTTGGGGTTGATCTCGATGAACATCTCCTGCTGCAACTCGGCCAGCCAGGGGTTGGAGCGGGTTTCTTCACCGCCACCTTCGTATTCGGTCAGCCGCCCCGAGGTCATGATGAACGGGAACTTTTCGTGCACCTTGTCGGCAATGTTTTTCTGCTGCACCGACTTGTAGAGCGTAGGCAAACGCCAGAACGCTTTTTTGTCGTCGTGGGTCGGGTACTTGGCCACCAGATCGGGCCGTATGCCGTACAAAGGCTCGCGGTGCTGCGGAATCGCATCGGGGAAGTTCCACACCACGGCACGCGCCTTGGCATTGCCAAACGGATGGCAGCCATGCACCTGCAGCACCACGCGCTGGATACCACCGGACATGTCGGTCTTCCAGTTTTTGCCTTCGGCGGCTTTTTTCTCCACATCGGTCAGGTCGTCCCACCAGCCCAGTTTTTTGAGCAGCACATGGTCAAACTCGGGGTAGCCGGTGGTGATGTCAGCGCCCAGCGAGTGCGAGCCATCCTCGGCCAGCAGGTTCTGACCCTCCCGTTCGACGCCGAAGTTCGCGCGGAAATTACCGCCGCCGTCCATCACATGTTTGGACGTGTCGTACAAGTTGGGAGAGCCGGGATGCTTGAGCGCAGGCGTGCCGTAGCAAGGCCAGGGCAAACCAAAATAATCGCCGGTGAAGTCGTAGCCGGTTTCCTTGTCTTTGCCCCCTTTGGCGCGCAGCGTTTTGACGTCGAACACATGCATGTTGCGCATGTGCGCTTTCAGGCGCTCGGGGCTCTGACCGGTGTAGCCAATGGTCCAGAGCGAGCCATTGATCTCGCGCAGGATGTCTTCGGGCACGGGCTCGTCCATGCCCTTGACCTTCTGCATCTTGTAGTTCTTGCTCAGCTCTTTGCCAAAGCCCAGCTTGTCGGCAAACTGCTGCATGATCATGTGGTCGCTACGGCTTTCCCACAGCGGTTCGATCACTTTCTCGCGCCACTGAATCGAGCGGTTGGACGCGGTGACCGAGCCACTGGTTTCAAACTGGGTGGCCGCCGGCAACAGGTAAACCGCACGATGGGGATTCAAATCCTCCGCCTTGCCCGGCATGGCGGCCATCGCTGCCGTGGCTGAGGGATAGGGGTCCACCACCACCAGCAAATCGAGCTTATCCATGGCGCGCTTCATCTCCAGACCGCGGGTCTGCGAGTTGGGTGAATGGCCCCAATAGAAGACGCCGCGCAGGTTGGAGTCCTGGTCAATCAGCTCGTTTTTCTCCAGCACACCGTCGATCCAGCGCGACACGGTGATGCCGGGTTTGGTCATCATGGCTGGCGAGGCAAACCGGCCCTTGATCCATTCATAGTCAACGCCCCAAACCTTGGCAAAGTGCTTCCACGAGCCTTCGGCAATGCCGTAGTAACCGGGCAGCGAATCGGGATTGGGGCCAACATCGGTGGCGCCCTGCACGTTGTCATGGCCACGGAAGATGTTGGTGCCGCCGCCGGACTTGCCCACATTGCCCAGCGCCAGTTGCAGGATGCACGAGGCCCGCACGATGGCATTGCCGATGCTGTGCTGGGTTTGTCCCATGCACCACACCACGGTGCCGGGGCGGTTCTCGTTAAGCCAGGTCGCCACCTTGAGCACCTGAGCCTCCTTGACGCCGCAGACCTCTTCCACCTTGTCTGGTGTCCACTTGGCCAGCACTTCTTCCTTGACCTTGTCCATGCCGTAAACACGGTCGTTGATGTACTGCTTGTCTTCCCAGCCGTTCTTGAAAATGTGGTGCAGGATGCCGAACAAAAAGGCAATGTCGGAGCCCGAGCGAATGCGCACATACTCATCCGCCTTGGCCGCCGTGCGCGTGAAGCGCGGGTCCACCACAATCATCTTGCAGCCGGACTCCTTGGCATGCAGCATATGCAGCATGCTGACCGGGTGCGCCTCTGCCGCATTGGAGCCGATGTACAGGGCGACCTTGCTGTTTTGCATGTCGTTGTACGAATTGGTCATGGCGCCATAACCCCAGGTATTGGCCACACCGGCCACCGTGGTGGAATGACAGATACGCGCCTGGTGGTCGCAGTTGTTGCTGCCCCAGAAGCTGACGAACTTGCGCAACAAGTAGGACTGCTCATTGTTGTGCTTGGAGGAACCGATCCAGTACACCGAGTCCGGCCCGCTGGCCTGGCGCAGGTCCAGCAATTTGGCACTGATTTCGTTCAATGCGGTATCCCAGCTGATGCGCTCGTAGCGGCCGTTCACCAGCTTCATCGGGTAACGCAGGCGGTACTCGCCGTGGCCGTGTTCCCGCAGCGCAGCGCCTTTGGCGCAGTGAGCACCCAGGTTAATGGGCGAATCAAACACCGGGTTCTGGCGCACCCAGACACCGTTCTCGACCACGGCATCCACCGCGCAGCCGACCGAACAATGGGTGCAGACGGTGCGTTTGATCTCGATCTTGCCTTCGCCAATCGCCGCCGCACCGGATGCCGCATGGGCTTTTTTCACCAGCATCAACTGTGAGGCCGCCAGTCCGGCGCCAACCCCCAGACCGGAGCGGCGCAAAAACGCACGCCGATCCATGGTGGGCAATGCCTGGGACAAACCTCGGTGCAAGCTGTTTGCAAAAGAAGAACGAACAGCGGTGTTGGAGGAACCCGATTTTTTGGTCAACAACATGAAACTCTCCAAAGTCAGACGAGCGTCGTCTTGTAATACTGTTTGACGTGGGCGCTTAAAGAGTAGCCGCCGCCTTTTTCCGGGGCCGGTTTGAGCACCTCGGCCACGGCGGCAGGGGCCTGCGACTTCAACAAACTGGCGCCAGTGACAGCGGCACCGGCTGCGGTGGCTGTCAGGAAAAAGCCTCGGCGCGAGGCAGTGGGAGCGGTGTTTTTCAATCTTGTCTCCAGCAAATGGGGGCTCTTATGAAATGCCATTCATAGTGTAGGCAGTACTGTACTGTAAAACCTCAGGGTAAACGTGGGCATTAGGCGAACTCGTCGCTCAATCCAGCATGTCAAAACCCTGCGCCTCCACGCTCATGAAAGCACGGGTCAACTCGGCCAATGCGCCGTAAAACCGGGCTTTGGGGTGGGCCTGAACGGCATCGCACATCAAACCTACCCATGGCTGCAGATAGGCTGAAAAAAATTCACGCTGCCGTGTCAAATTGCTCACCGCCACCTCGTCACCGGCGATCAGGTAACGCATCACCTCGCACAGGTAGGCGACATGGTCTTCGGTTTCTGACATGGCCTCATCGCGCGCCAGCCCCAACTGGGCCAGCTCAGTGCGCAGCCTGGCCAGCGGTTTCTCGTTCAGAAAGCCACTCAAAAAATGGGAGCCGTACAGGTACACCTCGGGCTTGCCGACGCCGCCAAACAAGCTGTCGTATTCGCTTTGAATCTCGGCATCGCTCAGGTTGCGGGCCACGCCCACCAGCGCGCGCCAGGGCTCTTCCAGAAAAGCGTCGGCGGCGGGTGCATCAGTCGCGGCAACGCGCAGACTCGCTATTAATTCAGTAGCTGGTTGCGCATAGTACATAAGGGCTAGAAGCCCATAAAGCTCTGAACGGGCGGTTTCTTCATCGAGCGCGCTGCTCGGCACAAAATCGGGCGTGGAGGTCATGGTTAAAGGTCCGTTATTTTGGATTCGTTCTGGGCCGAATAAATGTCGATCACCCGGCAGTCGCCGCACATTTTGAGACGCTCCAGCGCATCGCCCTGAAACATGCTGTGCCCAGCCAGCTTGCCCAGCATGGCTTCGATGGCTTTGAGCGTGCCAAAAGGCTTGCTGCAACGCACGCAGGCATAGGGCTGCATGGCGTTGATGACCACCGCTTCCTTGCGCTGCGCACTCAGATTCAGGCGCGGCACCAGCGCCAGCGCTTTTTCCGGGCAGGTGGTGACGCACAAGCCGCATTGCACGCAGTTTTTCTCGATGAACTTGAGCTGTGGCGACTCGGCGTTGTCCAGCAAGGCCCCCGCCGGGCAGGCGTTGATGCAGCTCAGGCACAGGGTGCAAGCGTCCTTGTTCAGCGTGAGGGCGCCCAGTGGCGAGCCGATCGCAGGCAGCGCGATGACCTCGGCTTGGACGGGCGCCTGCGCTATCAAATGGTCCAGCGCCAGTTCCAGCGTGGCCCGTTTGTCGGCCTGAATGGCAAAGCTTGCGCTGCGGCTGACGCCTTGGGCGGGCGCCGCCTGCAAATCGCTATCGAGCGTCGCCAGATCGCGTGCATCCCGCGCCTGCAGCACGCGGAAATGTTCACCCTGGTAACCCAAACCCGTCATGATGGCCTGCGCCACCGCCATCTGGCTGCGAATGGCGTCAAGGTACTGCGGCGCCTCTTCATCCGTCATCAGCACCCAGACCTGCGAGGCACCATAGGCGATGGCGGTCAGCCAGACCTCCAGCCCGAGCGACGAGGTGTGCCAGAGCGACACCGGCAGCACCCGAGCCGGCACGCCGTGGGTGCCGCCTTTGACGGCCCGCTCCAGCTGGGCGGCACGCCCCAAATCACCGAGCAGGCGCGCCCCGCCCTGCTGGCTGTGCAACAGCAAAGCGGCCTGTTTGCCACCGCTGCGCGCATAGGTCCCGAGCATGGTTTTGAGCTTGACGCCCTGGTCGCTGGCCCGCGGATAGGCATACGTCAAAGCGCCGCTCGGACACACCGTGGTGCAGGTGCCGCAGCCAACGCACAAATGGGGGTTGACCTTGATTTGCTGATGATGCTTGTCGCTGCTGATAGCCGAGGCCGAGCAAACGTCGATGCAGGCACTGCAACCGGTTTTCTCGTTGCGGCTGTGGGCGCAGAGCTTGGGCTTGTAGGCAAAGAACTTAGGCTTTTCAAACTCGCCCACCAGCGCGCGCAGGCTTGCCAAAGCTTGGGGATCGCGCCCGTCCCAGCGCAAATAACCCTGCGGCAAGGCGTGCTGGGTAAACGCAGGCGTGGCGCGCAAGTCCAACACCAGATCAAAAGCTTCGCTCGATGCTTCAGGCGCCCGGTTGAAGTCAATCGCCCCCGCTATATGGCAAACATCGACGCAATCCTTATGCAGCTTGCACAAGCCGCTATCAATTTGATAATCCAGTCCAATCGCATCTTCCGGGCAAACCGCCAAGCAGGCATTGCAGCGTGTGCACAGGTCCAGATCAATCGGGTTGTTGCGCAACCACTTCAGCTCAAAAGCGCCCAGCCAGCCGCTCAAAGATTGAATTTGCCCGCCCAGCACCGGGTAACGCCGCTCCTGCATGGCGCCCAACTCCCCCGCCCCTTGGGTGAACAAAGTGATGTCCAACTCATCGCCCAGCCACTGTGCCGCCCGCTCAGCCTCGCCCAGCTTGCCAATGATCAGCACACGCCCGGCACTTTGGTACGTGACGGTGGCGACCGGCTCGGGCTCCGGCAGATGTGCCGCCGCCAGCAGCGCTGCAATTTTGGGACTGGCCTGGGCTGCGTCACGGCTCCAGCCACCGGTTTCGCGGATGTTCACAAAGCGGATCGGTGCATCGCCGGAAGCGGTGCGACCGGCCCCGGCGTTCTGCGCGGCCAGTTCGGTGAACAAGCGCTTTTCCTGGGTGCAGGCCACCACCAGTTCTTCGCCCGACTGCACAGCCGCCAAAAAGGCGCCCGCCTCGCGGCGACAAAGCGTGGAGTGCAGCGTCAGGTTTTCATTCAGTGCCGCGCCCAGGCTCGTCGGCTCCAGCGGCATGGTTTGGTTGCAGTTGCAAATCAGTGTGGTCATGGTCTTGGCCCGGCTCTTGGGGCGTGTTTTTAGTCGGGGAATCCTCATCCTCAAACAACTTGAGGAATTGGGCACTGGCCATCTGGCGCAGCATGGATTCGGGCAGCGGGTCGGGCTTGGAATAGTCGTCGATGTAGATGTCCAGCCCGTCCATCACGTTGAACTGGGGGTCGGCAAACAATTTTTTCATCGCGGCGTTGCGCACCTCGGGGGCGACTTCGCGGGCCACAAAAGGCTTGAAATCGGACTCGGCGGTCAACGCCTGGGCTTCTTGCAGCGTCGGCAGGGGTGGCGCCGCGGGGGCTGGGATGGCTGGCGCTGGCGCGGCCTCAACGACCGGCAAGGTCTTGACCTCGACCGGCTCGTCGAGCACCTTGCCCTCGCGCACCGCCTGTTTGCGCTGCGACCAGCGGCCCAAAAAACCGTCAGCCATGGCCACCGCCCCGATTCTTGTCGGTGCTGATGGACACCGGGTTGCCAAAGCGGTCCGTCAGCGAGCGAAAACTCTCGGGCCGCTTGCGCCGTTTGGGCTCATCCACATGAAATTCATCTACAAAGGACTGCAGCCAGGCCACGACCGGCGCAGGGGCGCTCACTTGTTCCACCGTTTCCTGCGCATCGAGCCAACGGCCCGCCTCGTCATAACTCAGGCTCACCATGACCGGCCGGGCCATGGGCTCGTCCGACAGCGCCGCCTCTTCTTCCATGCGCCACAGCACAAACCAGCCTGGCGCTGGCGTGGTCACATTCAAGTGGTAGCCCTGGGCCTCGTCCGTGAACAATTCGACCCGGTAGCCCGGATGCAGCCAGCGCTCGCCGCTCTCGTTTTTATAGAGAAGACGTGGCGCCGTGCCAAAAGTTTCTTCCTGCAAAACGACATCGTCCAGCACCCAACGCCAGGGTTGCCAGTGGCTGGAGGGGCCGCTGGTGCGCTCGCGCCGCATGACAACGGCAACTTCAAGTGAGGGGCGAATGTGGGTCATAAGGTCAGCAATGTAACGGATCATGAAAATCAACACGGACGCCATGGCGCATTGAGCCCCCTGAATTTGAAAGCAAGACCCGGAGTGCGCCGGGCGCATGATGCCACTACAGTTGAACCCATCCACCCACACCGCCCGAAGGAACGAACATGACGCCTCACGACACCCTTGCAGCCGCCACATTGCGCGACCCGCGCTGGGCGGCAGTCGCGGCCCGCGACCGGGCGGCAGACGGGGCCTTTGTCTATGCCGTCAAGACCACCGGCATCTATTGCCGACCGACCTGCCCGTCGCGCCGGGCCAAACCCGAGAACGTGGCTTTTTACGACTCACCCGCCCAGGCGCAAGGCGCGGGCTTTCGCCCCTGCATGCGCTGCCTGCCTGATCAAGCGCCGCTGGCCGTGCGGCAGGCCCGCCAAATAGCCGACCTGTGCCGCACCATCGACAACGCCGAGCAAACCCCGACGCTGGCCGAACTGAGCCAACAGAGCGGCATGAGCCCCTACCACCTGCACCGCGTTTTCAAGGCCGTCACCGGCCTGACGCCCCATGCCTACGCGGCAGCGCAGCGGGCCCAACGGGTTCGCCGGGAATTGCAGCGCAGCAGCAATGTGACCGAGGCCATCTACGGCGCCGGCTACAACTCCAATGGCCGTTTCTACGAAGAAGCCGGGCCCATGCTGGGGATGACGCCGACCCAATACCGCGCTGGCGGCGCCCAGACCGAGATCCGCTTTGCCATCGGCCAATGTTCACTGGGCGCCATTTTGGTAGCGCAAAGCGCGCGCGGCGTCTGCGCCATCCTGCTGGGCGACGACCCGCAAGCGCTGGCCCGTGATCTGCAAGACCGCTTTCCCCACGCCAACCTGATCGGCGGCGACGCCGGTTTTGAGCAACTGGTGGCCCAGGTGGTTGGCTACGTCGAAGCGCCCCGGCTGGGCCTGGATCTGCCCCTGGATGTGCGCGGCACCGCCTTCCAGCAACGGGTCTGGCAAGCCCTGCGGGACATCCCGCCCGGTCAAACAGCAAGCTACACCGATATCGCCCGGCGCATCGGCTCACCCCAGGCGGTGCGCGCCGTGGCCGGGGCCTGCGCCGCCAACGCACTGGCCGTGGCGATCCCCTGCCATCGCGTCGTGCGCAGCGACGGCAGCTTGTCCGGCTATCGCTGGGGCGTTGAGCGCAAGCGCACCCTGCTGGAGCGGGAAGCATGCCCCCCGGAGGACGGACAAAGCGCATGACGAACAGCGCGCTTTCTTGCCGCATCGAGCTGCCCGACGCTTTTCGCCGGGACGACTTTCTGGACTTTCATCGGCGCGATGCCTTGAGGGTGGCCGAGCATGTCAGCCATGATGCGTTGCGCAAGGGGCTGACCTGGGACCGGCACCCGGCCTGTCTGAGCATCCAGTTTCACGCCCGGCAGGCGGTGGTGACGCTGGACGTGAACGGGGCTGTGCAAATCAATCTTGATGCCCTGCAGTCGATGTCACGTCGAATGTTGGGACTGACCCAAGCCATCGACGACTTCGAGCAACATTACCGCGACCACCCGCTGCTGGGCGCACTGATCGCCAACCACCCCGGCCTTCGCGTGCCCTTGGCCGCAACACCTTTTGAAGCGCTTACCTGGGCGATCACGGGGCAACAGATCAGCGTCAGCGCCGCGCTGTCGGTACGGCGCAAGTTCATTCAAGCCGCCGGGGTGCAACATGCCAGCGGCCTGTGGTGTTACCCGGATGCCCATCAGCTGGCCACCCTGGACGAGGCAACGCTACGCCAGGCTGGTTTTTCACAAACCAAGGCTCGCACGTTGATGGCCTTGGCTCAGGGCATCCAGAGCGGGCAACTGCCGCTTGATCAATGGATTGAAACAACGCCGGTCGATGAAATTCTTGCCCAGCTGCTGCAGGTGCGCGGCATTGGTCCATGGACGGTCAACTATGCGCTGCTGCGCGGGTTCGGCTACCTCGATGGCTCGCTGCATGGCGACGTGGCCGTGCGCCGAAAGCTGCAAATCCTCCTTGGCAGCGTGAAGCCCATCAGCGAGCCATTGGCACAACAGTGGCTCACGGCATTCTCTCCCTGGCGCGCCCTGGTGGCCGCCCATCTGTGGGCCATGCCGGCAAGCGACCACTTTAATGGGGGAACAATTGTTAACACCAAATCCGTTAATTGAACTCTTGAGCATCGCGCTTCAGACTATTCACAGCCGCCATTGCAAAGGCGTTGACTTGCAGTGGTGCATGAAAACTGGCCGGTTTATTCGGTTTTCCGAGTTCTTGTGATCAATATTAGAGTCCTTGCGGTTGTGACCGTGAATGATTCGTTCAACTGAACCAATTTCATGCATGGAGCACCAATATTGTGCATTCGATGCCATTACCAATGCTGAAACGCAGGGTATCTGCGACGTTATCAATCAAAAACACTGGCATGACTCATGCTTAATGACATATGCGGGCAGCCGACTCGGTTTGCTTATCAAAATGGACGCTAGGGTTCCGGTTCCTTTTCATCAAGGAATGTCTGGTCCGAGAGCAGCCGGCCAGTAGTGGCATTTACCACTGCAGGCTCCACGGCGGGACAAAAGCCCGGGAGATATCACTTCGTGATCGAGGTGGTCTCCCGCATTTGTTTCACTATTTGGAGCCTCGCTATGACTACCTCTCTTTTCTCGATCTCTCGTTCGTTCAAGCGCAGCGTTGCCAGCGCTTGCCTGGTCTTGGCCGGTATCGGTGCAACGGCTGTGTCCATGCCCGCCGCTGCCGAAGTCAAGGTCGGCGTCTCCGACTGGCCGGGCTGGGTGGCCTGGTATGTGGCAGAGCAAAAAGGCTTCTTCAAGAAGAACGGCGCTGACGTCAAGCTCGTCTGGTTTGCCAACTACACCGATTCGATTGGCGCGCTGTCCTCGGGCCAGCTCGATGCCAACTCCCAAACCTGGTCTGACACCTTGGGCCCGCTCGCCAAAGGCCTGCCACTGAAAGCGATTCTGGTTAATGACAACTCCGCTGGCAATGACGCGCTGATGGTCGGTCCCAAAATCACCTCCTTCGCGCAACTCAAGGGCAAAAAAGTGGCGCTGGAGCAGTTCAGCATTTCACACTTTGTACTCGCTACCGCCCTGGCCAAGAACGGCATGAAGCTGTCTGACGTGAAGATCGTGAACCTCTCTGCCGGTGACGCTGCCGCCGCCTTCATCAGCGGCAAGGTGGATGCCGCCGTGCTGTGGAATCCCTGGGTCAGCCAGATTGAAAAAAGCGGCAAAGGCAAGCCCATGTTCACCTCCAAGGACATGCCCGGCCTGGTGCCCGACCTATTGGTCGCCCAGGAAAAATCCATTAAGACCAAGCGCAAGGAGCTGGTCGGCATGATCAAGGCCTGGTTCGAGACCGAGAAGTTCATCCGTGAACAACCCGCCGAAGCCACCAAAATCATGTCCAAGGTGGTCAATATGACGCCCGAGGAATACGCCGTGTTCCTGCCCGGCACCAAGTTCTTTGATGCCGCGGCCAACACCCAGGCGTTTGATGCCAAACAAGCCCTGTCACTGTCCAGCACCGCGCCCACCATTGCCGCCTTCCTGAGCCAGCACAAGCTGATTGAAGGCAAGCCTGACGCTGCCAAGGGCATTGACGGCAGCTTGTTGCAAGACGCTCTCAAATAACAAAGAACAAAGGTGGCACGCATGTGGTCCATACGGCTGGCGATCTCACGTCGCAGTTATGGGGTGTTGGCACTGGTCGGCCTGCTGGTGCCCCTGCTGGGATGGGCCCTGCTCAGTGCCTTTTCGGGGGTGAGCCCGGTGTTTCTGCCCGGCCCCGCCGCGGTGGTAACACGCATCGGCACCTGGGCGATGGAGGACGACCTGATGGGAGACGCCTTCATCAGCACCCTGCGGGTTGTCAGCGGCTGGGCCTTGTCAGCCCTGCTGGCGATACCGCTGGGGCTGCTGATCGGCAGCTGGCGTGCGGTGCAAGCCTTGCTGGAGCCGCTGACAGACTTCATCCGCTACATGCCCGCGGTGGCATTCATTCCGCTGGTGATGCTGTGGGTAGGTATTGATGAGGGCGCCAAGGTGGCGATCATCTTCATTGGCACCTTCTTCCAGATGGTGCTGATGGTGGCTGAGGATGTGCGCCGTGTTCCCATGGCGCAAATTGAAGCGGCGCAAACCATGGGGGCAACCCGCCGCGAGGTGCTGGAGAAGGTGATCCTGCCGTCGGCCAAACCGGCTTTGCTCGACACCCTGCGCGTCACCATGGGCTGGGCCTGGACCTATCTGGTGGTGGCAGAGCTGGTGGCCGCCAATTCCGGCTTGGGTTTTGCCATCCTGAAAGCCCAGCGCTTTTTGCAGACCGACAAGATCTTTGCCGGCATCTTGCTGATCGGATTTATTGGCTTGGCCATCGACCAACTGTTTCGCCTGCTGCACCGCAAAGCGTTTCCCTGGATGCACGGAAGATAAACGTCATGAAAATTGAATGCAAAAACGTCTGGAAATTCTTCGGTGAAGAGCCGAAGCAAACCACTGCGCTGCAAGACGTGAACCTGGGCATTGCCGACAACGAGTTCATCACCCTGGTCGGTGCCTCGGGCTGCGGCAAGTCCACCTTGTTGCGCACCTTGGCCGGACTGGAAATACACAGCAAGGGCGACGTGCTGGTCGAAGGCAAAGCCATCACCGGGCCGGGCCAGGACCGCGCCATGGTGTTTCAGCACTACAGCCTGTACCCCTGGCTGCGCGTGTCAGAGAACATCCGTTTCTGCCGTCAGCTCAGCGCCCACACCCAGAACCGCAGCAGTGCGGACGTCGAGGCCGCCTCCGGTCGCGCCGATGCGCTGTTGAAGCTGATGGGGTTAACGGCCTCGGCGGATGCCTATCCCAACCAGCTCTCGGGCGGCATGCAGCAGCGTGTGGCGATTGCCCGTGCCCTGATGGGCAAGCCCCGCATCTTGCTGATGGATGAGCCCTTTGGCGCGCTGGACGCGCAAACCCGCGAGGTGATGCATGACCTGATTCTGCATGTGCACCGGCTGGAGCGCACCACCATCGTCTTCGTCACGCACGACGTGGAAGAAGCCATTTACCTGGGCCACCGCGTGGTGCTGATGGCGCCGCGCCCGGGTCGTATCGACTCGATCTATGACGTGCCATTACCGGCCAAACGGGAACAGGACATGAAGCTATCGCCCGAATTCACTCGCCTCAAACGCCAGCTGCTGGACCGCATTCGCGAAACCTCTGGCATGAAAACCGACCTGGACCAATTGCAAAAACTGACGCAAGTGGCCGACGAAAGGAACCTCTAATGAACACCATCTCTGCCAACAGCCTGCTGTGGGAAGAACACCTGCCTGGCGGCAACCACTGGTCTGGCCGTCTTCGCCGCGGCACGGCGCTACGCTTGACCGACCTGCAAGGCGGAGCCAATGTGTCCGCGCTGTTTTTCAATGCCGAGCAGCCGCTGGAGCGCTACAACATGCCCGACACGCTGAAGTCGCAGCACACCGCCTTCCTCACCGCAGGTTTTGTGTGCCAGTCCGACATGGGCCGCGTGCTGTGCTCCATCACTGCCGACAGCCTGGGCTGGCACGACACCTGGTGCGGCGTCAGCGACGCGGCCATGGTGCTGGCCCAATACGGTGAAAAACGCTACCAGGAGCACCGCAACGCCATGCATCGCAATGGCCGCGACGGCTTGCTGATAGAACTCGCCAAATGGGGCCTGGGCGTGCGCGACTTGGTGCCCGGCGTCAACTTCTTCAGCAAGGTGGTGCCCGATGCCGACGGCGCGCTCAGCCATGTCCCCGGTCACAGCGTGGCGGGCAGCCATGTTGATCTGCGCTTTGAGATGGACACCCTGGTCGTGCTCTGCAGTGCGCCGCATCCGCTGGATGCGCGCCCTGACTACGCGCCTGCCGATGTGCGCTTGAGCGCCACCCTTGCCGCGCCAGTGGCGGCAGACGATGCCTGTCGCCTGCAATGCCCGCAAAACGGTCGGGCCTTCATCAACACCGAACGCTACTGTGGAGTCGCAGCATGAGCAAACTACTCGAAAGCACCCTGAATCCCGCCCACGCCGTGCTGGACCAAACCTGCCTCGCAGGCGACCCCTGGATGGCCACGGTGCGCGCCGGGCAAACCCTGCGCATCCTCGACTTGGAAGGCAACCAGGCGGTGGACACGCTGTTTTACAGCGCGGACGATGCAGCCGAGCGCTACAGCGCGGCCGACACCATTGCCCGCAATGGCCAGCTCTACCTGGGCCTGGGCTCACGGCTCTACTCCAACACGGGCCGCGTGATGCTGAGCATCGTGGCCGACACCTGTGGCCGCCACGACACCCTGGGCGGCGCCTGTTCCAGCGAGAGCAACACGGTGCGCTACGCCCTGGACAAACGCCCGATGCACAGTTGCCGCGACAGCTTCATGCACGCGCTGTGTCACTGCCATGAGGCGGGCGTGCTGGGCATGGGCAAACGCGACATTGCGCCCAACATCAACTTCTTCATGAACGTGCCCGTCACGCCCGAAGGCCAGCTCAGTTTTGCCGATGGCATCTCGGGCGCGGGCAAGTACGTGGAGCTGAAGGCCGCGATGGACGTGGTGGTGCTGATCTCCAACTGCCCGCAGCTCAACAACCCGTGCAACGGCTACAACCCAACGCCCATCCGGCTGCTGGTCTGGAATTGACTCGCTATAAAAATAGTAGCTGCTTACGCAGGTTCTATCTGATCTAGAGGCCAATTTGGCTTAAATGTTTTAACAACCAGGCCACGGGACGACCCGTGGCGGCGCATTACCCGGCGGGACGACCCGCTTCATGAGGGACCACCCCATGTTTGATACCGTTTTGATCGCCAACCGCGGCGCCATTGCCTGCCGTGTTATCCGCAGTTTGAAAGCCCTGGGCCTGCGCTCGGTGGCGGTGTATTCCGAGGTTGATGCCGACTCGCTGCATGTGGCCATGGCCGATGTCAGTGTCTGCATTGGCCCGGCGCCTGCCGCGCAAAGTTACCTGGACCCGCAGCGCATTCTGGATGCGGCCCGCGCCACCGGTGCCGGCGCCATCCACCCCGGCTATGGCTTTTTGTCCGAGAACCCGGACTTTGCCCAAGCCTGCGAAGACGCAGGCATCGCCTTCATCGGCCCCACGCCCGCCCAGATGCGCGCCTTCGGGCTCAAGCACACGGCGCGGGCACTCGCCGAGGCCCAGGGTGTGCCCTTGTTGCCCGGCAGCGGCTTGCTGACCGACCTGGCGCAGGCCCAAAGCGAGGCGGCGCGCATTGGCTACCCGGTCATGCTCAAGAGTACGGCGGGCGGCGGCGGCATCGGCATGCGACTGATTCGCAGCGCGGTGGAAATGGGGCCGGCGTTCGAGGCGGTGCAGCGGCTGGCGCAAGCCAACTTCAAGGACGCAGGCCTGTTTCTGGAAAAGTTCGTTGAGCGCGCTCGCCACATTGAGGTTCAGTTGTTTGGAGATGGCCGTGGCCAAGTGGTGTCACTAGGGGAGCGTGACTGCTCGGCCCAGCGTCGCAACCAGAAGGTGATTGAAGAAACCCCGGCGCCCGGCCTGTCGGAGGCGACCCGCAGCGCCCTGCAGCAAACCGCCGTGCGCCTGGCCGAGGCGGTCAACTACCGCTCGGCCGGCACGGTGGAATATGTGCTGGATGCCGACACCGGCGACTTCTACTTTCTGGAGGTCAACACCCGTTTGCAGGTGGAGCATGGCGTGACCGAGCAGGTGACCGGCGTCGACCTGGTCGCCTGGATGCTGCGCCTGGCGCGCGGCGATGATTTCCCCTTGCAGGTGCCCACGCCGCAGGGCGCCTCCATCCAGGTGCGGCTGTACGCCGAAGACCCGGCGCGCAACTTCCAGCCCTGCGCTGGCGGATTGACGGAAGTGGTGTTTCCTGCTGACGCGCGGATTGAGACCTGGGTCGCCACCGGCAGCGAGGTGCCGCCGCATTACGACCCGATGATCGCCAAGCTCATCGTCACTGGCCGCGACCGCGCCGATGCGGTGGCCAAGCTACAAGACGCGCTGGCCGCTACCCGGCTGGCCGGGATAGAGACCAATTTGCGTTACCTGCGTACCGTGGTGGCCGACCCGGTCTTTGTGCAGGGCCGGATGATCACTCGCAGCCTGGCCGAACTGCACTACCAGCCGCAGGCACTGGAGGTGCTGGAGCCGGGCGTGCAAACCACCGTGCAAGACCACCCTGGCCGTGTCGGCTACTGGGCGGTGGGTGTGCCTCCTAGCGGTCCGATGGACGACCTGGCGATGCGCTTGGCGAACCGTCTGGTCGGCAATGCGCCGGATGCTGCCGCGCTGGAGTGCACGCTCACCGGCCCCAGCCTGCGTTTTCTGCACGACACGGTGATCGCCGTTTGTGGTGCCGCCATGGGGCTGAGTGTGGACGGCGTGGCCTTGCCGCTGTGGCAGTCGCACACGGTCAATGCGGGCAGCGTGCTCAAGCTCGGTGCCGTGCAAGGGGCCGGTGCGCGCACCTACCTGGCGTTGCGCGGCGGGCTGGATGTGCCCTTGTACCTCGGCAGCCGCTCCACCTTCACGCTGGGCCAGTTCGGCGGCCATGCCGGGCGCACCCTGCGCACCGGCGACATGCTGCACATCGGCTCTGATGTCGTGGCGGAACCAATCGCGAGCCTGCCTGCCGCGGTGGTGCCGGTTTACGAAAACCATTGGGATATAGCCGTGCTCTACGGCCCGCATGGTGCGCCGGATTTCTTCACGGACCCTGATGTGCAAATGTTCTTCGGCACCGACTGGCAGGTGCACTACAACTCCAGCCGCACCGGCGTGCGCCTGATCGGCCCCAAGCCCGAGTGGGCGCGGCGCGACGGCGGCGAAGCGGGCCTGCACCCGTCCAACATCCACGACAACGCCTACGCCATTGGCGCCATCGACTTCACCGGCGACATGCCCGTTATTTTGGGACCGGACGGCCCCAGCCTGGGTGGCTTTGTCTGCCCGGCTGTGGTACTGGCCAGCGAGCGCTGGAAAATGGGCCAGCTGCGCCCCGGCGACACGGTGCGTTTTCGCTGCGTGACGGCTGAAGAAGCACTGGCCCTGCAGGCTGCGCAGGAGCGCCGCATCGACGACTTGGTATGGAACGTTCCAGCCATCCCGCAGCGCAGCGAGGCGGTGGGCACCCCAATCCTGGCGCAGCGCGCCGCGCAAGAGGAGCGCCCGGCGTTGGTACTGAGGCAAGCAGGTGACCGCTATGTGCTGGTCGAGCTGGGCGATGCCGTACTGGACATCGCGCTGCGCCTGCGCGTTCACGGTTTGATGCAATCCCTGCAGGCGCGCAAGCTGCCGGGTATCGTGGACTTGACGCCCGGCATCCGCTCCCTGCAAATCCATTTCGAACCGCAGCAACTGTCGCGCGCCAATCTGGTGGCCGCCATCTTTGCAGCAGACGATGCGCTGGGCGATACCGACGACCTGGTCGTGCCATCGCGCACCATCTACCTGCCGCTGTCCTGGGATGACAGCGCAACCCGGCTGGCGATTGAAAAGTACATGCAGTCCGTACGGCCCGATGCACCCTGGTGCCCTAGCAACATCGAGTTCATCCGCCGCATCAATGGTGTGGCCGATATCGACGCCGTGCAGCGCATCGTGTTCGATGCCCGCTACCTGGTGCTGGGCTTGGGTGACGTGTACCTGGGCGCGCCGGTGGCCACGCCGCTGGACCCGCGGCACCGTCTGGTCACCACCAAGTACAACCCGGCCCGCACCTGGACGCCCGAGAACGCCGTGGGCATTGGCGGTGCCTACATGTGCGTGTACGGTATGGAAGGCCCGGGCGGTTACCAGTTTGTGGGCCGCACCTTGCAGATGTGGAACCGCTGGCGCGATGCCGACAGTGGCGCCCCCGCCTTTGAAGCGGGCAAGCCCTGGCTGCTGCGCTTTTTTGACCAGATCCGCTTCTTCCCGGTGGGCGAGGAGGAACTGCTGCAGATCCGTCGCGACTTTCCCGCTGGGCGCTACCCGCTGCGGGTCGAGGAGGGTACGTTCAGCCTGCACCAGTACCGGGAATTCCTGAAGGAGAACGAAAACGATATCGCAGCTTTTCGCGCTCTGCAAGGCCAGGCGTTTGAGGAGGAACGCGAACGCTGGCGAGTGGCGGGCCAGGCCGAGTATGTGGGCGAGACCGAGGTGATGGACGCCGCCGTATCCGAAGACGAACTACCGCCCGGCGCCCGTAGCGTGGCTACCGCCGTGCCCGGCAGCGTATGGAAGCTGTTGGTGGCCGAGGGTGATGTCGTGGCCGAGGGCGACGCGCTGCTGGTCATCGAGTCCATGAAGATGGAGTTCACCGTGGCCGCGCCCTGCGCCGGCCAAGTGCTGCGCATGGCCTGCCGCGAAGGCAGTGCGGTGGCTGCAGGGCAAAACGTTGTGGTGATCCAGGGAGAGCCAGCATGAGCAAGACCCCCATTTCTTTCAACCTGGGCGCCCTTCAACAGGCCTACCGTGATGGCACCTTTACCCCGCTGGACATGGTGGAGCGGGTTCTGGCTGCCATTGGCGACGACCCGCACACCGCGTGGATTCACCGTGTGGACGCTGCCAGCCTGCGCACCCAGGCGCAAGCGCTAATTGACCGTGGCCCGCTAGGGTTGCCGTTGTGGGGCATTCCCTTCGCCATCAAGGACAACATCGACTTGGCCGGTGTACCCACCACGGCTGGCTGCCCGGATTACGCCTACACGCCTGAGCGCAGCGCCACCGTGGTGCAGCGCCTGCTGGATGCCGGGGCCATCGCCATCGGCAAGACCAATCTGGACCAGTTCGCCACCGGCTTGAACGGCACGCGCTCGCCCTATGGCGCTTGCCGCAACGCCTTCAACCCCGACTATGTGTCCGGCGGCTCCAGCTCCGGCTCGGCGGTATCGGTGGCCTTGAGCCATGTGAGCTTTTCATTGGGCACGGACACGGCTGGCTCGGGCCGCGTACCGGCGGGCTTCAATAATCTGGTCGGCCTCAAGCCCAGCCTGGGCCTGTTGTCCACGCAAGGCGTGGTGCCCGCCTGCCGCTCGCTCGACGTGGTGTCGATCTTTGCGCTGACGGCTGACGATGCGCAGCAGGTGTTTGCCGTGGCGCACGGCCATGACGCGCAAGACGTCTTCTCGCGCCCGGCCCAGCCGCATGGCTTTGACTTTGGCCGCGCCGCCCACTGGCGCGTGGGCGTGCCGCGTGCCGACCAGTTGCAGTTCTTCGGTGACAACGGCTATGCCCAGTGCTACGCCGAGGCCTGCGCGCATGCCCAGGCGCTGGGGGCGGAACTGGTGGAGATCGACTTTGCACCGTTTGCGGAAACTGCTCGCCTGTTGTACGAAGGCCCGTGGGTGGCCGAGCGCTACCAGGCCATCCGCGCCTTCATTGACGCCCAGCCCGACTCCGTGTTCCCGGTGACGCGCGAAATCACGCAGGGTGGCGCCAAGCCGTTGGCGGCCGATGCCTTCGCCGCCCAGTACCGCCTGCGTGCGCTGGCGCAGCGCTGTGCTGGCGTGTGGGCCGATATCGACTGCATGCTGCTGCCCACATCGCCCACCATTCACCGCGTCGACACCTTGCTGGCCGAGCCCATTGCGCGCAACAGCGAATTTGGCACCTACACCAACTTTGTGAACCTGCTGGACTATTGCGCCATAGCCGTGCCCGCTGGTTTTCGTGCCGACGGACTGCCCTGCGGCGTGACGTTTGTGGCCCAAGCGCACCAAGACCAGCCGCTGCTGCACTTGGCACAGCGCTGGCAGCGTGCGCTGCAGGGTCAAGCGGCCACGCTGGGAGCGACCGGTCATGCCGCCGTGCCGTATGAGGCCACCACTGCGGTGCCATCTGGTCAGGTGCGCGTGGCCGTGTGCGGCGCGCATTTGCAAGGCCAGCCGCTTAATCACCAACTCACCAGCCGGGGGGCCCGCCTGGTGCAGCGCACCACCACCGCGCCCGAGTACCGCCTCTACGCGCTGCCCGACGGCAAACGCCCCGGCCTGGTGCGGGTGGCCGAAGGGGGTGCAGCCATTGAAGTGGAAGTGTGGGAACTTCCAGCCAGCCAGTTCGGTAGTTTTGTAGACGGCATTCCTGCGCCGCTGGGCATTGGGCGCACCGTGCTGGCCGACGGGAGCCTTGTTGCAGGCTTTATTTGTGAGCCAACTGGTATCGTGGATGCCAAAGACATTACTGCGTTTGGCGGTTGGCGGGCCTACAAATCTGAATCCAATTCAGATTGAAATCTCAATGAAATGAGTGAACTTGTCGCCCATTCCAGACAGCGATAGTTTGCTCTCCAGCATGTATCGAGACCCTTGAGACTAGTTGGCTCAAACGTCTTTGGGACAAGGTTATCGGCTTTCTACAACAATAGGGCTTTTACAGAGGCAAGCCCTTGCTTGATGACCATGCTCGACAAACAACGCTTTGCTCAATCGACCCAATGGCTGCGGCCCTTCATCCGTTGGTCCACCCGCTTTGCCATGAGCTCGCCGCAGTGGCTGCCAGCGTTCGTTCGCAGCGCGCCGCTTCGCCTGTCCTCTTTAATCCTGCGTTGCTATCACCTGGCCATGCGCTGATGGCGGCTGGTTGATGCTTTAATCGCTATTGAATTTATAGCTGCTTACGCAGGTAGTACGGGGGCTGGAGGCACTTTTTATCTGTAAGACTTGCCTACCGTTTTGGTAATCCGGGTTACTCCGAACCTAGCCACTTTTTTCCCTTTTTTCTGAAAAAAATAGCAGCGTCATCGGCCGTGGCCATTCTTACCTTTCAGTTGCCAGTGCAGCACATGCCAGTGCTTGCTCGCTGAAATAATGCCCCGGTCACGGGTGGCAATGGGTATTTCCATCAACCTTGCCAACTGGAAATAAGGCACGTCATACGGGGTCAGGCTGTACGTTGCAGCCAGCTTTCCAAGCAATGAAAAGTTAATCCCCTGCCCTGTGATGTCAATCGGCAAAGCGTCCAGCACGTCCAGCGTGGTATTAAGCCAGTTAATCGGGTACTGCTGGGGTAGGCGCCGGTGCTTTTTCACCAGATGAGCCGTCACTTCAATATCAAAATGCAAGGGCACGACAAACCGGATATCCCCGCTGTTGACCAAAGGTATGAGGTGTGATGAATAGGCTTCGCCTTCGGGCGTAGGGATGAACCAGTCAATCGCCGCGTTGGCATCAAGAACGATTTTCACAACCGACCGCGGCTGTCACGGGTCTTTTTAACATCGGCCACCGTATCCACGTTAGAGGGCGGCATGGTCTTCAATATCCGCTTCATTTTCGACCATGCCTTTTTAAAGTCGGCTGGATTGCCTTCGCGCCGCTCAACCAGCTTGCAGTCGTCACGGACCATGTCAATGGTGATCGGCTCAGATTTGTGGGTTAGTAATGTAGGCATGGTGGACGCTCCTCCTAATTGGTCATTTTAAAACAGCCGGCTTATTTAAGCACTGGTCGGGCTGGCTCATTGGGCCTTGGATGAATGAGGCCCGGCAAGAAACAACCGTGTTGCAACACATCAGGACTATCCCCAAGACCGCGAGAACAACTCATCCAGCGCGTCTGTAATGGTCTGCCCCTGCTCGGACAATGAGCCGATGCATTCGCCCAGTTGATCCAATGCAACAGAAACCATATCCAGCGGATGAAGCACAACCTCCATGCCATCGACAGAAAACTGGGGGTTCATTCGCGCACCAACCATTGCCGTATTTCCGGGGAGCGCGCTTCGGCGTACAAGTGGCATCACCACACGTCGGCGGTAGCCATCAAACAGGGACGATTGGACCAACACAACAAATGGGATGGCCTCGCTTCGCGGCCCTGTGTTGCGATGAATATCAAATTGAGCCATCACAAAGTGGAGTGTTCGTCAGCGAAGGAGCCCATCGAGGCATTCAAAGCATTCCAGTCAGCAACACATTCATCGGCTGCCTGTTGGCGATTGAGGTGGGATTTTTGTTGCGCCATGACGAACTCAGCCAGCAATGTTTCCATCGTGGCTGACAAGTTTTTCGTGTAGGTCTTTGCCTGCGCGACCAAGACCTCATTCAGCGTGAGATTCACGGCCCGTTTTCTGGGCTGCTCTGCAATCACTGGCATGGCACATCCTTGGTCATTGGTATGCGCATATTATGTGCATGAATCTCACGCGGGGGCATGGTTTGCGAATCAAGAATTCGTGTTCAAAATATTTGTCGGTCATCCGAGCCTGGTTCCAATGGCGTCGTTAGTGGCTGTGCTGATCTGACTCAGGGGATGGGTCGTGGCTTGTTGATTAGTTAGTCGCTATTGAATTTATAGCTTCTTACGCAAGCAGGACGGGGGCTGGAATCACTTTTTACTCGCAAGACTTGCCCGCCGTTTTGGTAATCCGAACTTGGGTAATCCGAGCCTGTCCCCTTTTTTCTCCGTTTCGTTAGCTGCGGCAATCCGAGCCTAGCCCCTTTTTCTACACCCTCGCGTGAGGCTAGTAGTGCCACTGGCAATAAGACGGAAAAGTTTGAAGCTCTTCAAGAGCCTGTGGATTTCCTTCCAGTGCACGTTTGGCGAGCTTCCCGCACTGAGATGCTGGCATTTTCGTGTAGTACTGGGCCACATTGTCGGCGCATGAGCTACAGAGCCCTATTTCAGAGAATTTTTGCTTTGAGTAACCGTAACTCTGCCCGACTTCTGTTCGGCTACTTTTTCCTATGGTTTCTTTGATGCCCTCCACTTCGGATGCTTTGACGAAACCAGCATCCACTAGCTTTGCGATTTCCTTTGGCTTTCCACTACAAATATAGCGAACAACATCTTCGTGATATCTGTTGTAGTAGCCATCAACCAAGCGAGCTTGCCTTGCAAGTTCTTCCATGTGATCTTGATACCCATCGCTCCCATATTTCAGATCTGCGCATGTCAGACCAGCAAACACGGGGGCCGATGCGGCCGTAAGGTACAGAAATAATGTGATCAGTTTCTTCATTGTTGTCGTCCGATGATTAGGCCAAACATAACGTTCAAGGGGATGGGCCTACGCCGTGCTACGAGTTGGGGTCATGTTGAGAGAAGTTCTTTCGCCTTCTCGACAAAGTAACGTCGAAGATTTTCTCCTTCGACTAGGCCAATCCTTTCCATGACGCTTGACATGTTTCGAGCTTCGTCTCTCGATAAGAGTGCTCTTAGATAATCCTCGGCCTCTTGCTCGTTTTGAATTTTGAACGGTTCAACATTTAGGTGGCTTGTCATGATATGGCCTTTGGGGAGGTAATTGCGGTAGCGCGTTAACTGTGACAGCTAACGTAGAGCTAACCGGCGCTGCGCGGTTTTATCGAGGTAATCCGAGCCCCTTTTTCTGGCAGATTGGATCGAATGAAGGCTGGGCATCATCACTGCTAATCGAAAGCACTTTTTAATGCAAGTGCACCTAATGCTTTGATTGCATCAAAGGTCAATTCAATCCCCTTTGTTTTCGCTGTTGCCTTGATTTTTTCCCAGATGGTGGTTGACCTCATTGTGTCAAGGAGATCATGCCCGGCCATAGTCAGCCGAGGGCTGTGAAGGCCGTAGCTGAATAACCCATCTGCAGATCGGACAAGTTGCAGGCCATCGATGTACCCGGAATTTACAAGCAGTTCTAAATGCCCAAATATTCGCCCTTCGATAGCCCGATACTCATTCCACTGCTTTTCGTATACAGCCCACTCCTGATCTTTCCACGCGGGTTCCGGTGGAATATCAGAGAACAGATCATTTTCTTCTTCAACATCCGTAAGCTGTTTGCGGACCAGATCCCAATCTCTCTTCATTGCATGCGTCTCCGACCAATGCGATGTTTTGATGAAGCCCAACGATTAGCGTTTATCCGCCGCGCTGCAATGTTTGTAGAAACCATAGACACCTCCCGCGGCTGATAAACCATGTTGGACTGAACCGCCTGCTGAGGCGGTCGCGATAGGGTTTGAAAGCTTCACCCCATTTATTTGATTGAATTATCACCGGGCTCGCCCTTCCCCCGGTATGCAGGCGTGGCCTTGGCTTCTGGCGTGAAGCCCTGATCTTAATGGCCCTCCATTCAAGCCCCATTCATCAATCGTTTGCTGAGCATTTTCCACCGGCATTCATATATCTTTTAGCCCTCTAGCCCTCGTACATCAAGCGTAAGAAGCTCCTATTTTCGTAGCGACTGCTTATCAAATTCACATCCCGCACAAAGGCGATGGCGCCCAAACATGCACCGGTCAAGAACACCGCATCGCTGGCGCCGATAAGTTCATCGGCGGCTTAAACTTCGGTCATGACAACTGCACTGATGTCGCCAGTCACGGCTGGCGCAAAACCCAACCCGAGAACCGAGGCTGCGCTGGAGCGGCTTCGCAAAGCCATGCACAGCATCGAAGCCGAAGTGCTGGCGAACCACGGTGTTTATCCCTTCAACTACGGCCGCGTCACCCAGTCTGAACTGTGTCGACGGGCTGATGTGAAGAAGGCCACGCTGCAAAACGAGGTTCACAAAGACACGACACGGGTCGAAGTGATGCGCTGGCTCGATGAGCTCAATTCAAAATTGACGCTGACGCGCGAGGGCACCCGGGAGCGCGTGACCACCGTGGCCGAAAACCTCGCCGCTGAAGTGCAGCGGCTAACCCTGGCCTGTCAGGAAGCCCAGGAGCGTCTGGCCCAGGCGCAGCAGCTGATTGAGCAACTCCAGCAAGAAAACGTCCTCATGAAATCAGGCAGGCAATATCCACAATCCGTCTGAGGATGGTTTTGGGCGCCGCCTTGTTCCAGCTCATCGGGCCGTGCTCGGAATACACAAAATTGCCGCGCCCCATGTGCTGGGGATGATCGGAAGAATAAATGCGCCGCACGCGTTTGCCGGTGCAGTCCACTTCAATCTCGTCCTTGGATGACAGGTAAAGCTCGGCGCGGTCGTACTGAACACTGGTGTGGTCACGCAAAATCAAAATCATGACGTGATCCCCGACCTTTTTTGAGGCGGAGGGGTCGATGTAAAAAACCGAACTCTCATTGCTGGCAATTTTGACCCACTGCGCCATCGCGGAGTTGCAGCCCAGGGCCAGCAGCAAACCCCAGGCCAACCTGTTGTTCATGCCATCGCCTTTGAGGTTTCAACGGGACCCGCAGGCGTGATGCTGACCGCACAGTATTTGAATTCCGGTATTTTCCCCACCGGGTCCAGTGCCGCGTTGGTCAGCAAATTGGCCGCGGCTTCGCGGTAGGCAAAGGGCATGAACACGGTGCCGTCGGGCGTGCCGTCATCGCGGCGCAAGCTCACATGGACCGTCCCCCGGCGGGACCGCAATGTGACCATGGCACCGGCCACCAAGCCCCAGCGCGCCATGTCTCGGCCATTGACGCACACTGTGGCCACCGGTTCCAGGGCGTCCAGCACTTGGGAGCGGCGCGTCATGCTGCCGGTGTGCCAGTGCTCCAACTGCCGCCCGGTGATCAGCACCAGCGGGTAAGCGTCGTCAGGTTTTTCATCTGCCAGGATCAACGTGGTGGGGACCAGATCGGCGCGGCCATCCGGCGTGGGGAAATGGTCCACAAACATGATCGGCTGCCCGGGGTCATCGGCACTCAAACAAGGGTAGGTGACGCTCCCCTCGCGCTGCAAGCGCGCCCAGCTGATGCCGCCAATGGCGGCGTGCATGGCCTGGCACATTTCTCCGTAAACGGCAGCGACACCGTGGTACTCGCCCTCGTAGCGCCAGCTCAAACCCATTTTCTGGGCCATTTGTTGAATGATCCAGAGATCAGGCCGGGCATCGCCGGGCGGTTCAATGGCTTGTCTGCCCAGCTGCACCATGCGGTCGGTGTTGCTGACCGTGCCGGTTTTCTCGGGCCAGGCGCTGGCGGGCAAGACCACATCGGCCAACCAGGCGGTTTCGGTCATGAAAATATCCTGCACCACCAGATGCGACAGCGATGCCAAGGCCCGGCGCGCATGGTTCAGGTCGGGGTCGCTCATGGCCGGATTCTCGCCCATGATGTACATGCCGCGCACCTTGTGCGGATCCGTCTCGGGGGCCAGGGCTTTGTGCATGATCTCGACCACGGTGTAGCCGGGTTGGTCATCAAGCTTGGTTCCCCAAAACCCTTCAAACCACTGATGCGCCGCCTGGTTGGTGACGCGCTGGTAGTTGGGGAACATCATGGGAATGAGGCCCGCATCGCTGGCGCCTTGCACATTGTTTTGGCCGCGCAGGGGATGCAAACCCGAGCCCGGTTTGCCGATCTGACCGGCCACCATGCACAGCGCAATCAGGCTGCGCACGTTGTCGGTGCCGTGAACATGCTGGCTCACGCCCATGCCCCAGAAAATCATCGCCGCTTTGGCCTGGGCGTAGGCCCGGGCCACTTCGCGGATGGTGGCCGCCTCGATCCCGCAGACCGGCGCCATGGCTTCGGGGCTGAAGGCTTGCACGCTTTCGCGCACCGCTTCATAGTTGGACACCCGGGCGGCAATGAAAGCCTGGTCGGTCAGCCCTTCTTCAATGATGGTGTAGATCAGGGCATTGATCAGCGCCACATCGGTGTCGGCCTTGAACTGCAGGCTGCGCCACGCATGTTTGCTCAGGTCGGTCTTGCGGGGGTCGGCCGTGACGATTTTCAAACCGCGGCTGGCGGCATTTTTCATCCAGGTGGCAGCCACGGGGTGATTGCCCGTGGTGTTGGAGCCGATCACCAAAATCAGCTCGGCCTGATCCACATCGCTCACCGGGTTGCTGACCGCGCCGGAGCCCACGCCCTCGAGCAACGCGGCCACGCTGGACGCATGGCACAGGCGGGTGCAATGGTCCACGTTGTTGGAGCCAAAGCCGGTGCGCACCAGCTTCTGGAACAGGTAGGCCTCTTCGTTGCTGCCTTTGGCAGAGCCAAAACCGGCCAGTGATTTTTTGCCAAAGGTGTCGCGCAGCTGCTTGAGCCCGCCACCGGCCAGCGCCAGCGCTTCGTCCCAGCTTGCTTCCCGGAACACGCTGGCCCAGTCGGCCGGGTCGCGCGACACATTCACATCTTTGGGCACATCAGTACGGCGAATCAGCGGCCGGGTCAGGCGGTGCGGGTGATGGGCGTAGTCAAAACCAAAACGGCCTTTGACGCACAAACGCCCGTGGTTGGCCGGGCCATCGCGGCCTTCGACCGCCACAATCTTGTGGTCTCTGACTTTGTAACTCAGCAGGCAGCCAACGCCGCAGAAGGGGCACACCGAGTCCACGGTTTTGTCGACGGCCTGCGAGCCCATCCTCGTTTTGGGCATCAGCGCCCCCGTGGGGCAGGCCTGCACACATTCACCGCAGGCCACACAGCTGCTCTGGCCCATCACATCGTTGAGGTCAAACACGATGCGGCTGTGCGAGCCCCGGCCTGAAACACCGATGACGTTATGGACCTGCACCTCCCGGCAAGCACGAACGCAGCGGGTGCATTGAATGCAGGCATCCAGGTTGACCGCCATCGCCGGGTGCGACAGGTCCGGCTGGGGCTGAGCACAGCGCAGGGCTTGCAGTTCAGGGCGCGCGGTGACGTTCAAGCGTGCCGCCCACTCACTCAACTCACCATGCTGTCCCACCGTGACAGCAGCCACCGACCCCGCTGTGATGGGGGCTGCGCCGGGTGACGATTTTGAGCTTGCGGATGAGGAGCCCGGCGCATCCCCCATCTCAGCAGCGCGAGACCTAACGCCCCCGTCATTCCACTTGTAACCCTGCTCAGGCATATCCGAGAGCAACAGTTCCAGCACCATCTTCTGACTTTTGAGAGCACGCGAACTGTCGCTCTGCACCTCCATGTCAGGCGTGACGCTACGGCAGCAACTCGGTGCCAAGCTGCGTTCCCCAGCAATCTCGACCACACAGGTCCGGCAGTTGCCATCGGCCCGCAGACCGTCTTTAAAACAAAGATGAGGAATGTCCACCCCGTGGCGCAGCGCAGCAAGGAGAATGCTTTCGCCCGCTTGCGCTTGCGCCGGTTGGCCATTGAGTTTGAAGGGAATCATCGACGCGGGGCCTGGAACCGTTGCGCTCATTGAGGCTCCGAAATTTCGTGCTGAAAATAAGTCTGTACACAGCGCACCGGGTTGGGCGCGGCCTGACCCAGACCGCAAATGGAGGCATCGGTCATCACGGCATTCAAGTCATTAAGCGTCGCCTGGTCCCACACCGGCGCTTGCATCAGCTCCGCCGCTTTGACAGTGCCGACCCGGCACGGCGTGCACTGGCCGCAACTCTCGGCGGCAAAAAAGCGCATGGCATTCAAGGCGGCATCGCGCGCCCGGTCATGCTGGCTGAGCACCACCACAGCGGCCGAGCCGATGAAGCAGCCATAGGCTTGCAGCGTGTCAAAGTCCAGCGGCAGATGACTTAACTGCGCGGGCAAAATGCCGCCCGAGGCGCCACCGGGCAGGTAGGCATAGAGGGTGTGACCGTCCAGCATGCCGCCGCAATATTCGTCAATCAGCTCCTGCACGCTGATGCCCGCCGGTGCCAGTTTGACACCAGGATGTTTGACCCGACCGCTGACGCTGAAGGAGCGCAAACCTTTGCGCCCCTGGCGGCCAAAACCGCCAAACCAGGCCGGTCCCTTTTCGACAATGTCGCGCACCCAGTACAAGGTCTCAAAGTTATGCACCAGCGTCGGCTGGCCAAACAAGCCCACTTGCGCCAGGTAGGGCGGGCGCAAACGCGGCTCGCCACGCTTGCCTTCGATGCTTTCAACCATGGCGGACTCTTCGCCGCAGATGTAGGCCCCGGCACCGCGGCGCAGCTCAATATGCGGCAGCGGGCAAGGCGGGTCGGCCTGCAAAGCGGCGATCTCGCGCTGCAGCAGCTGGCGGGCATCGTGGTATTCGTCGCGCAGATAGAGGTAGCAAGCCTGCGTGCCCGTCACTTGCGCGGCAATCAGCATGCCTTCCAGAAATCGGTGCGGGTCACGCTCCAGATAAGTGCGGTCCTTGAACGTGCCCGGTTCGCCTTCGTCGATGTTGACGGCCATGACACGCGGTGCCGCTTGCTCGCGCACGATGCGCCACTTGCGCCCGGCCGGGAATCCGGCGCCGCCCAAGCCCCGAAGGCCTGAATCTTCCATGGCCTTCAAGACGTCATCCGCCGCCTCTTCGCCATTCACCACGGCCGCCGTTAAGGCATAGCCGCCTTGCTCGCGGTACGTTTGATACGTTTTACTCGCTATCAAATCAGTAGCTACTGACGCATGTTCCACGGGGGCTGTAGCCTTATTTTCCTTATAATAAGTAACGGCTTTGAGGAGTAAGGGCAGTTGCGCCTGTGCAACCGCCTGTTGTCCCACCAGCACCGCAGGCGCCTGCTCGCAGCGCCCCAGACAAGGCGCAGCCACAACACGAACCGACTCGCCCAGCAAGGTCGGTAGCCGGGCCAGCAAATCTTCTGATCCCGCCATGGCACAACTCAGGCTGTTGCAGACCCGCACCGTCAGGGCGGCAGGCGTCTGGTCATCGCGCAGCACCTCAAAGTGATGATAAAACGTGGCCACTTCAAACACCTCGGCCATGGCCAGCTTCATGTCGCTGGCCAGCGCGACCAGGTGGCGCTCGAACAGGCCCCGGTAGTGGTCATTGAGCTGGTGCAGGTGTTCAATCAACAAGTCCCGCCGGTGCCCGTCCGGCGGTGGCTCGCCAATCAAGGCCCGCAGTTCCTGCACCGAGCCAGCGTCAGGCTGGCGACCTTTGAGCTGCGCGATTCGACGCTTTTGGTGAACTGCCGGCATAACCTGAAAAACTCCGGCTCAGGTATTTTTAGAGATGACGATGGTCGGGAACTTGGACGAAAAATCCTTGTTTTTCGCCGCAATCGACACCGCGACCTTGCGCGCCACGGCCTTGTAAATACCGGCCACATCACCATCAGGATCGGATACCACCGTGGGTTTTCCGTTATCGGCCTGCAGGCGGATCTGCATGTTCAGTGGCAAGGCGCCCAGATAGTCCATCTCGTATTGGGCCGCCATTTTCTTGCCGCCGTCTTCGCCAAAAATGTGTTCAATATGGCCGCAATTAGTACAGACGTGGACCGCCATGTTTTCGACCACGCCCAAAATGGGCACGCCGACTTTCTCGAACATCTTGATGCCTTTTTTGGCATCCAGCAGGGCGATGTCCTGCGGCGTGGTCACCACCACCGCGCCGGTCATGGGCACTTTTTGCGACAGCGTTAGCTGAATGTCGCCGGTGCCGGGCGGCATGTCGATGATCAAATAATCGAGCTCGCGCCAGTTGGTCTGGCGCAGCAACTGCTCCAGCGCCTGGGTGGCCATCGGGCCGCGCCAGATCATGGCTTCGTCCTGATCCACCAGGAAACCAATCGACATGACCTGCACGCCGTAGTTCTCCAGCGGCTCCATGGTTTTGCCGTCGGCACTGTCGGGGCGTCCGTCAATGCCCATCATCATGGGGATGCTGGGGCCGTAAATATCGGCATCGAGCAGTCCTACGCTGGCCCCCTCGGCGGCCAAGGCCAGCGCCAGATTCACCGCCGTCGTGCTCTTGCCCACGCCGCCCTTGCCAGAGGCCACACCCACAATATTTTTGACCTTGGGTAGCAACTGCACGCCGCGCTGCACGGCATGCGCCGTGATCTTCGTGGTGACGTTGACCGACACATTGTTCACCCCCTCTACCGCCTTCGCAGCGGCAATCAGCGCTTTGCGAAAACCAGCGATCTGGCTCTTGGCGGGGTAACCCAGCTCCACATCAAATGCCACATCCCCGTCAGAGAGGTTCAGGTTTTTGATGGATTTGGACGACACAAAGTCCCGTCCGGTATTGGGATCGACCACACCCTTGAGTGCGTCCATCAGTGTCTGTTCAGTCAATGCCATTAATTACTCCTGTAAGCCGCTAGTCTAGCGAAGACTGTTTAAACTGTTCTGGCGCAGGAAAATCGGGGTTTACCCGTGAAAACAGGGCTTTCAGGAGTTTCTTTGCGCTGATGCGCAACGCAGCGTCAGATAATGATTTCATGCCCCATGCTCTCATCAAAACCACCGCTGCCACGCACAAAACTGCGCTCCTGCTCACTGGTGGCGGCGCCCGCGCGGCCTACCAGGTGGGCGTGCTGGAGGCCATAGCCGATATCCGCTTGCTTGCCGGTGCGAAAAACCAGCCCAACCCGTTTTCCATCATTGCTGGCACCTCGGCGGGCGCCATCAATGCCTCGGCGCTGGCTTGTGGCGCCGATGATTTTGATGGCACGGTGCGCAAAATCGCCAATGTCTGGAAAAACTTCCACGCCGGACAGGTTTACCGGGCCGACTCCTTAAGCATGCTGCGCTCTGGGGCGCGCTGGATGACGCTGCTGTCGCTGGGCTGGGTGCTGGCCAAATGGCGACGCATCAAACCGCGTTCGCTGCTGGACAACAGCCCATTGGCCGACTTGCTCAAGCAACTGGTGCCCCTGGAGCGCCTGCCCTTTTTGATTCGCAAGGGGCACATGCAGGCGCTGGCGGTCACCGCATCGAGCTACAGCTCAGGCGAACATGTGACCTTCTTTGAGGGCGCCAAACACCTGGTGCCCTGGGTGCGCAGCCAGCGACTGGCGGTGCGCTGCAAAATCACCCATGCCCATCTGCTGGCCTCGTCTGCCATTCCCTTTGTCTTTCCGGCCACCGAGCTGTCTCTGGAGGGGCGCACCGAGTATTTCGGCGATGGCTCCATGCGCCAGTCCGCCCCGATGGCACCGGCCATTCATTTAGGCGCCGAGCGCATTCTGGTGGTGGGAGCCGGACGCATGCACGAGCCCAAAAACGAGGCGCATTTGCACAACCACAATGCCTACCCCTCGCTGGCGCAAATTGCCGGTCACGCCCTGTCCAACATCTTTCTGGATGCGCTGGCGGTTGACGTCGAGCGGGCGCGCCGCATCAACCAGACCATATCTCTGGTGCCGCCCGAGGCCCGCCATGCCAGTGCCCTGCGACCGATTGAACTGCTGCTGATTGCCCCCTCGCAACGGCTGGACGCCATTGCAGCCCGCCATGTCGGGGATTTGCCAGCGGCGGTGCGCACCATGCTGCAAGGCGTAGGGGTGTCTTCAAGCAAAGCCGACGTCAAAGGTGCCGCTCTCGCCAGCTATCTTTTGTTTGAAAGCGGTTACACGCAGGAGCTGATGGCCTTGGGCTACGCCGATGCGCAGCGCCAACGTGCCGAGGTCTGTCAATTTTTTGGCTGGACCGATCCCAGTGCCCCCGCAGAATCACCTATCGGTCCAGTCCCGGTGGAACGGCGGCGTGATCCATTGAGGCTGCGTTGACTGAAGCCTTATCGCCATAAAAACGCACGGCATTGCGCCCGGCATCCTTGGCCTGGTACATGGCAGCATCAGCCCATTTGATGATGTCAGTGCCACTGGCATCCTTGTTGTTGAACAGCACCACGCCGATGCTCGCCGTGCAATGGTGCTCAACCGTGCTTGGCAACTGGCCCTCGCGTTCAATAGCCAGCAAATAGGTTACAGCCAGTGTGAAGCGGATTTTTTCGGCGACCAGCTCGGCATTGGCCCTTGACTCGTCTCTGTCCGTACTCAAGTCTGTGAGCATGACCACGAATTCGTCACCCCCAAAACGTGCCACCGTGTCCATTTCACGAACGCATTTTTTCAATCGATTGGCCACCTCGATCAACAGCAAGTCGCCCACCTCATGCCCATGCAAGTCGTTGAGCGGTTTGAAATTATCCAGATCAAGAAACATCATGGCGCCATAGTTCGCGCTGCGCTTGTTGGCGGCCATGGTCTGATTCAGCCGGTCGCTCAACATGCGCCGGTTTGGAAGCTGCGTGAGCGGATCATAAAAAGCCAGTTGCCGTACCTGGTCTTCCATCCGCTTGTGCTCGGTGACATCGCGGCTGATGCCGAAAATGCCCACCACCTTGCCGCCTGGATCAAGTAAGGGCCACTTGCAGGTGCTGACCCAGCCTTTGTTCCCCGTGGCGTCATAGAAAGGGTCGACTTTGTTCAACAGGGGCCGACCGTCCCGGAAGATGGCGTGCTCTTCTTCGGTGTAGATCTGGGCGGTTTCCTGCGGAAAGACCTCCCGGTCATGCTTGCCGGTCATGTCGCGCCAACTGGCATGCCCGGTGATGACGGCCAGCGCTTGGCTGCAAAAACTGAAGCGACTGTTTTCGTCTTTGAAGTAGATGAAGTCGCTGGTATTTTCCAAAAACGAGACGAAGTTTCGATTGAGTTCCCGCAGGTTTTCAACCGTTCGCTTGCGCTCGGTGATGTCAATTTTGACCGCCACGTAGTGGGTCACTTGGTCGGCCTCATTCTTGACCGGCGCGATGCTGACGTCTTCCCAGTACAGGACACCGTTTTTGCGTTTATTCAGTAGCTCCCCACGCCAGACCTGACCATTAATCAGCTTGTTCCAGAGTTGGGGATACGTTTCCTTCACGGTCTGACCTGACTGGAGGATGCGGGGGTTTTTTCCGATGACTTCGCCAGGAAGATAGCCGGTGACGGCGGTAAACCTGGGGTTGACATACTCGATGCTGGCGTCCAGATCTGTGATGATGACCGACGCCGGACTTTGATCCACCGCGATGGAGAGTTTGCGCAACATGTCTTCGGCTCGCTGGTGCGCGCTGACCTCCTTCTGCAACAGCTCATTGGCGGCCTGAAGGCTTTCCGTCATCGTATTGATCGATGCCGCAAGTGACGTGAATTCGTCATTTCCATGGCTCTCAATCCGGTAAGCCAAGTCGCCATTGGCCACCCGCATGACCCCTGCATGGAGCGGGTGCAGGCGTTTGCGAATCAAGCTAGCGATTTGTCTGGCGGTCAGAAAAATGGCAATGACCAGCGTGAGTCCGAACAAGCCCATATAAACGACCATACGTTCATAAGCCTGTTCGATCCGCTGTGCAGCCGCACTTTGCATGACAAACACCATTTCACGAGCTGCCGTGTCTTTGAGCAGCAGCTGGCTATAGAGCTGCCGATCAATCTCGTCATGCACCTGGGAGCTGTCGGATGCACTCTTCAATATCACGGTGTTACTGACGATACGGTGAAAAATACCAGCCGCATCTTCAATATTGCTGCGCACCTGCTCCAGTTTTTTTTGATCTTCTTCGCGGAGGAATTGCAACTTGGCTTGACGCAGCAATTCATCGGAGACCGCTTTATTGCGTTCCCACAGCGCCGACGTATGCTCTTGCCGGTAGAGAAAATACTGATCCCTGAAAGATGCCCGTTCAAAGTAGTTCGACTGAATTTTGTCGACCAACAAGACATCATTTTTGGCGCTCGAAAACTCGTTGAATGAGCCAACAAGTAAAGGCAACAGAACAGCCAATGCCGCAATCGTTGCGAAAACAATCATTTTTAGCCGGGACGTGATGTGCATGATTGCCTATCTATAGGAACATGGAAGACCCTGGTCAGTCATCAAGGCTTAGCTTAACGCCAAACATCCCTTCTGGTCCGGTACTGCATCGACTTTAGCAGCCCTGACGTACTCCATTGAAGATCCGTCAACACAGTATGAGCAGACTCTGGTTGCCGACACTATGATGCGAATCAAACCCAAAGAAATAGCGCCTTATTAACTTCACATGAACCTGTCACCCATGTCCCATTGCAGCGACCCCGATCCAGCTTTTAAACCCACCACACCACTGATGACCGAGTCCAATCTGATCGCACGTCAACCCATCGTGGACTTGAACCGCGCGGTGGTGGCCTATGAATTATTTGATCGCTCCACTTTGCGCAATGCCTACGATGCAGGCAGCGATATCACGCTGATATTCAATGCACTCAATCACACCGGCACCGAATTGCCTTTTGGCAAAGTACTCATTTTTATCAACCGCACCCACCAGAGCCTTATCGATGGCCACCTGGACCTGGTCCAGCCAGACAAAGTGGTGCTGGAGATCGGCCCGGTACCCGGCCATGCCGCTCAAAACATTGAGGCGCTCACACCAGTACTGATCCAACTGGCGAAGCGGGGTTTCAAGCTGGCGTTCAATTACACAGTGCTGGCCACGGCCTACGCCGCGTGGCAACCGCTGGCCGATTACGTCAAACTGGACCTGGCAAGCATCAAGCCAGAACAGCTCCCAGCCCTGGTGACGGCCGCAAAATCACGCACCAAGGCCAAGCTCATTGCCGAAAAAGTGGAAACCAAAGAGCAGTTCACCGCCATGGCCGCGCTGGGTATCACCCTGTTTCAGGGCTACTGGGTGGCCCGCCCGGACCTGATCAAAACCAAGGTGGTTGCGCCCGCGCTGGCCAACGTGCTGAAACTGTTCAACCTGGTGCGCAACCAGGCCAGCACCGAAGAAATCGAAGACGTCCTAAAAAAAGACGCCATGCTGGGCTTTAACCTGATGCGGCTGATCAACTCTTGCGGTTTCGGCCTGACACAGGAAGTGACCTCTTTTCGTCAGGCGGTCATGCTCATGGGCCTGAAAAAGCTGTTCCGATGGACCGCCTTGCTGCTGGCTGCATCGCGCGCCAACGGCACGCCACCGGCTTTGGGCACCACAGCGGTGATTCGGGGGCGCATGATGGAATTGCTGGCAACGGGCACCATGACGGCTGAAGAATGCGATTGCGCCTTCATGGTCGGCATCTTCTCCTTGCTCGGCGATATGCTGGGCCTGCCCAAAGAACAGGCGCTGGACCTGCTGACGCTGCCCCCGGCTGTGAATGAAGCCCTGCGTCACGGCAGCGGCATTTACGGCCCCATGCTGACCCTGACCATCGCCTGCGAGAGCCATGACGATGAAGCATTCAGCACCGCGGCCAACGTGCTCAAATTCAGCAACCACCACATCAACATGTCCCACATGGAAGCCCTGATCTGGGCCGACTCCCTGGAGATGTAAGCCACCGGGAAGGGCATGACTAAAATCAGGGAAATCTCCCTGAAAGCCCACGCACCCATGTCACGCCAACTCTTCGTCACTACCGCCCTGCCCTACGCCAACGGCAACTTCCACATCGGCCACATCATGGAATACATCCAGGCCGACATCTGGGTGCGCTTCCAACGCATGATGGGCAACACGGTGGACTTTTGTGGGGCGGACGACACCCACGGCGCGCCGATCATGATCGCCGCTGAAAAAGCGGGCATCACCCCCCAGCAATTTGTGGCCAACATTGCGGCTGGCCGCAAGCAGTACCTGGACGGTTTTCACATCAGTTTTGACAACTGGCACAGCACCGACGCACCAGAAAACCACGAACTGGCCCAAGCCATCTACCGTGGCCTGCGCGACAACAAGGACGGCTCGCTGATCGAAACCCGCACCATCGAGCAGTTTTTCGACCCCGAGAAAAACATGTTCCTGCCGGACCGCTTCATCAAAGGCGAGTGCCCCAAGTGCCATACCAAAGACCAGTACGGCGACAACTGCGAAAACTGCGGTGCGGTCTATGCGCCCACCGACTTGATCAACCCGTTCTCGGCCCTCTCCGGCGCCAAGCCCGAGCTGAAAAGCTCCGAACACTTCTTCTTCAAACTCTCTGACCCGCGCTGCGTGGCGTTCCTGGAAAACTGGACGCAAGGACTGGACGAGAGCGGCAAGCCGAGGCTGCAACCCGAGGTGGCCAACAAGATCAAGGAATGGTTCACCGTGCGCACCAACCCGGACGGCACGACCAGCGAAGGCCTGGGCGACTGGGACATCAGCCGCGATGCACCTTACTTTGGCATTGAAATCCCCGACGCACCGGGCAAATACTTTTACGTCTGGCTGGACGCGCCGATTGGCTACTTGGCATCCCTGAAAAACCTGTGCAGCAAGCGCGGTGTGGACTATGAAGCCTACATGGCCAACCCGAAGCTGGAGCAGTACCACTTCATCGGCAAAGACATCGTCACCTTCCACACCTTGTTCTGGCCCGCCACACTGCACTTCAGCGGCCGCAAAACGCCTGACAACGTGTTTGTGCACGGCTTCTTGACCGTGAACAACGGCGAGAAGATGAGCAAGAGCCGTGGCACCGGCCTGGACCCGCTCAAATACCTCAAGCTGGGCATGAACCCCGAGTGGCTGCGCTACTACCTGGCGGCCAAGCTCTCGGCCCGCAACGAAGACATCGACTTCAACGCCGACGACTTCATGGCGCGGGTGAACAGCGATTTGATTGGTAAGTTTGTCAACATTGCCAGCCGCGCCGCAGGCTTTTTGACCAAGCGTTTCGACGGCAAACTGGGCGATGTATCGGAAGACGGCGCAGCGCTTTTGAACCAGTTGCGCATTGAACGCCTGCCCATCGAGCAGCTGTATGAAGCCCGCGAATACGCCAAGGCGTTGAGAGAAACCATGCTGCTGGCCGACCGCGTGAACGCCTATGTGGATGCCAACAAACCCTGGGACCTGGCCAAAAAAGAAGGCATGGATGCCCGCCTGCAAGATGTGTGCACCGTCTGCATCGAGGCCTTCGCTGTACTCACCACCTATCTCAAGCCCGTGCTGCCTGCGCTGGCGGCGCAGGTCGAGGCTTTTCTGGGCTGCGCCCCACTGGCCTTTGGCAGCGCCAGTCAAGCGCTGGGCGCCGGTCACCGCATTGGCGATTACAAGCATTTGATGCAGCGCGTCGATATCAAGCAACTCGATGCACTGTTTGAGGCTCCAGCCCCCGTAGAACCTGCGCAAGCAGCTACTGAAATAATAGCGCCTGGTGGTGAGGATATTGCCCCCACCATCGGCATTGACGACTTCGCCAAGATCGACCTGCGCATTGCCAAAATCCTCAACTGCCAAGCCGTGGCTGGCTCCACCAAGCTGCTGCAACTGACGCTGGATGTGGGTGAACTGGACGAATCCGGTCAGCCCAAAACCCGCAACGTCTTCAGCGGCATTGCCAGCGTTTACAAGCCCGAAGACCTGATCGGCAAACACACCGTGATGGTGGCTAATCTGGCGCCGCGCAAGATGAAGTTCGGCCTCAGCGAGGGCATGGTGCTGGCTGCCAGCCATGCCGACGAAAAAGCCAGCCCCGGCATCTATGTGCTCGAGCCGGTCGCCGGTGCGCAGCCGGGCATGCGGATTCACTGAGGCCGTAAAATCGCGCTCCACATGGCACCGATCCATTCTCTGAATTCACTTGTGAATTTACCTATGTCAAAGCGTCGCAAGTTCATCACGCGACTGCGTCACTGTGGGCCTCCGAACTTGACTTGAACCCTTGGTGTTCAAGTTTTAGACGGAGTCCCCATGTTTTGTTTCTCCTTTTGTTTTTGTTTTAAGACCACGGGCCTGCGCCCGATGGACTCTGCGGCCCGCGCGCTCAAGCCATGAGTCAACTTATCGCAGCAGTTCTCGTTTTGATGCTCGGTGGTGTGCTTTGCCTGCTGCCTGCCAGCAACAAAATCCGTGTCGGCCTGGGCCTGGCGTCACAAACCATTGCTATCGGGCTGGTCTGGTGGGCGGTGTTACCGGTGCTGTTTGGCGCGCCCATGATCACCGGCCAAATGGCCTGGGCGCATCCCATTGGCGCCTTGCGCTTCAGACTGGACGCTTTGGGGGCCTTCTTTCTGGCTTGGTCTTTGCCCATGACGCTGCTGGGCAGCATTTACGCCGTGGGCTACTTGCGCCAACACTTCTCGGGGCCACGCCACCTGGGCGTGCATTTCGGCCTGCTCAACATGATTTCGCTGTCGTTTTTGCTGATTTACACCGGCGAACACGCCATCACTTTCGTGTTCGGCTGGGAAATCGCCGCCCTGGCGGCCTGGCTGCTGGTGATTTGGGATTACACCAACCAGAAGGTGCGTTTCGCGGGTTTCAATTACCTGGTTTCGACCCATGTCGGGCTGATGTTTTTGGTGGCCGCGGTGATGATTCTCTACACCAACACCCAGTCCTGGTATTTGACTGACTTTGGTCAATGGCTGAGTCAGCATCCGGGCAAAGTGCGCAATACGGTGTTTCTGCTGCTGGTCACCAGTTTTGGCCTGAAATCTGCCTTTTTCCCCTTCCACTCCTGGCTGCCACGCGCCCACGCCGCCGCACCGGCGCACGTTTCGGCCTTGATGTCGGGCGTGATCCACAAAGCCGGTTTGTATGCACTGGTGCGGTTTCTATTGCTCTCGGGCAAGCCCGACGAATGGATGGGCTGGTTTTTGATCGTATTCTCGGCAACTTCAGCCATTGTGGGCGGCTTGTACACCGTGGGTCAGCGTGACCTGAAGCGGCTGCTGGGCTACTCCTCGACCGAGAACGTGGGCATCGCCGGCATCGGCTTTGGCATCGGCTGCCTGGGCCTGAGCTGGGACATCCCGACACTGGTCGCGTTGGGGTTTGCCGGGGGCTTGCTGCACTTGCTGAACCACGCATTTTTCAAATGCCAGCTGTTTTATGCCGCTGGCTGTGTCTATCAAGTCAAGCACGCCATCGACATGGAGCGGCTCGGTGGCCTCTTCAAACTGATGCCGATCACCGCCGTTTGTTTTCTCATTGGTGGCGTGGCGATCTCGGCCCTGCCTCCGTTCAACGGGTTTGCCAGCGAGTTCCTGATTTATTCGGGCCTGTTCACCAGCGCAGCCATCAGCGTCTGGGCCAAGTTGGCGCTGTGCGTGGCGGCGGCGGCTCTGGCCTTCGTCGGGGCGGTATCGGCCCTGAGCATCACGCGCGCCTTTGGCGTTGTGTTTTTGGGAAACTCGCGTGACACGACGCTACCACCTGGTCATGAGCCCAGTGGCTGGATGCTGTTTCCCCTGGGTGTCCATACCGTGGGCACGGTGCTGCTGGGCGTGGTGCCGGTGTTGGGCTTGGCGCTGGTGGCCGGGCCCACCCGACTTTTCATGGCCACCCTGCCCGGCGTCACGGCACTGGAAACCCTGCAACCAATCATCGGCACTCTGACACGCATCGGCACCTGGTCAGGCGCGCTGGTGCTGGCTTTCATTCTGGTCTGGTGGCTGCGTTCTCTCTTTTGGCCTCAAGCTCCATCACATGACGCCACCTGGGGCTGTGGCTACACTGCCCCCAACACCCGCATGCAATACACGGGTGCGAGTTTTTCCACTGATTTTGCAAGCCACTTCAGTAACATCATGGTGCTGCTGAAGCGGAAAAAAGCGCCTGCCGGGTACTTTCCCAGTGACAGCTATGTGATCACCGACTGTGTGGACGCGGTCGAGCGGCGGATGTATTCCGTCATCGATCATGGCAACGAGTCCGCCACCCTTTTATCCAACAAACTGCATGAAGACGACCCGCGCATCGCGTTTTCCGCCGGTTTGGCAGCCCTGTTGGCAATAGCCGCCGTGCTGCTGCTGACCGAAGGAGCCCTGCCATGAACATCCTGCTGGCTTTGACCCATTTGGCATGTGTGTTCGTGATGCCGTTTTTGTTGGTCGGGGTGGTCAACCGCACCAAATCCTGGTGGGCCGGTCGCAAAGGCCCCCGATTGCTGCAATCCGCCTCGGACCTGTGGCGACTGCTGGGAAAACGTCCGGTTTACAGTCAAACCGCCAGCCCGCTGTTTCGCGCGGGGGCTTACGTGGTGCTGGTATCTTGCCTGCTGGCCGCCAGCATGGCACCGATGCTGGGCCAGTTTGCCCCGCTGCAGTTCGAGCACGACTTCATCGTCTTTGCCTACACCCTCGGCTTGGCACGCATCGTCATGACGGTCTCGGCCATGGAAGTCGGCAGTGCGTTTGAGGGCATGGGGGCCGCGCGTGAAGCATCGTTCTCCACCTATGCCGAGCCCGCGCTGTTTTTACTCATCGGCGCAGCCAGTGTCGCCACCGGCATGAGCAGTTTTGCCGACCTGATCGGGCACTTGCACAGCACACCTTACTTTGCCTGGCTGGTGACTCCATTGGTGATGGCGCTGTTCATCTTGCTGCAGGCCGAAGCGGCCCGGGTGCCGGTGGATGACCCGCTGACGCACCTTGAATTGACCATGATCCACGAAGTCATGATCCTGGACCACAGTGGCCCCGAACTGGCAGCCATGCAATTCGCAGCGGCCCTGAAAATGACGCTGTACGCGGGCCTGATTGCGGCGCTGCTCAACCCGTTCAATCCCTTGACTTCGCCGCTGGCCTGCGTCCTCGTTTCATTGGGTTTGATGCTGGGGGTAGCACTGGTGGTAGGGTGTATTGAATCGCTCACAGCACGCCTGCCCATGCGCTGGGTGCCCAACTACCTTCTGGCAGCCTCGGTGGCGGCAGCCCTGTGCCTGCTGGTCGTCGGCTGGGGAGCCAGCACATGATGACTTTGGCTCTTATTCTTTGCCTGATTGCCACCGTCATTCCGGTATTTTTCGGCAAGATCGGGGTGACGCCGACTTGGCTGAGTTTGCAGGCGCTGGCACTGGGCTGGATCACCATCAACCACCACCACGAGGTCTCATTGCACGCCCTGTTTGCCGGGCTTGAGGTGCTGGTGGTGCGGGCCTGGCTGGTGCCGACCTTGCTGCGTCGCATGCTGATCAATCAGGCACCCGCCCGCCTGGACCTGATGCCATCAAACCTCTTTACCTGGGGCATTGCCGTGACACTGATCATTCTGGCCTTCAAGTTTGGCGAAGGCACGCAAATCGATGTACGAACACTCACCTTGGGCGTCATGGCAGCCACCGTCATGATCGCCTTGCTGATCCTCTCAACCAACCAGGAGTCAAGTGCCCAACTGGTCGCCCTGCTGTTCATGGAAAACGCGCTGGCCTTGTTTGAGTCGCTCATGCCCGAGCCCTGGCCGCTGCCCGTGCATGTGGCCCTCAGTGGGGTCTACATCCTGACGGTTTTGGTAGGCCTGTGGCTACTGGGCCAACCTGTGTCCCACCCGGTGGAAGATCTCGATATCTTGAAAGAAATGCCATGAGCGAGCCCCAAAGCGAAACCAACGCAAATTGGGTGGCTCCCAGTTTGGTGGTCATTGCCCTGTTCCTCTGGCTGGTGTCGGTCACTGTCTTTGTCGCAAACCCACTGGCCGAGTTACCCCAATATTTCATGCACCGTTATCTGGTGCTCGATGCCACATCGATGCTGTTTGTGCTTCTGATCAACACCGTCTTTCTGGGCATCACTGTCTACATGTTGTCCCGGGAAAGAACTTCACCGGTACTGGCACACGACATACGGGGACGTGCGGCATTGACATTGCTGTTCATGCTGGTCCTGAACCTGGGCGTACTGTCCAACCACCTGATTATTCTTTGGGCTCTGATCGAATTCAGCACCTTGTGCGCGGCCCCTCTGGTAGCACGAGGCGATTCCAGCGCCCCCAAAAGGGTGGCGTGGCGCTACCTTTTGTATTCATCCATGTCGCTTGGTATCACGTTTCTGGGCTTCATGTGCCTGACCCAGTCAGCTCATCTGCGCGGGGTCGAAATCAACTTCTCGATTGATGAGCTCAGAGGCGCCCTGACCTCAGCCAACGATGCCTGGCAGCGCCTGGGTCTGGCGTTTATGCTGTTTGGCCTGGGTAGCAAGCTCGGGTTGGCGCCGCTGTATGGCTGGCTGCCAGAAACCTACGAGGCCGCACCCACCAGTACCAGCGCCTTGTTGGCGGCGGTGCAATTCAATATCAGCGTGGTGGCCGTGTTTCGGGTATTGCAGGTGTTTCATGGTTTTGATACCGGGTTTGTTACGCAGGAGTTGCTGCTCATGGGCTACTTGTCGCTGATCGTGGCGGCTGTTCAAGTGATGGCCGCGCGCAACTACAAGCGGCTCATCGCCTATGCCTGCGTCAGCTCCTCCGGGGTGATCTCCATCGGGCTGTCCGTGGGTAAAGCGGCCGCCTATGGCGTTGTGCTCTACATCGCCAGCAATGCGTTTGTAAAGTCACTGTTGTTTTTAACCGCCGGACGACTGCGCGCGGTTTACGGCACCAACGATGTGGCGCCCCTCAACGGCGTGATTCGGGTGCTGCCGTTCTCGGGCTTGTTGTTCACCGTCGGTATTTTTGCCCTGCTCGGGTTTCCTCCTTTTGCCAGTTTTCTGGCGGAGATGTTCATCCTCTCCGGCATTGTTCAGGCTGGCAACCTGATGGCGTTCACCTTGATGTGCGCCATGCTGACCATCATCTTTGTCGCCACCGGACGCGCCGTGTTCCCGATGCTGTGGGGCGCCTCCACCATTGAGCGGCCCCGCTTCACGGAGTCACTCTTGACGACCCTGCCCAAATTGGGATTTGTCGGTATCCTGATCATGCTGGGCACCTATCAGCCCGAACCGATCAGCCATTTATTGATTGCGGTGGCCGAGTCCATCGGGGGTCGCTGATGAACGCACTTGAACCCTTGTTGATGCGCGATGTGCGCACGCTGACGCACCATTCTTTGCAAGAGTTTGCCCGGCTTTGCGCTGAACGACTGCAGGCTGGTGACCGTCTGCTCACCTTGTTCGGTCGGTCTCATGCTGATGACCATCCCGATGGCGTGATAGTCACGGCAGTGCTTCAGCCCGAGGCTGGCGAACTTTGCGTTTTGCGCGCCAGCGCGCAACGGGGTGAACATTACCCATCTCTCACCTGCAACTACCCCGGCGCACAAATCTTCGAACGTGAGCTGTGGGAGCAAACCGGACTTCACCCGGATGGACACCCCTGGCTCAAACCGGTGCGCTACGAGGGCGTGCGTCAGCAACACATGGCGGACTACCCATTTTTCAAGGTACGCGGACATGAAGTGCATGAGGTCGGCGTCGGCCCGATTCACGCGGGGGTAATTGAGCCAGGGCACTTCCGCTTCATGTGCCTTGGCGAGCACGTTCACCACCTCGAAATCCAGCTGGGTTACCAGCACCGGGGCGTCGAAGCCCTGCTGCTGAGTCGCCCCCCGCTGGCGCTGGCGCCCCTCGTGGAGTCCATTTGCGGCGACTCATGCGTGGCATACACCTGGGCCTATTGCGCAGCGGTAGAAGCCTTGTCTGACTCGCCGGTGAGCCCTGAAGTTGAAACTGTGCGCGGTGTGGCTTTGGAGATGGAACGCGTGGCGATGCACCTCGCGGCCCTGAACGGCCTGGCCACCGACATTGCCTTCCTGCAAGGTGGCGCCACCTACGGCCGCTTGCGCACCGCCATCATCAATGCCAGCATGCGCATGAGTGGCAGCCGTTTCGGGCGTGCTTGGCTGCGCCCGGGCGGCGTGCGGGGTTTAACTGATGCCCAGCGCCTGGACCTGATGCAGACGTTGACAGCATTGGCCAAAGACGTCGCCCAGGTCAACGACCTGATGCTGAAATCGAAAAGCGTGCAGGCACGGTTTCAAGGCACCGGCGTGGTCAGTACGAAAGCGGCGCAGGAACTTGAACTAGTCGGTCTGGTGGCACGCGCCAGCGACGTGGCACTGGATACCCGAACGCGCCTGCCGGGTCAATTGCATGACGCCTCGCCTATGCCTTTGCTCACCGAATCCAGTGGTGACTGCTGGGCTCGCATGAAACTGCGCATGCGAGAAATTGACAGCTCCGTCGCTTGGTTATTAAAAATTCTTGGTCAGGCAACATTGGATCTGCGCACTGGCATCACACCCATTCGCCAAGCCTTGCGCACTGACACTTTGTGCGTGTCCCTGCGTGAAGGTGCACGCGGTGCGGTGGTTCAAGTACTAGAGACATCTGCCCAAGGCGATTTGCTGCATTACAAAGTCCAAGACCCGTCATTGCCCAACTGGTTTGGTCTGGCGCTCGCCGTGCGCGACAACGGCATCTCTGACTTTCCCATCTGCAACAAGAGTTTCGATCTCTCATACTGCGGCAATGATCTGTAGGCCACACCATGTTTAAATCCATCGCCGTGCGGGTGTCCCAAGCCACGCAGTACATCCCCGATTTGCGTGCTGCCAGTCCCCTCGGTTTTCGCGGTAAACCAATCATCGCTGCAACTGATTGCGCTCTTGATTGCACAACATGCATGGCAGTTTGCCCCAGCCAGGCCATCAGCTGCAACCCGGTACAAATTGACTTGGGCCGCTGCGTCCTGTGCGGGGACTGCGAGCCAGTTTGCCCCAGTACCAAACTCACGTTTAGCAATGACGTCAAGCTGGCTGCCACCAGCCGCGAAGCCCTGACTGTGAGTGCCGCGCACCCCGACATTGATCCCATCAAAGTATCCGCCGCCCTGCACAAGCGCTTTGGACGCTCGCTCAAGCTGCGCTCGGTGTCTGCCGGTGGCTGCAATGGTTGCGAGATGGAAATCAATGCGCTAAGCAATGTCAACTTCGACCTGGGACGCTACGGCATTGACATGGTGGCCTCACCCCGCCATGCGGACGGACTGGTATTAAGCGGCCCGATCACCCGCAACATGGCACCCGCCTTGCAAATCTGCTGGGACGCCATCCCGGAGCCCAAGCTGGTGATTGCCGTCGGCGCTTGCGCGATTTCGGGCGGCGTATTTGCAGACTGTGATGACACCCTGGATCGTAGCTTTCTGGAGAGGTTCAAGCCTTCACTTTATGTCCCCGGCTGCCCGGCCCATCCGCTGACTTTTATCAACGGCATTCTGGATTTGCTGGGTATTGACAGCTAATGCGACTTGAATTTACTTGAACGTTCCCGCAACACTAAGCCACACCATGCGCGGTGCACCCACCTGAACGTAAGTGTTCGCCCCGCTCGGGTCGCTGGCTGAGAAGCCGGACTGGCCAATGGTCGCGATGTATTCCCTGTTACCCAGGTTTTCCACACTCAGTTGCGTCTCCACCCGCTGCAATCCCAGGCAACGCTGACAAGCGTACCCCGTGCTCAGGCCCCACAGGGTATAGCCGGGCACTGCCAGATCGTTGCTATAGCTGGCGTAGCGCTGGCCGGTGTATTTGCCTTTCAGGGCTGCGAAACCACCACCTTGCTCATAACGCAGCTCCCAAGAAGCGAGCCAGATAGGCGAATTCACAGGAACTTTGCCCGCGGTCAGTACGATTTGCCCTTGTGACAGGTAATCGTCTTCATAGTGGGAATCGTTGTAAGCCAGCGCGCCATAAACAGTCCACCGACCTTGAAAACGCTTTTGAACACTGGCCTCCACCCCCTTCTTGTCCACCGTGCCCACATTGGCAAGCAGCGACGGGCAAGTGCCCAACAAACTGCAATTATTGATTTGCAGCAGCCGATTGCTATAGCGGATGGCGTAAACAGACAGGCTGCTTATGAGTCCATCTTCGCTATGCCGCCAACCGGCTTCCAGTGTTTGAGTGTGTTCCGGCTCAATATTGCGATTGAAATTGTTGGTCGTGAAAACAGTAATCGGAATGGCGCCCACGTTTTCAGCGTAATACCCAAAAAATTCATTCCCCGGCATGTGTTGATAACTGAGCCCGATTTGTGGCAGAAAACTGCTGCGACTGTTCATGCTGTTGGCCGGAAAAAGCCCCTGCAATTCGTTGAAGTCGGTATGCACCTGACTGACCTTGGCGCCGACCGAAAGCAGCCATTGTTCATCCAGAAAAATCTGGTCACGCGCAAAAAATTGCACCGTATTCGTGTCATAGCTTCGGTTCATCAAACTGGCGACCGGCGAGTCAAGATTCACCGCTGGCGACGAACGCCAGTCCGCCAGATCGTACAAATAACGCTGTCGGACATAGCGGCTTTGCTCCAGCCACAAGCCGACATCGAACTCATGCTGCCCTGCCTCGATGGTTAAATTGGCGTTAATGCCGTTGCGATCTGACCGCACCTGTGAGCGGCGGTATTGCATGTTGGTCATAACGCCATTGCTGCTACTGGGCAAATGCCAATCACCATAGCCCCACTCGCGCTGGGCATAGGGCGTGAGCTTCAGCCGGGTATGCGCAGCCAAGCGAAATTCGCCGCTCAAAGCGACCAGATGGTCGCGCCTGTAGCTCATGGACGAGCCGAAATAAGCGTCCTCATCCGTATCAAGCAAGGCATCTTTCCAGGCGGTGTAGTTGTCGAACTGGTACCCGCGCGCCTGGAGCACCGGCAACGTGAGGTCGGCGTAATCGTTCTCGCGCTTGTCGGAATAGGCGTAGAAAAAAGTCAGGCGATGCTCGCCCAAGGCCTGGGTCAGCTTGAAATTGAGCTGATCGTGATAACTACCCCAACGCGCCCCGGCGCCGGTCACCGCTTCACCCGCATCGCGCGAGAATAGGCCAAAAACCTGCTGACCCGAGCTGCCCATGCCCTTCCATTTATCCGCCATGCTACTGGCCACGCTGACATAGCCGCTCAAGCCGGACGTCAGTTCACCGCTGTCCACCCGCACAAAGCTACGGTCATTGCCATAACTGCCCACGCTCTGCTTGAAGCGCAAGCCGAATTCTTTTTCCGGTATCCCGCTGGTGAGGCGGATCGTGGCCCCCAAGGCATTGCTGGAAGGAACCTCCAGCGTGCCGCTGCCGGGTGTCAACGTCATATTGGCCAGGTCCTCTGCAATGATGGCGCGGTTGGGGTCAATGCCGGTGGCATACCAGAAATGCGTGCTGCCAAGGGGAATATCGTCCAGCATGAAGCCGATCTGGTTCAGGCCAAATCCCCGCACCGAAAGATCGTTGCCCCACTCGTAGGCGCCGAGATTGTCCGAGCCGGTCCAGGCCACGCCGGGGAGCTGATTCACCAGTTTCAGCGGACTGGTTCCGGCTGGCGCCTCGCGCAAGGTGCTGCCGGAAACACTGCTCAGGTCACGGATGTCGCGCTGACCCAACACGATGATCGGGGCCAGCTCCCCCACACTTGCCGCACCGGCTTCGCCGGACAAGAGCCCCATCGCCAGCCCAGCCAGGCCTACCGTCAGACGACGTAAATTCATTTGAACCGCCCTCATCGCATTTTCACTTGCTGTGGTTTTTTCTGATTGCTGCCATCGTGAGTTGTTATTGATTTCAGGCAGACTTTCTTTTTACATTGTCGCTTCCCGCCAGGGCAACGAAGTGATGGAGTGGCGGGAATTTACATTGGATTATTAGCTCCTGAAACAATAGCTACTAACGCATACTGTACGAGGGCTAGAGCCGTATTTACTATAAATAAAGCGGCTATTTTGCGATGAACCAACGCTTTGATTTCAGAAACAAACACCGATTAATTGGAATCCGACCCAAATTACCGCAATTACCGAAGTAGATCAGTAGAGAGAATTGGCAAATTCGATTTGAGAAATGGATACAAATGGATATGCTAATGGATATGTTCAATCTCCAAACCCTGTCCATTACGGCGGAAATTCTTTCCCATATCTCCAAAATAGATGAATTCAAAGGCTCATGGAAAGCCCTTGGCACACTTGCACCTGAGCGATTGAAAGCATCGGGTCATCAACCCGCATTGAAGGCAGCAAGCTCACCGACAGCCAGGTGGAAACATTGCTGGCCAAACTGGAAATCAAGTCTTTCGAATCTCGAGACGAGCAAGAAGTTGCTGGGTACGCCCAAGTGATGGAACTATTGTTCAGCTCCTGGGAGCACATTCCTTTCAACGAAAACCACATTCAACAATTGCATCGGGATTTACTCGTTCACAGCACGAAGGATTCACATCATCGAGGTCATTACAAGAGCACGTCCAACAGTGTGGCCGCCTTTGATGAGTCCGGGCGACAAGTGGCTGTCATTTTTGAAACGGCCAGTCCATTTGATACACCACGCCTAATGCGAGAGCTTGTTGAGTGGATGCGCTACGCCAGAGAAAACCAGCTTGTGCATCCGCTTTTGATGATTGCTGTCTTCGTTGTTGTGTTTTTGGAGATTCACCCCTTCCAGGATGGCAATGGGCGACTGTCTCGGGTTTTAACAACATTGCTTCTTTTGCAAGCGGGCTATGCCTATGTGCCATTCAGTTCGCTGGAAAGCATCATTGAGCAAAACAAGCAGGGCTACTACATGGCACTGCGGCAAACCCAGGACACTATTCGCACGGATGAACCCAACTGGCAGCCCTGGATCGTGTTTTTTCTCAGTTCCCTCAGATCACAAGTCAAGCGGCTTGAGGAGAAGATGGTCAATGAGGAAAAAATCTTGTCACAGGTGCCTGTCTTGTCAGTGCAAATCATGGAGTTCACACGCAAGCAAGGCCGCATCACGGTGGCCCAGGCGGTGGAACTCACTCATGGCAATCGAAACACGATACGGGCACATCTCAAGCGCCTGGTGGACGCGGGGCATCTCAAACAGCATGGAATCTCTGGCCGAGGTGTGTGGTACAGCCTTTCGTAGGGTCAGGTTGGTCTGCTATGGCTGCACACATTTTCAATAACAAAACAGCCTGCAGCCCAGGTGATTCGTGCGCAAGCAGCTATAAAATTTATAGCGATTGCGTGCCGCGACTCAACACTCAATACCGTGTACACACCGGTCAAGTCCTTCGAGTCGATCAGCTTGAGCGCGTCATTTTCCTTGGTAACACCAACACATTGATCGGGTGATTTACCGCGCCACTTGACGCACAACTGCGCCAAATCACATACCAACGCTTTGATTTCAAAAGCAGACACCGACTAATTGGAATCTGCCCCCAATTGCCCTAACAGCTATGAAATCTGTAGCAATCACGAATGCAACACGGGCCGATATGCCTTGTCAAACTCGCCCGCCATCAACTCAAACCGCTTGTCAAGCGTCCAGATGAGTACATTTCCGATGAGCAAGGCTGAGGCGAGCAGGCTGATGTCAACAAACCCACAGCCGCGACCGTAGAGTTGCCGGGTATTCAACATGGCCAGTAGCTCCTCTTGCGTGGCGACAGGCGTGCTTTCGAGTTCGCCCAACATGCTGATGATGACTTTACGGCTGGGCGGCGTGCCACATGCCACTTCTGCCACGACATAGGGGTGGCAAACGACCAAGTCATTCTCAAGCAAAGTAACCAAGTGCTCGTTACGCTGCTTGAAATGCCCAACCCACACAGAACTATCGACCAACACGTTCATGGCGTTATCGCTTCTTCACGTCGGCGAGGCACAAGCTCAATGTCTGGGGCCTGACCACCCAGGGCGGCCAGACGGCGGGCTGTTTGCCGTTGAATGAACGCTTTCACGCATTCTCTTAACAGCTCGGATTTTTCAATTCCGGGCTCGGCCAGCGACACGGCCCTGGCAAACAGTTGGTCGTCAATGGTGAGTGTGGTGCGCATAGTGGGTCTCCTGCATCAATAATGACATCATTTTGCATCAAGCATCTGATTGAAGCGCTGCAGTGGATGATCACAAGGGACGCGACATCTAGCCTCAATTACCCAAATTTCACCCAGTTAGATACGCAACTAACGTACAATTTAATAATGAAGGCCATTTTTATTGAATTGCCACCTTTCCAGCGAATTCGCAAAGAATACATGGACGACGAGGCCTACAGGCTTTTGCAGTTTGAGTTGATGGACAACCCGACGGCAGGCGACGTTATTGAAGCCACAGGTGGTTTGCGCAAACTGCGTCAAGCAGACCCACGTCGCGGCAAAGGCAAACGCGGTGGTTTGAGGGTGATCTATTACTGGTGGTCGGGCGGTGAGCAATTTTGGCTTTTTACGGTCTATGACAAAGATCAAGCCGATGATCTCACCCCGGCACAGCGCAAGGTACTCAAACACCTTTTGAAAAACGAATTGAATAACCGCCACCCCCTGAACGGAGGACATGATGACCCCTAAACGCGATATTTTTTCTGAACTGACCGAGGGTTTTGACGCTTTGAAATCTGAGCGCGAAGGCAAGCTGACGCTACGCACTTTCAAAGTTGAAAGAAAACCCGTACCCGTGCTGCTACCGCAAGATGTCATCCATGTGCGAGAACAGTTGCGCTTGTCGCGCCCGGTGTTTGCGCACTACCTGCGCACCAACCCGCGAACGCTTGAAAACTGGGAACAAGGTCGCGCCAAACCCAACGCGCAGGCCGCGTTGCTGATTCGCATGGTGGCGCAATTCCCGGACATGGTGCAGCGGCTGGCAGCCGTTTAAAACGCTGCCTGGCACAGCACGCATCGCCTCAGTGCCAAGCATCAATGGGCCTTGGATGCACTGATCATCTCCAAATCAACATCCCCACTCCTTCAATAACAAAACAGCGTCCAGCCCAGGTGAGACGTGCGCAAGCAGCTATTAAATTTGTAGCAACTGCTTGCGGTTACTCAACGCTCAAAACAGCAAGCACGCCGGACAAGTCTTTCGAGTCGATCAGCTTGAGCGTGTCTTTCTCCTTGGTGACACCAACACATTTATCAGGGGATGAACCGCGCCACTTGACGCACAGCTGCGCCTCATCGTTCACCAGCCACGTCCCGCTATCGCGTCTGTTGGAGCTGAAGTTATTGCCATATAAGGAGCCGCCTGATCGCAGGTCCCACTCCACTTTATTGCCGTCAGCGGTTCGCACAAGATTCCACTTCTTCCCCTGTGCCAGCGTTTCAACTTCGGGTTTTGATAAAAATTGGCGTTCTTGCGCCAGCGCAATGCCTGCAAGGCTCAAGACCAAAAGACCGGTGACTACTTTTTTCATTTTCAAATATTCCTTTTGATGAATAACACCGACATCGCCCTTTTAATTTGAGCGACACTCGCTACAAAAATGGTAGCTGCTTATGCTTGCTGTACGGTGGCTAGAGCCTTGTTTCTTATAAATAAAGCGGCCTTGCGCCGCTTGATAGACCTGCCGCCTGAGCGGGTTGGTCGGCAGCAGAGCCGAATAATTTGAACCTGTCCCCTTTAATTTCGGCACATTGGTGACATAACCATGAGTGAACTCGTGACAGTTATTGGTGCGTGGCGGTGCCCTTCCGAATCAGGCGTCAATTAATTGGAATCCGACCCTAATTACCTATTTTTTCATTGCAAAAATACGGCATTGCCGTATGATTCAAGTCATGCACACAGTTTCTGAAACCGAAATTTTCCAAAAATACGCGGCAAACGTGTGGTCAGAAGCTGAGCGCACAGAGTTCATCAACTGGATTGCGGCCAACCCGCTGGCGGGTGATGTAGTGCCGGGCTCCAACGGTTGCCGTAAGGTGCGCTGGAGTCGTAGCGGCATGGGCAAGCGTGGCGGCGCTCGGGTGATCTATTTCAACGAATTGGAGGGTCGTATTTGGCTGTTAATCGTTTACGCCAAAGCCAAGTTTGACAATCTCCCCGCTGAATTTTTGGCAAAACTTAGATACGAGGTGGAAAATGACTAAGCAAATCGACAAGATTGTGGACGCAGAAATGGAGCAATTCCAAAGTGATCTTCTGCTATCCGTGCGACAAATGAAAGCTGGCAAAGCAGCACGTACGTCTGTGGTGGTTCTGACTCCTGCCGCTGATGCGCGAGCCAAGGTCGGCGTTTCGCAGTCAGAATTTGCAACATTGTTGGGCGTATCGGTACGCACCCTGCAAGACTGGGAGCAAGGACGGCGCGAACCCTCTGGCGCGGCCAAGACGCTGCTGCGAATTGCAGCGCGTACACCTGATGCGATCAGGTTGGCTGCGTGATGTTAATTCGAGCCTGATCCATTTGATTAAAAACAGCGTACAGCCCAGATGTGACGTGCGCAAGCAGCTATTAAATTTGTAGCAAATGCTTGCCGCTACTCAACGCTCAATACAGCGAGCACGCCGGTCAAGTCCTTCGAGTCGATTATCTTGAGCGCGTCATTTTCCTTGGTGACACCAACACATCGATCAGGTGATGAACCGCGCCACTTGACGCACAGCTGCGCTTCATCGTTCACCAGCCACGTTCCGCTATCACGTCTGTTGGTGCTGAAGTTATTGCCATATAAGGAGCCGCCTGACCGCAGGTCCCACTCCACTTTATTGCCGTCAGCGGTTCGCACAGTAATCCACTTTTTTCCCGTTGCCAGGGTTTCAACTTCGGGTTTTGATAAAAATTGGCGTTCTTGCGCCAGCGCAATGCCTGCAAGGCTCAAGACCAAAAGACCGGTGATTACTTTTTTCATTTCAAATATTCCTACTGATTAACAACATGCACATCGTCCGAATCGGTTGATGAATTCAGCGCCTTCAAACCCCGCCTGATTTTTTACCACTCCAGATAGAACTGGCTCTTAAAGGCTTCGCCTTTATAGACACTCTCCACAGTGCCTTCAAAGCGGTTTTTAGCAGGGACTTGTGTCATGGTTGCGGTGATGGGCTCACAAAATTTGGGGCCACCTGGGACGACGAACGTCCATGCACCTTCTTTCAGTTCAGCCGTTGTTTCACCGCGACGAGTGCACCCATCCCAAAAAATGGCTTTGATCCTGGCTTTGGTTGCAGACTCCATTTGGACCAGTTCAACTTCCGCCTGTTTGCCACTCCGTCCCCATTTGCCCTCCATTTTTTGAGGCAATGCGGTTGACTCATCAGCAGCAAATGCAATGCCTGCAAGGCTCAAGACCAAAAGACTGGTCACTATTTTTTTCATTTTCAAATACTCCTTTTGATGAATAACACCGACATCGCCCTTTTAATTTAAGCGACATTAGCTACAAAAATAGTAGCTTCTTACGCATGCTGCACGGGGGCTAGAGCCTTGTTTCTTATAAATAAAGCGGCCTTGCGCCGCTTTATTTACATGACGCAAGAGCGGGTCATTCAGAATAATTTGAGCTGGCCCCTTTAATTACTAACCAGGGAATTCCTGAAAACAGCGCACTGCGCCATCAGTGCCAAGCGCTTGTAGACATTCCGAGCGATTTCTATACTTCAGAGGCACTTTTTTTTCTGGAAATTCAGTAAAGCAGCGAACTGCACCGTCAGTCCCTAGTCCTTGTAAACACTCAGATCGACTTTTAAACTTTTGTTTCTGCACAGGATTTTTATTGCATTTATTTGCGTAAATTCCTTTTTCATTCATGATGCATCGAAAGTTGTCAGTGGTCATTACTCCACAGCGACTCTTCACGTATTCAAATTCTGGATCCGCGCAAATACCTGCTGCCTTCCGTTTTTCAGCTAACTCCCGTTTTTCCTTCGCTGCTTGTGCAACTTTAATTTTTTCTTCTTTTTCTCGAACAAGACGTTCTTCTTTTAAAGCTTGGTCGCGAATCTTCTCGTACCTGGCTTTATTAAAATTGGCGCGAATAAGAAGCGCCATATCGCGCTTACCTGAGTTATTAGCAATATCCTCAGCGGACTTACCTGCTTTGTCTTTAATATCCAGCTTCGCACCGTACTTGAACAAAATCTCAGCAGCATCCTTGGAATCTCTTGCCGCTGCATACATCATCGGTGTCTGTCCAGCATCGTCTAGCGCATTTGTATTGGCCCCCGCTTTAGCAAAAGCGGCCACCAAACTGCCACTGTTGGAATTCGCAGAAAAATGCAACGGAGTCTGATTTCGTTTATTCGTTTGTGCCGCCTTGGCCCCCTTAGAAAGTAGAAAAATACTTATTGAATCTTGGCTGCGGGCGGCCGCCAGCATTAAGGCTGTTGCACCAGTTTCATCCGGTTGATCAATTGGCGTTCCCTCTGAAAGACGCTTTTCAATACACGCTTGATCAGCTTTTGCTGCACATTCTGTTAATGTACCTTCTAACACCAAAGATAATTTTTGTTTAATACCTTCAATCATTCCAGGATCCTTTACTGTAGATTGTTGGTTATTACCAGGTGGAATTGAAACACAGGCAGAAATGAAAATTACAATTCCAAAAGAGGCTAGCTTGGTTATATTTAAAATATTCACAATATTTTTCAGATTAAGTTAATCGGTAAAACAGCGCTTCTATGAACCTCGAAGTAGATAAATACAGCCTAAAGTTGATATTTTTCGGGTTAATTCGAGCCTGACCCCTTTGATTAAGTCAGTTGCCAGAAGGAAGGAGCGGGGAATATACCAACCATGATTCCAAAGCAATGAGATTTTAGTTACCCATAATGCTAAATGCAGCTTCAATTTGAGGCGAACCAGCGCCCCAAGGGTTGCTCCAAGGAGCATTCCCAGCCGACCATGCAACAACCCCAGTAGAATTTTTATTGTTCATAACCCACCCGACTGCCATTGTTGTCGGACTACTAACATTTGTTGTCAGCCAATATTGGGTTCCAGCCGAAAGTATCGGCTTGACGATGGATGTGCCAGTCAAAAGTACAGGGTTTTGAAAGTTAGAGCCATCAAGATTTCCAAAAACGAACTGCTCTAATACGGCTCCAGGTAATCCGCCAGAATCTTTGTTTATTGAGACAATAAGCGTTGCTGGTGCTGAACCCGCCGCCTGAAATGCAGTTAAGTTAATTGAAGATAGTCTAGGACTTATGCCCGAAGGAACGGTAAATGACATACCACGACGATAAGGTTGCTCTGTAGGATGCATGCCAGTGTTCCAATAATTACATGTTGTACAAAAGCTATTTCCTGTGCCGTAATTTGAAAAAATGGTCGGAGCTCCATCTGATATGAAGATGGTCTTGGTTGCATCAATCACCGTGCCACCATTGGCCTGCAAATCCGTTTTGATAGTCGCAATCTTGCTGCCCGCCGTACTGCCCATGGTACACACCACGGTGAAGCCTGTTGTTGTGCGATTAGTGGGGGTCTGGCAGGTGGCCTCTTCAATTGACATGACTGCCGTCAAGGGGAGGTTTTGGCCGGTGACGGCGAAGGCAGTCGTTGTGTTGATGGTTGTTAAGGGTGGAAAAATGGTGGTGATAGTTGGCGCAGCGGTTGCTGTCTGTACGATGGTGAACGTCAACGGTGCGCTGAATTCACCCAGCGGAGTGCCGTCAAAAGCACTTTCCACACGGGCTGTCAGACTGTGCGAACCCAAAGACAACGCTGAATTGAACCAAAAAAACCAAGTCGTCTGACCTTGCCATGTACTGACCACAGGAATCTCGCTTAATCGCTGCCCGTTGTCATACACGTTGAGCACTTGCCGATCAGTCAGCGCCTTATCCAGGGTACCGTTCAGGTACAGACTGGTGTCGGATGTGGTGGCAGTGGTAACAACGGTGCCCGGCGTTGTCGGATTTGGCTGCGATGTTACGTTCGTGATAACGGGGGTGGGAGCGAAGAGAACCATGACGGTTGTTGTAATCGGTTGCCCAATTATTTCACCGCTCAAATTCTTCAAAGTGGCAGTAATGGTCTGCACTCCAGCTGTATTGAGCACCTGACTGACACCATCACTTAACCCATGAAGCAATGTTGCCACTTGGTTGGCGATACCTGCGCCGAAGCTCCAAACGACTCTGACTGCAGCTTGATAGGCGCCATCAAACCATATGCTTATCGTGTCACCGACAGACGCCGTGTCGTTTGAAACATGTACGCCCTGGGGATTCAAGTAGCTTTGAACATAATCTCTGATAATTAATCTATAAGATTTATTATTTTTTTCAGGCGAGTAAAAATTATCACTCAAATAAACCTTGTTAAAACTATGAAAACCAGAAGTAGTTAGGACTGTCCAGGGTGTAACCAAACTATCGTACCCAAAACTATCCTGCGATGGTAATGGTTTGTACACGAAATCAGAATTCCCTAGCGAGGCGAACCATTCTGCAGCAGCAACCGGAAGTGCATTGCCAACTTGAGCAACAAATACAGATAAATCTTCTCTATTTGTTATATATAAACCATTTGGAGTAGTTGCTGCAACCACAGCAACACCAACTACATGAATTTTATTGAATACCGCTGATTCTCCTGAATTTACGAGCATAGAATATGCTGATTCAGTATAAAAATTACCTTGAGAATGAGCAACTAGAACTATGTTGTCATACCTGCCAGCCAAAGCTACTAACTTTGCTTTCAAAGACATAGTTGTAGTATATAGACGCTGAAAAACCGGATTAGTGCTTGGTTTTAAGCTGGAATACATAGCTCCCAATTTTGAATAGTATTTACTTTTGTCACTTTCAGAAAGTAGTGATATATCAGTTATATTGAGATCATTAAAAACTGCACTACTAATCGCAGCTTGAAACTGAAGTTCAACTGTATCTCCCAAAAATCCATCAGTAGGGTTATAAAACATATCTCTGTCATAGCTTGACGAGCCAACAGCACGGCTCAGTTCATCCGAAGATGCACAGGCATCAGTTGCAGTGTTCGTAATGCCATTAACAAAAAGTACAACCGTTTTATTGCTCCAGCTATTGTCGAATGAGTAACCACAACCATTTGTGGTGCTGGCATATGATGCCATGCTCGATATGGCTAAAAGTAGAAATGTAAATATTTTTTTCATATTATTCTTAGTTACATGCAGGTATTTCACTACCAAACATACCACCGTCAATTTGTTTTATGACTGCGCTATATGCCGCTTGCCTGCTGGGTGTATTGAACGTTTGAACAAAATAATAGCTTGCATCATCTGCGTGATAGGCATTTCCAGATTTACCAGCACAACCAAATGCTGAAAATAATTTCAAAGCGTCTGTCCGGTTTTGTGGCGATGGGGTTGTAAGCATTTTTTGATAGGCGGCAGCTACTTCTAAAGTAGCTTGATAATCAGCGCTATTTGAAACATCAATTGCTATTTTTCGCATCACATCATCTCGAACGGCGTAGCTATTAGTAACTACACCAGCCAATGTTGCATTATTTGCAGTTGCATCAGGTGCAACTGGCACGGTGAATCCATTAATAACTTCCGTATTTACACCAGTAGTTGAACCACCTCCGCCACTTCCACCGCACGCCGTCAGCACCGACAGTGCCGCTGCACTAAGCGTCATGCGCCATCGTTTGAAAGCGATGGGCAAGGTTCGTTTGAGGATGCGTTGCAGGGGTTTCATGAGGCGACTCCCGGTCGGTTGTTAATTGAAATGATTGGAAAAAGGAATATTGGCGAAATCAAAATTACCGCAAGCCGTTAACTAGTCGACCCTGCAAAACCTCGCCAACTCGCAAGAGATTCAGTGCCGGTGTTCAGCTCGGCATAGCGGTTGTGCTGCGTCCAGGAATATGGCGCGGGCTGCACGACTGGCTGGTCGGCTGGTTGTTGTGCGAACGCCAGGTTAGCGAGACTTGCCAACAAGGCAAAGCAGACAATCGGGGAAAGTTTCAACATGACATTTCTTGATATTTGTTGAAAGTCATTATCGAAAGCCAACTGTCCATCTCAGTGGACAATATTGCCATGAAGGAATCCCTCAAAAGCTACATCCAAAGCCGGGCAAATGAACAGGGCTTAAGCCTGAGCGAGGTGTGTCGCCGGGCGAACATCAGCCGTCAGACGCTTTACTCACTCAACCAGGTGCCCTACAAGTTGCCTGCTTTGCAGACGCTGGTCAGTCTGGCTTCTGTGCTTGCGGTGCATCCGCTTCGCCTGCTGCAACTTGTTTTTGACGGCCTGCCGATGACGCAGCAGGTCAAGGTGCGCAACAAACGCGGAGACCAAAGTGCGTTCGTCCAGGAAACCATTCCGGATGGCACGCTGGTGCTGTACCGCGAGCGTTTTACCAAAACGTGGGAACTGCAAAACGTGGGCCGTGTGCCGTGGGAAAACCGCTACCTGCAGTGCGTGGACGAGGAGATTGTGGTTTACACCCGCACGGGCGAAGCGTTAAAAATCGCCGAGAACCTGATACCCACCGTCAAACGAATCCCCGTGCCCTACACAGCGCCGGGGGCAACGGTGAAATTGAGCGTTGAGTTCACCGCACCGGCCATGCCGGGCACCTGTATTTCTTACTGGAAATCAGTGTTTGAAGACGGCTCGCTTTGCTTTCCAAAAGCCCAGGGCTTGTCTGTCAAGGTGCGGGTGAATACTTTGGCGACGGGGACTTTTGAGACTGAGAAACAGCTGCCGTTTTAAACGACATTGGGGCGTCCCATTTCTTTACGCTCCCTCTCCCGCCTCCAGCAAGCCTTGCCAGTTGTCGCGCGTCGCCACGGTGTAGGTGGCCTCGGGATAAGCAGCCGTCCAATCCGCCGGTGCTTTGGCGCGCGCAGTAGGCGACCATTTGCATTCGAAGCCAGACAGTTTTCCGTTGCGGTCTTCGATGAGGTCAATCTCTTTCTGGTCGTAGGTGCGCCAAAAATAAAAACCTGTCGGCTGGCGGGTGTTGTCGGCGAGCTTGATGCGCTCCATGACAAACCAGTTTTCGAACAACTCGCCCACATCGCCACGCAAGGCCAGTGGAGTGAAGTTACGGATTAGAGCGTTGCGCAGGCCGATATCGCAGAAGTAATAGCGTGATGTTTTGGTCACTTCCTTGCGCAGGTTGCGGGAAAACCCCCGCACATTGACCAGTACAAACATCTTTTCCAAAATATCCAGATAGCTCTCCACGGTGCGCTGGCTCAAACCAAGTGAGGTGGCCAGTTCTGACAACGCCACTTCACGCCCGATCTGGTGGGCCAGCAGGATCAACAGGTCCACCACTTTCTTCGGTTTTTTCACCTGTTCGAATTCCAGCAAATCACGGTAAAGATAGTGGTTGATGTAGTCGTAGGCGTACTCCTCCCGCTCGCGGTCACTTTCCAGCATATGAACACGGGGATACATGCCAAAGCGCAACATGTCTTGCAGGGCCGTCTCCGGTGAAGTCAGGCGATATTTGGGTGCCAACTCCTGCCACGACAAGGGGTGAAGATGAAAAGTGCGCGCCCGTCCGGTCAACGGCTCAGCCAGGCGGTCAGCCAACTCGAACGAGGCCGAACCGGAAGCAATCACTTTGATAGGCAGGTGATCGACCAGCAGCTTCATGGTCAGCCCGATGTTGTCGATGCGCTGGGCTTCGTCAATGAACACGATGGGGGCACTGCCAACCACTCGCTTCAGATGTTCAAGTTCATGCCGGGCTAGCAGCGACTGGATGTAAAGATCATCGCCAGTGAGCGAGAGGGCATCCGGTGTGTCAGCGAGCAATGCCCGTACCAGCGTGGTTTTGCCCGCCTGACGTGGCCCATACAAAATCACTGCAGCCCCGGGTTGGCCGGGCACTTGGCTCAGTTGGTCAAGAATGGCTTGCTTGATGGCGCGTTCGAACATGGGTTACCGTCATAAATTTAATGATGTTCAATGATATCAATTTATATAAATTGATTAACATTCGATGCGTAGTAACTAGCCAAAAAACAGTTGGGCGCAGACCACCGCTATCACGAAGCTTGCCATGCATGCAAAAATGGCACCTGCCACGGCAGACCCCAGATTTTTAAGCTGTGCAGCGCCCGAACAGGCGGCAAGGATGTAAAAAGTGGTGTCACTTGCCCCCTGAATGATGGCGCTGAGGTGCCCCACGAATGAGTCGGGGCCATGGGTTTTGAATGTATCAAGCATCATGGCGCGTGCGCCACCACCCGAGAATGCTTTCATGATGCCTTGCGGCACACCCAAGGCCCAGCGGGCATCCCAACCCATGGCGTTACAGGCCCACGCCAAGGCCTGTTGCAATATGGAAAATGCGCCGCTAGTGCGAAGCAGACCGATAGCCAACAACATGCCAACGAGGTAGGGGATGAGGTCAACCGCCATGCCGAACCCCTTTGAAGCACCCTTGAGAAAGGTATCATAAACAGGCACACCACGCCACCAGGCAACTGTAACGAACAGCACCACGGCAAGCAGCAATACCGAGTTACCCAGGAGTGCAACCGCAGGCCCAATGTCGCCACTTGGCAAGGTGCCGATAACCCAAGCCACCCCGGACAGTGCAGACACCAGCAAGGCGGAGCCCATCAGCAACACCGGATCGAGCAAGTGAATGCGCTGCACCACCGCCATGTAGGCCAGTCCGGCAAAAAGGCCCGCGTAGCTGGCCAGCAAAAGCGGCAAGAACACATCCGCCGGATGGGTCGCACCCGCTTGCATGCGATAACCCAGAATGGAGACCGGAAAAATGGTGATGGACGTGGTCATGTAAACCATAAACATTTGCTGGGCTCGGCTGGCTGTGCCGGGGTGGGGGTTGAGCTTTTCAAGCTCTTCCATGGCCTTCAAGCCGGAAGGCAGGGCGCCGTTGTCGATGCCAAGCATGCTCATGGCCACGTTCATGCCAATGCTGCCCAGCGCGGGATGGTCTTGCGGCACATCGGGCATCAGCCGCCGCAAAACTGGTGCCAACATGTGCGCCAGCATGGCAACCAGACCAGCGGCCTCGGCAATCTCGAATAACCCAAGCCAGAGTACGAGTGCAGAGGCCAAACCGATGGACATTTCAAGGCCGGTTTTGGCGCTTGAGAACATCGACTCCGACATTGCATTGACCGTTGCACCATCGGTTGAAAATGTCTGTGCTGTTGCGGCTACAGCCGCAAGAATGATGAGAGACGCCCAAAGCCGGTTCAACATTTTTATCAAGCGCGTCGCTGTACCGCAGCCAGGATGCCGCGCAAAATCTCGATAGGGGCAGGAGGGCAGCCCGGCACCACAACATCGACTGGAATCACACTGGATACCGGTCCAAGGCTTGCATAGCTCTCGCCAAAAATCCCGCCATCACAACCACAATCGCCCACCGCCACCACCAGCTTGGGTTCAGGAGTGGCATCGAAGGTGCGGCGCAAGGCAGTCGCCATGTTGAGCGAGACCGGACCAGTCACCAACAACAAGTCGGCGTGGCGTGGGCTGGCGACAAACTTGATGCCCAGGCCTTCGATGTTGTAGTAGGGGTTGCCCAGCGCGTTGATCTCCAGTTCGCAGCCGTTGCAGGACCCGGCATCGACCACGCGAATGCTCAGGGCCTGGCCCAAAATGGCCAACACTTCGCTCTGAATGCGCCCAGCCTCAACCTGCACGGCATCACGGTCAATTTGCACTGGCTCGGTACGAATGCCGTTCTTGGCAATCTGTTTAACGATTTTCCAAATCATAAATCCTGCCCGCTGTAGCTGAGGTTGAACGACTTGTTGATCAGCGGAAAGTCCGGCACGATGTTGCCCATGATGGCGTGCTCCAACACCGGCCAGTTCTGCCAGGAGGGATCATGCAAATGACAGCGCCGGATGCGGTGCTGGCTGGCCGCCCCTGCCAGCTCCAGCGCCACAAAAATTTCGCCACGCCAACCCTCTACCCAGCCTGCGCCGCGGCTGGCACGATCAGGCAAACAGACCTCCTGGCGCAGCTCACCAGCAGGCAGCTCGGACAAAATTTGGCGTATCAAGCGCAGCGACTCAAGCACTTCGTCAAATCGCACCGCCACCCGGGCCGCCACATCGCCATTGCGGTGGGTTGCCATCTTCACCTGCAAATACTCGTAAGGCGCCCAAGGGTGGTCGCAGCGCAGGTCCCAAGCCTGCCCACTGGCCCGTCCCGCCATGCCGGTCAGTCCCAATTGCGCGGCCAGTGCAGGCGTTACCCGCCCGGTGGTCAAAAAGCGGTCCTGCAAACCAGAATGCGCGTCGTACACGGCATGCAATGCCTGAACTTCGTGCGCAACATCATCACATTGCTGTCTCATTCGCTCCTGGTGAGTCAAATCAATATCGCAGGCGACACCACCGGGCACCACGCAGTCCATCATCAAGCGGTGACCAAACGCATCTTTGGACAGACGCAGCCAGTCCTCACGCAGACGTGAAAACTGGGCCAGACCAAACGCAAATGCCGCATCGTTACCCAGCGCCCCCAAATCACCCAGGTGGTTGGCGACGCGTTCACGCTCCAGCATCAAGGCACGCAAGCTGGCAGCTCGCTCAGAGATGACACATTCCCCAGCCGACTCCAGAGCCATGCAATACGCCCATGCATACGCCACCGTGGAGTCGCCCGACACCCGACCCGCCAAACGGTGCGCCTGCAAAGGGGGCAGCTGCGTCATGCGCAGCTCAATGCCCTTATGGACGTAGCCCAGCCGTTGCTCCAGCCGCAACACCTTTTCACCCACGACCGAAAAACGGAAATGACCCGGTTCAATGACGCCAGCATGCACCGGGCCCACCGCTATCTCATGCACGCCATCGCCTTCAACACGCACGAACGGGTAATCAAGCAAGACGGCGTCTGGAAATATTGGCGCAGCCTCTGAACCGCTGCTCAACGGAAAATAGTCAACTGGCCAAGCACCATGGTTAAGCCATGGCCGCTGGTCTTTGACACCTTCGGCCTGTATGCCGGACAACTCGAAGGCAGCCCGCTGCATTCTGGCCGCCACCGGGAAACAAGGTACCAAGTCAGGGTAGTTGCGCTGCTCGCCAGGCAGCGGCAACTCCAACCAGACCAAACCGTCTGCCACCACATAAGCAGCACAAACCGCAACGCCTTCAGCGCCTCCCCACAAGGCGACCAATCGGCCACCGGTGTCGCGCACCGCGATGGCAGCAGCCCGCCAGTCCGCAGCTTCAACGCAAGCATGCCAAACCGGCACCGGTGCCAACAAGTGCTGCAGATCATTCGTCAAGCCGGGAATCGTCATCAACTCAGCCTCCCAACATTTTTGCGGCCTGAACAAACCAGTGATTCAGGTAGGGCGGAATATACAAACCCAGTACCAAGCCCAAACCGAGGTGAATAAACACCGGCAGCAGAGCGGGAGGATGGGCCAGTGGTTTCAATGAGGTGACGCCAAATACCATGGGCAGCACCCGAACCAGCATCGACGCAAAGGCGACCCCAAGTGCGATAAACAAAAAGGGGGTAGCCCACGGTTGCTCACGCATGGCGGTGGTGAGAATGAGGAACTCGCTGGCAAAAATACCAAACGGCGGCATACCCAGAATCGCCATCACGCCCAGCATCAGGCCCCAGCCCACCGTTGGGTTGACCTTGATCAGACCGCGAATTTCACTCATGAACTGGCTGCCGGCTTTTTGCGTCGCATGGCCCACCGTGAAAAAGATCGCTGACTTGACGAGCGAATGCACGGTCATGTGCAGCAAACCCGCAAAGTTGGCAATGGGCCCGCCCATGCCGAAAGCAAAAGTGATCAAACCCATGTGCTCGATGGATGAATATGAAAACATGCGTTTCACATCTTTTTGACGCGACAAAAAGAACGAAGCCACCACCACCGACAACAGACCGAACCCCATCATGAGTTGCCCCGCCAAGGCACTGTGCAAGGCGCCGTCGGTCAGCACTTTGCAACGCAGCACGGCATACATGGCCACGTTGAGCAACAGGCCGGACAACACCGCCGACACCGGGGTCGGGCCTTCGGCATGCGCGTCGGGCAACCAGCTGTGCAAGGGCACCATGCCGACCTTGGCGCCGTAACCGATGAACAAAAAGGCAAAGGCCAGCGTGATGATGGCGGGGTCGAGCTGGGTCTTGATGGCGTCCAGACTGGTCCACAGCAGCGTGGCACCATGCGGCCCCAATACTTTTTCAGCCGCCATGTAAAGCAGCACGGTACCAAACAGCGCCTGGGCAATCCCCACGCCACACAGAATGAAATATTTCCAGGCCGCTTCCAGACTGGCGGCCGTGCGGTACACGCTGACCAGCAGCACGGTCGTCAACGTGGCCGCTTCCATGGCCACCCACAAAATGCCCAGGTTATTGGTGGTCAGCGCCAGTAGCATGGTGAAGCTAAACAGCTGGTACATGCCGTGGTACAGGCGCATGCGCGGCGGTGTCATCTTGCCGTGATCTTGCTCGACCCGCATATAGGGTCGGGAGAAGATTGAGGTGGTAAGGCCGACAAAAGCCGTCAGCGTCACCAGAAACACGTTCAGAGGATCAATGAAGAATTGCTGATCCCAGACATAAACCGGGCCATCGGCAATGATCTGGGCGGTGAGGATGCAGCAAGCCAGGAAGGTCCCAAAACTGAAAGCCACATTGATATTGCGAGCAACATCGCGGTGACCCGTGAATCCCAAAACCAAACTCCCCGTCAACGGTATCCCCAAAACAAAAAACAGGACGTGCACGTTTAGTCTTCCTTGAGCGCTTCGAGGTTGTGAATATCCAGGCTGTCGAACTTTTCACGAATCTGGAACATAAACACTCCCAGAATCAGGACGCCAACCAACACGTCCAGAGCGATGCCAAACTCCACAATCATGGGCATGCCATTGGTGACCGTGGTCGCGGCAAAGATCAGACCATTTTCCATCGACAAAAACCCGATCACCTGCGGCACTGCCTTGGAACGGGTGATCATCATCATGAAAGAAAGCAGCACGCAAGCCAATGCAATGCCAAGTGAGCCACCGGCCATGGAAGACGACAAGCGCGAGATCGGCAAGGCCAGACTGAAGGAAAAAATCACCAGCGCAATGCCCACCAGCATCGTGGTGGGGATATTGATGAGCGTCTCCACGTCCCAGCGCACATTCAACTTGCGAATGACCCGGTGCAGCAACCAGGGAATCAAAATGACTTTAAGAGCCAGGGTCAATCCAGCCGACACATACAAATCGGGCTGATTCGTGGCATAGCCAAGCAGAATGGAAGCCGCGACCAACGCAGCTCCCTGCATGGCAAAAATATTGATCAGGGTGGCAATGCGTCGCTGCGAAATCATCGCAAACGACAGCATCAGAATCAGCGTCGCAAATAGATTGATCAACTGGGGTACGAACTTGATCATGCGACCCCCAGCAGGATGTTGACCAGCAAACCAATCACCGCCAGCATAAAGGCCGTCGCGAGAAATTCAGGCACTCTGAAGATGCGCATCTTGGCACTGGCAATTTCAATGAACGCCAATAGCACGCCACCAATGGCCAGCTTGATCACCAACACCGGCAGCGCCAGCAGCAATTCAAGAGGTGCATGGGCTTGCGCCACACCCCATGGAAAAAACAGCGCCAGCCCCATGCAGGAATAGGCGAACAATTTCAGGCTGGCCGCCCACTCAATCAGTGCCAGATGACGCGCCGAATACTCCAGAATCATGGCCTCATGAATCATGGTGAGTTCCAGATGGGTGTCCGGGTTGTCTACCGGCACCCGCGCATTCTCGGCCAGCGAGACCATGGTGAAGGCCACGCCAGCCACCAGCAGACTGGGATAAATGGCCAGCTCCCGGTGTGCCAGCGTTTCAACGATGGTGGTGAGCGAAGTCGAGCGGGAAATCATGGAGGCGCAAAACAGCACCATCAGCAAAGCAGGCTCCGCCAGAAAACCCACCAGCATTTCGCGACGTGCACCGAGCGAGCCAAAGGCGGTGCCCACATCCATGGCGGCCAACGAAATGAAAACCCGCGCCAGGGCAAACAGCCCCACCAGCGCGATGGCATCGGCCGCCGGGGACAAAGGCAAGTCAGTGGACAAAGTCGGGATGATGGCGCTGGCCAGCAGCATGCAGCCAAAAACGATGTAGGGCGTCATGCGGAACAGCGTTGAAGCATGCTCGGCCAACACCGACTCTTTGTTGAACAGCTTGCGCAGCACCCGGTAGGGTTGCAGCAGCCCGGGCGCTGACTTGTTCTGCAACCGGGCGCGCCACTGATTGACCCAGCCCGACAACAAGGGCGCAAGCACCAGCGCCACCACAATGGCCATCAGCTGGGAAATCAGGCCCAGAATGCTCATTGTTTCACCACCAGCAAGACAACGATCAGGGTCACGAAGCTGTACATCAGATAGACCGCAATACGCCCCTGTTGCAACAGGCCAATGAGTTTCGAGATGCGCTCGACCATCGCGGCCACAGGCAAATAGAGCCCATGCCACAGCGGGTCTTCAACCGTCACTCGGTAAAGCGGTTGTTCATCAAAAGAAGTGGGCAGTTCGCGCCGCATGCGAAACAAGGGTTCAAATATTTGCCGTATCGGCTGGCCAAAGCCTTCAGCCGTGTCTTGCATACGGGCAGTTTGCCAGGGATAACCGCAGTCCCAAGGCGGCGCACGGCGGGTTCCGCCCCTGTAAAGCCTGCGAACGAGCAAGTAAGCCACGCCAAAACAAGCCAGGACGCCCAGTAAAAAAATGGCCGGCGCATAGCTGGCGCGCTCAATGCTTACCGGCACCAGCAACCAACCACTGTCCGCCACTGTTTTGGCCATTCCGGCAGACACCAACAACTGGGTAACCGGATCAATCAGCGCAATGACCTGATTGGGAAACAAGCCCAACACCACGCACCCCAGCGCCAGCCAGAGCATGCCGATGCGTTCCCACCGACCGGCATCATGAGCCTCCGCCAGTTTTTCTTCACGCGGCTGGCCCAGGAAAATGACACCAAAATACTTGACCATGGTGTAACCAGACAGCGCAGCGATCAACGCAATCAGTGCAGCCACCACCGGCACCAGCATGTTGAGAAACGAACTGGGCAAGCCGGTGGTAAACAAAAAGCTTTGCAGCAACAACCACTCGGCGACAAAGCCTCCAAATGGCGGCAACCCTGCGCAAGACAGCGCACCAATCAGACTGGGCCAAGCCACCCAGGGCATATAGCGGATCAAGCCACCGAGCTTGCCCAGACTGCGCTCACCCGTGGCGTGCAACACCGCCCCCGTGCTGCAAAACAGCAGGCTTTTAAAGAAGGCATGACTGACAACGTGGTACAGGGCGGCTGTCAACGCCAGGGCAGACAGCGTTTTCATGCCGTAGGCCGAGAACAGCAGTGACAAGCCCAAACCGACACACATCAAGCCTACGTTTTCGATGGACGAATAGGCCAAAAGACGCTTCATTTCGACCTGCACGGTCGAGAACACCACACCGAACAGCGCCGTGATCAGACCAAGCGCCATCAGCAACACGCCCCACCACCAGATACGCGTTTGCAGCAGATCAAACGACACCCGCAAGATGCCATACAAAGCGATTTTCAGCATCACGCCGCTCATCAAGGCGGACATCGGTGACGGTGCGGCCGGGTGTGCCTCGGGCAACCAAGCGTGCAGCGGCAGCAAACCCGCCTTGGCGCCAAAACCGAAGACAGCAAGAATGAACGCCACCGAAGCCCAGAATGGCGACAGGTGCTGGGCACGCATATTGGCAAAGGTGTAGTCACCCGTATTGGCCTGCAACACCCCAAAGCACAGCAATATGCCCAGAGCACCAATGTGCGCCACCAGCATATAAAGGTAACCTGCGTTGCGAATTTCAGGAATGCGGTGATTCGCCATGACCAGGAAAAAGGACGAAAAAGCCATCGTTTCCCAGACCACCATGAAAGCGTAGGCATCGTCGGCAATCACCACCATGGCCATGCTGGCCAGAAAGACGTGGTACTCGAAACAGATCAAGCCCGGCGGCGTGCCCTCGCCCTGGCGAAAATAACCGGCCGAAAACAGCGACACCCCGGCCGATACGCCGCCGATCACCATCAGGAAAAAAGCCGACAAGCTGTCCAGCCGTAAATGGAAAGGCAGCTGGGGCAATCCAATGGGCAGCACAGCCACCTCTGGCCGATTCACAGCGGCGCTCAAGGCCAAACCCAGCAACAAGAGGGACATGGCACCACTGACCGGAAACAACACGGTCACCACCAGCCTGAAACGCTTGAGCGCAAGCACGCCCAATATGGCAATCAGGAGCCAAGCACAGACGACCACCAAAACCCAATCCAGATGGATCCAGGTTGATGGTGGGGTAAAACTGTTCATGCGAACATATTACTCGCAGTCGTATGCCAGTTTTCACCCGCAGCCTTGTCCAATAGGTGTGAACCTGAGAGGCGCCCAACGCTGCGGTTTTGTCAGGTTGGTGGGCGCAGCCTGGCTTTACCCCGACCTGGCGGCAGGCGTGGCAGCGGCAACCCGGATAAACCCGCCAATCCCGGCGTGAAACGCCAGACCGGTAAAATTGAGCAAAGAGGATTAACTTCATGAATATTTTTTACCGCCCCAAGTACCAATCTGAGGCAACGCAGTTCATCAACCAATTGAAGGTGACCGACCCTTCACTGGACGCCAAGCAGCGTCAGGGCCGCGACCTGTTGTGGGACAAAGCCGTGGACCGCAGCGCCTGGAGCGAGTACCGCCAAGCGCAAGTGGCCCAAAAGCCTTATGTCTACCAAACCGCTCCAAAATAAGCATAGTTACAAGACAAAACAGCCTCTAGCTCCCGTATTCATTGCGTAGGCAGCTACTCAATTAATAGCGACTAAATGACTGCAACTGTTGACCGCAGCGCACTGGGTGCCGCTGCTGTGCCTGATTTGCTGGGCATGCCGGACGTGGTAGACCAGATTGCACTGGCCCGGCTGTATGGCGAGCCGCTGTTTGCCATGCCGCAGGATTTGTACATCCCGCCCGATGCACTGGAAGTCTTTCTGGAAGCCTTTGAAGGCCCGCTGGACTTGCTGCTGTACCTGATCCGAAAGCAAAACTTCAATATTCTGGACATCCCCATGGCGGGCGTCACGCGCCAATACCTGGTCTATGTGGACGAAATCCGGGGCCGCAATCTGGAACTGGCGGCTGAATACCTGCTGATGGCCGCCATGCTGATTGAAATCAAGTCACGCATGCTGCTGCCACCCAAAAAGGTCGCCGAAGGGCAAGAGGCCGAAGACCCGCGTGCCGAGCTGGTGCGCCGCTTGCTGGAATACGAGCGCATGAAGCTCGCCGGGGCCAAACTCAACGCCATTCCTCAATATGGCCGCGACTTTCTCAAGGCCCAGGTCTTTATTGAACAATCATTGCAACCGCGCTTTCCGGATGTCAGCGTGGTCGATCTGCAAGAGGCATGGCACGATATTTTGAAGCGAGCCAAGCTGATTCAAATCCACAAAATCACCCGCGAAGAACTCTCGGTACGCGAGCACATGTCGCTGTTGCTCAAAAAACTGCAAGGCCGCCGTTTTGTCGAGTTTGAAGAGCTGTTTGACGCCACCCAAGGCACGCCGGTGCTGGTCGTCACCTTTATCGCCATGCTCGAACTGGCCAAAGAAACCCTGATCGAAATCACCCAGGCCGAGGTGTTCGCCCCTATATACGTCCGCCTGGCTTACACATCCACATGATTGCATTCCCACTTCAAAGCGATAGGTCGTTGCCTCGCCTTGTCGTGCTAAAGCACTGCCTGCGGCGATGCGCCTAATCTCACATTGAATTGAAAACGCAATGACAACATCCACTCTCCATTTTGACGTGCTGATCGTCGGCAGCGGTCTGGCCGGGCTGAACGCCGCCTTGCTGCTGGCGCCCACCCAGCGCGTGGCCGTTATCACCAAGCGCGCCGTGCACGAAGGTTCCAGCGGCTGGGCCCAGGGCGGAATTGCCGCCGTCTGGAGTAAGGACGACAGCTTTGAGGCCCATGTAGACGACACCCTGGTCGCGGGCGCTGGCTTGTGCGACCTGCCCGCCACCCGCTTCGTGGTGGAACAGGCACCCAAGGCCATTGCCTGGCTGCAGGCGATGGGCGTGCCGTTTTCTGAAGAGGCCGGCCAGTTGCACCTGACCCGCGAAGGCGGCCACAGTGCGCGCCGTATTGTTCACGTCACCGACGCCACCGGCGCGGCCGTGCAAAGCACCTTGATCGAGCGCGTGCGCCAGACACCCAACATCACCGTGTTCGAGAACCACACGCTGGTGGACCTGATCACTGACGTCAAGATGGCCCCACACAGCGGCGCCAGCGCCCAAGCCAAGCAATGCTTGGGCCTGTACGCGCTGGACGAAGCCACCGACGAAGTGCTCACCTTCCAGGCCCCGCACACCATTTTGGCCACCGGTGGCGCGGGCAAGGTCTATCTCTACACCACCAACCCCGACACTGCCACCGGCGACGGTATTGCGGCCGCCTGGCGCGCCGGTTGCCGGGTGCAGAACATGGAATTCATCCAGTTCCACCCGACCTGCCTGTACCACCCGCACGCCAAATCGTTCCTAATCAGCGAAGCGGTACGCGGCGAAGGCGGTCGTTTGTTGCTGCCCGACGGCACGCGTTTCATGCCGCAGCACGATGCCCGCGCCGAGCTGGCGCCACGCGATGTAGTGGCCCGCGCCATCGATTTCGAGATGAAAAAAGGCGGACTGGACTGCGTTTACCTCGATATTTCGCACCAGCCGTTGTCCTTCCTGCAAGAGCACTTTCCCAATATCTACGCCCGCTGCCTGGAACTGGGCATCGACATCTCCAAACAACCGATTCCGGTAGTACCCGCCGCCCACTACACCTGCGGCGGCGTACTGGCTGATCTGGCGGGACGCACCGATCTGGCCGGTTTGTACGCGATTGGCGAGACCGCTTGCAGCGGCCTACACGGCGCCAACCGGCTGGCCAGCAACTCGCTGGTGGAATGCATGGTGTTTGCCCAAGCCACCGCGCAGGCCATTGGTCAAACCACACCCACACCCCAGCCCGCCCTGCCCCACTGGGACGACAGCCGTGTCGGCGACGCCGATGAGGCGGTGGTGATTTCGCACAACTGGGACGAACTGCGCCGCTTCATGTGGGACTACGTCGGCATCGTGCGCACCAACAAACGGCTGGAACGCGCCGCCCACCGCATCGCCTTGCTGCAAGATGAAATTCAGGAGTACTACGCGCACTTTCATGTCACGCGTGACTTGCTGGAACTGCGCAATCTGGTGCAAGTGGCGGACCTGATCGTGCGCAGCGCCCAATCCCGCCACGAAAGCCGCGGCCTGCACTTCAGCCGCGACTACCCGGCGCTGCTACCCCAAGCACTCAGTACGGTACTGACGCCCTTGAGCGCAACAAGGCCCACAACCCCGCTCCCGTGACCTGAAACGTCCTGGACATTTTTACCCCCGCTGGGCAAGGATGACGCCGTCCTTGCCCTTGCACACCTGATCCCCGAGGAGACCCCATGTTCCGCACCCTGCTGAAATCCAAAATTCACCGCGTCGCCGTGACCCACTGCGAGCTGCATTACGAAGGCTCTTGCGCCATCGATGAAGACCTGCTGGAAGCGGCCAACCTGGTCGAAAACGAGCAAATCCACATCTGGAACATCAACAACGGCGAGCGTTTCATCACCTACGCCATCAAGGGTGAACGCGGCTCAGGCATGATTTCAGTCAATGGCTCGGCCGCGCGTCGTGCCGCTGTCGGCGACCTGATCATCATCGCCGCCTTTGCCCAGGTTCACAACGACCAGGTGGCATCACATCAGCCTGAACTAGTGTTTGTAGACGACAAAAACAAGCAAACCGAGTTGCGCCATCAGGTGCCAACCCAGCACCTGTAATGACAAACGCCGATGGCGGTCTGCCCACCGCATCTCTGTCCCAGCGAAGTCTGGCTGCCGTATGGCATCCCTGCACGCAAATGCAGCGAGCCGCACAAGTGCCTCCGCTGGCGATCGCGCGGGGCGAAGGGCCGTGGCTGCTGGACGACACCGGACGGCGCTACTTTGACACCAGCAGCTCCTGGTGGGTCAACCTGTTCGGCCATGCGGACGCTCGTATCAACGCCGCACTCAAGGACCAGCTTGATACCTTGCCGCACGTCATGCTGGCCGGTTGCACCCACGCTCCGGCAGTAGAACTGGCCGAACGCCTGTCAGCCTTGACCGGCAACGTGCTGGGACACTGCTTCTTCGCCAGCGACGGTGCCTCGGCCGTGGAGATCGCGCTCAAGATGAGTTTTCACCACTGGCGTAATCGAGGCCGTGGCGATAAACGTGAGTTTGTCTGTCTGCGCCAGGGCTACCACGGCGAGACGCTGGGTGCGCTGGCGGTCACCGACGTGACGGTGTTTCGTGACGCCTACGACCCGCTGTTGATGCGCTCGCACCAGGTGATGTCGCCCGATGCCCGTCAAGCCACAGCAGGCGAGTCCGGTGCCGATGTAGCCCAGCGCGCCGCCGCAGAGCTGCGGGCACTGTTTGAAACACGTCACACGCACATTGCCGCTCTCATTCTGGAACCCTTGGTGCAAGGCGCCACTGGCATGGCTTTTTATGACCCGGCGTATCTGCGCGCTGCACGCAAGCTGTGTGACCAGTACGAGATAACGCTGATTGCCGACGAAATTGCAGTCGGCTGTGGTCGCACCGGCACTTTCTTTGCCTTCGAACAAGCTGCGCTGCCAGGGGAACCGGCTATTTGGCCGGACCTGATCTGCCTGTCCAAAGGCATCAGCGGCGGCTACCTGCCGCTCTCGCTGGTGCTGGCACGGGACAGCATCTATGAAGCGTTTCTGGATGACGACGTGGCGCGTGGTTTTTTGCATTCGCACTCCTACACAGGCAACGCACTGGCCTGCCGGGCCGCACTGGCGGTACTTGACCGTTTTGAGCAGGATGACGTATTGCGGCGTAATCAGAAACAGGCCGCCACACTGACAGCCGCGCTGGCGCCGCTGGCCCGAGACCCGCGTATCGAGCACTTTCGCCACATCGGCATGATCTGGGCCTTTGACGTGCGCGAAGCGTTCGTAGGCCCGCGCTTTGCCGAGCGCTTTCACCTGGCCGGACGCTCCCATGAACTGCTGATTCGCCCGATTGGACGCACCGTTTACCTGATGCCGCCCTACGTTCTTACTGACGCGTTGTCGCAGTGGCTGGTCGAGCGCGTGCTGGCCACTTTGAGCGATGTATTGAACCAGAGTCCCCCCGATGCTGATCGAGCACCTGAACCGCCAACTGCATGAACGCGAAGCGCAGGCGCTCAAACGCCAACGCCGCATTGCCGAGTCGCCCTGCGCGCCACACCAGCAGGTCAGTCGGGAGGGCCAGCCTGCGCGCGAGATGCTGGCGTTTTGCAGCAACGACTATCTGGGTCTGGCCAACCACCCGGCGCTGATTCAGGCGCTGGCTGACGGTGCCCGACGCTTTGGCGCCGGTAGCGGAGCCTCGCACCTGATCAATGGCCACTCGCGCGCCCATGCCGCACTCGAAGACGAACTCGCCGCCTGGCTGGCGCCCCACATCCCCAAGGCCAAGGCGCTGACTTTTTGCACCGGCTACATGGCCAATCTGGCTTTGCTCACTGCGCTGGGCGACGCCAGTGCCACCCTTTTTTCCGACAAGCTCAACCACGCCTCGCTGATCGACGGCGCGCTCCTGGCCAAAGCGCCGATGCAGCGCTATCCGCACGGCAACTTCGCGCTGCTGGCGCGCCAGCTGGAACGTTGCACAACGCCCATCAAGCTGATCGTGACCGATGCCGTATTCAGCATGGACGGTGACCTGGCCGATTTGCCCACCTTGCTGGCGCTGGCCGAGCGCTTTGATGCCTGGCTGATCGTGGACGACGCCCACGGTTTTGGCGTGCTGGGTGACCAGGGCCGCGGCAGTCTTTCGCACTTTGGCCTGTACAGCGAGCGCCTGGTTTACATGGGCACGCTGGGCAAGGCGGCAGGGTTGGGCGGCGCCTTTGTCGCCGCGCACCCGAGCATCATCGATTGGCTGGTGCAGTCGGCCCGCACCTACATCTACACCACCGCATCACCACCCGCCGTCGCCCATGCCTTGCTTGAGAGTCTGCGGCAGATCCGAGGCGAGGACGGCGAGCAAAGGCGCAGCCATTTGCAGCAGTTGATCGGTCAACTGCGTACGCAGCTGACAACCCTCATCTCGTCGCACCCCAGGCTGGGCTGGCAGCTAACCGATTCAGCCACTGCCATCCAGCCCCTGATCGTCGGCGATAACGCCGCTGCCCTGGCGTTGGCGTCGGCACTGGACGCGCAAGGTTTGTGGGTCCCCGCCATCCGCCCGCCCACCGTGCCGGCGGGCACCGCCCGACTGCGCATCACGCTCAGTGCGGCGCACAGTGCTGATGACGTCCAGCAACTGGTGGACGGACTGACTCGCGCCGCCCAGGATTTAAGCGGCGCCTTGGCATGACGACATCCCCCTGCCTGCACGGTTGCTTCATCACCGGCACCGACACCGATGTCGGCAAAACGCGCATCAGTACCGCCTTGCTTCATTGGCTGGCCCAAGCGGGCTGGCGTAGCGCCGGGTTCAAGCCGGTCGCGGCAGGCACTCGTCTGATCGACGGCCAATCGGTCAATGAAGATGTGCGTGCGTTACGACAGGCCAGTTCACTTGCACTGACCGATGCCGAAGTCGGTCCCTTCCAGTTTGAGACGGCGTGCGCGCCACATATCGCCGCCGAGCTTGAGCACAAGAGCATCGACCGCGCTGAAATTTTGCGCGCGGCCCACGCACTGGCAACCCGCTCCGACTGGCTGGTGGTCGAAGGTGTGGGCGGTTTCTGCGTGCCGCTGGGCCCGGATTGGGACAGCGCCGACCTGGCTTCTGATATGAATCTGCCAGTGCTGCTGGTGGTCGGTTTGCGGCTGGGCTGCATCAACCATGCGCTGCTCACAGCGCAAGCCATCCGCGCCCAAGGTCTGCATCTGGCGGGCTGGGTGGGCAATAGTGTCAGCCCGGCGATGCCCTGGCTGGATGAAAACGTAGCCACCTTGCGGCAACGCTTTGACAACCAAAACATTCCTTGCTTGGGTCTGGTACCGTGGTTGGCAGACCCCACCCCTGCGGCAATGGCCGCCTATTTTGAGCAGTCCGTCTTGCAGTCTTTTTTCTCGTCCGTTTCCCATTCGTTGGTATCTTCCTGAAAACATAATATGACTACGATTTCCATAATCCCGGTTTCATCCCTTCGCCCCGCCCCGGCCCGCGCCATCACAACCGACACCCCTGCACGCTGGAGCGTCGCGGAGATTGCCGCCTTGTACGAGCTGCCTTTCATGGATTTGCTGTTTCAAGCCCAGCAAGTGCACCGCGAGCACTTTGACGCCAACGAAGTCCAACTGTCCTCACTGCTGTCCATCAAAACCGGCGGTTGTTCCGAGGATTGCGGCTACTGTTCGCAATCAGCCAGCGCCGAAAGCAACGTCAAGGCCAGCAAATTGATGCCACTGGCCGAAGTGATCGAAGCGGCCCAAGCGGCCAAAGACCAGGGTGCCACCCGCTTTTGCATGGGTGCGGCCTGGCGCAGCCCCAAAGAGCGCGACATGGAACGTGTGACCGACATGGTGCGAGAAGTACGCGCCCTGGGTATGGAAACCTGCATGACACTCGGCATGCTGGAAGCCGACCAGGCCCAAGCCCTGAAAGCTGCCGGACTGGACTACTACAACCACAACCTGGACACAGCGCCCGAGTTTTACGAGAGCATCGTCAGCACCCGAACCTACCAGGACCGACTTGATACTTTGAGCCATGTGCGCGCTGCGGGCATCAACGTCTGCAGCGGCGGCATTATCGGGATGGGTGAAGCCCGGGTGGAACGCGCCGGCCTGATTGCCCAACTGGCCAACCTCGCACCCTACCCCGAGTCAGTGCCGATCAACAACCTGGTGCCGGTTGCCGGTACGCCGCTGGCCAACACCGCGCCGCTGGACCCGTTCGAGTTCGTACGCACCATTGCCATTGCCCGCATCACCATGCCGCTGACCATGGTTCGGCTGTCAGCCGGGCGTGAGCAGATGGACGAGGCCTTGCAGACGCTGTGCTTCCTGGCCGGCGCCAATTCTATTTTTTACGGCGACCGGCTACTCACCACCGGCAACCCGCAAGCCGACCACGATCGCCAGCTCTTTGCACGCCTGGGCATGAAGGCGCAAGGCGAACGCCCGTCAGCACAAAATGGTCCATGCAGATGAATGCGGTGCTGCAAACGACGCTGGAGCGTCCGATCATTGATGCCGCGTTTCTAGCCAACCCCTACCCCACCTACCAGGCACTACGGGAAGCCGGACCGATCCACTGGAGCGAAGAATTTTTTGGCGGCGCCTGGCTGCTGACGCGCCATGCCGATATCGAAAGCGTGCTGAAAGACACTCGCTTTTCCGCCCAACGCACCGGGGCCTGGGTCAATGACCGGGAAGATGCACGCGGCGAACTGGCAGATTTCCAGCGCCTGTTCGCCCGCGCCCTGTTGTTTCTGGACGCGCCAGATCACCCGCGCGTGCGCAAGGTGATGAGCGCAGGCTTTCGCCCCGATGCCATCCAGAAACTGGTGCCGCACATCGAACAGACGGTCACTGAGCTGCTCGATCAGGTTGAACACCTGGATAGCTTTGATTTCATCGAAGCCGTTGCACGGCCCTTGCCGGTGCGGGTGATCACGAAGCTCATGGGCATCGAGCACCCGCAACAGCACAACTTCATGCTCTGGTCGGACGATCTCGCCACCTTCATCGGCACGCCGCAGCCCACGCGGGCGCAGGCGCGTCGGGCCCAAAGCAGCTTGCTGGACATGAGCCGATACCTCGAAACCCTGTTGGCCCTCAAACGCCAAACGCCCGGTGACGATCTGACCAGTCGTCTGGTGCAAGCCGAAGCTGCGGGCGAGATTCACGGCAGCGCCGAACTGATGGCGCAATGCGCCATGCTGCTGTTTGCCGGTCACGAAACCACGCGTCACCTGCTGGGCAGTGGCCTGCAAACGCTGTTGTCTCAACCCGAGCAATGGCAACGCCTGCGGCAAGATCCATCATTGGTGCCTGGCGCGGTACGTGAGTTGCTTCGTTTTGACAGCCCGGTGCAATACACCGGACGGCGCGTCACGACTGATCTGGTCCTGCACGGACAGCAACTGCGTCGCGGCGATCTGGTGCTGCCCTTGATTGGCGCGGCCAACCGCGACCCGGCACGCTATACCCAGCCCGATACGCTGGACATCACCCGCAATGAGGGTAGTTCTCTCTCGTTTGGTTCCGGGCCCCACGTCTGCATCGGCGCCGCCGTCACGCGCATGGAAGCCGAAATCGTCTTGCGCCAATTGTTAAAACGCTGGCCCAAACTCAGCCTGGTCCATGACACGCCGCACTGGCTCAGCAACCCGCTTTACCGCGGGCTGGTGACCCTGCCGCTGCGGCATGCAGCGGCCACCTGATCAACGACGATTACACCAAGACGGCGTCAAGCCAGCCGCGCAGGCTATTAACGAAGGCCAAACCGGTGGCACGCGGCAGCTCATCCACCCGCACCACGGCCTCCACCAGTCGCCCCTCGCGCAGGTAGTTGGCGCGGCCAACGCCGTCCAGCAGACCGCAATGCAGGGGCGGCGTCACCCAGCGTCCGTCCAGTTGCACGGCCACATTGCCACGGGTGCACTCGGTGAGTTCACCCTGGCTATTCCACAGCAGGGTGTCAAACACCCCCGCCCTATGGGGCGCCAAAGCGTCGTAATGCGCGCGGCGCATGGTCTTGAAGCGTACAAACTCACTGCCTGCCTCTTCAAACGCCGTCGGCGCCAGCGCCAGTTTGACAGGGGTGGTCGTGAGCTCCATCACATAGGCCTCAGTCAGCGCCTGTCCGCGCGCATCGAGCCGCAAGCGCACCCGCCACAGCCCTTGCCGATGTGCATCGGCGAGTTGCATCAGACTGGCTTCAACCCGCGCCATGTCGCATGGATAGCCAAAATGCGCTGCGGCACGCGCCAGACGCGCCAGATGATCAGGCGCATGGCGCAAATGGCCGTCCTCCAGTGCCAGGGTTTCCAGCAACTCGAAAGGCTGGCTGGCGCGCTCCAGAAAAGCGCGCTTATGACGCCACTCCTGCCACTCGCCATTAGCAGTGGCATCAGCCGTGATGCCACTGCCAATACCGCAGCGAAGCTCGCCGCCTTGCGCGGTGACGGTACGGATTGCTACATTGAAAGTGGCGGCCCCACCAGGGCGCACCACGCCTACCGCGCCGCAATACACACCTCGCGGCTCCAGCTCCAGCGCCTTGATCATCTGCATGGCACGTACCTTGGGCGCTCCCGTGATGGAGCCGCTCGGAAACAGGGCTGCAAACACGTCAGCCAGCGTGGTGCCAGCTCGGGTGCGTGCCTGCACGTCCGATGTCATCTGCCACACACTGGGCAGCGCCTCCAGCCGGAATAAATGCGGCACGGTCACGGAATGCGCTTGCGCCACACGCGACAAGTCGTTGCGAATCAGGTCCACGATCATCACGTTTTCGGCCTGTTCCTTGGCCGAGGCTCGCAGCTGAGCCGCCAGCGCCGCATCGTCCTGCGCCGTGGCACCGCGCGGCGCGGTGCCTTTCATCGGTCGCGTCAGGATACGCTCGCCATCCCAATCAAAAAACAACTCCGGGGACACCGACAGCACTTGCTCGCTACCTGTATCAATATACGCACCGTAACCACCGGGCTGCGCCCGCCGTAGCGCCATGAACAGGTCAAGCGAGTTACCCTGAAGCTTCCCGTGCAGCTGTGAGGTGTAGTTGATTTGATAAACATCGCCATCGGCAATGGCACGGTGAATATCCACCATCCCCTGGTCAAACGCGGTCCGCGACAAGCCATCCTGCCACTGTGCCACGGCCGTTGCAGCCGTTTGCATCTCAGGCGCGGGCCACTCCAGAGACGCCTCGTGCACACCAAACCAGGCCAACGGACCGTCGGCCTCATGCACCGACAAGGCCGGATCAAAGGCGGCACTGGCCTCGTAGCGCAGGTAGCCCACGCACCAGAAACCCTGCTGTGACAGTGCCTGTACTGCGTCCAGCACAGGCCGAACCTGGTCCAGACTATGGGCCACCAGGGTCTGGCAAGGGGCGCCAAAGGCGCAGCGCAAGGGAGCGCTGGCGCTATCGGCACCGGTGGCGGCGAAATCAATCAAAGTTTGCATGGGCGCCAAGCATAGCCGGATCGACTAGACTCGCGGCACTTAATGACTCGTAAATGGACACGACCATGACGACACCCTCGACCGATCCAGCAACGCCTTACGGCACCCTTCCCGCTCATTCAACCACCACGGCCCGCAAGCCCATCAGCCTGCCGCGTCTTCTGGAGATGCATGCCCGCGGTGAAAAAATCACCATGCTCACCGCCTACGATGCCACGTTTGGCGCCGTGGCAGATGCGGCTGGGGTCGATTGCATTCTGGTCGGCGACTCGCTGGGCATGGTCTGCCAGGGCCTGAGCAGCACCGCAAGCGTCACGCTGGAGACCATGCGCTACCACGTCGAGAGTGTCGCGCGCGGCCTGCGCCGGACCCAAGGCGCCGCCTGGCTGATCGGCGATTTGCCGTTTGGCGCCTACCATGAATCCAAAGAGCAAGCTCTGCGCAGCTCCGCCGTGCTGATGCAGGCTGGCGCCCACATGGTCAAGCTCGAGGGCGGTGGCTGGACGGCAGAAACCGTGCGTTTTCTGGTCGAACGTGGTATTCCGGTCTGCGCCCATCTGGGCCTCACGCCACAAACCGTTTACGCCCTCGGTGGCTACCGGGTGCAAGGCAAGACGCTGGAGTCCGCCGCCACCTTGAAACGCCATGCCCATGAGTTGCAGGATGCAGGCGCGACGCTGCTGGTGCTGGAAATGGTGCCCGCTGACCTGTCTGCCGAGCTCACCAAGGAGCTGTTGCATTGCCCCACCATCGGCATCGGCGCGGGTAGCGGCACCGCGGGCCAGGTGCTGGTGCTACACGATATGCTGGGTGTCAACCTGGGTAAAAATCCGAAATTTGTGCGCAACTTCATGACCGGTGCCGCCGGCATTCGCGAAGCCATGCAAGCCTACGTGGCCGCCGTGAAAGACGGCTCTTTCCCCGACAATACGCTACACGCCTGGTAGGCAGTTTTTATGAAAATCTTTCACACCATCGCCGAACTGCGCGAGCATCTGGCGTCCTTCAAACACCCCGCTTTTGTGCCCACCATGGGCAATCTGCATGAAGGCCATTTGGCCTTGGTGCGGCAGGCCAAACCGCTGAGCGACGTGACCGTGGTCAGCATCTTTGTCAACCGCCTGCAGTTTTTGCCGCACGAAGACTTTGACACCTACCCGCGCACCTGGGAATCCGATTGCGCCAAACTGCAAGCCGCGGGCTGCGACGTGGTATTTGCCCCCAATGAGAAAGAGCTGTACCCCGAACCCCAAACCTTCAAGGTGCACCCACCGGCGGAAGTGGCCGACATTCTGGAAGGGTTCTTTCGCCCCGGATTTTTTATTGGCGTGAGCACCGTGGTGATGAAACTTTTTTCCTGCGTGCAGCCGCGCGTGGCCGTGTTCGGCAAAAAAGACTACCAGCAACTGATGGTGATCCGGCGCATGGTGCAGCAATTTGCCCTGCCGATCGAGATCGTCGGCGGCGACATCACACGCTCGGACGACGGGCTGGCACTGTCCTCGCGCAACGGTTACCTCAGCGCGAGCGAACGGGCACAAGCGGTGCAACTGTCGCAAGCGCTCAAGGCCATGGCAAGCGCTTTAAAAGGTGGCTCAACTGATTTTGCGGTTTTGGAAGCGCAAGCCATGCAAACCCTGACAGCGCAAGGCTGGCAACCCGACTACATGGTGGTGCGGCGCCGCCACGACCTGCAAGCCCCCACCCCCGGCGATGCGCTGGTGGTGCTGGGCGCCGCCAAAATCGGTGCCACGCGACTCATCGACAACCTGGAAGTCTGAGCCGACTCATCCGCGTTTTAGCGCGGCACCATAAAAGTCGATTTTTCACTGACGTGCCCCGGCGCGTCCAGCGCCTCAATCTCAAATTGCATGGGGTGCGAACCCGCGGCCATGGCCTCTGGCGGCGCTTGCACCCGCACCGACACGCCACGCTCCTCGGTCGGGGGCACCATCAACACCGGGTCGGACGTCACCCTCAAACCAGGCTGACCGGTGGCGCTGATTTTGTAATGTTGAACCGCTTCCGACGCGTTCATGACCTGGAGCCGGTACACGTTCTCAATGTTGCCATCCTGCACCACGCGCGCCATGACACCGCGGTCCCGTATCACATTGACCTTGAACAGCGAGCGCATCGACAGACTGAGCACCGTGGCCAACACGATCACCCCCAGCACGGCGGAGTAAATCAGCACGCGCGGTCGCAACACCCGGCGCAGCGTTTGCGCCTGGGTCCAGCGTTGGGTCATGGCATTTTCAGTGCTGTACTTGATCAAGCCCCGCTCGTAACCCATCTTGTCCATGACGGTGTCGCAGACATCGACACAGGCGCCACAGCCAATGCAGTCGTGCTGCAAGCCGTTGCGAATATCGATGCCGGTCGGGCAGACCTGCACGCACAGGCTGCAGTCCACGCAAGCGCCCAGATTCAAGATGGAAGCGTCGGCCTTGCGCGAACGAGCGCCTCGGGGCTCGCCACGCTCGGTGTCATAGGTCACGATCAGGGTGTCTTTGTCGAACATGACGCTTTGAAATTGCGCATAAGGACAGATGTGCTTGCACATCTGTTCACGAAAGAAGCCCGCGTTGCCGTAAGTGGCCATGCCGTAAAAGAGTGTCCAGAAGACTTCCCACGAACTCATGCTCATTTGCACAAACTCCGTGCCAAGTTCCTTGATGGGGGTGAAATAGCCGACAAAAGTGAAGCCGGTCCACAGCGCCACCGCCAGCCAGGCCGCGTGTTTGAGCATTTTGCGCCACACTTTGTCCGCAGACAGGGGCTGGGCATCGCGGCGCATGCGGGCCGAGCGGTCGCCCTCGATGCTTTTCTCAATCCAGAGGAACATTTCGGTATACACCGTCTGTGGGCAGCTGTAGCCGCACCACAAGCGCCCGGCCACCGTCGTGAACAGGAACAAGGCCAGCGCTGAAATCACCAGCAGCCCGGCGAGGTAAATGAAATCCTGCGGGTACAACACCAGCCCAAAGATGTAGAAACGCCGCACCCCCAGGTCAAACAAAACCGCCTGCCGCTGGCCCCATGCCAGCCACGGCAAGCCGTAAAACACCAACTGGGTCAAAAACACCATGCCGATGCGCCAGTTGGCAAACAGGCCCGACACACTGCGGGGATAAATATCCTGGTTCGAGGCGTAAAGCGAAGACGGATTGGGGACGTACCCTGCTTGAGGGACGATGGGAATGACCTTTCGGGTCGCAGGTGCGGTCTTGTCCAACGCAGTCTTTCTGAGAATTCAATCTCTATCCGGGCAATTTTTCAGGCACGGCGATGCTAGCGTTGATGGAAAAACATTAAAGATGCGAGGTTAATACATCAATAAAAGCGACATGACCTATCTGGATAAGTCCAGCAGTCGCTACAAATTAAGTAGCTGCTTACGCAGCGCCTATAAGGGGTACAAGGCTACCAGGCACTTGACCGGCCTTGAGGGCGGCGGTGAACGCCAGCATGCGATCAATCGGTTGGCGGGCACGCAAGCCCAGTGCGGGATCGACATGAATCTCGTTGGCACCGGTTTCCAGCACGCGGGCCACATCTAACAGGCAGTTCATCGCCATCCACGGGCAATGGGCGCAGCTCTTGCAGGTGGCGCTGTTGCCCGCCGTGGGGGCTTCGATGAACACCTTGCCGGGGTTCAGGGTGCGCAGCTTGTGCATCATGCCGTTGTCGGTGGCGACGATGAACTCGTTGGCATCCATCTCGCGCGCCGCCTTGAGGATGGCGGAGGTGGAACCCACCGCATCGGCCAGCGCCACCACCTCCGCCGGGGACTCGGGGTGGACCAGCACTTTGGCACCGGGATGCGTTTTGATCAAGGCCTCCAGCTCAAAAGATTTGAATTCGTCGTGCACGATGCAGGAGCCGCCCCACATCACCATGTCGGCGCCGGTCTCACGCTGGATGTAGCCGCCCAGATGCCGGTCCGGCGCCCACAGGATTTTTTCACCCTTGTCTTTCAGCGCCCGCACGATCTCCAGCGCACAGCTGGACGTCACCAGCCAGTCGGCGCGCGCCTTGACGGCGGCGCTGGTGTTGGCATAGACCACCACAGTGCGGTCCGGGTGGGCATCGCAAAAAGCTGAAAAATCGTCCACCGGGCAGCCCAAGTCGAGCGAGCAGGTAGCGTCCAGATCGGGCATCAGCACGCGTTTTTCAGGCGACAGGATTTTGGACGTTTCGCCCATGAAGCGCACGCCCGACACCACCAACGTGGTGGCAGCGTGGTCGCGGCCAAAGCGGGCCATCTCCAGCGAGTCGCTCACCAGACCACCGGTTTCTTCGGCCAGATCCTGCAAATCGGGGTGCACGTAGTAGTGCGACACCATCACCGCATTTTTTTCCTTCAACAGGCGTCGAATTTTGTCCTTCAGGGCGGCGCGCTCGGTGGGGCTCGGTTCGGCAGGCACGCGGGCCCAGGCGTGTTTGGTGGCGCAAACGCTGCCGCTAGCCGCCTCTTGCAGCGGTTGCTCGTATTCCACATCCATCCTGGTTTTGGCCAGCGTGTTCATCGCAACTCCTTGAAACGCATGGAGAAATCAACCGCCTGCACGTCTTTGGTCAAAGCGCCGATCGAGATGCGGTCCACCCCGGTGGCGGCAATGTCGCGCACCGTGCTCATGTTCACACCGCCCGACACCTCCAGAATGGCGCGCCCGGCGTTCAGGCTGACGGCTTCGCGCAGCGTAGCCAGATCCATGTTGTCAAGCAGCACCATGCGGGCACCTGCGTCCAGCGCCTCGCTCAATTGCGCCAGCGTTTCAACCTCGATCTCGACGAATTTGGCTGTGGGCGCCACGGCGGCGGCCCGCGCCAGCACCGCGCGCACGCCACCGGCGGCGGCAATGTGGTTTTCTTTAATTAACACGGCGTCATACAGGCCGATGCGGTGATTGGTACCGCCGCCCGTGCGCACCGCATATTTTTGCGCCAGGCGCAGGCCGGGCAAAGTTTTGCGCGTGTCCACGATGTGCGCCCGGTTGCCCGGCACACTACGCACGGCATCCACGTAACTGGCGGTGCTGGTGGCTACGGCGCTGAGCAGTTGCAGAAAATTGAGTGCCGTGCGCTCGGCAGTGAGCAGCGCGCGGGCCGGGCCTTCCATATTCAACACCACCTGGTCAGGGGCGCAATGATCGCCCTCCCGCACCCGCCAGACCATCTCGATGGACGGGTCCACCTGATGCACCGCGGCTTGAACCCACGGGATGCCACAGATCACCGCCGCTTCGCGCGCCAGCACATGGGCCTGGGCACGCGCACCGGGGTCAATCAGGCCGGCGGTCAAGTCGCCGGTGCCGACGTCTTCTTGCAGGGCGCGGATCACATCCTGGCGGGCCAGTTCAGCGACGGCAGGTTCGGAAAAATCAAAATAGCTTGTCATGACGGTATCGGGTTGATTTAATTGGGGAATTCACTCGCTACAAAATAAATAGCTGCTCACGCATAGTACACGGGGGCTAGAGGTCTATTCATCCAAAACATGCACAAATTGTTTGTTACCGGGCAATCGGTAAACCGAAAAATCCCGGACATCCACGGTGGCGATGTGGTGGATTTTGAGGCTGCTGGCCAGATAAACCAGACTGGCATCACAAAAATCCATGGGGAAGTCTTCATACTTGTCCACCAATTTCCAGATCGCCGCAATGGCATCTGCAGGCGGGGACTCGATCCGCAGGTAGCCCAGCGATTGGGCTTTGGCGGCCCACGCGAAAAAGGCTTTTTGCTTGCTGTGAGTCAACAAAGCACACACCTCGGTCAACACCGCCCAAGTGGTCGTGGTTTGCCCGGTGTAGTTGGCAAAAAACGCTTTGCATCGCGCGTGGTGATGGTCTTTGGGGGTGAACAGGCCAATAAAGTAGCCGGAATCTGCCAGCGTGTTCATGGCGCCTTAGCCGCGCTGTTTTGCTGTGCCGCCAGTCCACGGATTGCGCGTTCGGAGCGCTCGGCGTGTTTGCTTTGAATCGCTTGACGCGCCTGGAGCTTGACCGGGCGTTGCACCAAGTCCTCTTTGCCCAAGTCAATTTCGGCATCACCGTCCCCGACATCCTGCATCGCTTCTTCGTAAATTTGAAGCGACGAGGGCGCGGCATGGTTCGCCAGAAACTCCTGAATGCTGCGCACAATCACCGCAGACTTGGTGAGCCCGGAGCGCGAACCAAAACTGGCAATCTGGGCTTCCATATCAGCGGGTAAACGAAGTGAGATAGGCATGGCAAGCACCTTTGAGATACATTTTTAAAGATTGTATTTCAACAAGCCAAGCATGGCGAAGGAACAAAATGACAGCCCGGCAATTGCTATAAATGCCATTGCTGATCTGGATAAAGGGGCCAGGCTCCAATGGCATTGCGTACCCGTCCGAAACCCTGCCTTTGTACGAATATCAAATTCGTCAGCACAGTAGGTAAGCCACAAGACAAGTGCCGATTTGGTTTTGTTCTATGTCTCTAAGTTTATGATTTCATTGAATATTTTCTTAAGTCAGTGCCATTGGAGCCTGGCCCCTTTCTCTCTCTCTTTTTCTCTCTTTTTCTCTGACCACACAGGCCTTGGCTACACTACTCGGCTTCTTCAGATGGGGGTTTCAGTGTCAAATGTTCTTCGTGCATGGATCGAATTTGCCCACGGCCGGGTGAGTTGGGTGCGGAGCGTCAATCAGCGCAGGGCAGGCTCGGCGCTGGCACTTATTTTGATGACTTCGGCCTCGGGCATTTCCTGGGCTGCAGGCCAAAATTCATGTGCTCAGCCGGTGTATTTGACCTTCACGACGGGGAACATGGAGCAAGCCCCGTTGGTCGCCGATGTACTCAGACGCCATGACGCCCGGGCCACTTTTTTCGCGACCAATGAAACCACCCAGCCTGGCATCACCAGCATGGGCAGCCATTGGGAGCCTTGGTGGAAGGCGCTTGCTGCCCAAGGCCACGAATTTGCCTCGCTCACCTACGATCAAGTCTATTGGCGCTCTGATTTGCGTGGCATCAAGCCCTTGTTTCGCGTGCGACTTACCACTGGTGCTTTTGCTGGGCGTGAATTCACCTGGACTCCCGAGCAATACTGCGCCCAAGTGAGTTACGTCAACGAGCGTCTCCAGGATTTCACCGGCAAGCCTGCCTTGTCGCTATTTCATGCGCCGGGCGGTAAAACCTCAGCGAAGTTGCTGAAGGTGGCACAAGCTTGCGGCTTCGCGCATGTGGGCTGGACAAGCGCCGGTGTATTTGGCGATGACTTGCTCAACGCCAAAAACCTCAAAGCCGCGCAAGAAAAGGCGCTGCACAACATCCGACCCGGCGACATCCTGACGGCACACATGGGCAGCCGATCTGGCCCAACACCCTGGGCATTTACCGTGCTGGATCCCTTGATTACGGGATTACAAGAGCGCGGGTTCTGCTTTGCAACACTGCGTGACCACCCGGTCTACCGCGACTGGATCACCAGCCACCCGGACGGTTTCACCAAGCACTGAGGCTTGCTGCATGAACGGGTTGGCCGGTCTTTTGTTGGCTTTAGGGTGAGAAAGGGGCCAGGCTCGATTTAAATCAAGGCTTGCATTTTGACAGCTAATAGCCGCCATATCACCTGGGCTAGAGGCCTATTTCTTATATTAAACCTTCGACCCCCGCCAATCGGTGGCCAGATGGCCAGGATTTAATTCGAGCCTGGCCCCTTTTTCCCTTGTGTCTATTTGGTTAGGGTGCAATTTTGCATTCCTCGTAGATCGACCAGATAGACGCGAGAGCTTTCGCTATTGTTGCATTTCTCACCGTTAATCTGTCAATTGGTGCCCGTTCAAGACCGATATTCTTGGTTTTTCCAATTAAGCTATTCTGAATATCAGCCCACATTTTCTGATGCTTTTCCAGCTTGAAATCCTTTGGCGAAATGATAACGACGAAATGCAAGTTTTCACTCAGTTTCTCTCGCGCCGGTTCAAGACCAACAAATAGCTCGAATACCAGCTCAGTGAGCTTCCCTAAAGCGTAACAGTCACGGAGAACGGATGACTGCGTCATACGTCACCCTTTTTGACTCGCTCCCACTCGTGCTTGAGGATGGTCTGCAAGTGCCCAACTACGGCATTCCTTGCCTCGTTGAAGGAGCGTACGGCCTCTGCCTCTTCGAGAGGTGAATAGTTTCGATTGAGGACATAGCCCTTTGACGACATCTCCCCGATGAGTTCCACCAAGTGGTTGTGCTCAGCCTCGTTCGGGTTGAGACGGAGCTTAATACGAGTTCCAAGCTCATTGGCTCGCATTTCATCCGCGAGCCGTTCTTTAAAGTCTTCGGCAATCCCAGTCATTTCTAGTAACTTCCCGACGCGGGGTCTCTTGAGTTCTTGAATGCGACCCACAATCGTGAAGAACTCAGCGGAATCCTTCCGCAGTTCATCAATCCAGTTCTGACGCTTGCTAGATATGTTGTCTGCGATTTGTCGTGTGGCGATGCGGGACTGTGTTTCTATCTGTTGTCTGGCGATTTCGACCTGCATCCGAACCTGTCTCTTAGCAATTCGCCACTGCATCCATGGCCCAAGGAAAAGAGCAACGAGTGCGACCAAAGCCAGCGCGAGTTTGTTGAAGTCATCCACAGTCATGGAGGAGACCCAATTCCAAAAGACGTGCCATTCGCATGCAAGAGTCATGAAAGGCCTACAGTGGAAGTGATGGGCCGCGCCGCAGCTTTATCTTGGCGCGGCCCATCGATTGTAGGGTTAGGCCTCTGTTGCTGAGCTATTTGTATGTTTTCCACACGACTTCACCTCCCATATCTTTGACTAGCGAAAAAGTCGCATCCAAGACAGTATCAAGAGGGTGCGCGTTGCAATGCTTCTCAACATATAGGTAGATGGTTGGCGCGTCTGGAAGACTCGCAAGATTTCCACTCGTCTGTCTGGTCCATGTCTTTCCGAAATTGCTGCGAACGTTGTAGGCAACCATAAAGCCATCTATCCATTGGAGGTAAAGGTTCATCTGAGCAGCATTATTCGTAGCCTTGTGCTCAATGAATTGGCCACACGAAAATTGACCCACCCCTATAACAATGGCGGGGACCGGTTCGCGATCTATGGGTTGCGCGGGCGCTGCCATGCCTGAAACTGCTGCCGATAAGAATCCAGCCAGAACAGCAAAGGTGGATTTCATCAAAGTATCCCTGCAAGTGAATATCGCGTTGGATTGATCATGTCAGCTCTGAACGACCGGCACCTCTGCATAGAAGCCGACAGGTGGAACATCATAGCTGACTGCAATCAGGCAGAGTGCTGACGTTCAGGACGACAGCGCGTAAGCATTGTCCAGCGTCCTGCTGGAGTAATAAAAGGAATAAAAGGGGCCAGGCTCCAATGGCACTGATTTAAGCGAATAGTGCTGAAAAAACAATAGCTTACGCGAAGAAAGAAAGTGGGCTGATCGCTCCAAATTGTTACGATGCGGGTGTCGAATCCGTAACACGTACCAAGAAGGGGATCAGCCCAGATGGATACTACCAAAACCTGCTCATTGAGTGTTGGTTCCCTGCAATCGCAAGTTAGCCAGTTTCTGCGACGATTTGCTCAGACGGGTTTTGGTGCATTGAGCAGTTTGTTGACCCACGAGCAACTGGAGTCACTCATACGCGAGCATTGCGACGATCACCGCAATCGCATCTACCCGCCACTGACCACCGTAGGCCTCTTTCTTGAACAGGTACTGGGAGCTGATCACAGCTGTCAGGATGTGGTAGCACGGGGCCTGAGCAACCGGGTCGCACAAGGCTACAGCGAATCAAGTCTTGACACGGGGGCGTACTGCAAGGCGCGTCAACGCCTGAAGTCGGCCCTGCTACCAGCCCTGTCCAAGGCACTCTCAGAGCGGCTGTGCCAAGCCCAGTCCAATTCATGGCGTTGGCGCGGGCGTGACATCAAACTCATTGACGGCACCACCGTCTTCATGCCCGACACCGATAAGAATCAAGCCTCATATCCGCAAAGCAGCCAACAAAAGGCGGGGTTGGGTTTCCCTTGTCTGCGCATCGTGGCCATCATCTCGCTGGGCTGTGGCGCCGTGCTGGACTGGGTCAGTGGGGCCTGCGCGGGCAAACTCACGGGCGAAACTGCCATGATGCGCCAGCTCGATACAGCCCTGAACCCCGGCGACATCTTGCTCATGGATCGTTACTACACGGGCTACTTCACAGTGGCCAGACTGATGCAGCGCGGGGTCGATTTTGTCAGCCGTCAACATCAAAAACGCCATACCGATTTTGATCAAGGCCAACGCCTTGGCAAGGGTGATCATGTCGCGCAATGGAGTCGCCCCGTTCGCCCAAAATGGATGACACCTGAAGAATATGAAAAAGTACCGTTGAGCCTACAGGTGCGCGAAACCCGTGTAGGCACCTGGATACTGATTACTAGCCTCAAGGATGCCAAGGTCGTTAGCCCGCGGGAGTTGAACGAAATTTATGGCTGGCGTTGGCATATAGAGTTGGATTTACGGGCTGTGAAGTCGATCATGCAGATGGAGATGCTGCGCTGCAAAACACCCGAGATGGTGGCAAAAGAAATTGCCGCACATCTACTGGCGTACAACCTAGTGCGCTCAGTGATGGCGCAGGCGGCCAACAAAGTGAACTGCACGCCACGCCAGCTCAGTTTTAAAGCGACGATGCAACAACTGCGCGCTTTTGAAGAGCGATTGCGTCATGGTGCATATGAACAAATTATGGGATTGTGTGATGCACTGATCCGCGGTGTGGGCCAGGTAAAAATACCGCATCGACCCGGCCGGGTTGAGCCCCGGGCAATCAAGCGACGATCAAAGAATCAGGCGCATTTAATGCAACCGCGCGCTGTGCTAAAAGCCCAATTGCAGGCGCAGCGCGAGCTCATCATGGCTGTCGTTTTTGCTTAAATCAGTGCCATTGGGGCCAGGCTCGATTTAAATTCATAGCTGCTACTAAGTATTTACAGGGGCTGTACACGTTTTCACTACAAATCATCTTGCGGCAAACCTATTGATCCAATCCCGCCAACCCCAACGGCTTGGCATCGCCTTGCGGGCTTGCGTCTTGCTCTGATTTGCGCGGTCGCCCGCGTGGTTTGGCTTCTCGGCGCTGGCCGGTGGCTTGTTCTATGGCGTCGAAGAAACGGCTGTTGCCCAGCGGCTGGGTCTGGTTGAGGGCCAGTCGGATGTCGGTGCTGGTTTTGTCGCTCAGAACCTGGTCAAAGAGTTCGCGGTAGGCGGCCTGGCGGCGGGTGTCATCCGGGCCGAGCGTGGCATACAGCGGGTGTGGGGTGAGCCAAGGATTGGTTTCGCCCAGCGCATTGGCGCGGTAGCTGCTCCAGCGGTAATGCGCGGGGTCGGGGCAGATGCCTGCGCGCACCGGGTTGAGTTCGATGTAGCGCATGCAGGCCAGCAGGTAGGACTCGGACTGGATGAGGGACGATTTGTAGCGGCCTTCCCACAGGGTGCCTGAGCGCTGGTAGGCAGCGTTGACGTAGGGCACATAGCGCCTGCCCAGCGCCACCATCAGGCGCGGGACTGCCTGTGCGTCAGCCGGTGTGAGCAGCAGGTGGACGTGGTTGGTCATGAGCGCGTAGGCGTGGAGCTGGCAGCCGGTGCGCCGGGCCGCATCGCCCAGCCACTCCAGATAGGCCAGGTAGTCGGCATCGGCAAAGAAGCAGGGCTGGCGGTTGTGCCCACGCTGCACGATGTGCAAGGGCACGCCATCAAGGTGAATGCGGGGGCGGCGGGGCATGATTAAATGTTATCTTGTTTTTAATTCGAGCCCGGCCCCTTTGGTCCGCTTTGGTCATTCAAACGAGTGCATTGGAGGAAATTTGTCATGTCCATTAAGACCAAAACCGAAACGAAGGCGGGCGCCAAAGCCAAGAGCCTGATTCTTGAGGCGGTTCACGAAACGGCCGTCGATTTGCACCTTCTGGGCTTTATTGACCAGCGCAAGATGCGCAAGTTTGACTTGCTGTGCCAGACACCCATCCCGGATTACGACAGTGAAAAAATCCGGGCGCTACGTGATCGATTCAAACTGAGTCAGGCGGTGCTGGCGTCTATTTTGAACACCAGTCTTTCTACCGTGCGCCAATGGGAAATCGGCGACAAACACCCCAGCGGCCCATCGCAAAAATTGCTGAATTTGCTGGAACGCAAAGGGCTTGAGGCGCTGATCTGACTTTCACCAGCAGATATAGAAAATGCCTTTTGACCTTCAATTGCTACAAAATTAATAGCCTCTCACACAATATCTACGGGGTCTATCGCCTGATTAATCTTAAACAGTTGAATTGACTCGCCGCCAATCCCGCCACCGTTCACGGCACGTCCCGAGCAAATGACTGGCAAGTCTTTCAGATATAAAAAGTGACTCTAGACCCCGTATCTCATGCGTGAGCAGCTATAAATTCAATAGCGATTGAAGAATAAACAAGCCATTGCCCAAACCAACACCTGCAGCTATGAAGACGGCCTGCATCGCGTCAAGCATGCCTTTCGTCGAAGAATACTTCTTTGAGCCTATTTGAACAGTGCGTGATCGCCGCCACCACATGCGGTATGGACTGCGCCACCTCGGCTTCACGCTCAATGACAAACTCTGCGGTCAGTATCAAGCGCTGCAACCGGTCATAGGGGTCAGCCACCTGGCAGACCTTGGCAAAGTCCAAGAGTCCTTGCCGGGCCGAGAAAAACGACTTTTGACCGCACAAGTCCAGTGCCAGCACATCCTCTGGAATGTAGGCCGTGGTGTTGACCACATCAAATGCGGGTGCCAGGCGGCAGTCGCTGGTGGTGGGGTCGGTGTAGAGCAGGCCAAAATTCTTCAGATGCGCATCGCCATTGCCCACCACACACGACAGTGCCACCATGTCAAAAAGCGCCTGCAAAGAGGGGGTGACATGGGGGCCAGAGGCAAAAGCCTCGACCAGTTTGGCCACATGGGTGTAGCTGGTTTTGTATTTCTCGCGCGATGAGAATCCTGCCAGCGCCGCCATGTCTTCAAACCCGATGGGGGTGCCCTCAAGCGTTCGGTCAAATCGTTGCATGACGAACAGTTCTTTGTTTTTTGACAAATGGAACTCTGGCACCACCAGGCCGGACTCCTTGGCAATACTCATGCAAAGAAACTCGTTGGCCGCCAGACCGGGATATTCCTCTCGGCCACTTTTCACAATCAAATCTTGCGTGAGCACCGTGGCTTTGGATGGCGCGGGCTCCATCACTTGCGGCACCAGCACCTTGGGCTGCACGCCAGAGATACCGGTGCGGTAGATGTACTTGTCCACCAGTTCGGTGAATAGATTTTCAGTGCCGTCCCAGTCCAAAATTTCGCTCAAGCGCTCGCCTTGGCCCTGTTGGCGAGCCAAAGGGTTTACAAAATCTGACTGCACGGCCACGCGGCCAATGGGTGACTGACCGCCGGACAGGGCCAGCAGCATCATGGGCTCCAGGTTGACGATTTTGGCCAGCCGGTTTTGCAGCTCTTCAAGCAAAAAACCTTCGGGCAAATTCATCTGGAAGACGGGGTGCAAAGCGGCGTAGGTGTATTGCGCCTTGCGCACCGGCATGCTCAGGCTGACCGCAGCCGCTGCGTTGGTCGTTTGGTAGCCAAACAAATAGGGGTTCTGCTCGTGGCTTAATTCACCAGCATCACCTTGGGGCGTGGTCACGCGCAGCTGCTGGGCGCTCATTGAAAGTCTTTCAGTTCATCGAGCGTGGGCCGGGTGCGGGGCAGCAGGGTCAATTCAGCACCCAAGGCACCGGCCAGCCTGGCGTGGCTCTCGATGGCGACCGAATTGCGGCCCGCTTCGATGGCAATCACCTTCAGCCGCGTCACCCCGGCCAGACGCGCCAGCGCTTCTTGCGTCAAACCCCGGTTGGTGCGCATGGCTTTGAAGGCTTGCCCCAGTTTTTGCAGATGAAATGATTGATCCATGTATTGAAATTAATACTTAAATTTAAAAATGTATTGTAAATAATACATTTCATAAAACAAAGTTTTAATTTTTACTGACGTGTTGAAGCCACTATTTATGACTTGAGCGCCATGCCACTTTGACCATCACTCGCTACAAAATAAATAGCTGCTAACGCAAGTTGCACGGGGGCTAGAGGCCTATTTCTTATAAGAAACGATCCAGAATCCGGCAACTCTCTTTGCTCAGATTCAAACGGTCGCGAATCAAAAACTGGATGCCATGCGAATCGGTTACCAGCAAAATGGTCGGCCCGACGCGGCGAATGTCTTCGTCGCCGCGCAGCACAAAGCGGGTCTCTCCGCGGTCGGTCTGGACCAGCCAGGTGCAAGGCGTGGAGAAGCTGGTGACGCTGTCGATGCTCAGGATTTCGGGCATGAATTCGCGGGTTTCCAGCTCCTCGCGGATCAGGCTTTGCGCGGGTTCAGGCAGCGCAGCCAGCTGATCTACCCACGCCACTTCATGGCCATCGGTATGCACCACGGCAATGCCCACCTCGGGGGACTGAATGGGAAAAGCCCGCACCGGCACCACGCCCTCGAACACATCGCCCTCGGGCGTGGTCAAGATGAGTCGGCCAAAGGCGTTGCGGGAGAGCTGGAATGTCGTGGTTGCCATGGCTGTGGTGGTATTCATTCGCCGTCCTTTGCGTCATCTTTCTTGGAGTCGTCCATGTCCACATCCATATTGCGCGCCTGCGCTTGGTACAGGTTGAAATAAGCGCCTTCGCGCGCCATCAGATCGTCGTGGGTGCCGACCTCAACGATTTGGCCCCGGTCCAGCACCACCAGCCGGTTGGCACGGTGCAAGGTGGACAAGCGGTGGGCAATGGCAATGGTGGTGCGGCCTTGCACCAGGTTTTCCAGCGCTTTCTGGATTTCTTTCTCGGTCTCGGAGTCCACCGACGAGGTCGCTTCGTCCAGGATCAAAAGGCGCGGGTCAATCAGCAAGGCCCGCGCAATCGAGATGCGCTGGCGCTCGCCGCCGGACAATCCCTGACCGCGCTCGCCCACCATCGAGTCGTACCCCTGCGCTAGGCGCAGGATGAATTCATGCGCGTGAGCGGCACGGGCGGCGGCAATGATCTCGGCCTGGGTGGCGTGCGGCTTGCCATAGGCAATATTTTCGGCAATGGTGCCAAAGAACAGGAACGGCTCCTGCAGCACCAGCCCGATGTTGCGCCGGTAGTCGGCAATTGGGAACGAGCGCACATCGACGCCATCGACCCGAATGGAGCCTTCGGTCACATCGTAAAAGCGGCAAATCAGGTTCACCAGCGTGCTCTTGCCCGAGCCGCTGTGGCCCACCAGACCGATCATCTCGCCCGGCTCAATGGTCAGGTTGATGCCCTTGTTGACCTCGCGGTTGCCATAGCGAAAGCTCACATCCATCAGCTCGATGCGCCCTTCAACACGCTCCAGCTTGACCGGGTGAGTGGGCTCGGGCACGCTGGAGACGTGGTCCAGAATGTCAAAAATACGCTTGGCCGCCGAGGCGGATTTTTCAGTGACGGAGACGATGCGGCTCATGGAGTCCAGGCGACCATAAAAGCGGCTGATGTAGGCAATAAAGGCCATCAACACACCGACCGTGATTTCGGCTTTGGACACCAGCCAGATGCCAAACGCCCAGACCACCAGCAGCCCCAGCTCGGTCAGCAACGAAACGCTGGGCGAGAACAGGGACCAGATTTTGTTGATCTTGTCGTTGACCGCCAGGTTGTGCTTGTTGGCCTCGCGAAAGCGCGCGGCCTCGCGGTTTTCCTGGGCAAAAGCCTTCACCACGCGCACACCGGGAATGGTGTCGGCCAGCACACTGGTGACTTCGGACCAGACGCGGTCGATTTTCTCAAAGCCGGTTTGCAGGCGAAAACGCACAGCGCGGATCATCCAGACGATGAAAGGCAGCGGCACCAGCGTCACCAGCGCCAGCCAGGGGTTGATGGAGATCAGGATGACCGCGGTCATGATCAGCATCAGGATGTCGCTGGCAAAGTCCAGCAAGTGCAGCGACAAAAACACGCAGATACGGTCACTCTCGCTGCCAATGCGCGACATCAGATCACCCGTGCGCTTGCCGCCAAAATATTCGAGCGACATGCGCAGCAAGTGCTCGTAGGTGGTAGTGCGCAGGTCGGCCCCGATGCGCTCGGACACCAATGCCAGGATATAGGTTTTGGCCCACGACAAGCCCCAGGCCAGCAGTGCCGAGCCAAACAGTCCCGACAAATAAATCGCCACCAGCATGGGGTCGATGTGTTGGCCGTTTTGGAATGGGATCAGCACCTTGTCCATCAGGGGCATCGCCAGATAGGGCGGCACCAGACTGGCGGCGGTGCCCAGCAGGGTCAGGACAAATCCGGCCAGCAATTGCCCTTTGTAAGGTTTGGCAAAGCGCCAGAGCCGAAACAGGGTCCAGGTGGACGGCGGCGTGTGGATGACTTTAGTGCAGATCGGGCACTCGTCCTGATCGGGCTCCAGCGGCGCCTTGCAACTGGGGCAGCGATGGCCTTCTGCCAAGGCTGGGGGCTGACCGGTGACGGCACTCTCCAAATAAATTTGAAACTGCTCCACCAGGCGGATCGCATGCAGGTTGTGTCCGAGGGTAAAGCGCCAGCTCGCCAGGCGCCCCTGCGCATCCAGAAGCTCCAGATGCGCCACGCCCGCGTGGTCATGGTGTTTGAGTGCCAGACCGGCCTGATAAGGCCAGGCTTGCCAGGTGGCATCCGGCGCCCGGCTCAAAAGTCGCTGGTTGGTGACGAGGATCAAACCCGTTACAAAACAAAGTTTGTTATTCAGGTCCACCTCCAGCGAGGCTAAAACGTTCTCTCCTGATTGGAGTTGCATTTGAGCTTCTACACACCACTGAGCCGGAATATCGTTTGGCAAGGCTTCTAAAGCAGGAATTTGGTTTGTCATTGAGGCCAGATGATGCTGCAGGTTAACGAGTGATTTGACGGCCGTAAGACTGGCAAAGGTTAGAAGTGAAGTGCAATAGACTAGACAACATTAAGGTTTATACCGATTATTGGGCCACCCAATCTTCCTAGATTCATGACGACGAAGAATATTCAATTACTGCGGGTAAGCCATCTGCGCGGCCCCAACATCTGGACCTACCGGCCAGTGATCGAGGCATGGGTCGATATCGGCGCGCTGGAAGATCACCCCTCCAACACCCTCCTCGGATTTTATGAGCGTTTGACCGCCACGCTGCCAGGACTGTCCATTCACCGCTGCGGCGTGGGTGAACCCGGTGGCTTTTTGGAGCGACTGCGCGAGGGAACCTGGGCCGGGCATATTCTGGAACATGTAGTGCTGGAACTGCAAAACATGGCCGGCATGCGCACCGGGTTTGGCAAGACCCGGCAAACCCCGGTGCGTGGCGTCTACAAAATGGCCTTTCGCACCCGACAAGAGCACGTTGGCCGCGCCGCACTGGCGGCAGGCCGCGATCTGGTGATGGCAGCCATCGACAACACCCCCTACGACATAACGGCCGCTGTGGCTGAACTGCGTGACCTGGTGGACTCGCACTGCCTGGGTCCCAGCACCGCGCACATTGTTGAAGCCGCTACCGAGCGCGGTATTCCCCATATTCGCCTGACTGACGGTAATCTAGTGCAACTGGGCCATGGTGCCAACCAGCGCCGGATCTGGACGGCAGAGACCGATCAGACCAGTGCCATTGCTGAAGAAATCGCCAGTGACAAGGATTTGACCAAATCCCTGCTGCAATCGTGTGGCGTGCCGGTGCCACAAGGCCAGGTGGTCAACAGCGCCGAAGAAGCGTGGGAAGCCGCGCAAGACATCGGCCTGCCCGTCGTCCTCAAGCCTTATGACGGCAACCACGGGCGCGGCGTATCGCTGGACCTAAAAAACCAGAAAGACATCGAAGCGGCGTTTCTGCTGGCCCAGCGCAAGGGCGATGGCAGCGTCATCGTGGAACAATTCATTTCCGGCAACGAGCATCGGCTGTTGGTCGTTGGCCAACGTGTGGTAGCCGCCGCCCGCGGCGAAACGGCTTGGGTCACAGGCGATGGCCTGTCCAACATCATCGACCTGGTGGACAGCCAAATCAATACTGATCCCCGGCGCGGTACCGGAGAAGATGCGCCGCTCAACGCACTGGCACCACAAAACGGGGCTGAAATCATTCTTGAGCTAGAGCGTCAGGGCTTCACGGCCTACTCGGTGCCCGCTCAGGGTGAAAAAGTACTGATCCAGCGTAATGGCAACGTGGCCTTCGATGTGTCCGACCACATCCACCCCAGCGTGGCAGCCGCCGCAGCATTGGCGGCTCGCGTGGTGGGTCTGGATATTGCGGGCGTGGACATGGTGCTCGATGACATCTCCCGCCCACTTAGCGAACAACGTGGCGCCGTGATTGAAGTCAATGCCAGCCCCGGTTTGCTGGCTCACCTGAAACCGGCAGACGGTCAACCCCGGCCGATTGGCAAGGCGATCATTGAGCATCTTTTCAGCACCGACAAAAATGGCCGCATTCCCATAGTCGGCGTCACCGGCACCCAGGACACCACGCGCATCGCCCGCTTGATCGCCTGGCTGATCCACATCAGTGGACAACAGGTAGGCCTGGCCTGCCGTGATGGCTACTATCTGGGTGCCAGGCAGGTTGAAGCCGCGGACAGCACATCCTGGGAGGCAGCGCAACGACTGCTGATCAATCGTTCGGTGCAAACCGCCGTGTTTGAAAACAGCAGCCGGATGATTTTGAGCGAGGGTCTGGCCTACGACAAATGCTCGGTCGGTGTGGTCACAGATGTCAGCGGCTTTGAGTCTCTCAATGACCTCTACATTGACGACCTGAACAAGCTGTACAACGTGGTGCGCACCCAAGTCGATGTGATTTTGCCGCACGGCAGCGCTGTTCTCAATGCCGCCGACCCGCAAGTAGTCGAGATGGCAGCCCTGTGCGATGGTCAGGTCATTTTTTATGCGCTGGATGCCCGCTTGCCTGCCATCGAAACCCATCGCGCCCAAGGCGGACGCTCGCTCTTTGTCTGCAACGAGCAGATCGTGCTGGCCCAAGGCCCGGACCAAGTCGCGCAGATCCCGTTGGCCTCGATGAAAAAAGCCAAGGCTGAAAAGCCTGAAATGGTGATGGCCGCCGTGGCTGCGGCCTGGGCGCTGGGAATCGCCCCCGAACTGATCGCCGCCGGTCTGCGCACCTTCGAGTCAGACACCAACAAGAATATTTGAGCTTATGGACATCTCACGCATCCGCGCCCTTCGTGGCCCCAATCTCTGGAGCAATCACACCGCCATCGAGGCGGTGGTGACCTGCACCCTTTCCGAATGCGCTATTAGCACACGCAATGGGTTTGAGGGCCGTCTGCGAGCTCGCTTCCCTCAACTCAGCCCCATACAACCCACTGGCCACGATGACACAGTGCCCATGGCCAATGTCCTCGAACTGATCGCGCTAGGGTTGCAAGCCCAAGCGGGCTGCCCGGTGACCTTCAGCCGCACCACCGCCACCCTCGTGCCAGCGGTTTTCCAGGTAGTCGTCGAATATACGGAAGAAGCGGTCGGACGACTGGCACTGGAGCTGGCGCAAGCCCTGTGCCTGTCGGCGCAGAACGACACGCCCTTTGATCTGCAACAGGCCTTGGACCAGTTGCGCGAACTCGATGAGGATGAGCGTCTGGGACCGAGCACAGGCGCCATCGCCCAGGCCGCCCAGGCACGCAATATCCCTTACCGCCGCATGACGCAAGGCAGCATGATCCAGTTTGGCTGGGGCAGCAAGCAGCGCCGCATTCAAGCCGCTGAAATGGACGTGACCAGTGCCATTGCCGAAGCCATTGCCCAGGACAAGCATCTCACCAAAAAGCTGCTGGCTGCCGCTGGCGTGCCAACACCAGCAGGCCGCGAAGTAGAAACGCCCGAAGAAGCCTGGTGCGCCGCCCGTGAGATCGGACTGCCGGTGGTCATCAAACCCAAAGATGGCAATCAAGGCAAGGGCGTTACGGTGAACATTACCTCACACGACCAGTTATTGGCCGCCTACGCCGCCGCCGCTGAATTCGGCGACGAAATTCTGGTTGAACGCTACATCCCGGGCAATGACTTTCGCCTGCTGGTGGTCGGCAACAAACTGGTGGCCGCAGCGCGCCGCGACCCACCCAATGTGGTGGGAGATGGCATCCATACCATCCTTGAACTGGTGGAACAAGTCAACAAAGACCCCCGCCGTGGTTCAGGCCATGCCACATCACTGACCAAAATCCGCTTTGACGATATAGCCCTGGCTTGCTTGAGCGGTCAGGGCTTGCAGGCCGACTCGGTACCGCCCAAAGGCCAGCGCGTCACGCTTCGGCACAATGCCAACCTGTCCACTGGCGGCTCTGCCACCGATGTCACAGACGATGTTCACCCCGAAGTAGCGGCGCGTGCCATTGATGCGGCGCAGATGGTGGGCCTGGATATTTGCGGTGTTGACATGGTCTGCGCCAGCATCCTGCATCCGCTTGAACAGCAAGGCGGTGGTGTGGTGGAGGTCAATGCGGCACCCGGCCTGCGCATGCACATTTCACCGTCTTTCGGCAAAGGGCGTGCCGTCGGCGAAGCCATCATCTCGACCATGTTCGGCGAGCATGAAACAGGCCGTATTCCGCTGGTGGCCGTGACCGGCACCAATGGCAAAACCACCACCGTGCGCCTGATCTCCCATCTGCTGGCCCAAAGCGGCTTGCGCGTGGGCATGACCAATACCGATGGGGTTTACATTGCCGGCCAGCGCATTGACAGCGGCGACTGCAGCGGCCCCAAAAGTGCCCGCAATGTGTTGCAACACCCGGACGTGGATGCCGCCGTGCTGGAGACCGCCCGCGGGGGCATGCTGCGCGAAGGCCTGGCTTTTGATCGCTGCGATGTTGCAGTGGTCACCAATGTCGGCAGCGGCGACCATTTGGGTCTGAACTACATCACCACCGTCGAGGATCTGGCCGTGCTCAAGCGGGTGGTCGTGCAAAACATTGCGCCCAAAGGCATGGCGGTTCTCAATGCAGCCGATCCCATCGTGGTGACGATGGCGAAACACTGCCGGGGTCCAGTCACATTTTTTGCCCTGGACCGCACGCATCCGGTCATGGCGACCCATCTGGCGCAGGGAAACCGTGCGGTCTTTGTTGAAAACGGCTGTCTGGTCGCGGCACAAGGCGCAACACAGCACAAGATTGAACTCTCAAAGATCCCCGTCACCCATCAGGGATTGATCGGTTTTCAGGTTGAAAACGTCATGGCCTCCGTGGCTGCCGTCTGGGGCCTGGGACTTGATTGGTATGTGGTGCGGGCCGGCTTGGCCAATTTTGTGAACAACAGTGACAACGCGCTGGGCCGCTTTAACCTGTTCAACTACCGCGGTGCCACGGTGATTGCCGACTACGGCCACAACCCGGATGCCATCGCGGCACTGGTTCAAGCGGTAGAAAACATGCCCGCCAAACGCCGTTCTGTGGTGATCAGCGGAGCGGGTGACCGGCGCGACGCCGACATTCGCCAGCAAACCGAAATTCTGGGTCACGCCTTTGACGACGTGGTGCTGTATCAGGACCAATGCCAGCGCGGACGTGCTGATGGCGAGGTGCTGGCCCTGCTGCGCGCCGGACTGGACAATGCCACCCGCACTCAAACCATTGAGGAAATCCAGGGTGAATTCGTTGCCATTGATGCCGCCATGGACAAGTTAAGCGACGGCGACCTGTGCCTGATTCTGGTGGATCAGGTTGAAGAAGCGCTGGCACACATTGCGGCGCGGATCGCCAGCGACAAGGCTTGAACGCGCGGCGCTTGAGCGTCAATAGGCGCTCAGACCCGCTCCATCGCCGGGTCGCGGCCCATGAGGGCGGCCACTGCTTGTGCAGGCTGCATCCGACCATCCAACAAGGCCACCACGGCCTGCGCAATCGGCATCTCCACACTCAGAAGGGCCGCGCGCTGCACCACCGTGCGGGCTGAATAAACCCCTTCGGCCACATGGCCCAGTGACGCCACGGCCTGTTGCAAGGTCTGGCCCTTGGCCAGCGCCAAACCAACCTGCCGGTTACGCGACAAATCACCGGTGGCGGTGAGTACCAGGTCACCCAAACCACTCAAACCCATAAAAGTGTCCGACCTGGCACCCAGCGCCAGACCCAGGCGCGTCATTTCCGCCAAGCCACGGGTGATCAGGGCCGCACGGGCATTGAGACCCAGATCCAGACCATCGCACAAGCCCGTGGCAATCGCCAGTACATTTTTAACCGCACCGCCGACTTCGACGCCGACGATGTCCTCATTGGCATAGACCCGCAAAGTCGGCCCATGAAAAGCAGCCACCAGGGCTTCGCGCACCTCGGCATGGACGCTGGCAGCCACCAGGGCCGTCGGTTGACCCCGCGCGACTTCCTGTGCAAAACTGGGGCCACTGAGCACGCCCGCTATTAAATCAGGAGCTACTCGCGCTTGTATCTCATGGGCTAGAAGGCCAAAAGGCTCTGAAGCCGGGGCTTCAAAGCCTTTGCACAACCAGGCGACCGGCACCCGGCATTGGGACAAGTTGGCCAGCATGCCACGCAAACCAGCCATGGGCGTCGCCACAATGACCAGATCAGCCCCGGCAAGCGGGGTGGCATGACGGTCCGACTCATTCAAGCCGAATGAATCAACCGTCAAAGCCGGTGGCAGCGCAATGCCCGGCAAATAACGCGCATTGACCCGCTGCGACTGCATGGCAGATGCCTGCGCGGCATCGCGTGCCCACAAGGTCACGGTATGACTGGCCAAGGCATTGTGACCCGCACTGACCGCCAGCGCCGTGCCCCAGGCACCTGCGCCAAGCACTACGATTTTCATAGCTGTCTACGCAATGTACACGGGGGCTGGAGGGCTAAAACCTGTAAGGTTTATTGAATGACGGTGCCTGGCGCTGCAGCAGCTTCAGCAGCGGCGAGCTGTTGTTGGTGCTGCTGTTCGTACATCGCCTGGAAGTTGATTTCCGACAAGTGAACCGGCGGAAAACCACCACGTTGAATCAGATCGGCCACATTGCCGCGCAGGTAGGGATAAACGATTTGAGGGCAAGCGATGCCCATGATCTGGCCCATCTGGTCTTGCGGTAAATTGCGGATTTCAAAAATACCGGCTTGTGTAGCTTCCACCAGAAACACGGTTTTATCCTTGATCTTGGTCTGCACGGTAGCGGTCACTGTGACTTCAAAAATGCCTTCGGCCACGGGGGTGGCGTTCACACCCAACTGGATGTCCACGGTGGGTGATTCCTGTTCCAGCAGGATGGCGGGAGAATTGGGTTGCTCGAGAGACGCTTCTTTGAGGTAAACGCGTTGAATTTGAAAAATTGGGTCTTGTTGTTGGTCAGTCATGGTATTTCCTTAAATCACAAAATTGGATCGAGCGAGATTATGTCAGGCGTCAGCATTGAGCAAAGGCAGCAAGCCGCCCTGCCCGTCCAGCGCCATCAAGTCATCGCAGCCGCCCACATGGGTTTGCCCGATAAAAATCTGGGGAACGGTGCGCCGCCCCGTGATTTCCATCATCTTCATGCGTTGGGCAGGGTCCGTGTCGATGCGAATTTCTTCGATCTGCTCGACACCTTTGGACTTGAGAATTTTCTTGGCCTGAATGCAATAAGGGCAAACAGCAGTGGTGTAAATTTTGACGGCTTGCATAAATTTATCTCTCAAGCCTTTTCGACCGGTAGATTGGCTTTTCGCCAGGCCCCCAAGCCTCCATTGAGGGACTGAGCCTGCTCATACCCCAGCTGTTTGGCAATCGCCACTGCACGACCCGAACGAGCCCCGGACTGGCACACCAGAATGATCGGCAGTGCCTTGTTTTTCACGGTGCTGGGCAATTTTTGCTCCAGCTGCCCCAAAGGAATGTTCTTGGCGCCACCGACGTGTCCGGCAGCGAATTCGTTGACTTCACACACGTCGATGACCACGGCTTTTTCGCGGTTGATCAACTGCACCGCCCCTTCTGGCGTCAGGGAGCCACCGGTTGCGCCTTTGAATACCGGCCAAAACAGCATGCCAGCAGAAGCCAGGGCAACAGATATCAACGTCCAGTTATCAATAATAAATTTCACAGGGATCCTTTATAAATTCACACTATTTTAGAATGGCGCTCTAGCGATCGTATTCATCCTTCGCATTGTCCCAGCCCTGACCCTTCTAAATCACCATGTACAAACTTGTTCTCATCCGCCACGGCGAATCTACCTGGAATCTTGACAATCGTTTTACCGGCTGGACCGACGTCGATTTGACGCCCACCGGCATCGAGCAAGCCAAAAATGCAGGGCGTTTGCTCAAGGCTGAAGGCTATGAGTTTGACGTGGCTTACACCAGCGTGCTCAAACGCGCCACCCGCACCTTGTGGCACGCACTCGACGAAATGGATCGCACCTGGTTGCCCGTGGTTAACAGCTGGCGCCTCAATGAGCGCCACTATGGCGCCTTGCAAGGCCTGGACAAAGCTGAAACCGCCAAAAAATATGGCAACGAGCAAGTGCTGGTATGGCGCCGCAGCTACGACACGCCGCCACCTGCGCTGGAGGCGACTGACCCACGTTGCGAGCGTGGCGATTTGCGTTATGCCAAGCTGCAAGCTGAACAAGTTCCACTGACCGAATGCCTGAAAGACACGGTGGCACGGGTGATGCCGTTCTGGAATGAAGCCCTGGCACCGGCCATCAAATCAGGCCAACGCGTGATGATCGCAGCCCACGGCAACTCGATTCGCGCACTGATCAAATACCTGGACAACATCTCCGACAGCGACATCGTGGGCCTGAACATCCCCAACGGCATTCCGCTGGTGTACGAGCTGGACGAGAACCTCAAACCCATTCGCCATTACTACCTGGGCGACGCCGAGGCAGCGGCCCAGGCCGCCGCCGCCGTTGCTTCTCAAGGTAAAGCGTAGGTAATTAGGAACCATTGCCCCGGCTAATCCTCCAAGCGGGGTATATTGGGATGGAACAGGAACATTTATGGCTCAAAAATTAAAAATTGCAGGCTGGATTTCAGTGGGGGTCATCGCTGGCGCCTTGACGACGGTCTCGCTTCAAACCGTGGCGCGTGGCACCTTGGCCCCCTTGCCGCTGGAGGAATTGCAGCAATTGGCCGCCGTGTTTGGCATGGTCAAAAGCAATTATGTTGAGCCGGTTAATGATAAAAAACTCATCACCGATGCCATCGCCGGCATGGTGGCGGGTCTTGATCCGCACTCTGTCTACCTCGACAAAAAGGCTTTGAAGGATTTCAACGAGGGCACGACCGGCAAATTTGTCGGCGTCGGCATCGAGATTTCGCAAGAAGACGGCTTGATCAAGGTTGTGTCCCCGATTGAAGGCTCCCCCGCATTCCGGGCTGGCATCAAACCTAATGATTTGATCGTCAAGATTGATGACACGCCGGTCAAGGGTCTGGCGCTCAATGAAGGCGTCAAGCGCATGCGCGGCGAGCCCAATACCAAGGTGGTCCTCTCCATCTTTCGCAAGTCTGAAAATAGAACCTTCCCGGTCACCATCGTGCGCGAAGAAATTCGCACCCAGTCCGTTCGCAGCAAGGTGGTCGAGCCCGGCTATGCCTGGATTCGTCTGAGCCAGTTCCAGGAGCGCACGGTGGAAGACTTTGCGCGCAAGATGGAAGAGATTTACAAGCAGGAGCCTCATCTCAAAGGCTTGGTGCTGGATCTGCGTAACGATCCAGGAGGTTATCTGGATGCGGCCGTGGCGATCTCGTCGGCATTTTTACCGGCCAATGTCACCGTGGTGTCGGCCAATGGTCAACTGCCCGAGAGCAAATTCACCTACAAGGCAGCCCCCGAGTACTACCAGCGCCGTGGTGGCTCTGATCCCTTGAAACATCTGCAGGACGTCACCAAAGGCGCTTTGAAGACGGTGCCTCTGGTCGTTCTGGTCAATGAAGGCTCAGCCTCTGCCAGCGAAATCGTGGCGGGCGCGCTGCAAGATCACAAGCGCGCCACGCTGTTGGGCAATCAGACCTTTGGTAAAGGCTCCGTACAGACAGCGGTGTGTCTTGAACCATCGTTCCGCATGGACAACTGCCCGACCGCCGGGCTGAAACTCACCACCAGCCGTTATTACACGCCCAGCGGCAAATCCATTCAGGCCAAGGGCATCGTGCCCGATGTCATGGTTGACGAAACCGAAGAGGGCAATCTGTTTGCCGCCCTGCGCACCCGCGAGGCCGACCTGGAAAAACATCTAGGCAGTGGCCAGGGCGACGAAAAGAAAGATGAAGCCCGCGATAAAGCCCGGGAAGATGCCCGAATCAAACTGGAAGAAGAACTGAAAAAACCGCAGGCGGAGCGCAAGATGCCCGAATACGGATCCGAGAAAGACTTTCAGCTGATTCAAGCCCTCAACCAGCTCAAAGGTCATGCCGTCCTGGTCAGCAAGACCATGGTGGAACGCCAGGAAGAAAAGAAAGAAGAATAAAAGCGCATGACCGATGACCAGCTCCTGCGCTACTCGCGTCACATCCTGCTCAACGAGATCGGGATTGAAGGCCAAGAGAAAATCTCTGGCAGCCATGCGTTAATCATTGGCGCGGGCGGACTGGGCTCACCGGTTGCGCTGTATTTGGGGTCGGCTGGCGTCGGGCATATCACAGTGGTGGATCACGACAGCGTGGACATGACCAATTTGCAACGTCAAATTGCCCATACCATGGCCCGTGTCGGCCAACCCAAGGTTGAATCGGTTCAAACCGCGATTGCCGCCATCAACCCCGAAGTGCAGGTCACCCCCATCGTGGCACGCGCTGATGCGGCGCTGCTGGACACCCTGGTGGCCCAGGCCGACGTGGTGCTCGATTGTTGCGACAACTTTGCGACACGCCACGCCATCAACGCCGCCTGCGTAAAGCATCACAAACCGCTGGTATCGGGTGCCGCGATCCGTTTTGATGGTCAAGTCTGCGTTTACGACCCGCGTGATGCTGCATCTCCTTGTTATGCCTGTGTGTTTCCCCCCGACACCACATTTGAAGAAACCCGCTGCGCCACCATGGGTGTTTTCGCCCCGCTGGTCGGCATCATCGGGTCCATGCAAGCCGCTGAGGCCCTCAAGCTGCTCAGCGGTGCTGGCCGCCCGCTCACAGGCCGATTGCTGATGCTCGATGGCCGCGCCATGGAATTCACTGAGATGCAGATCGGTCGCCAAGCCGCTTGCCCGGTTTGCGGCGCGGCCCACTGACGCTTTCCCTGGTCATTTGGCAGCGTGACATGATCCGTGTCGCTTGCGAAAGACGCGCGGCTCCATCGGCAGGCCAGCCGCAAACAAACCCCGCCGTGCTAGCCGTGCATCGGCTTCTTCAGCCGCGTAGAGTCCCAAACTGCGATGCCAGTGATACGACCAAGCTTGCCCCGAACGCACCATCATGGCCCCCACATCCCCGCCGTTAAGTTGAATTCGCGCCAGTCCCCGTCCATAGATATCTTGACGCTTGACGGTCACAAGAACATGTTGATTCAAAGCACGCTGCACCAGCACCTCACGCGAGGTCTCACCGCCAAGCTGGCAAATTTCGGGCGCATCGATACCTTCAATGCGCAATTTGAGCGCCGGGCCACCCGCATCGGGCTGCACCCAGAGCGTGTCGCCATCGGTAACGTACGAGACAAATCCGGTGTAAACCCTTGCTGCATTTGCGTGAGCAGCTATAAAAACAAGAGCAAAAAGAAGAGATTTGAAAAACATGACTATTAGGTTTCAACTGTTTTCAATTGAGGGCAACTGCGGTTTTTAGGGTCATTCGTTTTCAAAACGCACGCTCTTTTGCCAACTGCTCGGTTACCAAATTTCCAACCTCAGGCGTTCACCACGCACTTGCGTAAATGCCTTGTCACGGCTGACCAGCGTTGCGTTCACGGCAACGGCATGAGCGGCGATCATCATGTCAAAGTCGCTGAAGTTAATGCCTTGGGCCTCCAGCGTAGCGCAAAACTCGCTGTAACAAGTCGCGACGCCCTCATCCCAAGGCAGCACGTCCATGCGCAGCAGCACTTGAGTCAGTGCATTTCGCAAGCGGACAGGTTGCCCTTTGCGATGCAAGCCATATTCCAGCTCAGCCAGAGTCACACTGGACATCACGACCTGCCCCACGGGCAGCTTCGTTAGGTGCGCCAGCAATTCGGCATCGCGCCCTTGCATGATGTGGCTGACCACATGGGTGTCGAGCAAGTAGCGCTGATTCATTTTTCGCAACCTTCAAAAGGGTCGCGCCTGGCGTAGGTTTGGCGGCGTTCAATCAAAAGGTTTTCGTCCTTGTTTTGTGCCACCACATCAAGCAAGCCTTGCCAATCGGTCGGTTTACGCGACAGCACCACATCGCCCGTACTGGGGTCGTGGCGGATAAAGACTTCTGCAACGTCAAAGCGAAATTCCAATGGCAAGCGCACCGCCTGACTACGACCAGTGGCAAATATTTTGGCAGTTTGGTGCATTTTTTACCTCTTGACATTAAGTGATAAGTCTCATGGTATATATCAATATCAAAACTGTCAATAGGTGATTTTTGCACGCTCTGAATTACAAAAAATCTGACCAGATCGGTCAAGCATCTAACGCTTGGCCTCATCTTCTATGCGGTTCTTGTTCATCGGCTCACGATTTACGCTCCACGCTTCCTTCCCACAATCAGTCACCTTCGTGCAGGTGCGCTTCACTTCACTCACTGTGACCAGTTCGCGGCGGGACTGGGACCCGCAGGTGTGCGCCCATGCTGGGCGCCCAGTAAAAAACCCCGCTACGTACCGCAGCGGGGTTTTTGGTTTTAATCTTTAACTGCTCTAAGACAGTGTTGGATTCGAGCTTTTAACGAAAAACTTAATTGGAATTTGCCCTATTACCCAATTAACTGGTGTGCGCCACCGGCTGCAACGTCAGCTTGAAGCCCAGTGCCTTGAGCACCTTGAACAGCGTATCGGTGCTGGGAGCGCGTTCACCCGAGAGGCTTTTATACAGTCCCTCGCGTGACAGACCGGTGTCACGAGCAAGATCCGTCATACCGCGCGCCCGCGCGATGGCCCCCAGCGCCGCCCCCAATTCAGCAGGATCCCCATCTTCAAGTACTTGGCGCATGTACTCTGCAATGTCTTCCTCATCATTGAGGTAGTTCGCCACATCGAATGGCCGGGTTTTGATTTTGCTCATCACAGCTCCTTTGCCAGTTGTATGGCGCGTTGAATATCTTTGACCTGGCTGGACTTGTCACCCCCGCCCAACATGAGAACAATAGACCCTGACTGCTCTAAGTAATACATACGCCAGCCAGGGCCAAAAAACTCACGCATTTCAAACACGCCATCACCCACGGCCTTGATGTCGCCCAGCGAGCCTCGGCGTGCTTTATCCAACCTGCGATTGAGACGCATCCGACTCGCACGGTCCTTCAAGCCTGCAAGCCATTCGCTAAATTCTTCAGTTTCTATCACACTGTACATGCGCACATTGTAGCCAATCTATTACACTTTGCAAATACGATCATAGCGTTCGTTACTGCGCAGTTTTGGATTTAACTTGTACAGCGGTGCAAACAAGACATTAAAAAACCCCGCTACGTTGCCGCAGCGGGGTTTTGGTTTTAATCCTTAACTGACTTGCGTCAGCGTTAGATTAGAACGTGTGACGCAGACCCAGATTGGTTTGAGTGCGTTTGGATTCGCCAGAAAGATTATCAACGGTCAAAGTATCGCTACCGTACACAGCGTAAGCCGTTGTACGTTTGGACAAGGCGTACTGAGCAACCAATTGATAGCCAGTGATCTTGCCATCACCGGCAGCCCAATAGTTTTGCACGTTAGCGCTTCCCAAGTTACCGATCAAAGTAGTCGCGCCAAACGGAACGGACACGCTGAAGTTGTAGCCTTTGGAAGTCACATCAGGACCACCAGCGAGCTTGGTATCTGTGAGCGATGTGTATGCGACTGAAGCCTTGGCAACACCGAAGTCATACAGGCCACCAGCAGCCCAGACTTTGGTTTCGGAAGAGCCATCACCGAACAATTTAACTGTTGTGCCACTAGAAGTAGCACCAGCAATCGAAGCGTACGAAACCAAAGCTGGAACTTTAGCTGCACCTGTTACTGGGTCGTAGGCAGCACTTTGGACTGGTTGAGACACGTCATCAAGAACCACGGCAGCAACCAGAGGACCAGCTGCGTACACCAAGGATCCACCGAAAGATTTACCCATAGAACCTACTTGGCCAATGCCACCGAGTTCTGAAGTGGTTTGACTACCACCAGCAACTTGAACGGTAGCTTGGACACCGCCAAAAGAAGGCGACACGTATTGGACAGCGTTGTCGCGACGGAAACCGCCAATCATGTGATTCATCGCAACCATACCAGGAGCAGAAATTTCACCAGCAAAGTCCACAGCACCAACAATGTTGAAGTAAGGTGTGTACTGACGACCCATGGTCACAGCACCGAAATCACCGCTCAAACCAAAATAGCTTTGACGATTGGTAAAGGCATTAGTTGTCACATTTGGCGAAATCGAATATTCCAACTGGAAGTTGGCTTTCAGACCGCCGCCCAAGTCTTCAGTACCTTTGAAACCAATGCGTGAACCATTCAAGATGCCTTCTTGAACGCCACTTTTGGTTCCTTCAAGATTAGCACCACCAATGGTGTAGCTGTCTTTTTGGTTAGACAAGCTTTGGTCGATCAAACCGTACAAAGTCACGGTGGATTGTGCGGAAGCAGCGGAAACAACAGCCAGAGCGGCCATAGCAATCAGGGTTTTTTTCATTTAAAAATACTCCAAGGGTTAAACAAAAGGCCCGTATCGAGTTAACTCTTGTCCGGGCCAACATCCTGTTTAAGGAAGTTGGATGTATTGAACCAGACGCCACTGGGCTTGGCAAAGAAAACCCCGTTTAAATCTGCAAAAACCCACTTTTCCGTTGCTCGTTTGCAACACAATGGAGATTCCAAATGCACTGACCCATTCATTGAAAAGTAGAGCTTTGTCAGCTTGACACTAATTGACGGTCACGCGCTATGGCAAAACTGTGCTGATGCTGGTTCAGATCACGCTTGCCTTGCGGGTCAGGTGTTGAGCGACTACCTGAGCGTTGTGTTGCGTAAAAAAACCTTTGGCACTGGAAACAGTTACAGACCGCTTAGCACGGCATCCATCGCCGCAACAATCTCATGCGAACGCTCCCGGACAGAAGCAATATCTGCTTTAAGCAGCCGCTTATCCAGCGGCGCCGCCTCAAATGGCACCAGCATCAGGCTTTGGCCGCGCACCACAAAAACTGGACACAACCGACCCGGTAAATCACTGGCTCGCAATGCAGTCACAGCGAGCGGTACCACCATGCGGGTAGCCAAGCTACTGAGCAAATCACTTTGTACGTCAACCACATAAGGATAGTGATCGCGCATGCGGGGGCTCGGATTTTCATACACAGAAAACTGCATGCGTCACTACCAAACGCGCAGTTCGTCGCACCACAAGCCATTGGCCTCGAAACGGGAGTTTTGTTCAGCCAGCCAAGCGCAATGGGTCCGGTCAAACTCGGCTTGGCGCTGAGTCGAGGTCTGCCCTTGCGCTGCTAACTGAAGCGCAGCAAACTGCTGCGCCGACACCAGCACCGTGTCTATGCAGCCATCTTTGGCTACAAACACAGGCCCGGTTTTGGCTAGAGAGCACAAGGCGCCAAAACGGTTTTTTGCTTGCGTTGCGGTCACTTGCATATATCCTCCATTTGTAGTTTGGCTATTTTAGCCATTACCCAAATTAGTCATAGGCCGCCAGCCATGACAGTGAAAACCGCCGCATTTCCAAAGCGAAAAAACAAAAACGCACTCGTCAGTAAAATCCGCCCAGGCTTTTCGAGCCTTACTCTTCAAAGGACCAGCCATGCAGACGAGCCCAACAGACCAATTTCTAACCACCGTTGACGCCGCCCTGCGCACGCTGTTTGTCACGCCCCGTGCGGCCCTGCCCTGCCCGACTTTGCCGGGTGATACAACTGCGCTGACAGATGAGGAAAAAACCCATGCGGGCGCGCTGATGCGGGTCAACCATGTGGGCGAGGTATGCGCCCAGGCGCTGTACACGGCGCAGGCTTTTGCTACAAAAAACGAAGCGCTTCGCGCACATTTCATAAGGGCTAGCACCGAAGAGACTGATCATCTGGCATGGACCGAGCAGCGCCTCAAAGAGTTGGGCGAGCACAAGTCGCTGCTTAACCCGCTGTGGTACGCCGGGGCCTTTGGCCTGGGCTTGCTGGCCGGGCGACTGGGCGACCGGGTGAGTTTGGGTTTTGTGGTGGAGACTGAAAACCAGGTAGGCGGGCACCTGAACAGCCATCTGGAACGGCTGCCTGTCAACGACCACTCATCCCGCGCCATCGTGGCGCAAATGAGGGATGACGAGACGCGCCATGCGCAGGACGCTACAAATTTGGGAGCGATTGAGCTGCCACTGATCGTTAAACGCCTAATGACCGCCGCCGCCAAGGTGATGACGACGGTGGCGCACCGGATTTAAGTCAAACCTCGATCAACTCAAAGCTGGTCACGATCTCGGCCGTCTTGCCCAGCATGATGCTGGCAGAGCAATATTTGTCGTGACTCATGGCAATGGCACGCTCAACCGCCGTGGCGGGAATGCCTTTGCCAGTCACCGTGAAGTGCATGTTGATGCGGGTGAACACTTTGGGGTCCACCTCAGCCCGCTCGGCGGTCAGTTTGACAGTGCAGCCTTGCACATCGTGACGGCCACGCTTGAGGATCAGCACCACGTCATAAGCCGTGCAACCCCCAGTCCCGGCGAGCACGGTCTCCAAGGGGCGCGGTGCCAGGTTCAGCCCCCCATTTTCAGGTTTGACCGCATCGGGCGCGCCATCCATCATCAACGTGTGGCCACTGCCGGTTTCGGCCACAAAACCCATGCCTGAGCGCGTCCCTAGCGCGCCGGTCCAGCTGACTGTGCATTCCATTTTCTATTTCCTGATTGATAAAAATGCTGAATTGTGACGCCTGAGAAATTCATGCTTTAATTAGCATCAATTAAAGCATCTATTAAGATTTCTTCCCCAACTCAAGGAAACTGCATGGACACTGTTCTTTCCCATTTTGCAGTTAGCGTCACTGAACTCAAACGCAACTACGCAGGCATTTTGAAACAAGCCGACGATGCGCCTGTGGCCGTGCTCAATCACAACCGCCCGGAAGCCTACCTGTTGCCCGCCAGTCATTACGAGCGGCTGATGGCTTATCTTGAAGACCTGGAAGACGCCAAGCTGGTTCGCGAGCGTGCTGACGGGCCGTTTGTCGAAGTCAGCCTTGATGACTTATAAATTACGGTTTCACGCACTGGCCCTGCGAGAATGGCAGCAGTTAGATGGCAGCATCAGAGAGCCATTCAAGAAAAAACTGGCTGAACGCCTTGAGGTGCCCCGCGTGCCTTCAGCGGCTTTGCATGGCATGACGGACTGCTACAAGATCAAACTCCACAGCGTGGGTTACCGGCTCATCTACCGAGTGGATGATTCAGCTATCTTCGTGACCGTGATTGCCACCGGAAAGCGCGACAAAAGCCGGGTGTATCAAACGGCGATGGAACGCCTGTAAGCTTTTTATCACGACCCAAAATTGACACTATTCGCATGACAAACGCATCCAACAAGCTCACCCCTTTCGACTACCTGAAAAAGATCCTGACCGCCCGCGTCTATGACGTGGCGGTCGAAACGGCCCTGGAGACCGCCAAAACCCTGAGCCAGCGTCTGCACAACACGGTGCTGCTCAAACGCGAAGACCAGCAACCGGTGCGCAGCTTCAAACTGCGCGGCGCCTACAACAAAATGGCACAGCTGACCACCGAGCAGCTGAAAAACGGCGTCATTTGCGCCTCCGCTGGCAACCACGCCCAGGGCGTGGCCTTGAGCGCCCGCAAGCTCGGCACCCGCGCCGTCATCGTGATGCCCACCACCACACCGCAACTCAAAGTGGATGCGGTGCGCGGCTTTGGGGGCGAGGTGGTGCTATTTGGCGAGAGCTATTCCGACGCCTACACCCATTCCGTCCAGCTGCAAAACGAGCAAGGTCTGACCTTTATCCACCCGTTTGACGACCCGGACGTGATTGCCGGCCAGGGCACGATTGCCATGGAGATGCTGCGCCAGTTGCAGGGCCACGGTTCCAACCGACTCGATGCCGTGTTTGTGGCGATTGGCGGCGGCGGCCTGATCTCGGGCGTGGCGAATTACATCAAGGCGGTGCGCCCGGAGATCAAGGTCATCGGCGTGCAAATGAACGACTCAAACGCCATGGCGCAGTCGGTGGCGGCCAAAGAACGCCTCACACTCGCTGATGTGGGCCTGTTCTCGGACGGCACCGCGGTCAAGCTGGTCGGCGAAGAGACCTTTCGGGTCGCCAGCGAGTTGGTGGACGAGTACATCATCGTGGACACCGATGCCGTGTGCGCCGCGATCAAGGATGTGTTTGTGGACACCCGAAGCATCGTCGAGCCTGCCGGTGCGCTGGCCGTGGCGGCCATCAAGCAATACGTCGCCGCCAACAAGACCAAGGGCGAGACCTACGCCGCCATTTTGTGCGGCGCCAACATGAACTTTGACCGCCTGCGTTTTGTGGCCGAGCGCGCCGAGGTGGGTGAAGAACGCGAGGCCCTGTTTGCTGTGACGATTCCCGAGGAGCGCGGCAGCTTCAAGCGTTTTTGCGAGTTGATTGGCAACCTGCCCGGTGGCCAGCGCAATGTGACGGAGTTCAACTACCGCGTCAGTGACGCGGCCAAAGCCCATGTGTTTGTCGGCTTGAGCACACACGGCAAGGGCGAGTCCGCCAAAATCGCGGCCAATTTCACCCAGCACCGTTTTGACACCCTGGATTTGACGCACGACGAGCTGGCCAAGGAGCACATCCGCCACATGGTGGGCGGCCACTCCAAGCTGGCGCAGGACGAGCGCTTGCTGCGTTTTATCTTCCCCGAGCGGCCCGGTGCGCTGCTGAAGTTTTTGAGCCTGATGCGCCCGGGCTGGAACATCAGCCTGTTTCACTACCGCAACCAGGGCGCGGACTATGGACGCATTCTGGTGGGGCTGCAAGTGCCCGAGGCCGACAACCAGGTGTTCGCCGAGTTTCTGGAAACGCTGGGATTCCCCTTTGTGGAAGAAACCGCGAACCCGGTATTTCGGATGTTTTTGCAGTCATGAGCGTCTCGCTGGACGGCAAACTGGTGGTGGCGATCTCGTCGCGGGCGCTGTTTGACTTTGAGGAAGAAAATGAAGTTTTCGAGCAAGGCGATGATCGTGCCTACATGGCACTGCAACTGGAACGGCTGGACGTTCCGGCGACACCGGGCGTGGCGTTTTCATTAATCAAAAAGCTGCTGGCTTTCAACCAGACATCCACCGACCCGCTTGATCCCGCCACGTCGCAACCAGTGGAGGTTGTCATCCTCTCGCGCAATGACCCGGTGTCGGGCATGCGCGTATTCCGCTCCGCCCAGCACTACGGTTTGCCGATCCAGCGCGGCAGCTTTACGCGTGGCCAATCGCCCTGGCGTTACCTCAAACCGCTGCACGCCAACCTGTTTTTATCGACCCATTTGAGCGACGTGCGCGCCGCGCTGGCAGCGGGCGTGCCCGCCGCGCAGGTGTACCCGCAATCGGTCCACGCCGGGGACGCCTATCCGAATGAAGTGCGCATCGCTTTTGACGGTGATGCCGTGTTGTTCAGTGACGAGGCCGAGCGCGTCTACCAGGCGCAAGGGCTCAATGCCTTTCAAAAGCACGAAACCGACAAAGCCCAGCAACCGCTCTCAGCTGGCCCCTTCAAACCGCTGCTCGCGGCCCTGCAACGCCTGCAAAAATCGGGCACCCCCAGCATGCGGATTCGTACCGCCCTGGTCACGGCCCGCAGCGCCCCGGCGCACGAGCGCGCCATCCGCACGCTGATGAACTGGAACATCGAGGTCGATGAGGCCATGTTCCTCGGCGGCCTGGACAAAGGCGAGTTTCTGCGCGAGTTTGAGCCTGATTTCTTCTTTGACGACCAGACCGGCCACGTCAATTCAGCGTCACGCCATGTGCCATCGGGCCATGTGGCCAGTGGCATCTCCAATGCTTGAGGCGCCGTCATTGCGAGCGCAGCGCGGCAATCCTGGGGTCATGGATTGCCGCGCTGCGCTCGCAATGACGAATCTATAAAACGATCCCCATGAATCCATCCCCAAAACTCACCGCCTTCAAAACCTTCGTCGCCCAAGCCTGGGCCCTGACCCAGCCCTACTTCCACTCGGATGAAAAATGGAAAGCCCGTGGTCTGCTGGCTGCCATCGTCGCGCTCAATCTGGGTCTGGTTTACATGGCGGTGCTGTTCAATGACTGGAACAAGCTGTTTTACGACGCCTTACAGGAAAAAAACGCCACGGTGTTCTGGGCGCAACTCGGGCGCTTTACCTACCTGGCATTTGCTTTCATCGTCATCGCGGTCTACAAGTTCTACCTGACCCAGCTGCTGGAGATGCGCTGGCGCGCCTGGATGACGGGTCACTACCTGCAGCGCTGGCTGGCCAATCACGCGTTTTATCAACTTGAGCTCAACCGCTTCACCCGGCAAGCCAACGGCGACGCCCCAAACCCCGATAACCCGGACCAGCGGATTCAGGAAGACATTGGTCAGTTCGCCAGTCTCACCATTTCCACCACCATGGGCCTGCTCAACGCCGTGGTCACGCTTGCCAGCTTTGTCGGCATTTTGTGGGGCCTGTCGGGCGGATTTGCCTTCACCGTGCTGGGCAGCGAGTACAACATTCCCGGTTTCATGGTCTGGATGGCCTTGTTGTATTGCACCGTGGGCAGCGTGCTGACGCACTACATCGGCCGACCGCAGATCAAGCTCAACTTCCAGCAGCAACGGGTGGAAGCTGATTTTCGGCACCACATGGTGCGGGTGCGCGAGTACAGCGAATCCATCGCGCTGGACCGGGGTGAAACCGTGGAACGGGTGCAGCTGGACCTGCGCTTTTCCAAGGTATTGGCCAATTACCTGGCACTGATCAAGGCGCAGAAAAACCTGGTCTGGTTCACCAGCTTTTTTGGCCAGGCTGCGGTGGTGTTCCCGTTTGTGGTGGCGGCGCCGCGCTTTTTCAGTGGCGCCATTCAGCTTGGCGAGCTGATGCAGATATCGTCTGCCTTTGGCCAGGTGCAAGGGGCGCTGAGCTGGTTTGTGGACAGTTACAGCACCCTGGCCACCTGGCGCGCCACGACCGACCGCCTGACCAGCTTTGAAGCATCATTTAAGGCGCTAGCCCCCGTAGAACCTGCGCAAGCAGCTATTAATTCAATAGCGACTAAAGCGCACCATCTGACCGTGGCTTTGCCCAACGGCATGGTCTTGCTAGCCGACGCGGCCTTTTGCGCCCAGCCTGGCGACCGGGTGTTGCTGCAAGGGCCTTCGGGCAGCGGCAAGTCCACGCTGTTTCGCACCCTGGCTGGCATCTGGCCGTTTGCCAGCGGTGACGTGGCGCGCCCGTCGGACAGCATGTTCATTGCGCAGCGGCCGTATTTTCCGAATGGGCCGCTGCGCGATGCGCTGGCTTACCCAGAATCACCCTCAAACTACACCGATGAGCAGCTGCGCCAGGCCCTGGTTGACGCATTGTTGCCGCAATTGGCGGATCAGCTGGACCTGCCCGATGCGTGGAGCCAAAAACTCTCCGGCGGCGAGCAACAACGCCTGGCCATTGCCCGCGTCTTGCTGAAAAAACCGACCTGGGTGTTTGCCGATGAAGCCACCAGCGCACTTGATGAAGCGACCGAGGATCAAGTGTATAAACGGCTTCTAGCCCTTGTAGAACAAGCGCAAGGAGCTATTATTTCAATAGCACATCGACCGAGCGTGGCGGCCTTTCACACCCAGCGCTGGACGCTGGAAAAACAGCCCGAAGGCGCACCCGCGCTTTACAAGCTGGCTGAAAAGCGCTCGTAGCCGCGCGAGCGCAGTTCGCAGGCCGGGCACGCGGCGCAGCCATAACCCCAGGCATGACGGTGCGCCCGGTCGCCCAGATAGCAAGTATGGGTGTACTCGATGATCAGGTTCAACAGCACCTCGCCACCGTTGACCACGCCCGACTTCTCGCCCAGATCGTGCGCCAGCGCCCAGGTGGCGGCCTTGTCGATCCACATCAGCGGGGTTTCAATCAAAAAACGCTTGTCCATGCCCAATGAGAGCGCCAGTTGCATGGCCTTCATGGTGTCGTCGCGACAGTCGGGATAACCTGAAAAATCGGTTTCGCAGACGCCGGTGACCATCACCTGCAAATCGCGCCGGTAAGCCACAGCAGCGGCCAGCGTCAAGAACAAGAGGTTACGCCCAGGGACAAAGGTGTTGGGCAGACCGCTTTGCTCCATCTTGAAAGCGGTGTCGCGGGTCAGGGATGTCTCACTGACCGAGCCCAGCACCTCCAGATCAAGCACATGGTCCTCGCCCAGTTTGGCGGCCCACTGCGGAAATTGGCGACGGATTTCAGACAGGACCTGGAGCCGTGCCTCCAACTCGACGCGGTGGCGCTGACGGTAGTCAAAGGCAATGGTTTCGACCCGCTCATATTTGCTGAGCGCCTGGACCAGACAGGTGGTGGAATCTTGTCCACCGGAGAAAAGTACGAGGGCTGTAGTGTGCATCCCCCCATGTTAGAGGATGCAGAACTCAGGTTTTCTCGGTCTTGTGAATTTTGCTCGGTGAGTAAGTGAGTACTTCGGTCGAGATCACGCCTGGCGTGGCATTGGCGTTGGGCTGCGACTGGGCGAGGTGATTTTTAACCTGCTCCACCTGAATGGCGCTGGCCCCTGCGGCCCACATGGTCTTGAAGTGGTCCATCAAGAATTGGGACATCGGCACTTTAGGCGGCTCCACGACCTTGTCGGGCTCGGGCCGGTGAATGGTCCAGTCTTTTGGGGCCGTGGCCGCTTCAGAACCATGTTTGGCCGGATCGGACACGCTGGTGTAAACCGCCTCCCCGGTACTGGGCTTGTTGGCCATGTTCACCAGATTGACTACGCTGGGCGTGGGTTCGGCCGGGATGGCATGGACAACAGGGGCGGCGTGATTGACTTTGACAACCGCCATAGAAGCCACGTCTGCGCCGGAGGGGCGCAAACTGGGTGTTCGATCGAGGGGTGGCATGTTCATTTTGATTAAGGCCGCAAACCTTGTTTGTGGTATCTCTCCGTGTTCGTATCTTTCTTAACGGCAGATTTAGGGGCTAATTTAGGTCTATTTTTAGAAATAGCTCAACTATTTTTATGTTAAAGCCAAATAATTAAGCATGCTTTCCCCCTCAAGGTACTGCTGGCGATGCCGATAGACAGACTATGTGGGTTCTCACCCCCGTGAGGCTTGCTGCATTGTGCGTGGGCACGATGTTTGACAGGAAATTTTTCCAACCTATCCAGAGGCCAACTATGTCCATCAGTTCAATTTCTTCAAATACCCCGTTGCAAGCCCCTCAAAGAACGCCCGCGGTCGAGGCGGGTGAAGCCGTTCGCGGCGGAAAAGATGTCCGCAACGACAGCGACTCAGATGACGCAACCCAGGCGGCTGCCAAAGCCAGCGCTCCAAAATCGACCACCAATACACTGGGCCAGGAAATCGGGAAAAATTTAAACGTCAGCGCCTGAAGTTGGTCGTGCGCCCGCCGCAATGGCGGCACTCAGCGTCTGCAAAGCGGCCATGGGGGGCGCCTGGCGCAGATAAATCATGCCCGTCGGGACTCGGCTGAAGTCATCGGGCACCGTTTCAACCCTCAAATCTGACGCATGGGGTGACTGCTCAATGATTCTGCGCGGCATCAGGGTCCACCCCAGACCTGCGCATACGCAGCCAAGAATGCCTTCCAGGGTGCCAAACTCCATGGCGTCAGCCACGGCATGGCCCGTCGCCCGCTGCCAAGCCAGGGCGCGGGTGCGATAAGCGCAGCCTTCCCGAAAAAGAATGAGCGGCTGCAAGACCGGCTGGGTGCCCTTGGCATACACCTGCACCAGCTCTTCCACCAGCAATTCATCAAACTGCAAATCAGGATGCACCACGGGCCCGGCAATAAATGCACAATCCAGTTGATGTGCCAGCACCTTCTCTACCAGTGCCGAACTGGTATCTGTGCTGACGCGCAGCTCCATTTGGGGGTGCTCGGTTTTTAGAATCTTTAACGCATTGGGCAAATGCAGGGCCGTAAAGGTCTCCATGGCACCAATGCGCAACGCCCCGGCACTCGCGCCCACCTGCCGTACCGCATCGGTGGTTTGACGCTCCAGGAGCAACATGCGACGGGCAAAGTCAAGCAACACCCGACCGGAGGGCGATAGCTCCAAACCCCGCCCCTTGCGGAAAAACAACTCGCAGCCCAATTCTTTCTCCAGCCGACGGATGCGGCCCGTGACGTTGGACTGCACCGTATGGAGCTTGTGTGAAGCAGCCAGCATGCCACCTTCCTCCACCACAGCCTGAAAGGTACGAAGCGCCATAAGCTCCATTGATATATCTCTATAAATGATTTGTTGACTAAAAATAATTCGTTTATATTGATATGTTATCTGATCTTTTGCCCGTCATAAACCCCAAAAATACCCTATGAATGAACAAAAACAACGCCTCAAGGTTCTCAGTGCCGGCATCTTCAGCCTGATTTTGGTGTTGGGCGTGGCCCGTTTTTCCTACACACCGTTGCTGCCACTGATGCAGCAGCAAGCGGGTCTGGGCGTCGCTGCGGCGGGATGGCTCGCGGCCATCAATTACGCTGGCTACTTGAGCGGCGCCATCATCGCCTCCCTCATCAGTGACCTGGTGCTCAAGGATCGCCTCTACCGCATCGGCATGGTGCTGGCCATCGTCAGTACCGCCGTGATGGGACTCACCACAGACGTCACCCTGTGGGCCGTGTCGCGCTATGTGGCGGGCCTGAGCAGCTCGGCAGGCATGCTGCTGGGCACCGGTCTGATCATGAACTGGCTGATCCGCCACAACCACCGCAGCGAACTGGGCATTCACTTTGCTGGCATTGGCATCGGCATTGCGGGCTGTTCGGGGGCCGTGATGCTGTTCAGCCCTTGGCTGGACTGGCGTCAGCAATGGTTTGCCTTCACCGCACTGGGTTGCCTGCTCTTGATTCCGGCTCTTCGCTGGTTGCCCAAGCCAGATCAGACCGGTTTGACCATGACCGGGCAAAAAATGCACGACAAGCCGCCAAGCCCGCTCTATCTGCGCATCTTCATGGCCGCCTATTTTTGTGCCGGCTTCGGCTACGTGGTGAGCGCCACGTTCATCGTGGCCATCGTGAACAAGTTGCCAGGGCTGGCGGGACAAGGCAACTTGGTGTTCCTAGCCATCGGGATTGGCGCCGCACCGGCCTGCTTCAACTGGGACCTGATCGCCCGGCGCACGGGCGATCTGAACGCCCTGATCCTGGCCGCCCTGTTGCAAATCGTCGGTATTTTGGCGCCGGTCGTAGTGGGTGGTTTGTTGGCCGCTTTATTCGGCGCCTTGCTGTTTGGTGGAACCTTCATCGGCATGGTGAGCTTGGTGCTGAGCATGGCAGGTCGCTACTACCCAACGCGTCCAGCCAAGATGATGGGCAAGATGACGCTCTCCTATGGGGCGGCCCAGATCATCGGCCCGGCCATCACGGGTTCGCTGGCCACTCGTCTTGGCAGCTACAACGCGGGTTTGTACTTTGCAGCTGGCGTGATGGCTATCGGCACCGTGTTGCTACTGCTGCTCAAGGTCATCGAGAAACGTGACCTCTTAGAATCCTTGCACCCGGACCATCAAGCGGTGCCGGACTCAGCAACGCAAACGTAAATAAAAATTCTGTTCCACCAATGAAATCGGGCTCCGAAGAGCCCGATTTCAACAGCGTAAGAACGATCAGGTTCTCAAGCTGTCAGTTTTTAACCGCTGATGTGTTCAACGGTCTGTTTTAGCAGGCCATTTTTTCGCGTCACGCGGCACGAAAACTTTGCCGCCATTGCCGGGTTTTGCAAAAGAAGGTTTGCCAAACGCTGGTTTGCGTGCACCGAAGTCACCACGAGGAGCACCAAAATCTCCGCGGGGTGCGCCACCGTCGTTACGGGATCCGAAATCACCACGAGGTGCGGGAGCCTCATTGCGGGCACCTGCAAAACGGTCATTGAAACCGCCTTTACGCTCGTAGCTGCGGCCTTCGGGCTGACCGAATCCGCTATTATTTTGATAGCCGCCTGCGCCTGAATCACGGGGAGCGCCGGCGTTTCTGTCTGCAAATCCACCACGAGGGGCACCGAAACCACCCGAGCGACCGCCACCACCACCGCCGAAATTGCCACCACGAGAATGGCTGTCATTGCCACCACGGTTATTGTCGCGACCGGCAAAGCTGTTGGGACGTGAGTCCGGGAAACGTTGCTGAGGTTCCATTCCAGGAATGGTCTCGCCCTTGAACTGATGACGGCTATGGAACTCGATGTCCATGATCTTGCGGCGATCACGGAACTCGGCAAAGGTGATCGCCAGACCATCACGACCAGCGCGGCCCGTACGGCCAATGCGGTGGGTGTAATCCTCGGCCTTCATCGGCAAACCGAAATTGAAAACGTGGGTCACGGTGGGCACGTCGATACCGCGTGCAGCCACGTCGGTTGCCACCAGGATTTGCACCTGACCTTGACGCAATGCCATCAGACGGCGATTGCGCAAGCCCTGGCTCAAGGCACCGTGCAAGGCCACAGCCGAGAAGCCTTCTTGTTGCAGGTCATTGGCCAAGCCATCGCACTCGATTTGGGTGCTGGCAAAAACAATGGCTTGATTGATGGTGGTGTCGCGCAACCAGTGGTCGAGCAATTTGCGTTTGTGCTGTGCGTTATCCGCCCAAAACAACTTCTGGGTAATGTTGGCGTGTTTTTCTTGCGGCGAATCGATTTGCAGTTTTTGCGGATCGCGCATGACGCGTGAAGCGAGCTGCTGAATACGCGGCGCAAAGGTGGCGCTGAACATCATGGTTTGCTTGCGCTGGATGGTCAGCTGATTGATGTCAGCCAAGTCATCGGAGAAGCCCAGATCGAGCATACGGTCAGCTTCATCAACCACCAGGAATTGAACCTGGTCCAGCTTGATTTGCATCGAGCGTTGCAGATCGAGCAAACGGCCGGGAGTGGCGACTACGAGATTGGCGTTTTGCAGCTTGGCAATTTGCAACTGATAAGGCATTCCACCCACGATATTGGCAACGCGCAGACCGCGGCAATGTTGCACCAGATCAATGGCGTCATGTGCGACCTGCTGGGCCAATTCGCGTGTTGGGCAAACAATCAGTGCGCCGGGTGTTGCAGGTGCGAAATGACGTGGGTTGGTCGGGTCTTTGCGCTTGGCGCGCTTGGGAGGTGCTTCGCCTTTGGCAACAGCATCAGCAACCGCCTGCTCAAAATCAGACTTTTCTTTGGCTTCAGCTTGCGCCATTTGAGTCAGCAAGGTGTGCAACACGGGCAACAGGAAAGCAGCAGTCTTGCCGCTACCAGTTTGGCTGGACACCATCAAGTCGGTGAAACGGGCCGCTTCATCAGTGGCACTGTGCCCTTGCATGGCAATGGGAATGGTTTTCAGTTGAACCGTGGTGGGCTGGGTAAAGCCCAGATCTTTCACGGCCTGAATCAACTCAGGTGCCAAACCCAGGGTCACAAAACCATTGGGAACGTCTGCAACAGCTTCTTCGGCCACAGGGGCGTCAACAATGACTTGCGTCTGTGCTGTGGTGTTAATGGGAAAATTTTCGACAAGCGATGATTCGCCCGTCGCTTGGATAGCGTCAGTCATGAATTTACTCACACGCGAGCGCCGCAGGGACTGCGACTGCTCCGTCAATGGTTAAAAAACATCAACCATCAAACGGAACCTGCTCTGACTCACGAAGAGTTCAATCAGCGCTGGGAGCCCTTTTATGCAAACCCGCTAATGCAAGAATGCTTTGGACCTAGTGAATGAAGGTAGATGTACAAATTTGCGCTACTGTTTGTAGCGCAGCCTCCGATTATGGCATGAATTCGGGTTTCTACCTAATCTTTTAAATTAATGAAGTGTTTGCGGTAATGTTCCAGCTCATCAATGGACTCATGAACGTCGGCCAACGCCGTATGACGCTGCTGCTTTTTAAACGAGGTATAGACCTCCGGCCGCCAGCGTTTTGACAGCTCTTTCAACGTACTGACATCCAGATTGCGGTAGTGAAAAAAGGCTTCGAGCTTGGGCATGTACTTCGCCAGAAAGCGCCGGTCCTGCCCAATGCTGTTGCCACACATGGGCGAGCCCTTCTTGGGTACATACTGACTCAAGAACTCAATCAACTTGGCCTCCGCTTCGCCCTCCACCATGGTCGAAGCTTTAACTTTGTCGATCAGTCCGCTTTTGCCGTGGGTACCTTTGTTCCATTTATCCATCTTGCCAAGCTGCTCGTCGCTTTGGTGGATGACAAAAACTGGACCTTCAATTCGTGATTCAAGCTTGGGGCCAGTCACGATGACGGCGATTTCAATGATCCGGTCAACTTCAGGATCAAGACCGGTCATTTCACAGTCCAACCAGACAAGGTTTTGATCGGATTTGGTAAGTACGGCACTTGCCGGGGGCGTGTTCATATCATTCATGGTCAGAATTGTCGCTGATGCCCTAAACTCGGGCGCCATGCCTGACTTGAATCCCTCCCTCCCCCCTTCTTTAGTGCTTTCTTTTGCGTTTGCGCTGACCCTGCTAGCCGGTCTGATGCTGAAATTCTGGCTCAGTGCGCGGCAGATACGGCATGTCGCACAACACCGTTCCGTCGTGCCCTCGGCATTTGCTCATGTCATCACCCCACAAGCTCATCAAAAAGCAGCTGACTACACCCTCACCAAAGCGCGTTTTGGCTTGCTGGAGCTGGCGCTGGGAACAGTCGTTCTGGTGATTTGGACGCTGCTGGGCGGACTCTCGGTACTCAATCAGGTGCTGTTCGACTGGCTGGGTGGCGGCATGGTGCAACAAGTAGCCTTGCTGGCTGCATTTGTGCTGATCAACGGCCTGATCGATTTGCCGGTGACGCTGTACCAGACTTTTGTGATCGAAGAACGCTTTGGCTTCAACAAGATGCCTTTTCGACTCTGGCTGCTCGATTTACTCAAATCCACACTGATTGGTTCGCTGATCGGACTGCCGATTGCCACGCTGATCCTGTGGATGATGGCTGCGGCTGGCAGCTGGTGGTGGCTGTGGTCATGGGGCGTCTGGATGGGATTTAACCTGCTCCTCCTGCTGATCTATCCCACCTTCATCGCGCCACTGTTCAACAAGTTTTCACCACTCGACGATGAAACCCTGAAAGCCCGCGTCACTGCGCTCATGCAACGCTGCGGCTTCACCGCCAAGGGCCTGTTTGTCATGGACGGCAGCAAGCGCAGCGCACACGCCAATGCCTATTTCACAGGGTTTGGCGCCTCCAAGCGCGTGGTGTTTTATGACACGCTGCTATCCAAGCTGACGCCGGGTGAAGTCGATGCCGTGCTGGCGCACGAGCTGGGGCACTTCAAGCACAAGCACGTCCTCAAACGCATCGTGTCCATGTTTGCCATGAGCCTGCTGGGTTTTGCCTTACTGGGCTGGTTGGCCACTCAACTCTGGTTTTACACCGGGCTGGGCGTGCAGCCCAACTTGAGCGCGCCGAATGACGCGCTGGCGCTGCTGCTGTTCATGCTAGCCGTGCCGGTGTTCAGCTTCTTTATTGCGCCTGTATTCGCCTATTTTTCGCGCCAGCACGAATTTGAAGCCGATGCCTACGCCGTGCTTCACACCAGTGGTCCCGACCTCTCTTCGGCACTGCTCAAACTGTATGAAGACAATGCATCAACCCTCACGCCAGACCCGGTGTTTGTGAAGTTTTACTATTCTCACCCCCCTGCGTCCGAGCGTCTTGCCCGGATGGTGGCCTGAACTCAAAAAAAGCGAGCTTGCCATGAATAAAATTTCCCAGACAAATAAACCTTCGTCCCCCGTCAGGCAAGCGTTGACAGCTACACAAGTTGTAGCAAAACTGGCCCATCTGGAAGGCTGGACCTTAACCGGCGATGGTGCCCATGTGGCCATAGAAAAATCATTTCCATTTGCCGACTATTACAAAACCATGGCTTTCGTGAATGCAGTGGCCTTCATCGCACATGCGCAGGACCATCACCCGGACTTATCGGTGCATTACAACCGTTGCGTAGTGCGCTACAACACCCATGATGTGGGTGGAATTTCGGTGCGTGATTTTGACTGTGCGGCGCTCATTGACGCCCTCATCGCATGACCGGCACACTAAAGGCGAGTACCTGATGGAACGCACCATCCTCGACCAGGGTCTGATTGTTGCCAACTATGGGCGCCATTTTCTGGTCGAAACGCCTGAGGGCAAGCGCCTGATCTGCCACTCGCGCGGCAAGAAAAGCCAGGGCCTGGTGGGTGACCGGGTCTTATGGCAGGCTTCACGCGATGAAGGCACGATCGAGAAAATCGAAGAGCGCAAAAACGTGTTTTACCGCCAGGATGAAATTCGTACCAAGTCATTCGCGACCAATCTGGACCAGATCCTGATCCTGATCGCGGCCGAACCCGAGTTCTCCAGCAGTCAACTCTCACGCGCCCTGATCGCCGCCGAGGCCGAGCACATCACGCCCATCATTGCGCTCAATAAAAGTGATCTTGTCGAGCCCTTCGCCCGCGCCTGGGAGTGGCTTCGGCCTTACCGGCAAATGCATTACGGCGTACTGCCCCTGTCGCTCAAACAATCCGGCGAAGTCGATCATGACGAACTGCTCAAGCTGCTGGGCGGCAAAACGACGCTGGTACTGGGGCCTTCAGGGGCGGGCAAAAGCACCCTGATCAACCTGCTCGCACCCGGCGCCCTGGCTCAAACCGGGGAGATATCGCAGGCGCTCAACTCGGGCAAACACACCACCACCAGCACCACCTGGTACTGGGTGGACGACATCAAAACAACGGCCTTGATTGACTCGCCCGGTTTTCAGGAATTTGGCCTGAACCACATCGATCCAGCCCAGTTGGCCGCTTATATGCCCGACCTCAAACCCCATGTGGCGAACTGCAAGTTCTATAACTGCAGTCACCTGCATGAACCGGGCTGTGGCGTGATGGCAGCAATAAAACCAGACGGTAGCCCAGATGGAATAAGCGCTAATCGCTATAAAATTTATAGCGATTTGTACACAGAACTAAGCCAGATCCGCAAGTACTGAACTTAATGCCTGCAGCAAACGGTCGCACTGCGCGGGCGTTCCAATGCTGATGCGCAGGTATTGCTCGATGCGGGGCTGCTTGAAATGCCGCACCAAAACACCCTGCGCACGCAGGCCCGCAGATATGGCGGCAGCGTCAAGCTGTGAATGCCGCACAAACACAAAATTGGCTTGCGATGGCAACACCTGAAAGCCCGCATCTTCGAGCGCCAATACCAGCCCTTCCCGGCTGTGCATGACCGCCCGGCGCGTCTCATCGAAGTAGGCTTGATCGTCAAAGGCCGCGACACTCCCGGCAATGGCCAACCGGTCCAGAGGATAAGAATTGAAACTGTTTTTAACCCGCTCTAGCGCTTCAATCAAATGAGCCTGACCACACGCAAAGCCGACCCGCAAACCGGCCAGTGAACGTGACTTGGACAGGGTATGGACCACCAGTAAGTTGGGGTATTGCGCAATCAGGGCCATGGCACTTTCGCCCCCGAAGTCCACATACGCTTCGTCCACCAGCACCACACGCTGCGGATGCAGGCGCAGCAGTTCTTCGATTTGACACAGCGGCAAGCCGATGCCGGTGGGCGCATTGGGGTTGGCGATCACGACGCCAGCCACGGAACCTCCATCGGCCCGGACATACGCCAGGACATCAAGACGCATCTCTGGCGTCAACGGGACTGTTTCGACCGGAATGTTGTAGAGCCCACAGTACACCTTGTAAAAGCTGTAGCTGATGTCAGGCATCAGCAGCGGGCAGCGGTGCTGAAAAAATGCAAAAAAGGCATGCGCCAGGACTTCGTCGGAGCCATTACCCAGAAAAACGTGTTTTGGTGCCAAGCCGTGGTGCGCCGCGATGGTTTGGCGCAGTGCCGTCGCTTCAGGATCAGGATAAAGCTGCAAACCTTGCTGGGCAGCAGCTTGAATGGCCGCAATAACTCGCGGCGAAGGCGGGTAAGGATTTTCGTTGGTATTGAGCTTGACCAGATTGTCAATTTTGGGCTGTTCACCAGGCACATAAGGCACAAGTTGACCCACCACGGGACTGCAATAAGAGGTGTACAAAAGAGAAGTCGCTTCCATTTTGATAGCTGCTCACGCATGACCCACAAGGGCTAGCAGCCAATTTAGTATAAATATCTAGCCCAACAAGCGCGCCAGGGTCAACAGTGCAAGCAGCACCATCCACATCACCACCGTACGCCAGACCAGACCGACGATGACAGCCAGATGGGCCTGTTCCGGTTTCTGACGGGAGACGGCTTCATTTTGGATGTCTGCGCCCCCCAAAGTGCCATCGGCCGGATAAACCGCTGAGCTGGCAGCATCGCCCAGTTTGATATTCACCGCCCCCGCCGTCGCGGACAGGATGATGCCATCGTTGTCCGCTGCGGAGTTTGGCTCGTAATTTCGCCAGCCATCGATGGCTTCTTCAAAGCTGCCAACAACCGCAAAACTGATGGCCGTGATGCGCGCAGGCAACCAGTCAATGATGGCCCACGCATTCGCAGCGGTCTGTAGCAGGGCCTCACTGACCGGCTGATGCTGCGTTTTACTCTTGTGTTGCCAGTAACGCACGACAAATTCACTCAGCCGATACAAAAGCGCACCAGCCGGACCAAAACCAAAAGCAGCCAACACGGAAAACCAGGCCAGGACACCAAACACATGCCGATGGGCTGACAGCACCGAATGCTCAATCACATGGCGCACGATCTCACTGCGGGGCAACTCGCTGGCGTCGATAAGTTGCCAGCTGGCCAGCAATTGCCGGGCAAGCTCTTCGTCACCATCGGCCAGGGCATCGCGTATCTGCGTGAAATGAAAGCTGAACTGCCTGAAGCCCAGCGTGGCATAAAGAACAGCCACACTCCAAAGCACAGCGGCAGGCCAACCGACCAAGACTTCCAGCAACCAATAAATGACCAAGACAAGCAATGAGGGGCCTCCAACCGCAATCCCCCAGGCCAACCAGCCATGAAAGGACTTGCCGGCGTCAAAATTACGGGTACTCCAACGCACCCAGGCACGCAGAGACGCATGGACCAGGTTACCTCGCCCCAAAGGACGTGCCTGCTCTAAAAGCAGGGCCAAAAGCACGGAGATAAAGCTCATACAAGCATCATAGCGGCACTGTGCGTCAAGCCGACAACAGACAGTAGAAGTTACGCAACATGCCAGCGGTAGCGCCCCAAATAAAACGCTGCTTCACACCATCTTCATAAGGCATGGAAAACCATTCCCGCTGCACCCCTTGCCACTCAAAAAAATGTCGTCGGTGATGCGCGGGGTTCATCAAAAATTCCAGGGGTACTTCAAAAACTTCGGCCACTTCAAATGAATTGAGAGTCAAAGTGAAACCAGGCTTCACCAGGGCGACGACCGGCGTTATGATGAATGAAGACCCGGTCACGTAATGCGGCATCAGGCCCAAAACCTGGACAAACGCAGGATCCAACCCCACCTCTTCTTGAGCCTCCCGCAAGGCTGTCGCAGCGGCGTCCGCATCCTCCTCATCCGCCTTGCCACCGGGAAACGCGATTTGCCCGGAATGGGTCGAGAGATGGATTGTCCGCTCAGTTAATAGAACAGTCGGTTGTTCACGCATGATGATCGGCACCAGCACCGAGGCATGCATAGGCGCACGATCCATGAACTTTTTTTCAGCCAACAACTCGGGCTCCCACACCGGGGGCGAAGCAAAGCGCCGTCGCAGGGCTTCTGGCTGCAATGATATCAACGGAACTGCTGGCAAATGCGAATCCTCACCAGCCACCGGGATCAGGCACGGGTCAAACTGAGGCAACCGGGACAAAGAGCTATCGGGTGAATTGGATGACACGGTAAAAATTCAAAAAGATAGGCAAAAAAAAGCCGCCACAAGCATCAGCTGGGGCGGCTTTTTGACAAAACAACTCGTTTTATACGGCGGCTGTCTTGATTTTCTTAGCTGGCAGTTTTTCTTTAATACGAGCCGACTTGCCGCTGCGATCACGCAAGTAATACAGTTTGGCGCGACGCACATCACCACGACGTTTGACTTCGATGCCAGCAATCAACGGGCTGTAGGTCTGGAACGTGCGCTCGACACCTTCGCCGCTGGAGATTTTTCGAACGATGAAGCCGCTGTTGAGGCCGCGATTGCGCTTGGCAATCACCACACCTTCGTAGGCCTGAACGCGCTTGCGGGCGCCTTCAACCACGTTCACACTGACGATCACCGTGTCACCGGGAGCGAATTCGGGAATAACTTTCCCAAGACGAACAATTTCTTCCTGCTCAAGGATTTGGATCAGATTCATGATTTCCTAAATGATCTTGGTCGCGCCAGCGTCGGGATTGACACAAAAGCTTGATTGCGATGCAACAAAGCGGCCAGCCAGAGGATCGGTAAGCCTTTGATTATAGCCTGCGCGGGTCAGGCCATTAATGACCAGTAGTCATGCTGGCAAGAAAGTTTTCGTCTGCGGAGCTCAAACGTCCCGCCAGTCGGGCCTGTTCAAGCAACTCGGGGCGAAAACGTGCGGTAATCAGCAGCCGCTGCTCTCTCCGCCAACGCTCAATATTGACATGATGCCCTGATAGCAACACCTCTGGCACGCCTCTGCCCGACCAATTCTCGGGACGCGTGTAGTGAGGACAATCCAGCAAACCATCCAGCTCAGGATTAAAACTGTCTTGCTGATGGCTGCCCGCTGTGTTCAACACCCCCGGCTGCAAGCGGGCGACCGCATCCAGCAGGGCCATGGCGGCAATTTCGCCACCTGACAGCACAAAGTCACCGAGACTGATCTGCTCGGTGACGTGTTCATCAATAAAGCGCTGATCGAGACCTTCGTAGCGACCGCAAATCAAAACCGCGCCCTGACTTTCGGCCCAACGTGTCACCATCATATGGTTGAGCGGCTTGCCCACAGGCGAAAACAGAACGACGGGAGCCACATCCGTTCGCTGAGCCTGAATGGTTTTAAGGCACTGGGTCAAGGGTTCGGCCATCATGACCATACCGGGACCGCCGCCAAATGGGCGATCATCCACACGTCTGTAATTGCCTTCGGCAAAATCGCGAGGATTGGCTAATTTGACATCCACCTGACCAGACTCAAACGCGCGCCGCGTGATGCCGCTGGTCAACAAGGGAGTAAATAATTCAGGGAAAAGCGTGACGATGTCGAACCGCATGCAGTCACACTTAAAAATCAGCTTGCCAGTCCACCAGAATGCGCCGGGCTGGCAAGTCCACGTTATCCACGTAGACCGACACAAAGGGAATCATGCGCTCTTGCATCTTGCCATCTTGCTCGTAGTCCATGACCAGCACGGTTTGCGCGCCGGTAGAGAGTAACTCCTTGACGGCGCCCAGCGCAACACCTTCACGATTGACGACGTCCAGCCCAATCAGATCAACCCAGTAATATTCGTCTTTTTCAGCCGTCGGAAAACTCGCCCGCGACACAAAAATACGGGCACCGCGCAAGGCTTCGGCCTTCGTGCGATCATCGACTTCGCGCGCTGACGCAACAACCGTGTTGGAGTGAATCTTGGCTTCTATGATGGACAGCTTTGCAACGCCTGTGAAAGTTTTTGCACCTCGCTCGGAAGGCATTAAAAACCAGCGCTTGGAAGAAAAAAGCGCCTCGGGATCGGCGCTGTGTGGCAGGACTTTAAACCAGCCTTTGATGCCCCAGGCATCCGCTATGCGCCCGACTTCGATGGCATCCGACGGCAGGTCGGCGGCTTCAAGGCCAGGCAGCATCACAATAAAATCACGCAGCTTTTTTAGCAGCTTGGTTGACCAGGCGCTCCACCGTGGGAGATGCCTGAGCGCCAACGCTTCTCCAGTATGTCAGGCGATCCTGAGCAATACGGATGCTTTCTTCATTGGCCGTGGCGATTGGGTTATAAAAACCGATGCGCTCGATAAAGCGGCCGTCACGACGGGTACGCTTGTCAGCAACAACAATATTGAAAAACGGGCGTGCTTTTGCACCGCCACGGGCGAGTCGGATGACGACCATGATTTATCCTTTGGGGGGCGGAGTTTAAATTCCACCATTTAATTCGGCATTTAATCCAGCATTGAGACACGCGACATGACCACCCGGCCATGCGACACACTGGATAGCCTTCCATTATAACGTTTTCAATATTATGCCAATCATTCGCCCAAGCCAACCTGAAGACATCCCGGCGATTACCGCCGTTTATGCCCACCATGTGCTGACTGGCACCGGTACGTTCGAGACCGATCCCCCTTCTGAAACCGATATGTCGAATCGACGCGCGGATGTCTTGTCCAAAGGATTGCCTTACCTAGTCGCTGTCGATGGAGAAAAAGTTCTGGGTTTTGCTTACTGCAACTGGTTCAAGCCACGGTCGGCCTTCCGTTTTTCAGCAGAAGACTCCATTTACCTGGCGTCTGACGCCCTTGGAAAAGGCCTTGGTCGAGCGCTACTGACCGAATTAATGGCTCAGGCTGAAAAAGCGGGTGTTCGCAAATTAATTGCGGTTATTGGCGACTCAGCCAATACTGGATCTATTGGCGTTCATCGATCAGTCGGATTTTCCAACACAGGAATTTTGAAATCGTGCGGCTGGAAATTTGAGAAATGGCTCGACGTAGTCTTGATGGATAAAGCTTTAGGCTTGGGCGACTCGACCCAGCCCTTATAACGAAATAAGCGGGGAACCCATGTTGAACATGCGTAACCCGCTTCTATTTTTATAGCATCAAAAAATCTGCAAACTGATCCAGTAAGCAATCGCGGCAACAAAAGCGCTGGCCGGAATCGTGAAAATCCAGGCCCAAATGATATTGCCCGCGACCCCCCAACGCACTGCACTGGCACGCTGCACCGAACCTACACCAACGATGGCCCCCGTGATGGTGTGTGTGGTAGATACAGGTACGCCAATGGCCGTCGCCATGAACAGGGTGATTGCACCACCAGTTTCAGCGCAAAAACCGCCCACGGGCTTAAGCTTGGTGATCTTCTGACCCATGGTTCTGACAATGCGCCATCCACCAAACATGGTGCCCGCGCCAATGGCCAAATAGCAACTGACAGTCGCCCATGTTGGTGGCGATGCATCGGTGGCACTGGCATTGCCGGTAGCAATCAATAGCATCCAAATGATGCCAATGGTTTTTTGTGCATCATTGCCACCATGACCAAGGCTGTAGGCTCCAGCCGAAATCAGCTGAAATCGACGGAACCATTTATCAACCTTCAATGGTCGAACGCGTCTAAAAATCCAGGCAACCAGCACCATCATCAAGGACCCCAGCAAAAAGCCCAAGAGTGGTGATATGAAAATAAAAGCCACGGTTTTCCAAATACCAGCGGGTATCAACACACCAGCACCGGACTTGGCCATCACAGCACCCACAATGCCACCAATCAGAGCATGCGACGAGCTACTGGGAATACCGTAGTACCAGGTAATGAAATTCCAGCAGATGGCCCCCATCAATGCCCCAAACACCACATGAACATCAACGACACCTGGCTGCACAATGCCCTTACCCACCGTGGCAGCTACTGTGAAATGGAAACAAAAAATTGCCACTACGTTGAAGAAAGCTGCAAAAAGCACGGCTTGCCCCGGTTTGAGAACGCCGGTCGACACCACCGTGGCAATGGCATTCGCGGCGTCATGAAACCCATTCATGAAGTCAAACAAAACGGCAAGCACCACCAGCATGACCACCACCCAGAGGGTCGTTTGTACGGTATCCATTATTTAAATCTCGCTGGGAATCAGGAGTTTTCGAGGATGATGCCCTCGATGACATTGGCGACGTCTTCGCATTTGTCGGTGATGGTTTCCAATAATTCGTAAATGGCTTTGAGCTTGATCACTTCGCGAACATCGGGTTCTTCCCGAAAGAGTTTACTCATGGCGCTGCGCATGACGCGGTCTGCATCAGACTCCAGCTGATCAATCTCTTCACAGGTTTTCAGAGCAGCTTCCGCGGTCGCAGGATCTGCAATTTTGGCCAGTAAATAAACTGCGTCGCGCACCCGCTCACAGCACTTCACACTCAAATCGGTCAAACGCACAATCTCATCGGTCATGTGGCGCACGTCATACAGCGCCATGGTCTCGGCCGAATCCTGAATCAGGTCGGCGATATCGTCCATGGTGTTGATCAATGTATGAATCTGTTCGCGATCAATCGGCGTGATGAATGTTTTGTGAATGGATTTATTGACGTCATGTGTCACGCGATCAGCTGCACGTTCAGCGTTATCGACTTCCTGGTTGTATTTTTGACGCAGAACTGGGTCGTTGTAATTAGCAACCAGCTTGGAGAACGCATATGCCGCTTCGACAATACGGTCCGAGTGCAAATTGAACATTAAGAAATAATTGCCTTCACGCGGCAACAACTTGCCAAAAAACATGGCGAACTCCTCAGGGAAACATGTCAAATATTTGACGGTATCAAGACTGCGGGCAGTTTAACCGCCCGACCTACAGGCCAAGGGCCGCCACATTTAAGCGCTGCGAAATATAAAAAACACGGCCCCCACCATACAAAAAGCGGCCCACAAATAGTCCAGCTTGAATGGTTCCTTGAGGTAAATCATGGCAAATGGCACGAACACGGCCAGCGTAATAACCTCCTGCACGATTTTGAGTTGCCCGACGGTGAAACCAGCTTGCTGAAAACCGATTCGATTGGCTGGCACTTGCAATGCATACTCAAATAACGCAATGCCCCAACTGACAATGGCAGCGATATACCACGGTGCCGTAGCCAGATTTTTGAGATGACCGTACCAGGCAAAAGTCATGAAGATATTGCTGCCAATTAACAACAAAACCGTCTGAAAAGATAAGGGGATGGATTGAAATGCATTCATTTCATAAATTATCCCGTACCAGCCATGGCGCCTTCACAAGAAAAAACGCCCTGCAACGCTGAGTTGCAGGGCGCTTTGGAGAAACCCTCCGCGAGGGAGGGCGCTCTAGCATCGACTTACTTAAACGGTCGCTGCTGCGTTCTTGTAATCCTGCACCTTGTCAAAGTTGAGGTACTGATAGACCTTGTCGCTGGCGGCTGTGAGCACACCCATGTCAGCCATGTACTCCTCTTTAGTCGGGATACGACCCAGCTTGGAACAGATAGCAGCCAATTCGGCGCTGCCGAGGTACACATAGCTGTTCTTGCCCAGACGATTCGGGAAGTTGCGGGTCGAGGTGGAGAACACGGTCGCGCCCTCTTTCACCTGGGCCTGGTTGCCCATGCACAAGCTGCAACCGGGCATTTCCATGCGGGCGCCGGCAGAGCCGAGTACGCCGTAATGACCCTCTTCACTCAACTGCTTGGCATCCATCTTGGTCGGAGGTGCCATCCACAGTTTGACCGGAATGTCGCGCTTGTTTTCCAACAGCTTGGACGCTGCACGGAAATGGCCAATATTAGTCATGCACGAACCGATGAACACTTCATCAATCTTGGCACCCGCCACATCCGTCAATGTTTTCACATCATCCGGGTCGTTCGGGCAGGCCAGGATAGGCTCATGGATATCGGCCAGATCAATCTCAATAACCGCTGCATATTCAGCATCCGCATCGCCCTTGAGCAACTGGGGATTGGCCAGCCAGGCTTCCATTGCGGCGATACGGCGTTTGATGGTACGCACGTCGGAGTAACCCTCGGCAATCATCCACTTCAACATGGTGATGTTGCTGTTGATGTACTCAATGATCGGCTCTTTGTTCAGATGCACGGTACAACCGCCAGCACTACGTTCGGCAGAGGCATCGCTCAACTCAAATGCTTGTTCAACCTTAAGGTCTGGCAATCCTTCAATTTCAAGGATTCGGCCCGAGAAAATATTGATCTTGCCTTGCTTGGCCACGGTCAGCAAACCGGCCTTGATGGCATACAAAGGAATCGCATTCACCAGATCACGCAGGGTGATGCCAGGCTGCAGCTTGCCTTTGAAACGGACCAACACACTCTCAGGCATGTCCAAAGGCATCACGCCAGTAGCAGCACCAAAAGCCACCAAGCCGGAGCCGGCGGGGAAGCTGATGCCGATCGGGAAACGGGTGTGGCTGTCACCGCCGGTACCCACGGTATCGGGCAACAACATGCGGTTCAACCAGCTGTGAATGATGCCGTCACCCGGACGCAATGGCACACCGCCGCGCGTGCTCATGAATTCAGGCAACTCGTGGTGCATCTTCACATCGACTGGCTTGGGATAGGCCGCCGTATGGCAGAACGACTGCATCACTAGATCGGCGCTAAAGCCCAGGCAAGCCAGATCTTTCAGCTCGTCGCGGGTCATCGGGCCGGTGGTGTCTTGCGAACCCACGCTGGTCATTTTGGGTTCGCAATAAGTACCGGGGCGAACGCCCTGGCCTTCAGGCAAACCGCAGGCACGGCCAACCATTTTTTGCGCCAGGGTGAAGCCTTTTTTGGTGTCTACCGGGTTTTGCGGCAGACGGAACAGCGTGCTCACGGGCAAGCCCAGGGCTTCGCGGGCCTTGGCAGTCAGGCCACGGCCAATGATCAGAGGAATACGGCCACCGGCGCGCACTTCATCAAACAACACGTCGCTCTTGACGGTGAACTCGGCAATCACTTTGCCGTCTTTGAGCGCTTTGCCTTCATAAGGACGCAGTTCAACCACGTCGCCCATGTTCATTTGGGCCACGTCCAGCTCGATCGGCAGTGCGCCGGAGTCTTCCATGGTGTTGTAGAAAATCGGGGCAATCTTGCTGCCCAGACAAACGCCGCCGAAACGCTTGTTCGGCACGAAAGGAATGTCTTCACCGGTGAACCACAGCACCGAGTTGGTGGCGGACTTGCGGGAAGAACCGGTACCCACTACGTCACCGACATAGGCCACCAGATTACCCTTGGCACGCAACTCTTCCAGGAACTTGACTGGACCGCGTTTGCCATCTTCTTCCGGTGTAACGCCGGGGCGGGCATTCTTGTGCATGGCCAAGGCGTGCAACGGAATATCGGGGCGGCTCCAAGCGTCAGGCGCAGGCGACAGGTCGTCGGTGTTGATTTCGCCAGCGACCTTGAAAATGCTGACGGTAATGCTGGCCGGCACTTCAGGACGGCTGGTGAACCACTCGGCATCAGCCCAGCTTTGCAGCACGGCTTTCGCTTTGGCGTTGCCCTTGTCGGCTTTTTCCTTGACGTCATGGAATTGGTCAAACATCAACAATGTTTTCTTCAAGCCATTAGCGGCCACTTCGCCGACGACGGCGTCGTCAAGCAAATCCACCAACGGGCTGATGTTGTAACCACCGAGCATGGTGCCCAGCAGTTCCGTCGCTTTCTCACGCGAGATCAAGGCGCATTTTTCAGTGCCGTGGGCCACCGCTGCCAGATAGCTGGCTTTGACTTTGGCGGCGTCATCCACACCGGCAGGCACGCGGTGCGTGATCAGCTCCACCAATGTGGCTTCTTCACCCTGGGGAGGATTCTTCAGCAACTCGATGAGTTCGCCGGTCTGCTTGGCAGACAAAGGCAACGGGGGAATGCCAAGAGCGGCGCGCTCGGCGACGTGGGCACGGTAAGTTTGCAACATGGTCAACTCCTATTTAATCAATATAAAAATGGGCTATAGCCCTTATAGAGCAAGCGTCAGTAGCTATTTATTTTGTAGCGACTTCAACAACGGGATCCAATACGCTGGGGGGTGGATTCTTGATCATATTTGCGGCCATCTCGATTTGATCCGGGCTCATGCAGGCGTCGGCCAGGCGCTTGCCCAGTTTGTGATTCATCAGCATGGACTTGTTGGCCAGTTGCAACCACACAGCCCCGGCCTGTTTATCTTCGAGGCGGATTGCACCGGTGGAGGTTTCTACCGGGAACATGCGGAATTTTTGACGCCCGAGCTGGACATCAAAATAGCCGGGGGCATTGGCATCAGCCTTCACGCTGACGGACGCGCCCAGTTCGCATGGCATCTTGCCTTGGTACACCCGCTCGGCTATCGCCAGTTCGGCGGCTGACTGCGCCAACAACGCGACAGGCACCATGAAAAAGACAGAGGTAAGCAATTTTTTGATCATTTGGTGTCTCACTTAGTGGTTTAAAAATCAAGCCGAAAAGAAGGCTTGCGCTGGCACGGGGAGTGTGCGACCGGTCTGGTGCGCCCGCTCCAGCACATGCCAGAAGTAACGGTAACTCGCCCGGTCATGCAACTTGCCGTCAAACGAGATCGGCGCCCAATCCGCTTGCTGGGCTGCCAGCGTGATCGTAGTGGCCAATTCAATTTCCTGCACCTGAGGCGCAAAAGCCTCCAGAATGGGGCGGATTTGACTCGGATGAATACTCCACATGCGGGTGTAACCGAAAGCGCGTGAAGCTCGGCTGGCAGCGGCCAGCACCGCCGACATATCGCTGAATTCCGTAACAACACAGTGCGCTGGCACTTTGCCATGCGCATGGCAGGCTGATGAGATAGCCAGCTTGGCACGAACCACCAAGGGATGAGAGAACTGATCCAACCCGTCTCCGCCCTGGCCTGCATGTACGCCCATGGCACTGGCGGGAATGGCGCCACCATGGCTTGACACAAAGTCCATCAGACCAAAGCTGATGGACTGAACGCGGGGATGAGCCGCGATTTCAAAAGCGTGGTGAACCGACGCGGGGGATTCAATCAATACATGCAGGGGCAACGGGGTCGTTCGCCCTGCTCTAATTACCACTTGATCGACAAGCTTTGCAGCGCGCTCGACATCGGCAAGCGATTCAACTTTGGGGATCATCAGGTGGCACAAACTGGCCGCAGCACCACCAACAATAAGTTCCACGTCCTGTTCGAAAGCGGGATGATCGACCGGATGCACGCGCACTGCGACCCGAGGCGCTATATTATTAATAGCTGCTTGCGCTTGATTGGCAAGGGCTACGACCATATTTGCATGGTATTTTTCGCCACCGACGGGCGCGCCGTCTTCACAGTCCAGCGTGACGTCAAAAACGCAAGTGCCGAACTCCTGGGACATTTCGGCCTGCAAAGCCAGGCTCTTGCGCATCCGCACTTCCACACCGCAGTAATGGTCGCACACCGGCAATGAAGCCGATGTGGACTGAGCACCGAGGAGAACGTCGCGCGGATGCCTCACAAGTCTGACTCGCTTTTGCCTGCAAATTACAGCAGGTGGGCAACGCCAGCTTGCTCGTCTTGCAACTCTTTAAGCGTCTTGTTGATGCATTCCTGGCTGAACGCGTCAATTGGCAGATCCTGAACCACGGTGTATTCGCCGCCTTCGCAGGTCACGGCAAAGCCGAACACGGTGTCAGCGGGGATGCCGTATTGACCGTCCGATGGGATACCCATGGTGACCCACTTGCCATTGGTGCCCAGGGCCCAATCGCGCATGTGGTCAATCGCAGCGTTGGCAGCAGAAGCAGCCGACGACACACCACGAGCTGCAATGATGGCTGCACCACGTTTACCCACGGTGGGCAGGAAGGTGTTGGCGTTCCAGTCATGGTCGTTGATCATGTCCTTGACACTTTGACCGTTGATGGTCGCGAAACGGTAGTCGGCGTACATGGTTGGAGAGTGGTTGCCCCACACGGTCATTTTTTCGATGTCGGCGACGGCCTTGCCGGTCTTGTCAGCCAATTGGCTCAAAGCACGGTTGTGGTCCAGACGCAGCATGGCGGTGAAGTTCTTGCGTGGCAGATCAGGCGCGCTCTTCATGGCGATGTAGGCATTGGTGTTGGCAGGGTTGCCGACCACGAGCACCTTGACATGGCGGCTGGCCACGGCATTAAGTGCCTTGCCTTGAGCCGTGAAAATTTCTGCATTGACGGCGAGCAATTCAGCGCGTTCCATGCCAGGGCCGCGAGGACGCGAACCGATCAACAAGGCGTAGTCCACATCCTTGAATGCGGTCAGAGGGTCGCTGTGGGCTTCAATACCCACCAACAAGGGGAATGCACAGTCTTGCAATTCCATGATCACGCCTTGCAGCGCTTGCTGGGGTTTCTCAAAGGGTACTTCGAGCAATTGCAGAATCACGGGTTGATCTTTGCCCAGCATTTCGCCAGAGGCGATGCGGAACAGGATTGCGTAACCAATTTGACCAGCTGCACCGGTAACGGCGACGCGGACGGGCTTTTTGCTCATGGTGAGACTCCAGAAGTGTTGTGAAACGGATGCTGGTGGCGGCTCTTACGGGTTGACTGAGCCCCACATAATGCGGCGCGAGTTTACTCTTAAAAACTGCGCTCCGTCAACTTGTCTTATGTCTTATATAAGATATGATTCGGCAAGCTCCCAACACTTGCACGGGGCTGACTAACGATGTCTCATATACCTACTCCCTACGCTGAAAACGTCACACCCAGCATCGCTAGCGGCGCAAGCGTCGGCGTGCAGGTCACACCAGCATTCAGCCCCCTGTACCAACAAATTAAAGGACTGATCCTTAACAGCCTGCGACTGGGTGAATGGAAACCGGGAGAGGCGATTCCCAGCGAAATGGAACTAGCAGCCCGTTTTCGCGTCAGTCAAGGCACGGTCCGCAAGGCGATCGATGAGCTGTCCGCCGAAAATTTATTGGTGCGCAGACAAGGCAAAGGCACGTTTGTCGCCACTCATGCCGAACGACAGGTGCAGTTCCGTTTTTTAAAACTTGTGCCAGACATCGGCACGCCCGGCAGTGAAGGCCCAGCCCAGCGCGACATCATTGAATGCCGACGCACCCGTGCCAGCGCTGATGTAGCCCGGGCGTTGGCACTTCGTGCGGGCGACTCCGTCCTGCAGGCACGTCGTGTACTGACTTTTGCTGGCACGCCCACCATTCTGGAGGACATCTGGCTGCCCGCAGCCCCGTTCAAAGGCTTGACAGCTGAGCGACTGGCCACCTACCAAGGCCCGATGTATGCCCTCTTTGAAACAGAATTCAATGTGCGAATGGTTCGAGCTGAAGAAAAAATTCGCGCTGAATCCGCCATTGACGGGCGTGAATTGCTATTAAAAGTACCGTTTGGCACCCCTTTATTAAGTGTTGAGCGCATTGCTTACACCTACAAGGATATGCCCATGGAACTGCGTCGCGGTTACTACCGCACTGATTCCCACCATTACAAAAATACATTGGGTTGAGATGCCGCGCTCACTATTCATCACTGAGTTTGTAAACCACGCGTCAGACAAGGACTACCAATGCACAGCACTGGGGCATAACTTTGATAAAACTTTCCGTTTACAACAAAAAACTTTCAGCTTTCAGCAGCGAAACTGCAGATCGTTGCTGCATTGCAATAGAATTTCAGGGTAACCAGTTTTTGCCAGTTACCAAGCAGTTACTCAAAACATAGAAAGCCAAGTATGTCCGAATCAGCGACAAGCGCAGCTAAAAAGCGCCCCGAGTTCCGCAACATCAACGCCTTCACCGACCTCCCCACTTATCGCCTGCCCCTCGCAGGCATAGTGTCGATCTTGCACCGCGTTAGTGGAGCCATCATGTTTTTCTTGATGCCCTTCATCATTTGGATGTTCGATAACTCGATTTCCTCCGAAATTTCATTTTCAAAATTCAAATCCGCGTTCAATATCGGCATGCTGGGCTTACCGGGTTTCCTCTGGAAACTGGTTGCCCTGGCACTGGTCTGGGCCTATTTGCACCACTTCATTGCCGGCCTTCGCCATCTTTGGATGGACACTCATCATGCGGCTGTCAGCAAAGAATTCGGAAAATCCTCTGCTGCATTCACCTTGGCCGTCAGCATTGGCCTTGCACTCGTGCTCGGCGCCAAATTGTTTGGTATTTATTAAATTTGAAACCTTGCGGGACTGTCTGCGGCGCAATTGCAAATTGCCCACGGTCTCCAACTAATAATTAAGGAAATCACCATGTCTGTTAATTTCGGATCCAAGCGCATCGTGGTCGGCGCTCATTACGGTCTTCGTGACTGGTTGGGTCAGCGCGTGACTGCGGCTCTGATGGCCCTATTTACTGCGCTGGTTTTGGCGCAAGTTATTTTCAGCAAAGGCCCTATCGGTTACGACCAATGGGCTGGCATCTTTGCTGCGCAGTGGATGAAGGGGCTGACCTTCACGGTCATCCTTGCCATGCTTTTCCATGTCTGGCTTGGCATGCGTGACATCTGGATGGACTACATCAAACCAGTTGGTCTTCGACTGTCACTTCAGGTGTTCACCATCGTATGGCTGCTTGTCTGCGCTGGCTGGGGGATTCAGATCCTTTGGCGCCTCTAAGAGACGTTTACAAACAACGTTTTCAAGCGACCTCTGGCCGCATCCGACAACAAAGACTCAACAAAAATCATGACCGCTACTTCCAAACTCCCCAAGCGCAAATTTGACGTCGTCATCGTTGGTGCCGGTGGCTCCGGCATGCGCGCTTCCCTGCAACTGGCTCGCGCCGGACTGAACGTGGCCGTTCTGTCCAAAGTATTCCCAACCCGATCACACACCGTGGCAGCACAGGGCGGCATTGGCGCCTCATTGGGCAACATGAATGAGGACAACTGGCACTATCACTTTTACGACACTGTCAAGGGTGGCGACTGGCTCGGTGACCAGGACGCGATTGAATACATGTGCCGTGAAGCACCCAAGGTCGTGTACGACCTGGAGCACATGGGCATGCCATTTGACCGCAACCCCGATGGCACGATTTACCAGCGTCCATTCGGTGGCCACACCGCCAACTACGGCGAAAAACCTGTGCAACGCGCCTGCGCTGCCGCCGACCGCACCGGCCACGCCATGCTGCACACGCTGTACCAGCAAAACGTCAAGGAAAAAACCAGTTTCTTTGTCGAGTGGCTGGCCATGGATTTGATTCGCGACGCTGATGGCGACGTGGTGGGCGTGACGGCACTGGAAATGGAAACCGGTGACGTGCATATCTTTGAGGCCAAGACCACCCTGCTCGCCACTGGCGGCGCCGGCCGCATTTTCGCCGCATCGACCAATGCCTTCATCAACACTGGCGACGGTTTGGGCATGGCCGCGCGGGCCGGCATTCCGTTGCAAGACATGGAGTTCTGGCAGTTCCACCCGACGGGCGTGTATGGCGCCGGCGTGTTGCTGACTGAGGGCTGCCGTGGCGAAGGCGCCATTTTGCGCAACAGCAATGGCGAGCGCTTCATGGAACGCTACGCGCCCGCCTACAAAGACCTGGCCCCGCGTGACTATGTGTCGCGCTGCATGGACCAGGAAATCAAGGAAGGCCGCGGCTGCGGGCCCAACAAGGACTACATCAATCTCGATATGACCCATCTGGGTGCCGAGACCATCATGAAGCGCCTGCCGTCGGTATTCGAGATTGGCCACAACTTTGCCAACGTCGACATCACCAAAGAGCCGATTCCCGTCGTGCCCACCAACCATTACCAAATGGGCGGCATCCCGACCAATATCCATGGCCAGGTGGTGACGCAGAATGCCGACAACAAGAGCGAAATCGTCAACGGCCTGTACGCGGTGGGCGAATGCGCCTGTGTCAGTGTGCACGGTGCTAACCGCCTGGGCACCAATTCGCTGCTGGATTTGCTGGTGTTTGGTCGCGCGGCTGGTAACCATATTGTCGAATTCAATAAAACCAATACCGAGCACAAGCCGCTGCCAGCCGATGCCGCCGACGCGGCGCTCGCCCGCATCGCACGCCTGGACAACGCAGCCAGCGGCGAATATGCGCAAGATGTGGCCGACGACATCCGCAATGCCATGCAGCTGCACGCGGGCGTGTTCCGCACCCAAGCCAGCATGGACGAGGGCGTGGCCAAGATCGCCGCTCTGCGCGAGCGTGTCAAAACCATCAACCTGAAAGATAAATCAAAAATCTTCAACACGGCACGCATCGAGGCGCTGGAAGTTGAAAACCTGATTGAAGTTGCACAGGCCACGATCGTCTCTGCCGCCGCCCGTCATGAAAGCCGCGGCGCTCATTCCGTCAACGACTATGGCGATAGCGCCGCGCATCCCAATGGCCGCAACGACAGCGATTGGCACAAGCACACCCTGTGGTACAGCGAGGGAAGTCTCCTGGCCTACAAGCCAGTGCAGATGACACCGCTGACGGTCGAATCCGTGCCCCTCACCGTGCGCAGCTTCTAAGTCAAAGCCAAGCTAACAAGACCAGCGAGAACACCCCATGTCAAAACGCACATTCCAGATTTACCGTTACGACCCTGACACCGACGCCAAACCCTACATGCAGACCATCGAGGTGGAACTCGACGGCAGCGAGCGCATGTTGCTGGACGCGTTGATGAAGCTCAAGGCGCAAGATCCGAGCATTAGCTTTCGTCGTTCATGCCGCGAAGGCGTTTGTGGTTCGGATGCGATGAACATCAATGGCAAGAACGGTCTGGCGTGTCTGACCAACATGCTCACCTTGCCCGGCACCATTGTGTTGAAACCACTGCCTGGTCTGCCCGTGGTGCGCGATCTGATCGTCGACATGACGCAGTTCTTCAAACAATACAACTCGATCAAGCCCTATTTGATCAACGACAACGTACCTCCTGAAAAAGAGCGCCTGCAAAGCCCTGAAGAACGCGAAGAGCTCAACGGCTTGTATGAATGCATTTTGTGCGCAAGCTGCTCGACTTCGTGCCCCAGCTTCTGGTGGAATCCAGACAAGTTCGTCGGTCCCGCAGGCTTGTTGCAGGCCTACCGTTTTATCGCTGACAGCCGCGATGAGGCAACTGGTGCGCGTCTGGACAATCTGGAAGACCCTTACCGTCTGTTCCGTTGCCACACCATTATGAATTGCGTCGATGTTTGCCCCAAAGGACTTAACCCAACCGTGGCAATTGGCAAGATCAAGGAAATGATGGTCATGCGTACGGTTTGATCTGATATGGAATTCAGTCCAATCGCTCACCCAGAAGATCTTATTGATGAAAGAGCCCTCAGCAAATTGAAGTGGCGCTGCCGCCGTGGCTTGCTTGAAAACGATATTTTTATCAATCGCTTCTTCCAACGGTTTGAATTAGTGCTGACCGTCAAGCAAGCGCAAGGTATGAGCGCTTTAATGGACTTAAGCGACCACGATCTTCTGGATCTGCATTTGGCACGCAAAGAAATTGCACAAGTCGATGCCGATCTGGACCGAGATGAAGTACGTGAAGTGTTGAGTATGTTGAGAAAACCCCTTTGAGAGATAAAGAATGAAACTAGCTGATAACAAAGCCACCCTGTCGTTCAGCAACGGCAGCCCCAGCGTCGATTTGCCAGTCTACCAAGGCAGCGTCGGACCGGATGTCATTGACATCCGCAAGCTCTATGGACAAACCGGCATGTTCACCTATGACCCCGGCTTTCTGTCAACAGCAGCTTGCCAGTCAGCCATCACTTACATCGACGGTGACAAGGGTGAACTGCTATACCGTGGCTACCCCATTGAGCAGTTAGCGACCAATTGCGATTTCATGGAAACCTGTCACCTGTTGCTGTACGGCAACCTGCCAGATGCTCAAGGTAAAGCTGATTTCGTCAAGCGCGTCAGCAACCACACCATGGTCAACGAGCAGATGCAGTTTTTCCTGCGTGGCTTCCGTCGTGATGCGCATCCAATGGCGATCATGACTGGCTTGGTGGGCGCCATGTCTGCCTTCTACCATGAAACAACTGACATCAATAATCCAGTACATCGGGACATCTCGGCGATTCAATTGATTTCCAAGATGCCAACTCTGGTCGCAATGGCTTACAAGTACAGCGTCGGCCAACCTTACATGTACCCCAAGAACAACTTGAGCTACGCAGGAAACTTCTTACACATGATGTTCGCCACGCCTTGCGAGGAATATGTAGTCAACCCCGTGATTGAACGTGCTCTGGATCGCATTTTTGTGTTGCATGCAGACCATGAACAAAATGCATCCACTTCCACTGTCCGTCTGTGCGGCAGCTCAGGCACCAACCCTTTTGCAGCCATTGCAGCAGGTGTAGCCTGCCTGTGGGGACCCGCACATGGTGGCGCTAACGAAGCCTGCCTGAACATGCTCGAAGACATCCAGAAAATGGGTGGAATTTCAAAAGTTGGCGAGTTCATGGAACAAGTCAAGGATAAAAATTCCGGCGTCAAACTGATGGGCTTCGGTCACCGTGTTTACAAAAACTACGATCCTCGCGCCAAATTGATGCAAGAAACATGCAAGGAAGTTCTCTCCTCTCTCGGACTGGAAAATGATCCTTTGTTCAAGTTGGCGATGGCGCTGGAAAAAATTGCTCTGGAAGACGAATACTTCGTTTCGCGCAAGCTTTACCCCAATGTCGACTTCTACTCCGGCATCGTGCAACGCGCCATTGGTATTCCTGTGGGACTCTTCACTGCGGTCTTCGCTCTAGCCAGAACAGTAGGCTGGATTGCCCAGCTAAATGAATCCATCAGCGATCCTGAACACAAAATTGGCCGTCCGCGCCAACTCTTCACCGGATCGGAAAGCCGCAACGTACTGCCTATTTCTCAGCGTTAAGTTTTCATCATTCAAAACGCCCGCCGGATAGCAACGCCGGCGGGCGTTTTGTTTGGGAAATCATACGACTCAAACGTGGCGCATAAAATGCAGGATTGCCAAGGAAACATTACATGGGACGCACTCTCTACGACAAACTCTGGGACGAACACGTTGTCCATACCGAAGAAGACGGCACGGCCATCCTGTACATAGACCGCCATCTGGTCCACGAAGTCACCAGCCCACAAGCTTTTGAAGGACTGCGCCAAGCAGGTCGCAAAATATGGCGTGTCAGCTCCATCGTCGCCACCACCGATCACAACACACCGACCACCGGTTGGGAACTGGGCTATGACGGCATTACTGACGCCACCAGCAAAGAACAGGTCGTTACGCTTGATACCAATATCAAAGAATTTGGCTCTGCCGCTTACTTTCCATTTCTATCCAAACGCCAGGGTATTGTTCACGTCATTGGGCCAGAAAACGGTGCCACCCTGCCAGGCATGACGGTAGTTTGCGGCGATTCACACACCTCGACCCATGGTGCATTTGGGGCTCTGGCCCATGGCATTGGCACCAGTGAAGTTGAACACGTCATGGCCACGCAAACCCTGCTCGCCAAAAAAGCAAAAAACATGCTGGTACGCGTCGATGGCATCCTGCCCCGTGGCTGCGGCGGCAAAGACATTGTGCTGGCCATCATCGGCAAAATCGGTACGGCGGGTGGCACTGGCTACACCATTGAATTTGGTGGGTCCGCTATTCGTGCCTTGAGCATGGAAGGTCGCATGACCGTGTGCAACATGGCTATTGAAGCCGGCGCCCGTGCCGGGCTGGTTGCCGTGGATGAAAAAACCATCGACTACGTCAAAGGCCGACCACTGGCGCCTGGACACAACGCCGCCAACGACAGCGCCGCCACTTTCGAATGGGATCAGGCTGTGGCGTATTGGAAGACGCTTCACACAGATGCCGATGCCAAATTTGACACCTTGGTGGAACTCAATGCTTCGCAGATCATTCCGCAAGTCACCTGGGGAACCTCCCCCGAAATGGTGCTGGGCATTGACAGCCGCATCCCCGATCCCGACAAGGAAAAAGACGTTAATAAACGGGGTGCAATGGAGCGGGCTTTGGTCTACATGGGACTGGAACCCGGCAAGGCGCTCGATGACCTGTATGTAGACAAGGTATTTATTGGCTCATGCACCAACAGCCGTATTGAAGACATTCGTGAAGCGGCAGCAGTTGTCAAAAAGCTGGGGCAAAAGATTGCCAAAAATATCAAACTCGCGATGGTTGTACCGGGATCAGGCTTGGTCAAGGAACAGGCTGAACGCGAAGGCTTGCATGAGATTTTCAAGGCCGCGGGCTTTGAATGGCGCGAGCCAGGCTGCTCCATGTGCCTGGCCATGAACGCCGACCGCCTAGAACCCGGCGAGCGCTGCGCCTCCACCAGCAACCGCAATTTTGAAGGTCGCCAAGGTGCAGGTGGACGAACACATCTGGTCAGCCCCGCAATGGCCGCCGCAGCAGCCATTCACGGTCATTTTGTGGATGTCAGGAAGTTTGCCTGAGACGACAAGGCCAAGGAAAATCATGCAAAAATTCACCCTGCTCAAGGGGCTGGTAGCCCCCATGGACCGCGAAAACGTCGACACCGACGCCATCATTCCCAAGCAATTTCTGAAATCCATTCGCAAAACCGGATTTGGACAAAACCTGTTTGACGAGTGGCGTTACCTTGATGCGGGTTTTCCGGGTCAGGACCCCCAAAGTCGCAGACCCAACCCCGACTTTGTACTGAACCAGCCCCGTTACCAAGGCGCATCAATCCTGCTGGCGCGCAAGAATTTTGGCTGTGGCTCGTCGCGCGAACATGCGCCTTGGGCACTCGACCAATACGGATTTCGGGCCATCATTGCCCCCAGCTATGCTGACATTTTTTTCAATAACAGCTTCAAAAACGGCTTACTGCCCATCGTTCTCAGCGAAGCCCAGGTGAGTCAGTTATTCGACGAGGCACTTGTGTTCCCCGGTTATGCGCTGACCATCGACCTGGAGCGCCAGGTCATTGTCAAACCCTCCGGCGAAGAGATCCCCTTTGAAGTCCAGGCGTTTCGCAAATATTGCCTGCTCAATGGCTTTGACGACATTGGCCTGACTTTGCGCCATGCCGACAAGATCAAAGCTTTTGAGGCCCAACGTCTTACACAAAAACCATGGCTAGCCCGCACGCTGATTGCGTGAGCAGCTATACATTTAATAGCGAGTTACGTTTACTATGAAAATTGCAGTGTTGCCAGGCGATGGCATCGGTACCGAAATTGTGGCCGAGGCGGTCAAGGTTTTAAACGCCCTTGACTTGAAGTTTGAAATGGAAACAGCCCTGGTTGGCGGTGCGGCCTATGAGGCGCATGGTCACCCCCTGCCGGAGTCCACGCTCAAACTCGCCAAAGAAGCCGATGCCATTTTGTTTGGCGCCGTTGGCGACTGGAAGTATGACAAGCTGGACCGCCCGCTGCGTCCCGAACAGGCTATTTTGGGACTGCGCAAAAACCTGGGCCTGTTTGCCAATTTCCGTCCCGCCATTTGCTACGAACAGCTGGTGGACGCCTCCAGCCTGAAGCCAGAACTGATTGCGGGCCTCGACATCCTGATCATCCGCGAACTGACCGGGGACATCTATTTCGGCCAGCCGCGTGGTCGCCGTATTGCCACCGATGGCCACTTCCCCGGTGCCGACGAAGCATTCGACACCATGCGCTACAGCCGCCCCGAAATTGAGCGCATTGCCCATGTCGCTTTCCAGGCCGCTCGTAAACGCAGCAAGCGCGTGACCAGCGTCGACAAAGCCAACGTACTGGAAACCTTCCAGTTCTGGCGTGACGTGGTGACGGAAGTCAGCCAGCAATACCCCGACGTCGAGCTGGACCACATGTACGTGGACAACGCGGCCATGCAACTGGTTCGCGCACCGAAAAAATTTGACGTCGTCGTCACGGGCAATATGTTTGGCGACATTCTGAGCGACGAGGCCTCCATGCTCACCGGTTCCATCGGCATGCTGCCTTCAGCATCGCTGAACGCCAGCAATCAGGGCTTATACGAACCGAGCCACGGCAGCGCGCCCGACATTGCGGGCCAAGGCATCGCCAACCCGCTGGCCACGATTCTCAGCGCAGCGATGATGCTGCGCTTCAGTCTGAATCAGGAAGCCGCTGCCCAGCGCATTGAAACCGCCGTCAAAGCGGTGCTGGCACAGGGTCTACGCACAGCAGACATCTTCAGCGCAGGCACCACCCGGGTCAGCACGGCACAGATGGGTGCTGCGGTGGTCAAAGCCTTGTAAAACGCGAACACCCCATTAATTTAAATACTTGAAAGAGCAGCATGATGAAAATTGGCAATCTGGTTGGCTTGGTAGGCTGGCGCGGCATGGTGGGTTCTGTGTTGATGGACCGCATGCAGTCCGAAGGTGATTTCGAACTGATCGAACCCGTTTTTTTCTCGACCTCCAACGCAGGCGGTCAAGCGCCAGCGCAGGCAAAAAACGAAACCACTCTGCAAGATGCTTTTGACATCACTGCGCTCCAGAAATGCGACATCATCATCAGCACGCAAGGCGGCGACTACACCACCGATGTGTTTCCGAAGCTGCGCGCTGCAGGTTGGACCGGCCACTGGATTGATGCCGCATCTACCCTTCGCATGAATGATGATGCCGTCATCATTCTGGACCCGGTCAACCTGCCTGTAATCAAGAACGCACTGGTCAAGGGTGGCAACAACTGGATTGGTGGCAACTGCACCGTGAGTTGCATGCTGATGGGGGTGGGGGCACTATACAAAGCAGGCTTGGTTGAATGGATGACCAGCATGACTTACCAGGCCGCTTCTGGAGGTGGCGCTCAGCACATGCGCGAATTGCTGACTCAATTTGGTACCCTGAATTCAGAAGTTAAAAATCTTCTCGACGATCCCAAATCAGCCATACTGGAAATTGATCGCAAAGTACTGCACAAACAACAAGCATTGACAAGTACTGAAACGGCCAATTTTGGCGTTCCCTTGGGTGGCAGCTTGATCCCCTGGATCGATAAGGACCTGGGTAACGGCATGAGCCGTGAAGAGTGGAAAGCTGGCGCCGAAACCAACAAGATTCTCGGTCAAGGTGCTGCTTTTGGAACGGCTGCAACACCTGTTGACGGTTTTTGTGTTCGCGTTGGTGCCATGCGCTGCCACAGTCAAGCACTGACCTTCAAACTCAAAAAAGATGTGCCTACCGCCGACATTGAAGCCCTGATCGCGGCCGACAATGCTTGGGTTAAGGTGGTTCCAAACAACCGCGAAGCCAGTGTTCAGGATTTGACACCCGTAGCGGTCACCGGCACGCTAGGTATTCCAGTAGGTCGCATCCGCAAACTCGCCATGGGACCCGAATACGTCGGTGCTTTTACCATTGGTGACCAGCTACTATGGGGCGCTGCTGAACCGCTGCGCCGCATGTTGCGCATCTTGTTGGCTGCCTAACCCGGCCTGATCGTGACTTCGACGGCCTGTCATGTCTTGTTACAAGACGTGTCAGGCCGTTGTTGCTTGACCACATAGAATCGAGCGAGTGAAATATGCTGCCAGCGGATCCAAAGCTAAAAGCTTTCTCAGCTTGTCAGGCTAAGACATTGATGTTATGGTCCTTTTCAGATTTTTAGCATCCAGATATTTGTTCGAATAACAACATTTAATTTTCAGTCGCCAGAACACCGGAGTCCACAAATTGATCGCTAAGTCACATCGCTGGCAAAAAACCGCCATGGCAGCAGCAGCCGCTGCACTTTTTAGTCTCTGTGGAACAAACGTAGCGGCGTTATCACTGGGTCGCATCACCGTCCAATCAGCCTTGGGCGACCCCTTGCGGGCAGAAATTGACGTCCCTGATATCAATGCAGAAGAGGCAGCCTCACTCAAAGCAGCTGTTGCATCACCTGAAGCATTCCGTGCTGCTGGCTTGGAATACAACCCTGCCATGCCAGGACTGCAGGCCACACTTCAAAGGCGATCAGATGGACGTGCTTTTATACGATTGAGCAGCGATCGGGCCATTAACGATCCTTTTGTTGACATCATTCTCGAAGCAAGCTGGGCAACAGGTCGCATCGTTCGTGACTACACCATGTTGTTTGACCCGCCAAGTTTGCGACAAGCCCCCCCTATTGCACCAACGCCTGCACAGATTCCAGCCCAATCAATCGCCAGCAAACCTGTCTCAGCAACGGTTGCAGCACCTGCATTGTCTGCGCCCCGAACTGTCGAACCTGCAAAAAAACCAGCCCCGGTCAAATCACCAGCTCGCCCTGCGGCGATCGTCGAGAAATCGCCACTGGCGAAGGAACAAGTCACCATCAAGCCTGGCGATACGGCCAGCAAAATTGCGGCTGCAACAAAACCTGCCAATGTATCCCTCGACCAAATGCTGGTGGCGCTGCTGCGTGCCAATCCTTCAGCATTCGTCGGCGAAAATATCAACCGGATCAAATCCGGTTCTGTGATCAATATCCCTACCGCAGAACAGGCTGGCGCAACCCCAGCAGCTGAAGCCTCGCAAATCATCGTTGCGCAAAGCAAGGATTTCAATAATTTCCGCCGACAACTCGCGGGAAGCGCACCCATCACTGCGACTGCAATCGCTGATCGCAAAGCCAGCGGTTCAGTGCAAGCCAAGGTGGAAGACAAAAAAGCAGCTGCTGTCGCACCTGACAAGCTCACTTTGTCAAAAGGAGCTATTCAAAGTCACCCTGCAGAAGACAAACTGGCTAAAGAACGCAGTGCCAAAGAAGCCGCCAGTCGCGCAGCTGAAATCGCAAAAAATATCAGTGATCTCAGCAAGTTGGGCGCGGCATCCAGCAGCGTTGCACCCGCACCCGCAGCATCTTCGACAGTGCCTGTTAAACCTGGTTTGACATCCATTGCAACAGCCATCACAACACCGGTGCAAGCTGCTTCTGCACCCATGGCGGTGGCTTCTGCCCCCGCACAATCGGCAAGTGCTTTAACGCCATCCATCTTGGCATCGTCTGCACCCCAAGCAGCAGCTTCCGCAGCAGTAAAACGTCCCGTTGTTCCAGTGCCGCAATCTGAGGTTGAACCAGGTCTCATCGATAACTTGATGGAAAACCCCTTGGTCCCTGCTGGTGTGGTCGGCCTGATTGCCCTGTTGGGCGGACTTGGCTTTTATCGCTACAGGCAACGCAAAAACGACGAACAGGTCGACAGCTCCTTTTTGGAAAGTCGTTTGCAGCCGGACTCTTTCTTTGGCGCCAGTGGTGGTCAAAGTGTTGACACCAATGACAACGCCGCAACGGGTTCTTCCATGGTGTATTCACCGAGTCAGCTTGACGCGGTAGACGATGTTGACCCTGTCGCCGAAGCAGATGTGTACCTGGCGTATGGCCGCGATTTGCAGGCTGAGGAAATATTAAAAGATGCCTTGCGCACCACCCCGGGTCGCATCGCGATCCATCAAAAATTGCTGGATATTTTCGCTAAACGACGCGACACCACCAATTTCGAAAAAATCGCAACCCAAGCCTTCAAATTCACCAACGGAGAAGGAACTGACTGGAACCGCATTTGCGAGCTTGGCCTGACGATTGACCCCACCAATGCCTTGTACCAGCCAGGCGGTCAGCCCAATAATCCTGATGGTTCACCATCCCGTCCGGCACCGCTTGACTTCCCTGCTCTGACAGGCGACGGCAACCCCGTGGCGACTCAGGCTATTGGAGCGCAAGATGACGGATCTCTGGATCTGGACTTGGACCTTGATTTTTCCATTGATGAGGAACCGGGAAGTGCCATCAGCGAGGCCACCGCAAGCACAGCAGAAACGGCGCCTAGCACCCTTGATCTTGATTTCAATCTCGACGATGACGCGCTGACTGCACCACCAAGCCAGGAAACATCCGATGAAATCGAGTTTTCTCTCCCTGATCTTGAAGATACAGGGAGCCAGATGACCGCGCCTTCATCCATTGGCGATGATTTCAAACAACAAGCTGCGACCAGTTTCGGCACAACCGATCTGGCCCCATTGAGCGGCTATGGTTCAACCGACATTACACCGTTGAATGATTTGCAGCCTGAGCAGCCGCATCAGGATTTAGGCATGCTGGAATTTGATTTGGGTTCCTTGTCACTTGATTTGGAAGATTCGCTTGAAGCGCGGTCTGAATTGGTCCCTGAATCTGTTTCCACCGGACCTGGCGCGCACGAAGACCCCTTGGTCACCAAACTGGCTCTGGCTGAAGAGTTCAGTGCCATTGGCGACGAAGACGGTGCTCGGGCGCTGATTGAAGAGGTCATCTCTGAAGCCACCGGTGACATCAAGATCAAAGCACAGCGTGCCCTGAGCAATCTTGGATGATCGTCGCATGAACCTGTCGTGAGGCTGGCGCTCGGCATCAGTTACAACGGTCAAGCCTACCAGGGCTGGCAAAGCCAGTTATCTGGCCTGACCGTACAGGACAAACTCGAAGCAGCATTGGGCAAGTTCACCATGCACAGGGTGTCCACCCTGTGCGCCGGGCGCACCGATTCGGGCGTTCACGGCCTGATGCAGGTCATCCATTTCGACACACCACTGGAGCGCCCAACGCCTTCCTGGGTGCGCGGCACCAATGCTTTTCTGCCGCGTGACATTGCGGTGGAATGGGCGCAGGTGGTGCCATCCGAGTTCCACTGCCGCGCCAGCGCGCTATCGCGTCGCTACGCTTATATCCTGATGGAATCCCCGGTACGTCCCAGTGTGGATGCGGGCCGGGTGGGCTGGTTTTATCGGCCTCTGGACATCGATGCCATGCAACAGGCTGCAAAGTATCTGCTGGGCGAGCACGATTTCACCTCGTTTCGGGCTTCGGCCTGCCAGGCCTTGTCACCGGTCAAGACACTCCAGCGCATCGAGATTTCCCGGCGCGGCGCTTACTGGCGGTTTGAATTTGAGGCCAACGCCTTTTTGCACCACATGATTCGCAACATCATGGGTTGCCTGCTCCTAGTGGGCCAGGGTAAGCAAGCCCCCGAATGGATGAAAGATGTGCTGGCCGCGCTTGACCGGGATGCCGCCGCCCCCACTTTCTCACCGGACGGACTGTACTTTCTCGGACCCCGCTATGCTCCACATTGGGGTTTGCCGGACCGCACCCCTGCTTTTGATGGATTGCCATGACATTTGCCCAACGCACCCGAATCAAGATTTGTGGCCTGACTCGCGAACAGGATGTAGACGCGGCGGTCGCTGCCGGTGCCGACGCCATTGGCTTTGTCCTGTATGACAAAAGTCCGCGCTATGTCTCACCCGAACGGGCTGCTGAACTGGCGCGGCGACTACCACCGTTTGTGACGCCCGTACTGCTGTTCGTGAATGAAGTCGCTACAAATATAATAGCTGCTTGCGCAAGTATCACGGGGGCTACAGTCCAATTTCATGGTGATGAAACGCCTGAACAATGTCTGCTGGCCACCCAACAAGGAACACGCCCATTTTTACGGGCAGCACGCATTCCGCTGGGCGAGGCCGGTCGCGGCTTCGATCTCGTAAAATACGCACTCGATTACTCAAAAGCCCAGGCCATTTTGCTCGACTCGCATGTCGATGGGTATGGTGGCGGTGGGCAAACATTCAATTGGTCACTGCTTCCTCCAAACGTCAACGCTCACCTCGTCTTGAGTGGTGGGCTGAACGCTGCCAACGTGACCGACGGCATCCTGGCCGTGCGACCCCGGTGTAAAACACTGGCGGTCGATGTGAGCTCGGGGGTGGAGTTGTCCGGTCCCGGCAACAAGGGCCTTAAGGACCCCGAAAAAATCAACCAGTTTGTCGCCGCCGTGCGCGCCGCCGACCAACAACTTGCAGAGATGTCAAAACATGTTTGAGTACCAACAACCTGATCCACGCGGCCACTTCGGCATTTATGGCGGCAGCTTTGCCTCCGAAACGCTGACCCACGCCATCAACGAATTGAAAGCTGCCTACGCCCAGTACCAGCACGACCCGGCTTTTGTTGCCGAATTCAACTACGAGCTGGCCCACTTTGTCGGCCGCCCATCCCCCGTTTACCATGCCGCCCGCATGAGCCGGGAACAAGGCGGCGCCCAGATTTTCCTTAAGCGCGAAGACCTGAACCACACCGGCGCCCACAAAATCAACAACACTATCGGCCAGGCGATGCTGGCCAAACGCATGGGAAAGCCGCGCGTGATTGCCGAAACCGGCGCCGGCCAGCACGGCGTGGCCACCGCCACCATTTGTGCCCGTTACGGTTTGGAATGTGTGGTCTACATGGGCAGTGAGGACGTCAAACGCCAAAGCCCCAACGTCTACCGCATGAAACTGCTGGGCGCCACCGTGGTACCAGTGGAGAGCGGTAGCAAAACGCTCAAAGACGCGCTCAACGAAGCCATGCGCGACTGGGTCGCCAACGTGGACAACACCTTTTACATCATCGGCACCGTGGCCGGCCCGCACCCGTATCCGATGATGGTGCGAGATTTTCAGAGCGTCATCGGCACCGAATGTCTGGTGCAAATGCCCGAGATGCTGCAAAGCGCCGGGTGCAAGACCACGCAACCCGATGCAGTGGTGGCCTGTGTCGGCGGCGGCTCTAACGCCATGGGCATTTTCTACCCCTACATCCAGCATGAAGTGACCCGTCTGATTGGCGTGGAAGCGGCGGGCGAAGGCATGGACAGTGGCAAGCACTCGGCCAGCATCCAGCGTGGTAGCCCCGGCGTATTGCATGGCAACCGCACCTATGTGCTGCAGGACGACAACGGCCAGGTGACAGAAACGCACAGCGTCAGCGCCGGTCTGGATTATCCCGGCGTCGGCCCCGAACACGCCTTCCTGAACGACATTGGTCGCGCCCAATACGTGGGCATCACCGACAAAGAGGCGCTTGAAGCCTTTCACTACCTGTGCCGAACCGAAGGCATCATCCCCGCACTGGAATCGAGCCACGCCGTGGCCTACGCCATGAAACTGGCCAAAACCATGCGCCCTGACCAGTCCATTTTGGTCAATTTATCGGGCCGGGGTGACAAAGACATTGGCACCGTGGCTGACCTGAGCCACGCCGACTTCTTTTGCCGACCCAGCTGCACCGGTCAATCGATAAAAGGTGGACAAAATACGCCTGTAACGCTTATGAATAAAGCGCAAGCAGCTACTAATTCAGGAGCAAAAAAATGAGCCGTATCGCCGCTACTTTTTCCAACCTGAAAACGACTGGTCGCAAGGCGCTCATTCCCTATGTGACCGCTGGCTTCCCGTTCGCCGATATCACGCCCGAGCTGATGCACGCCATGGTGGCCGGTGGTGCCGATGTGATCGAGCTGGGTGTGCCCTTCTCCGACCCCAGCGCCGATGGCCCCGTGATTCAAAAAGCCGGCGACAAGGCACTGGCTGCGGGTATCGGCATGGTTCAGGTGCTGGACATGGTGCGCAGCTTTCGCACCCGCGACGCCAACACCCCGGTGGTGCTGATGGGCTACGCCAACCCGGTCGAGCGCTACAACCAGAAGCATGACCGCCAGGATGGCCAAAGCGCTTTTGTCGCCGATGCCGCCGAAGCGGGCGTGGACGGCGTGCTGATCGTCGATTACCCCCCCGAAGAATGCGAAGAATTTGCGGCCGAGCTCAAAAGCAAAGGACTGGACCTGATCTTTTTGCTGGCACCCACATCGACTGCCGAACGCATGCAGCAAGTTGCGGCCATTGCCAGCGGTTATGTTTATTACGTGTCACTCAAGGGCGTCACCGGCTCCGGCACGCTCGACACCGGCGCGGTCGAGGCCATGCTGCCACGCATTCGCCAGTACGTGAGCGTGCCTGTCGGGGTTGGTTTTGGCATCCGTGATGCCGCGACAGCCCGCACCATTGGCAAAGTGGCCGATGCGGTGGTCATAGGCAGCAAAATCATCCAGCTGATCGATGATCAGCCGCGTGACCAGGTTGCCCCGGTCGCCCAGAATTTCCTGCGCGAAATCCGAACCGCGTTGGATTCATAATCCTGACCTATTCTGTCCCCAACAAATAAAGGACTCCGCATGAGTTGGCTCGAAAAATTATTGCCCCCCAAGATTCAACACACCAACCCGGCTGACCGGCGCACCATGCCGGAAGGGTTGTGGATCAAATGCCCCAGTTGTGATTCCGTGCTTTACAAAACGGACCTGGAACAAAACCAGAACGTCTGCCCCAGCTGCAGCCACCACCATCGCATTGGTGCACGCCCCCGGCTCAATATATTTCTGGATAACGAAGGCCGTTTCGAAATCGGGCAGGAAGTATTGCCCGTGGATGCGCTCAAGTTCAAGGACAGCCGCAAATACCCGGAACGCCTGAAAGAAGCCCTTGAAAACACCGGCGAGACCGACGCCCTGGTGGTCATGGGCGGCACAGTGCACGGCATTGGCGTGGTCGCAGCCTGCTTTGAATTTGAATTCATGGGCGGCAGCATGGGCTCGGTGGTGGGCGAACGCTTTGTACGCGGCGTTCATACCGCCATTGAACAAAAAGTGCCCTTTGTGTGCTTCACCTCCACCGGCGGCGCACGCATGCAGGAAGGTCTGCTCAGTCTGATGCAAATGGCAAAAACCAATGCTTCACTCACCCGGCTGGCCAAAAAAGGATTGCCGTTCATCAGCGTCCTGACCGACCCGACCATGGGCGGCGTAAGTGCCGGGTTCGCCTTTTTAGGCGACGTGGTCATTGCCGAGCCGAAGGCCTTGATTGGCTTTGCAGGTCCTCGCGTGATCGAATCAACCGTTCGGGTCACCCTGCCGGAAGGTTTTCAGCGCTCTGAGTTTTTGCGGACCAAAGGGGCGATTGACCTGATCTGCGACCGCCGCGAACTGCGCAAAACCGTAGCCAACACGCTGGCCATGTTGCAGCGTCAGCCGGCTGACGCGGTTATTTAAGAAAAACGGCTATCAGGTTGCCAGCAGGGCGAACCCCTGCAGGTGACCCAGAATAATCGAAGCGATCTGCAGCAGCACCAACAGCACCAGGGGTGACAGATCAATCCCGCCGACCAAAGGCAGCACGCGACGAATTGGCGTCAGAGGCGGTGCGCATAGCCGCTCAATCACATCAGACATGGCCGATTGCGTCGGTATCCAGGACAAAACGGCATACACAATCACCATGCCGGTCATGCCGGAAATCGCCAGACGCAGCAAACCAAACGTGGCCAGAATCGGCACCGCAAACAAACCGCCGTCGGCACCAGCCAATAACCACAGCAAAAAAAACTGCGCCAGTTGCAGCAAAAAAGCGCCCACCAGGCTGGCGGTATCGAGTCGCCCCAAGGCAGGCACCACGCGGCGCAGCGGCAATACCAGCCAATCCGTCAAAGCAAAGACAAAGCGCCCCAACGGATTACCCGAGCGGGCTGACATCGGAATGCGCTGGTACTGCATGTACAGCCGCAGCAAACAAGTGCCACCAAACACACCGGCAACGACTTCAAGCAACAGAGAAATTATTTGGTACAGCATGGAAATTTGAGGGGGTAAAGCTATCCGCATCATAGCGACCAGCGTGGAGAACTTAAAATCTCATCTTTCGGCTCAATTTAGCCGCTCCCAGCCCCATTGGCTGCCCCTACTACCGCGCCCTCATGTCTGACCACACCACAGCCCCAGCCCCTCAAGACGAAAACCAACTCATTGCCGAGCGGCGCGAAAAACTCAAAGCGATCCGTCAAGCCCAAGCCGATGGCAAAGGCCCCGCCTTTCCCAACGACTTCAAGCCTGCCGACCACGCCGCCGACCTGTTTGCGGCCCACGCCGGTCAAACGACAGAAGGACTGTTAGAACAAGGCAGCATCGCCAAAGTAGCCGGTCGCATGATGCTCAAGCGCGTCATGGGCAAGGCCAGTTTTGCCACCTTGCAAGACAGCACCGGACGCATCCAGGTTTACATCAAGGGCGAAGACATCGGCGCCGATCTGTACGCCAGCTTCAAACACTGGGACCTGGGCGACATCGTGGCCGCTGAAGGCAAGATTTTCAAGACCAAAACCGGCGAACTCTCCATTCACGCCACCAGCGTGCGCCTGCTGACCAAGAGCTTGCGGCCCCTGCCCGACAAATTTCACGGCATGAACGACCAGGAAGTGAAGTACCGCCAACGTTATGTCGACCTGATCACCGACGAATCCGCCCGCAAACGCTTTATGGCGCGCTCCAAAGCCGTCAGCGGCATCCGCGAGTTCATGGTGGCGCACGACTTTCTGGAAGTCGAAACCCCCATGCTGCATCCGATTCCGGGTGGTGCGAACGCCAAACCCTTCACCACGCACCACAATGCGCTGGACCAGCAAATGTTCTTGCGCATTGCGCCCGAGCTGTACCTCAAGCGCCTGATCGTCGGTGGTTTTGACCGCGTGTTCGAGATCAACCGCAGCTTCCGTAACGAAGGCATCTCGGTGCGGCACAACCCCGAGTTCACCATGATGGAGTTCTACGCGGCGTACTGGGACTACCAGGACCTGATGACCTTCACCGAAGCACTGATCCGCGATGCGGCCCAGAAAGCCGTCGGCACGCTGCACCTGACCTACGGCGACAAGCCCGTGGACCTGGCCAAGCCGTTTGAACGGCTGACCATCCGCGAAGCCATCATCAAACACACCGAAGCGAACCAAGCCATCGAAGGCGGCACCCAACTCAAGGTGGACAACGCAGAATGGCTCATCAATGCCCTGCGCAAACTGGGCCTATCAGAAGGCAAAAACAAACTCTCCACCCGCTCGCTGGCCAGCCTGCAAGTGATGTACTTTGAAGAAACCGTGGAAGAAAAGCTCTGGCAGCCCACCTTCATCTGCGAGCACCCGGTCGAAATCTCACCGCTGGCCCGCGCCAGCGACAACAAGCCCGGCGTGACCGAGCGCTTTGAGCTCTACATCACCGGCCGTGAATTTGGCAACGGTTTCAGCGAGCTGAACGACGCCGAAGAACAAGCCGCCCGCTTTCATGCCCAAGTGGCCGCCAAGGATGAAGGCGACGACGAAGCCATGTACTACGACCACGACTTCATCCGGGCGCTGGAATACGGCATGCCCCCTACCGGCGGCTGTGGCGTCGGCCTGGACCGGCTGATGATGTTGCTGACCGACAGCAGCAGCATCCGCGACGTCATCCTGTTCCCGGCCCTGCGCCGGGAGTCTTAAGCCAAATAAGCCTATAGCCCCCGTATCACTTGCGTAAGCAGCTATGAATACCATAGCATTTAAACCATTGAAATACCTGGCGGGTTATTCCACAGACACGCTGGCGCAGGTGGGGCAGCTGGTCGCGGACAACCGTCTGGGTGAGTGGCTGCTCAAAAAATACCCCAGCGGCCACGGTGTGCGCACCGACAAAGCGCTGTACGACTACGTGCAGGAACTCAAGCAAACCCACCTGCGCGGGGCCGAACCGCTCAACAAAGTGGTGTTTGACAGCAAACTGCAGGTGGTAGCGCATGCCCTGGGCACACACACCACCATCTCGCGCGTACAGGGTAGCAAGCTCAAGTCCAAACGCGAAATCCGCATCGCCGCGATGTTCAAGGATGCGCCGCCCGAATTCCTGAAAATGATCACGGTTCACGAGCTGGCCCACATCAAGGAACGCGCGCACGACAAAGCGTTCTACAAACTCTGCACCTACATGGAGCCCAGCTACCACCAGCTCGAATTTGAAGTGCGCATGTACCTGACGCACCTGGACGTGTCCGGCACACGGCTGTGGGAAGCGGCATAGGTATTAGCCGCGCAAGCACACGACCTCGCGGTCAGATTTTCCAAAACGTGGCGTGACATGGACTGCGCCAGTTCATGCACGAAGAGACGATGATCCTTTTATCCGTTGCGCAATGGCTTGAGCAAATCCGACAAACCGTTGTGATCAATCTCATACATCAAGCCCAGCAGCCGCCCGATTTCGCCTTTGGCACCGCCCTCGCGCACAAACCAGCGCAGGTAATCCCCCGGCAAGTCAGCCATGATGCGGCCCTTATATTTGCCAAACGGCATGGTGCGCGTCACCAGCAACTGCAGGTCTTCGGGTTTCATGCTTAACCGCCAGCCCGCTTAACGACCAAGCCTTGCGCCTTGAGCATCTCAATGACACGATCACAGTGATCGCCCTGCACTTCGATCACGCCGTCCTTGACCGTACCGCCCGAGCCGCACGCGGTTTTGAGTTGTTTACCCAAAGTCATCAGCGCCAGCGGCTCCAGCGCCAGACCCTTGACCAGCGTCACACCCTTGCCCGCACGGCCTTTGGTTTCACGCGACACCCGAACCACACCGTCGGTTGACGGTTTGGCCTTGGCTGCACTGCACACACATTTGGTCGCTGGTTGGCGGCAAGCTGGGCACATGCGTCCGCTCTCGGTGGAGTAAACCAGGCCACCGCTCGTTGATTTTGATTTCATAAGTTCATAAAACATTGCAAATTCATGCCCGATTGTCGGGGATCAAATAGAACCCGCTATTGCATGGACACGCGGAAAATGCCAAGTGACAGCTTTCAGCAGAGCCGGATAAACTGGCGCCAAAGAGGTTTCCTGTGTCCATTTTCAATATTAATCTGCACGAAGCAATTTACTCGCTCTCTGACGCACTCGACTTGGTCGGCGTCACGCACATTCACCACGGCAAACGCGTGGCCTACATGGCCACAGAATGCGGCAAAAACCTGGGTTGGCAAGGGCCACGACTGGACGATTTGTTTCAGGCTGCCATCCTGCATGACTGCGGCGTTTCCAAAACAGCGGTGCATTTGCGACTGGCCCAGTTTGAGTGGGAGCTGGAGGGCGAGCATTGCAAAGCAGGCGCTGACTTGCTCTGCTCAAGCCCCTTGCTGAGCCACCTGGCACCCGTGGTGCTACACCACCACACCCATTGGTCTGAGCTCAAGGGCCTGGATTTGCCGCTGCATGAAAAACTCAGCGCCAACTGCATTTATCTGGTGGACCGCGTCGATATTTTGACGCTGAAGTATTTGCTGGAAGATACCGACATCCTGCTGGGCAAAGATGCTATTCGCCAGACCATTCTGGAAAAACGGGGTGAATGGTTTTGTCCCGAACTGGTAGACGCCTTCATGGCCATTTCTGATTCGGATGCCTTCTGGTTTTCACTGGAAGCCGACCGCATCAACGGCTATGTGGCCACCTGGTTGTCGGGCACCGCACCACAGAGCATGGCGTTTGAAGAACTTCGTGGCCTGGTCCACCTGTTCTCCTGCATTGTGGATGCCAAGAGCAGCTACACCAAAGAACATTCCGATGGTGTGGCCTATCTGGCGCGCTTTCTGGGAACCCTGCTCAAGCTCCCCGAAGAGACCTGCGAAATGCTGGAACTCACCGGCTTGCTGCACGATCTTGGCAAACTGCGGGTACCTGACGAACTCCTGGAAAAACCGGGCAGACTCGATGAAGTGGAAACCATCACCATGCGGCACCACAGCTTTGACACCTACAGCATTCTCAAAAGTATCAAAGGGTTCGAGAAGATTGCGACGTGGGCCATTCAACATCATGAGCGGATGGACGGCTCGGGCTACCCCTACCGCACCAAGGGCGAACATCTGTCACTGGAAGCACGCATCATCGCTGTAGCCGACGTGTTCCAGGCCTTGGCACAACGACGACCTTACCGCGAGGCTTTGAGCAGCCCTGAAATCATCAGCATCCTGAAACAACAAGCAGAAAGCAATGAACTCGACGGGCAAGTGGTTGCCCTGGTCGAAACGCATCTGCAAGCCTGCTGGCAGGCCGCCACACAGGTCACACCCAGTTAACATCCGATTCATTTCAACGCGAAGGAGCAAACGATGGGACTCATGGACTTCATCAAGAAACAGTTCATTGACATCATTCAATGGACCGAAGATTCGGACGGCACACTGGCTTGGCGCTTTCCGATGGCCGACATGGAAATCCAGAACGGTGGACAACTGGTGGTGCGCGAGTCCCAGCTGGCACTGTTTGTCAATGAAGGCAAGGTGGCCGATGTGTTTGGCCCCGGCACCCACCGGCTCACCACGCAAACTCTGCCGGTACTGACCTACCTGAAGAACTGGGACAAACTGTTTGAGTCGCCCTTCAAAAGCGATGTGTACTTCTTCAGCACCCGCCAACAGGTGGACCAAAAGTGGGGCACGCCCCAGCCCATCACCATCCGTGACAAAGACTTTGGCGCCGTGCGCCTGCGGGCCTTTGGCAATTACAGCTTCCGCGTGGCGGACCCCAAGCTGTTCCATACCGAAATTTCGGGCACGCGCGACTACTACGGCGTGGGCGATCTGGACGGCCAGTTGCGCGGACTGGTGCTGCAAAACATCAGCAACGCCATTGCCAGCAGTGGCATTCCATTTCTGGATTTGGCCTCGAATCAACTCATATTTGCCCAAGCGTTGACGACACAGCTGGCACCTGAATTTGCCAAGATCGGCTTGAAGCTAGAGGGCATGACGGTGCAAAACGTCTCGCTGCCCGAAGAGCTGCAAAAAATCCTCGACCAGAAAATCGGTATGGGCATGGTTGGCAACGACATGGCCAAATTCATGCAGTACCAGACGGCACAGGCCATTCCCAAATTTGCCGAAGGCGCTGCCCATGGTGGTGGCGGCATTGCGGGAGATGCGATGGGGTTGGGTGCTGGTGTGGCTTTGGGTCAGGTGCTGGCGCAAAACCTGTCGGCGGGTTTGCAAGGCGGCTCTGCTGCTTCGGCCAGTGCTGTTCAAGCCACGGGTATGAAGGCGGAGGACGTGATGGCTACGCTGGAAAAACTCGGAGAACTCAAGGTTAAGGGCATCCTGACGCAGGAGGAGTTTGATGCGAAGAAAACCGAGTTGTTGAAGAAGCTGGTTTAAGTTTTTTCTGTCGTGCTGTTACCCCCACTCACTCCCCCCTGCCCCTCTCCCGCCCCGCTGGGCGGAAGAGGGGGGCCTCATTTGGCCGCGTGTGGAAGTTTTGACGTACACGCGCAACGTGGCGTTGGCGTTGGCATTGTTCAACATGCGTGGAAGCTCACATCTTGACTACCAATTCCTCTCAGCGCGCTTACCGTGCGCCTTGCCCGGGTTGCGGGGCGCCGGTTGATTTTTTAAGTGCGCAGTCCACCCATGCGGTGTGTCCCTATTGCAAGAGCACGGTGGTGCGCCAGGGCGAAACACTGGCGCGTATCGGCAAGATGGCGGAGCTGTTTGACGACCACAGCCCGCTGCAACTGCAGGCCAGCGGTAGCTGGAACGGCAAGGCGTTCACGCTGGTGGGGCGCCTGCAATACAAATATGGCGAGGGCACCTGGACCGAATGGCATGCGTTGCTGGCGGACGGCACCAGCGCGTATTTGAGCGAAGACAACGGCGCCTATGTCTTCAGCACGCCCCTGGCGTTGCAGCGCGAACTGCCGGAGGCCGAGCGCTTTCGGGTCGGCGGCACCACAGCCATCAACGGCAAAAGCTTCAGCGTAGCATCCAACCAGCAGGTGGCCTTGCTGTCGGCACAAGGTGAGCTGCCGCGCCTGCCGGAACTGGGGCGGCCTTTTGCCATGGTGGAGCTGCGCAGCCAGGGCACCGGGACGATTGGCCGGGATGAATCGGTGCTCAGCATCGACTACAGCACGCAGCCGCCCAGCGTCTCTATTGGACAGCCAGTGCTGCTGGAGGACCTCAAACTGTCCGGCCTGCGCGATGAGTCGGTTAAAGATGAAAAAGGGCGCCAGTTCAGCTGCCCCAATTGCGGCGCGCAACTGACAGTGCAACTGTCCAACAGCAAGAGCATGAGTTGCAGTGCGTGCAACAGTCTCATCGACCTGAGCCAAGGAATCGGCGGTGAGCTCAAACATGCGATCCAAGACGAGCCGGTACAGCCCTTGATTCCTCTGGGAACTCTGGGCAAGCTGCAAGGCGTGGACTGGCAGGTGGTGGGCTTTCAGCACCGCTTGGGCACCGACCCGAGCGACCCCGACGAGCACTTTGGTTGGGAAGAGTATTTGCTCTTCAATGCCAAGCGCGGCTTCATCTTTCTGGTGGACTCCACTGAGGGCTGGAGTGTGGTCAAACCGACCACCGGTGCACCCGTGCTGGGCAACAACGGCCAGAGCGCAACGTATCTGGGCGCCAAATATGTCCTCAAGGAAAGCTACAACGCGCGAACCAGCTATGTGGCAGGCGAGTTCTACTGGCAGGTCACGCGGGGTCAAAAGACCTCGAACCGCGATTTCGCCAGCGGCAAAAACATGCTTTCAATGGAGCAGTCTGCCAACGAGGTCACCTGGTCTGCGGGCAGCAAGATCGAAAGCGACGCTGTGGCTGCGGCCTTCAAGCTGGGCGACAAAAAAGACCTGCTCAAACGCACCGACGTAGGCCCGGCCAGCGCAGGCCAGCGCGTAGGTTTGGGCACGATCATCGTGATCATGCTGGTCATCGTGCTGTTCCTGCTGCTGATCCGAAGCTGTTCCAGTTGCGACCCGGCCACTCAAAACTGCACCAGTGGCAGCAGTGCACGCAGTTCGGGTGGCTCGTTTGGCGGCTTCTCCAGTGGCGGCGGACATAAATAATTTTTGAAGGAGATATCCATGGATATGGAATGGCTTAAATCCGGGGCCTTGATTGGCTCGTTTGTGTATGCGCTGATGGGCGTGATCATTTTTGTGCTGAGTTTTGTCATCATTGACAAGCTCACCCCCTACGACCTGTGGCTGGAAATCGTCGAAAAGCAGAACCGGGCGCTGGCCCTGGTTGTGGCCGCCATGTCGCTGGGCATTTGCATCATCGTGGCCGCAGCCATTCATTGATGGGGCGGGCACCCACAGCGGCGGGGCCGCGTCCGGTTGAGGTAGCCCTGCTCGCCTCGGTTTTCATCGTCTCGGCCTGCGGCCTGGTCTACGAACTGGCGGCGGGCGCTCTGGCGTCCTACCTGCTGGGCGACTCGGTGCTGCAGTTCTCCACCGTCATTGGCACCTACCTGTTTGCCATGGGCGTTGGCTCCTGGTTATCACGCTTCTTCGAGCGCCAGTTGCCCGCCCACTTCTTACGAATAGAACTGCTTGTAGCCCTTGTAGGTGGGTCGTTACCAGCTCTTCTTTTTGTAGCGAATGCTTCGCTCCCGGGCGCCTTTCGTTTCCTGCTGTATGCGCTGGTGATGGGCGTTGGCACGCTGGTCGGGTTGGAGATTCCGCTGGTCATGCGCATTCTCAAGCGCAACGTGGCGCTCAAAGACCTGGTGTCACAGGTACTGACCTTTGACTACCTCGGCGCGCTGGCCGTGTCGCTGGCGTTTCCCTTGATCCTGGTACCCCAGCTCGGGCTGATCCGCACCGGCCTGCTGTTTGGGCTGATGAACGCCGGCGTCGCACTGTGGGCGCTGTGGCTGTTCCGGCATGAATTGCGGCAGTTCAAAGCCCACGCCATGGCCTGCATTGCGACCTTGGCAGCGCTGGCAGGCGGCATGGCGGCGGCAGAGCACATCACCAGTTGGGCCGAAGACAAGATGTACCAGGACCGCGTGGTGTTTGCCAGTACCTCGCCTTACCAGCGCATTGTGGTCACCTACGGCGGCGGCGAAGGGCGTGCCGGTTACCGGCTGTTCCTGAATGGCAATCTGCAGTTTGCCCAGCGCGACGAGTACCGTTACCACGAGGCGCTGGTGCACCCGGTGATGGCCGCTTATTCGGCCAGCGGCGGCGCACCCAAAAAAGTGGCGGTGCTAGGCGGTGGCGACGGCATGGCGGTGCGTGAAATCCTGAAATACCCCGGCGTCGAAAGCGTCACGCTGGTGGAGCTGGACCCGGCCATGACCCAGTTGTTTTCAAAGCAGCCGGTGCTGGTCAAGCTCAACGGCAACTCGTTGAACTCGCCCAAGGTCAAAGTCAACAACACCGACGCGTTCAGCTGGCTGGAAAGCACCACCGAGATGTTTGACGTGATCGTGGTGGACTTTCCCGACCCTACCAATTTTTCCATCGGCAAGCTCTACACCAACTCGTTCTACGCACTGCTCGACAAGCACCTGGCAGCCATCGGCTATGCAGTGATCCAAACCACCTCACCGCTGGTGGCGCGCCAGAGTTTCTGGACTGTGGTGAACACCATCGAGTCGGTCGGTTTCACCGCTACGCCCTACCACGCCCATGTGCCGAGTTTTGGCGAATGGGGCTACGTGGTTGCCAGCCGCCGACCCTACCGCATGCCCACCGAGTTGCCCGCAGGCCTGCGCTTCTTGACGACGCACAGCCTGCCCGCCCTATTCGACTTCCCGCTGGACATGGCGCGGCTGCCGACCGAGGTGAATCGCCTCTCAAACCAGGTGCTGGTGACGACGTATGAGGCGGAGTGGGGGAAGGTGGCGAAGTGAAGCGGGAAGGGCTGCCTCAGATTTTTTGCGACGATCCACAGACTGAAAGACGACTTTCGGCCTGCTCTGAATCAGTCGTTACATCCGAGATAACCGGCACGCAACACCTGCCGCGAAGCGGTCTCCAGATCTTGTGTGTCAATTTTGATTGACCATTTATGCCAATCCTGCGTTGAGAAATAGCAGCCCACACTACTCTACCTTTCGAAACTCAACGCCATGAACACCAGCGGGTGATCCAAAAACGAAAAGAAATCCTGTGGTGCTAATTACGGGATTCCATGAACGGCCGTTTTCCCTGAACGCAAGATCAGGCCCCTCAGGTACTTTGCAAAACATAGGCGTAATACTTAGAGGAAGTGGCGCAATGCACTCGACTTTTTCGACAGGAGTTCCATCTGCAAAAAGCCGAGCGATATCGACTGGTGGGACTCGCCTCCATAGCCGTGGCATGATCGACTCGGGCACTTCTGAAGGAAGTTGCAATTGCCATTCAGTGGAGGAAACGCGGCGAATGGGAAGAGTTCGAAGCCCGGCAATCAAGAACCCTTTCACCGGAACTTCGGCATAGATTGCGGCGAAGTCACTATCAGCATGTGCGAACCCACACGTAAGTGCAAATGCCAAGATAGTTGCGTGCTGAGATGTTACAAACCAGGACGGAGCTTTTATTCGGTTGAGAGTGTTTGTCATACGTGCCGCATAACGATTAGCATTTATCCGCCGCGCTGCAATAGAAATTAAAACCAAGAACGCCTCCCGCGACTGATAAACCATGTTGGACTGAACCGCCTGCTAGCGATCACGACAGGGGTTTGCAAACTTCACCCCATTTATTTGATCGGATTATCACCGGGCTTGTTGTGAGCAAAACCTACCAGTTGTGCAAACCATCTGACGATTCAGCTGGCACAGTAAACTGATGAAATACTTCAACAGAAAGCATCATGCGTCTGAGCCCAAGAGAACTCCAAGCCTTGCGCTCATCATTGGCAAGCTTGATCCTGCGGTGCGCAGCTAAATCGCCGGATGGTTTATGCTGACAAGTGCAGTGCCAATCAGAAGGGAGCAACACATGCGAAAAATACTTGAGATGATGATGCTTGTCGCCGTTGCGACGATTGCGAAGCTGTTATTTTTTCTGTACCGGATGGTGCCGTTCGCGTTGCTGACCGGATTGATTTTCTATGGAGCCCGGCACGCCTTGTTTGCAGAAGCGGGCGACACTTACTGGTGGGTATCAACGCTTGCCCTCAGTACCCTGCTGGCGCTCATAACTCACAAAAGCCCAGCCAAAGACAATCCCTATCGCATCTATGTCGGCTGGCTTGGCTGGCTGGAAAAACGAGGCGACGGTTTGATTGCATGGATTGGCACGATCAAATACTTCACCTCCCCGTATGGTCTGGTCGAAGACCCGGGCTCCTACAAAATTCGCGGTGAAGAGGTCCGTACCCTGATTGATACGGTATTGCGACCTGGTGACATTCTCCTTCGGGGATTTGATGGCTACCTGGATGGACTCATGATCAGCGGCTCAGGTAGCAGCGGGGGCAAGGGCAATCACTTCTCCCACGCGGCACTCTATCTTGGCGACCTCCATGACGACCCGGATAAACCCATCGTGGCCCGACGCCTACAAGTGTTGAATGATCATGGGGTTTGGGTAGAGGCCTCGCCAGCGCAAATGCAGGCTGTGCGCAATGACGCAAAGTACTATCAGCCGGGCAGACAAAAAATTGTCCATGCCATGACTAAAGGGGTGTTCACAGAGGATGTTTTGACCTTCCTGCGCTGTGATTACGTGGTCGTGCTGCGCTTGCCAGAGCGCTTCAAATTGACCGCCAAAGAAATGGAAGTTGATCAATCACTGATCAAAGACCTGGCGCCAGACGCCGAACTGATACGGCACAAGCTGCTCAATGGTGATAGCGTGACCGCCGCCGAAGTCATCGACGCCATTCATCTTTCGGCCCTGGGGAAAATCGGGGCTTGCTATGACTTTCAATTCACCGATGCCAAATCCCAGAACCGCTTTAGCTGCTCTGAATTTGTCTACTACTGCTTCAAAAGCATTCATTGCTACATAGGGTTGGAGTTAGCGACACATGCGTTTCTGAAAATCTTTTTTTCGCGAGAGACGATCACCCCTGCAGATATCTACGAGGCGGCCGTTTCGCAAAAGAAACTGCAAGTCATTTTCGAAAGTGAATCCCTGAAATAACGGGATAGCGGCGTTAGCTTCTGCACTCCTTTGGTTCCCATGGAAGAAGGCTAAGATGAAACCAATACAGCTTAATAGTGGGGGGTATCCTGATGGTTCTCACGCACAAATTGAAAAGGATCGTCGATATTTTGGTCGATGTTCTGGGACTCAGGCTCAAGGACCTCGCCGGCCTTAAGGAGCGGGTACATCACGTCCGTGCCGTCGCCATCATCGGGACGGGGGTGGGCCTGATGTTTGCTGGATTCAATATTTTCACAGAGGGCATGCTGGTTCTGGGGTTGACTGAGCTTGCCGCCGTCGTGTTCCTGTTGATCCCTGCTGCACTATTTGCCAACCACCCTGATCGAATTGGTGTCGCGGAAGAAATGGTTTTATTGACCACCGTGGTCATTATGGGTGCGCTTATTATTTTTGGCGGCGTCAATGGGACGGGACTGTTCTGGGTCTACACGGCGCCGTTTCTCGCATTTTTTCTCAAAGGTCAGCGCCAGGGATGGTGGCACAGCCTGGCTTTTTTGGGATTGGTCATCGGCTATTTTTTTGGAATCAAGCCGCTGCTGAACTTCGCATTCCAGCACCAGGACACGGTTGCCATTCACTTTCTGCTCTCGTTGGCTTTCTATACCATCGTGGCCGCTGCCTTCAACCAGTTACGCAGTCGGTTCGAACAGAAACTCCAGCGCCGGGTGGATGAAAAAACAGCAGACGCCCAAGCACTGCTGAGACAGTTGCAGTTCCTGGCAACCCATGATTCCCTGACCAAACTGCCAAACCGCGTCTTGCTGCTGGAGACGCTAAAGTCCGAAATGGCGGCGGTGCAGGCTGCCGGACAGCAATTATTGGTCTGCAATCTGCGGCTCGAACGCCTGTTTGAAATGGGTAACGTCCTCGGACCTGAAGGAAGCGACAACCTGGTTAGTGCCGTATCCGCCCGCCTCGCGGAAATTTCTGGAGGTCGTGGCAATTTGGCACGCACCCGGCGCGATGAATTCGTCATCTTCTACCGCGCCGAGCAAACCGCTTGCAAACCGGAAATCCTCAGGCAATTCATAGGTGAACACCAGTTTTCCGTGGAAGAACAGGGCGACACCCTCTTCGTCGAATTTACGCTGGGTTTGGCGATCTACCCCTCGCATACGCAAGATGCCCAGTCCTTGCTCAACAAGGCGGAACAAGCCATGTTGCAGGCCCGCAAAAACGGACAGCAATGGACTATTTACGACGAACTGCAAGAGCAGCTATTCGTGCATCACCATTTGTTGTTTGGCAGGCTGCGAGAGGCACTTTTGCTCCAGCATTTGCAGGTGTATTACCAACCACAGATCGACCTGAAAACCGGGGAAATTCTCGGCGCAGAAGCTCTGGCGCGCTGGCATGACCCTGTGTCAGGGATGATCCCGCCTATTGAATTCATACCTGTGGCGGAAGAGTCCGGCTTGATCCGCCCGTTGACCACTTGGCTTGTTGGTGAATGCATGCGTGAATATGCGCGCTGGCTGCGTGAGGACTTACAGCTGAATGTGTCTATTAACCTGTCGGCACGCAATCTGCTCGACGCCGATTTAATGAACATTCTTCACGCAGCGCTGAAAGAGAACGCGCTATCTCCTGATGGCATTACCCTGGAAATTACGGAGAGCTGTTTCATGACGTCCCCAGAGCGCGCCATGGAGGCCATCCAGCGTATCCACGACGCTGGTTTCAAACTGTCAATTGACGATTTCGGCACCGGTTATTCATCGCTTTCTTACCTCAAGAATCTGCCGATAGATGAATTGAAAATTGACCAGGGTTTTGTCCGCAAACTGTTGGAAAGCCCGGGCGATCAAGCGATTGTTTCATCCACCATCGAGCTTGCACACAACTTCAAACTATCCGTGGTGGCCGAGGGCATAGAAGACGAGTTGACGGCCCACTGGTTGCAGGAACGAGGCTGCGATGTCGGCCAGGGATACTGCTACGCGCGCCCGATGCCAGCCGATGATTTTCTGGCCTTTGCAAAAGCCAGGGGCACGGGCGCAGCGATTCAGACGGAATACGCATGAAAATAATTCACCTCAGTGACACCCATATGGGGTATCAGGACAACGAGCAGCGACTCATTCACATCCTGCAGTTCATTGCAAAGAACCATGATCCGAAAGACACCTTACTCGTGCACACGGGCGATCTCAACGACAACGGCAGTGCGGCATTGATGCAGCAGGGGCGAGCTATTCTGGATGCCTTCGTCCAAAAGGGGTGGCGCGTTTTGCTGGCGCCCGGCAACCATGATTGTGGTGACGCCTGGCATGTTGACCCTGGCATGGCCCAGCGTTTTTTTAACACCTATCGTGATTATGTTTTTGGCACCTCCCCACCAAAGTTTCCAGTTTTGACCCTGGCCGAAGACTGTGCACTGATCGGACTCGATACCAACCAGGCCGAGATGAGTTTTTGGGAGCGCTGGTTTGCCCAAGGTCATCTGGGAACCGCACAAATTGATGCGCTCGATGCGCTGCTTGAATCCCCGACGGTGAAGGGTCTGAAAATTATTCTGTACCTGCACCATCACCCATTTTTTGATGCATTTGCTGTGCGGCCACAGCTGGGCGATGTGGGCTATTTCAAGCACTTCATCTATTGGAATACCCGGCGCTTCAGGCGGCTCAAGGATGCCTACGCACTGATGCAATGCATCCGCGACCGGGTTGATATCCTGCTTTTCGGCCACCAGCATTTTGGCTTGGACTACAGCGCCGAAGGCCAGCGCTACGGCATCCCGGTGGCGCTGGATGCCAGTTCCAGTACCTGTACGCAAATGGACACCCAGCGCATGCGCTACCGTGTCATCGACACCGCAACCGGCACATTCGAAACGCGTTTTATTCCCGCGTGAGTGAGGTAGATAGACGCATGAACCCGTGTTCCGGCATCCAGCGCCGCCATTTCCTGGCCGCAACTGCCCTGCCCCTGATCGGCTGCGCGCCCAAAGCCGACATTGAGGGCGGGTTCACCGGCATCAACGTGGATCGGGGCCATGCGCTGCGGGACCGCAAAACCTGGCCCGAGCCCTCGGTTACCTTCAAAACCGAGGTACTGATTGCCGGTGGTGGTGTGGCCGGGCTGGCCGCAGCGCGCGCTTTGCGCCTCAAAGGTGTAGACGACTTCGCCCTGCTGGAGCTGGAAGACTCGGCGGGAGGCAACAGCCGGGGTGGCACGGTGAACGGCATCGCCTGTCCGCTGGGGGCGCACTACCTGCCGCTACCCAGCGACAACGCACCCGACGTGCAGGATTTGCTGGAAGAACTGGGTTTGCGCCAGCGCGTGGCTGGCCGCTGGCAATACGACGAACGCCACCTGTGCCACAGCCCGCAGGAGCGGTTGTTTTTCAACGGGGCCTGGCAGTCGGGCCTGCTGCCGGTGCAAGGCGTTGGCCCGGCCACGTTGGCGCAATACCAAAAATTCTCGGCCTTGGTGGAGCAACTGCGGCAGCAGGCCCAATGGACGATACCTGCATCAAATATGCCTCTAGCCCCCATTCAACATGCGCTAGCAGCTACTACTTTCATAGCATATCTGAATCAAAACGGACTCACCGACCCGCACTTGCGCTGGTATCTGGACTACTGCTGCCGTGACGATTACGGCGCCGGTATTGCCACCGTATCGGCCTGGGCTGGCATCCACTACTTTGCCAGCCGCCATGGCTTCTGGGCGCCCGGCATGGCGCCACAGGAGCGCGAAGACGTGCTGACTTGGCCGCAAGGCAACGGCTGGCTGACGCAGCGGCTGGCCGCGCCCTTGAATGAGCGCCTGCACACCGGGCGTGTGGTGCTGCGCATTGCCAACGTCAAACACGGCGTCGAGGTCGATGCCTACAACACCGTCACTCACACGGTGGAGCGCTGGCAGGCCCGGCGCGCTATCGTGGCGCTGCCGGTGTTCGTAGCGGCGCGCGTGGTGCAAAACCCGCCTGATTTTTTGCGTCTGGCAGCGACACAAATGGTTTACGCACCCTGGCTGGTGGCCAATATCCACATCCAAACCCCGCTGTTTGACCGCCCGGGACCGGCGCCGAGTTGGGACAACGTGCTGTATGGCGCACCGGGCCTGGGTTATGTCGATGCCATGCACCAGAGCCTGCAGCCGGTACCGGGCGCCACGGTGCTGACCTATTACCGCGCCCTGGGCGATGTGGCGGGCGGCCCCAACGCCGGACGCCGCCTGCTGCTGGAAAAACCGTGGGCCGCATGGCGCGACGACATCCTGAAAGAGTTGAGCATCGCCCACCCCGATTTGGTGACCAAAACCAGCCGCATCGACATCACCCGCTACGGCCACGCCATGGCCGTCCCAGTGCCCACTGGCATAAGCCAAATCAGCCTACAGCCCCCGTCAATCATGCGTAAGCAGCTACAAAAATCAGAGCAACATGTGATTCGCCATGAGCGACTCACTTTTGCCCACAGCGACTGGGCCGGCTACTCGGTGTTTGAAGAGGCGTTCACGCTCGGTCATCGGGCGGCGTGACTTCAAGAAGCGGTATCAATCCGTTTGGCGTTGAGTTCAGATTTAATGCCGCTCAAAACCCGCCGCCGCCAAAACCACCCGAGCCACCCGAGCGACGTGGACGCGAGCCGCCCTCGGCTTTGCCCTCTTTGCGCCGCCCTTCTTCCTTAGCCGGGCTGCTGCCTGGGGCGGAGGACGTCAACACGGGGATCGTGGACAACAACATTTGATTGGCAATTTTTTGCTGCTCGGGCGTCAGGCCTGCGTAGAGACTTTTGGCGGCCTGCTCCAGATCTTCAAGAGTTGCCAGGCGGTTTTGCAGGTTGTCGACCAGTCGGCCGATTTGATGAGGGGCCGTATCCTCCAGCGCCGAAACCACCGGCTTTTCCTGATAGAAGCGCGCGGTATAGGCATCCACTTTGCTTTCGTAGGCGCGCCACAGGGGTTGTTGCTCCGGCGTCAAGGCAAGCCGATTGCGAACCTGCTCTATCGGGTTGTCGAACGTCCTGGGTGAATTATTCAGGTGCGGCGGTGGTGGCGGTGAGGCCCCTTCTGCATTGACCGCCACCGCCCCTTGCTGAGCCCAACATGTGAGGGAGCTCAAAAGCATTAGTAACCATGCCAAATTTTTCAATCTCAATCCTTGTGAAAAAAAGGCAGGTTACCTCGCTCGTGTATGGCGTTGCACTGTTGGCATGCAAAGAATTGTGAAGCGACCCGAAGGCGTCAGGTTCAGGCCAATGCCGTCATTGCATTGCGGAAGATGCCTTCAATTTCAGCCTGGTTGGCCTTGCGTGGATTGGTCAGACCGCAGGCATCTTTGAGTGCGTTGGTGGCCAGCATGGCGATGTCTGTTTCCTTCACACCCAGCTCGCTCAAGCTGGCGGGGATGCCAACATCTGCGGCTAATTTGCGAATCGCCGCCAGGCACGCCAAGGCACCGGCTGCAGCATCCATGGCCGTAACGTCAACATCCATGGCGCGGGCCACGTCAGTCAACCGGGCGGCCGAGGTTTGCGCATTGAAGGCTTGCACATGAGGCAACAGCACGGCATTGCACACGCCATGGGGCAGGTCGTAGAAACCGCCGAGCTGATGCGCCATCGCATGCACAAAACCCAAAGAGGCATTGTTGAAAGCCATACCAGCCAGAAACTGGGCATAAGCCATTTGCTCGCGTGCTGGCAGGTCGTCACCGTGCGCGACGGCAGTGCGCAAATTGCGGGCGATCAATTCAATCGCCTTGAGGGCGCAGGCGTCTGTGATGGGGGTGGCAGCAATGGAAACATAAGCTTCAACCGCATGGGTGAGCGCATCCATGCCGGTGGCGGCCGTCAGACCTTTGGGCTTGGCCAGCATCAGCTCCGGGTCATTGACCGACAAAATCGGGGTCACATTGCGGTCCACGATCGCCATCTTGATGTGGCGAACTTCATCGGTGATGATGCAAAACCGGGTCATTTCAGCTGCTGTGCCAGCGGTGGTGTTAATGGAGACCAGTGGCAGTTGCGGTTTGGCAGAGCGGTCCACGCCCTCGTAGTCGGCAATTTCGCCGCCATTGGTGGCGCACAGTGCAATGCCCTTGGCACAGTCATGCGACGAACCTCCACCGAGGGAAATAACGAAATCGCACTTGTTTTCTTTCAACTTGGCGAGTCCATCCTTGACGTTGCCAACGGTCGGGTTGGCCTTTGCGCCGTCAAATACAACGGATTCAATCTCCTGCGCTTTGAGGAGTGCCTGGATTTTGCCCGCAACACCCAGCTGGTTGAGAACGACATCTGTGACGATCAATGCCTTGCGAAAGCCGTAGCCGCGAATGGCCAATACGGCTTCTTGCAGACAACCTGCGCCCATGATGTTGACCGATGGAATGAAGAAAGTGGTTGACATATGAATATCTCCTCTTGAGCTAACTAAAAACCGGTAAATAAACTTGAATTCGACTTGAAGGTTATTTATGCATCGGCATGGCTCTGGCTGTATAGATCATGGTGTTTCCTTGTCTACAGGATTGAACAAAGGGTTTTTGTTCGTCACCGTGATTTCATATCAATACGCGTGCCAAGTCAAAATTTCTATGCAAGTCTTTGATTTCAAACAGTTTTCAGAAGATTGACGCGACTGGGTACTGGTGCGAATTGCGTCAATACACAACACCTGTCACAAAATGGGACGCTAAAACGTGCCTGCACCCAAAGCGTGTTTCTTTGGGACAGTTCATTTGAAGTGGATCAACAGCCAGCCCGGCTCAATTCGCGTCCGGGGCGGCGACATTCGTCCTGTTTTTAATTGGCAACCAACGTCGAATCCGGTACGACACGGATCGGGCGTTTGTCGCCCATTTTCAGAGCATCCACCTCATCGCTCAGGATGCGAATGGCTTCGTCCAGATAAATGTCTTTCGCATTTTTTCGTACTTTTTCATCGGCCAGCTCGCTCGCCAGATTGCGCTCATCAGCTTGCAGACCATCGTCGCGAGTCGCTCTGCCCTTGCGCGTCACGGATTCCTTGCCTGCCATGTGCCCGGAATTACTTTTGCCAACTTCAGTTTGTGACTCGCGGGATTTCAGGCGTGCCTCCTGTGCATCGCGCTCCTTGCGCCGTACCGTCTCATTGAGTGAGATCGAGTTGTTCTTGCGCAAAAGCTGGGACTCAGAAATATCTTCTTGCAAGTACTGGAAGTCCTTGTCTTTTTTAATACGTTCCTCATGCCGCGTCAAAAGAGTAGGAAGCAGTCCTTTCAGGTTGCGAACAGGAGCATAGTCCGCAGCCTTGATCTGGGTCCAGGGCAAAGCGTTATCAAAACTCGATTCGCCATAGTGCTCCATATCGGATACGACGGGGAAAGCAATATCCGGTGTCACACCACGCAATTGAGTCGTGCCGCCATTGATGCGAAAGAATTGCGCAATGGTCACTTTCAGTTCGCCATATTGCGGCTTGCTGTTTTTGGCAATACGGTCAAGGTCAACCATGCTTTGCACCGTACCCTTACCGAAACTTGGCTCGCCAATGATGAACCCACGCCCGTAATCCTGAATGGCAGCCGCAAAAATTTCGGATGCTGAGGCCGAACTGCGATTGATCAGGACACCCAGTGGACCATCCCAGGCGATGGCTGCCTTGGCATCTTTCTCCACGGAAATATCACCACTTGCATTGCGCTGCTGCACAACCGGTCCCTTACCCACAAACAAGCCGGTGAGCTCCACCGCCTCCGTCAATGAGCCGCCGCCGTTGTTGCGCAAGTCAATCAGTATGCTGTCGGCCTTTTGTTTTTTCAGATCATCAAGCAGGCGAACCACGTCATGGGTCGCACTTTTGTAATTTTGCGTGCCTTTTTGCCGGGCTGCGAAGTCCTCATAAAACGAGGGGAGCGATATTACCCCAACGCGATGCGCAACATTGCCATCCATAATGGTGTGCACGGATGCCTTGGCGGCTTGCTCTTCAAGGTTTATTTTTTTACGGATGAGAGAAACAAGTTTGTGCTTGCCATCCGTTCCGGCATCCGCTGGGAGCACGTCCAGCATGACCACCGAATCGGCAGCTCCACGTATCAAGGTCACCGTGTCATCCAATCGCCAGCCCAGGACATCGGTCATGCTGCCGTTTTTTCCCTGGGCAACCCCCACAATGCGATCTCCCACTTGCAATTGACTCGAGAGAATGGCGGGACCCCCAGGTATCAATTTTCGAATCGTGGTGTATTCATCGAGCTCAGCGAGCTCTGCACCGATACCGACCAGGGACAGTCTCATCGAAATATCAAAGTCTTCCGCCGCGCGAGGCCCCATGTAATTGGTGTGGGGCTCGATGGCCATGGTGTAGGCGTTCATGTAGATCTGAAAGGCATCTGCGCTCTTGACCCGGCCAAGCCGCTTGAGAAAATTGTCATACCGTTTATCCAGTATGGCGACAATGTTCTTGTCTTCTTTCCCGGCCAGCTTCAAGCGTAACCAGTCATTTTTGACACGCTTGCGCCACACCTCCAACATGTCTTCTTCCGTTTTTGGCCAATCTTCCTTTTCACGGGTGTATTGGTAACTTTCGTTTTGCCGGAAATCAAATCCTTTTTTGAGCTGTGCCCGGGCATATGCAAACCGTTCTGCGGCGCGATGCTCGTAGAGATTGAACATAGCAAATGGCACGGTCAAGTCTTCCTTGAGGAAAGCATCACCCAGCTTGAGCCGGTCACTGGAAAACTGATCAATATCGGCCTGCACAAAAAATAGCTTTTCGGAATCCAGGGATTTCAGATATTGATCAAATATTTTCGCAGACAGGTCGGTGTCCAGCGGTACCTTTTTGTAGTGGTAACGGGACAGCAACTCGGCAGCCAGATGTGCGGTTTGCGCCTCTTCCCGCACGGGTTTGAGCATTGGCGGAAATGCCGCATCCCCGTTCAGCGCTGCGCCTTGCGCAGTCGCAGCCAAGACCAAGGCAATCCATAACAGTTTTAATTTCATTCGTTTTCCATCTCATCAAGGGGGATTGGCGCATCAACCTCTACTTGGTTTATCGCCTATTTAACCTCAGTGCCAACTCGTGAGACAAGTTGGGGTGTGATACTTTTGCATAGGGTGGCTTTGGCCAGACCCATGATTTTTCAGAAAACAATGCCCGCATGGCATTGATATCGCAATGGTAGGGCGGCCCATAGATGACGCCTTCCTCACTCGCGCCCAGGCGAAGCATCTGCATAAACATCACCCACAGGCTACCTCCGGGCTTGAGCCATTGACCCAATTGCAGAGAATATTCAATCCAGTGCTCCGGGTGAATGGCACACAGGCAAGTTTGTTCGTAAATGGCATCAAACTTAATGTCGTTTTGATAACTCAGCACATCGGCCTGAATCACTTCTGCGTTGAGGCCTTGGGCCGCGAGCAGTGCTTGTGTCTTTTCCACTGCAGCAGCGGTGTAATCAATACCGGTGACCTCAAAACCACGCTTGGCAAGTTCCACGACTTCCCAACCGCTGCCACAGCCTGGAACAGCGATACGGCAGGGCTGCAATGCGCCGGTGTCCAGCCACACCAAAAGCTGTGGACTGGGGCTCCCGCGATCCCATCCTGTTTCATTTTTTTCAAAACGCTGTTGCCAAAACTCTGTTGTGGGGCCTGCCATGCTGGTTACTCTGAAGTGGTGATGGCAACAAGTCTATATCCCAACCTGGTGCCTGCGCAGTGGTATGCAAGCTTGACGGTACTTCATTCCTCAATCTCCGTGATTAAAAATGGTCAATCGCATTCCCTGTCCAATGAAGGTGACTTTACGTGTTGGCAATGACCGTGCAACATAGACTCAGATTCACCGATCCAAATAGCCAAACTTCAGGAAGCACGCATGACCCGTTCCACCCTCTCCATCCAGAGCCCTGACGGAAAACCGTTTGACGCCTATCTTTCACTGCCACCCACCGGGAGCGGCCCAGGCTTGGTGATCATTCAGGAAATCTGGGGCGTGAATGCACATATCCGGGCTGTGGCAGATCAATATGCGATGGATGGCTACGTCGTGATGGCCCCTGACGTCTTCTGGCGCCAGCAGCCCCATGTCGATTTGAAATATGACGAGGCCGATACCACGAAGGCTTATCAACTCATGCGGGGGCTGGATGAGAGCCTTGCCGTGGCCGACCTGGTGGTGGCCGTCAACACGCTTCGCCAGCAACCCGAAGTCACTGGCAAGATCGGCGTCGTGGGTTATTGCATGGGTGGGCGCTTGTCCTACCAGCTGGCAGCCAGCGGCGTGGTGGATACCGCAGTGTGTTACTACGGGGGAAGAATTCAAGACCACCTGGATAGAGCCCCCTTCATCGAGGTGCCCATCCAGTTCCACTACGCCGCGTTGGATGCACATATCCCTGCGGCAGCGGTCGATTCGGTGCAAAAAGCATTTGACGGGCGCTCCAACGCACAATTTCATGTGTATGAAGATGCGCAGCACGGATTCAACTGTTGGGGCCGACCCATGTACAACCAGCGTGTTGCGGCACTGGCCCATGGCCACACCCTGCAATGGCTGTCAACTCAACTTGCATAACCCATCCAGATAGATTCATGAACCCACTACACCAACTCCCCCTGTCTCTGCTTGACCTGGTCGCAATCCGCGAAGGCGGTAGCGTGGCAGATGCGCTGAACATTGCTTTACAAACGGCACAAGCGGCTGAATCGCTCGGATTTACCCGCTATTGGTTGGCAGAACACCACAACATGCCTGGTATCGCCAGTTCCGCCACGGCCGTGCTGGTTGGCCATATCGCCGGGGGCACGCAGCGCATTCGGGTTGGCTCAGGGGGCATCATGCTGCCCAACCACGCACCGCTGGTCGTGGCTGAAGCGTTCGGCACACTGGCGGAACTTTATCCAAACCGCATCGATTTGGGTCTCGGCCGAGCCCCCGGCACCGATGCCACCACCATGCGCGCGCTGCGACGCAACCGGGTTGAAACCGAAGAGGACTTCCCGCGCGAAGTGGCAGAACTGCAGCAACTGCTGGGCCCGGTCCAGCCCGGGCAACGCGTGATCGCAACCCCTGGCGCAGGCACCCAGGTGCCGATCTGGTTGCTCGGCTCCAGTTTGTTTTCTGCCGCATTGGCGGCCGAACGTGGCCTGCCCTACGCGTTTGCGGCACATTTCGCACCCCGACTGCTGATGCAGGCGCTGGAGGTCTATCGAAACAATTTCAGGCCTTCGGCGCATTTGGCAAAGCCTCGCGTGATTGTCGGCATTCCCTTCATCGCTGCGCCCAGCGATGAAGAAGCCCAGTACCTGGCGAGCAGCACCTATCAGCGCGTGTTAGGCATCCTGACCGGTGATCGAAAACGACTGCAGCCACCAGTGGCCAACTTTTTGCAGCAATTGGACTCACGCGCGCGAGCCGGGATTGATGATTTTCTGGGTGCTGCCGTAATAGGTGGACCCGACACGGCCCGCGCCGGGCTGACTGCCCTGGCGCAAGCCACAAAGGCTGACGAATTCATGTTGGTTTGCGACATCTTTGACCCTCTGCTGCGCGTGCGCTCGTTGGAAATAGCCGCTGCAGCCTGCTCATAGCGTTGACTGACTTCAGCGCCTGTCTTGCACGCCCATCATTTCAACAAGGTGAAAGGAAGCACCCGATGGAGAATGTCAATTGGAGTCAATGGATCGGCAGAACCGAGCAAGTTTCCGACCTTGTGACAGCCCAACCTTATGCCGCGCTCTCTGCGACGCTAGACCGACCTCATGGTCGTCCCGCTGCCGGTACGGTGCTGCCCGCCCTGTGGCACTGGCTCTACTTCCTGCCGCTGCACCGACCCTCTGAATTAGGCCCAGACGGTCACGCCAAGCGTGGCGGATTTTTGCCCCCGGTGCCGCTGCCTCGCCGTATGTGGGCAGGCAGCCAATTCGAATTTCACACACCGCTGCGAATTGGCGATGCACTGACCCGGACCTCGACCATCCATGCTGTCAATGAAAAATCAGGACGAACCGGCCCTCTTGTCTTTGTCAAAGTACGTCATGAAATTCGCCGTGACGGTGAGGATGCAATTGCTTTGACCGAGTTCCACGACATTGTCTATCGCGACGCGCCTTCCCCCGGTGACCTTGAATCGCCCCCCAAAGCAGCGCCCTCGCATGCGTTGTGGGAAAAACGCTGGGTGCCAGACGATGTTTTGCTGTTCCGCTATTCAGCGCTGACTTTTAACGGTCATCGCATTCACTATGACCGCCGGTACACCACTGAAGTTGAAGGCTACCCGGGACTGGTCATGCACGGGCCGATGATCGCCACGATGCTGCTTGATCTGCTGCGGCATCAATTACCCGATGCCCAAGTGCTGCGTTTTCAGTTCCGGGCCGTGCGTGCGACATTCGACACCCATCCCTTTTTTGTCTGTTGCGATCCCCTGCCCGATGGCAAGTCCTTCCACCTTTGGGCCAAAGACCATGAAGGCTGGTTGACCATGGATGCCACGGCCATCATCCGATAAAGCGACATCTGCCATAGTGTCGCCATGCTTGAAATTGAAAATCTCTGCCGCCAGTTTGGCAGCCGCAGCGTGCTGCGCAACCTGTCGCTTCACCTGAAGCGAGGCGAGTACATCGCCATCGTGGGTGAATCGGGCGTCGGCAAATCGACCTTGCTCAACCTCATGGCCGGGTTGGACCGGCCTGATAGCGGCCGACTGGTGCTTGATGGCTGTGACTATGCCGCGCTGGATGACGATGCGCTCACCCGGGTGCGGCGCGACAAGATCGGCTTTGTTTTTCAGGCCTTTCATGTTCTGCCGCACCTCACCGTCGGCCAGAACGTGGCCTTGCCCTTATGGCTGCAAGGGGCCGACTCCGTGGCGGCCGAGGAACCGGCCCAGCAATTACTGGATGCGGTTGGCCTGGGTGACCGCAGCGCGAGCTGGCCGCGCGAACTCTCGGGCGGTGAAATGCAGCGCGTGGCGATTGCGCGGGCGCTGGTGCATCGGCCCTTGCTGGTGCTGGCCGACGAGCCCACCGGCAACCTGGACCCGGCCAATGGCGCAAAAGTGCTCAAACTACTGGCCGAGCGCGTGCGAGAAGCCGATGCCGTTGGCATCCTGGTCACTCACTCGCTGGAGGCGGCCGCCACGGCGGACCGCATTTACCACCTGACCGCCGAAGGTTTGCACGCGTGAGCCTGGCGCGTGTGTTCTTGGGCTCGCTGGTCAAACGCCGCGTCGCCACGTTGTTTTCCGGAACGGCCATTGTGCTGGGCGTCGCGCTAGGCATGGCGGTGCAGGCGGTGCATGACTCGGCCTTGAGCGAGTTCGGGCGCGGTTTGCGCTCCATGGCCGGGCAAGCCGATCTGCAGGTGGTCGGGCCCCGCGGCGGGTTTGACGAACGACTCTACGAACAACTCGCTACGCGCCCCGAGGTGCGGGCCATCAGCCCGGTGGTCGAAGTGGAAGTCCGGCTCGCCGGGCGCACGGAGACCCTGCAACTGCTCGGTGTCGATGTCTTCACCCTCGCCAATGTCACCCCCGCGCTGTTACCGCAACCGGTAACGGGCGCGGACCGCTTCGCCACCTTGTCTGAAGACAGCCTGTTCTTGAGCCGCGCTACCCTCGACGGGCTGGGGGTGAACGTGGGTGATGTCGTGCAAGTCCCGCTGGGCGAGCGCAGCCTGAGGCTGCGCATCGCCGGGGACCTGCCCGGCTCCCCGGACAACCCTCGGCTGGCGGTGATGGACATCGCGGCCGTTCAGTCCCATTTTGGCAAGCTGGGGCGACTCACGCGCCTGGACTTGCGCCTGCAGGATGGCCTGGCGCCCGCAGCCGTCAGCCAAACCTTGCGTGCGCTGCTGCCTGCCGGGGTGCAGATCGAGGAGCCGGATGCGGCAGTCAACCAAGCGGCGAATCTGTCCCGCGCCTACCGGGTGAACCTAACCCTGCTGGCCGCCATGGCGCTGCTCACGGGCGGCTTTCTGGTGTTCTCCGCCCAAGCGCTGTCGGTGGTGCGGCGGCGCACCGAGTTTGCGTTTCTGCGCGCCATTGGTTTGCCGCGCCGCGTGCTGTTCAACTGGCTGGTGGGCGAGGGCGCGCTGGTCGGCCTGGTGGGCGGCATGGTCGGCACGCTGCTGGGTCATGCGCTGGCGTGGGGCGCGTTGGCCTTGCTGGGCGGTGATCTGGGGGCCGGTTACTTTGCCGGTAGCACACCGCAACTGCACTTTCAGCCGCTGATGTCGGCGGTCTATGTGGCGCTGGGCGTGGTCGCGGGCGTCGCCGGAGCCTGGCTGCCGGCGCGCGAGGCCGCGACGATTGCCCCGGCGCAGGCCTTGAAGGCGGGTGACGAACCGGCCCTGTTTGAAGGCCAGGGCCGTCCGGTGCTGGGGCTGATCGTCTTGCTGGCCAGCATTCCGGCCTGTGCGATTGCCCCGGTGCAGGATTTGCCATTAGGAGGTTATCTGGCCGTGGCCTTGTTGCTCGCCGGGGGCGTCTTGCTGTTGCCGCTGGTCGCGGCCACCTTGGCGCGGTTGCTGCCATCCAGTCGAGCGGTGTCAAGCCGCCTGGCAGTGGCGCGTTTGGGCGCCGTGCCCGGCCATGCCGTGGTCGCGGCGGCGGGCGTGATGACCAGTGTGGCCCTGGCGGCGGCCATGGCGATCATGGTGACCTCGTTTCGCAATTCCGTCGATCAATGGCTGGGGCAGGTGCTGCCCGCTGACCTGTATGTGCGCTCGGGCCCGGCCAACACAGGCCGTTATCTCGATGTGGCCCTGCAGGCCAAAATGGCCACCATCCCCGGCATCCGCCGCGTGAGCTTCAGCCGCTACGACAGCATGCGTCTGAGCACCGGGCAGGCGCCGGTCACCCTCATGGCTCGGCCGGTGTCGGCGGACGGACATGAATTGCCGTTGGTGGGCAGCGCGCGTCAGACCGACGCGCCTGCGATCTGGATTTCCGAAGCGATGCAGGACCTTTACGGCTGGCACATCGGCCAGCAAGTGGACCTGCCGCTGGGCGGGCGGCTGGTGCGTCGGCCAATTGCCGGTATCTGGCGCGATTACGCACGCCAGACCGGCACCGTCCTGATCGATTTGGCGGACTACCGCCAGCTCACCGGCGACCGCCTTGCCAACGATGCGGCGATCTACCTCGACCCAGCTGCCAGCGCGCAGCCCGTAGCGACGGCCCTGCGTGCCTTGTCGGCCACTGGCGCGCTTGAAGTGGCTTACCCCGGTGAGATTCGCGCTATCAGCCTGCGCATTTTTGACCGCACCTTTGCCGTGACCTATGTGCTCGAAGCGATTGCCGTGGCCATCGGCCTGGCGGGCGTGGCGGCCAGTTTTGCGGCACTGGCCTCGGCCCGGCGGCGCGAGTTTGGCATGCTGCGCCACCTAGGCCTGACGCGCCGCCAGATTGGCGCGATGCTGGCGCAAGAAGGCGCGCTGGCCGCCAGCGTCGGGGTGATTTCCGGCTTGTTGATCGGAGGCGCCATCGGGCTAATTTTGATCGAGGTGGTCAATCGCCAGAGCTTTCACTGGAGCATGGATTTGCATGTGCCCTGGGGCTCGTTGGTCGCCTTTGGCGTCTGCCTGGTCGCGCTGGCCGCCTTGTCCGCCGTGGTGGCCGGGCGCCAGGCCATGCAACAAAACGCGGTGCTGGCCGTGCGGGAGGATTGGTGATGGACCGGCGTCAATTTCAGCTGGCGTTGGCGGGCCTTTTGGGCGGGCTGGCCCCGGCAGCCCGGGCGACCAATGTGGTCGAGTTTGCCCCGGTGCGCCCGGGTCGCCCGCTGGTGTTCCCCTTTGATCATGGCGCCCACCCGGCGTTTCGGACCGAGTGGTGGTACGTCACCGGCTGGCTCAAGCAGCCCGACGGCAGCCCTTTGGGCTTTCAAACCACCTTCTTTCGGGTGCGCACCGGCCTGGGGGACGCCAACCCCAGCGCGTTTGCGCCGCGCCAGTTGATCATGGCCCACGCGGCGGTGGCGGACCCCAAGCTGGGTCGCCTGCGGCACGACCAGCGATCGGCACGCGCCGGGTTTGGCCGCGCGGGGGCCGCTGAGGCGCAGACCCGCGTGTGGGTAGGCGACTGGCGTCTGGAGCAAAGCCCTGAAGGTTACCGCGCAGTGGTCCAGGCTGCGGACTTCGCCTATGCCTTGTCGCTGGTGCCGCCGAGCCCCCCGCTGCTCAATGGCGTGGACGGCTTCAGCGCCAAGGCGGCCGACCCGCGACATGCCAGCTACTACTACAGCCGCCCGCAACTGGCGGTGACGGGCACGGTGACGCTGTCCGGTCAACAGACTCCCGTGACCGGTCGCGCCTGGCTCGATCACGAATGGTCGAGCGAACTCTTGCCGCCCGGCGCGCAGGGCTGGGACTGGGTCGGTTTGAATCTGGACGATGGCAGTGCGCTGATGGCTTTTCGCATGCGCGGCGGTACGAACCAGCCCCTCTGGTCCGCCGCGACGTTCAGTCCAGCCAAGGGTTCGGCCCGGCAGCTCAAGCCGGAAGAAGTGGTGTTCGAGCCGCTGCGCCGCTGGACCTCAGCGCGCACCGGCATCAGTTACCCAGTGGAATGGACGCTGCGCATTGGGTCCCGGCGCCTGCACTTGCAGGCCTTGTTTGACGACCAGGAACTCGACAGTCGCCGAAGCACCGGCGCAGTGTATTGGGAAGGCGCGGTTCGGGTGCTGGAAGGCGATGCCGAGATCGGACGCGGTTATCTGGAGCTGACGGGCTACGGCGAAAGAATCCGGGTCGGGTAAGGCGCCACACCACTCGCTATCAATTATATAGCTGCTAACGCATATTCAACGGGGGCTACAGGTCTATTTAATCAGTAAAAAGGTAACTACTCAGCCCACCCAAGTGTCTGAGCAAATTTGAGGCCTTCGATGGCTTGATCCAACCTCTGCTGACCACTGAGCGCCTGAACCAGTACCACCGAAGTTTTAAGTTCTGACTCCGGCCCCGGGGGTGTGACAATTCCGGCCTCAGCACATGACCAGAACAACAGAAAGTCCGCCCGATGCACAGAACCACCCTCCCGCCGCAATTTGGCGCACGTCGATTCCTGTCGTGGAACGACCAGCAGCGCAGCCAGCACGGTGGTCGCGTGCAGAAGGTGTCGGTCGATGCAGGCTTTACCTGCCCCAACCGGGACGGCAGCAAAGGCATTGGCGGCTGCACCTTCTGCAACAACGACGGGTTCACCCCGTCCTACCTGCGTGACCAAGCGGACATCACCCGTCAGATCGACACCGGTCTGGAGTTTTTTAGTCGCCGCTATCCCAACACTCGCCACTACGTCTCCTACTTTCAGGCCTACAGCAACACCTACGCCAGCGTGGACCAATTGCGAAAGGTCTATGAAGCCGCACTGGCGCACCCCAAGATCAACGGCTTGGTGATCGGTACCCGGCCTGATTGCGTGCCCAACGATGTACTCGACTACCTGGCCGAGTTGTCACACAGCAAGATTGTTGAATTGGAACTTGGCCTGGAGTCGTGCGACGACGCAACCCTGGCGCGCGTCAATCGGGGCCACGACTTTGCCTGCGCCCAAGATGCCATCCGCCGCGCCGCTGCACGCGGCTTGCAGGTAGCGGTCCACCTCATGTTTGACCTGCCCGGCGAAAGCCGCGAGAGCATGCTGGCCGGGGCAGAAAAGCTGTCGGCGCTGCCCTTGCATTCGCTCAAATTGCACCAGCTGCAGATCATCAAACACACCGTGCTAGCCAACCAGTGGCGGCGCGACCCGGCCAGCCTGCCGATCATGAGCCCGCAGGATTACTTTGCGTTGGTGGTGGATTTTCTGGAGCGGCTCTCGCCCCACATTGCGATCCAGCGCATCGGCAGCGAAGTGCCACCTGCTCTCAAACTCGCCCCCGACTGGAACATGCGCCTGCACGAACTGCTGCCCCATGTAGAGGCCTTGCTACTGGCGCGCGACACCTGGCAGGGGCGCTTATCCGGCGCTGCAAGGCCTAAGCACTCGCTATCAAATGAATAGCTACTCACGCATACTCAACGGGGGCTAGAGGTCGATTTACCTTATAGACTCGTAACTACTCAGGTCTATCTGGCTTAATGAAACCTATATAAATCAACAACTTACGAAGTCGCTCGAATCAGAAAAACCAGAATTCGGTGAAATTTGGTCGAAATTTGCTTAATTTCTAAGCACTTTTCCAGGAAAATCGTTCGTAAGTCGTTGATTCATAAGACCTGAGTAGTTACATAGACTCCGGCAATTTATCAGCCACAACCGCCACGGGAATACGCACCACGATCTCGGTGTCACTCCCAACAGAACTCTCAATCTCCACGCTGCCACCCAGCGTCAGGGTTCGTTCCCGAATGCCCAGTAATCCCAGTCCACCCTGCTTGGATCGGGGGTCAAATCCGCATCCGTTATCACGAATGGTCAAACAGCAGTGCTGTGCATCGCTTGCCAGCGTAATGTCCACCCGGCTGGCACCCGCATGCTGCGCCACATTGGCTAGCGACTCCTGAACGATGCGAAACAAAACAATCGCATGCTGTTCAGAAAACGCCACTTCACTACCCTGGATATGCACCTGGCACGCAATGTTCGTGGATGCTGAAAACCGCGCCGCCAGCCACTCCAGCGTCGCGCCAACACCGATATCCAACACCGAGGGACGCAGCATGGCAGAAATGTTGCGCACGATGGCCGTTGCTTTGTGGGTCAGATCATTGGCATCCTCCAATTGATTGCCAAGCGAGGGCACCACAGCGCCGTGCTGGTAGCCAAGTGCCCCCAGCCTGAGTCGCAACCCGGACAGAATTTGCGCCAAATCCTCATGCAATTCATGGGCCACCAACTTGCGCTCTTCTTCGCTGTTCTCCTGATAGCGTGCACTCAGACTGCGCAACTGGGCACGCGATTCCTCAAGCGCCCGTTGTGCCTGCTTGCGCTCCTCGATTTCCACCTGCAAACGCAGATTGGTCGTACTCAATTCAACCGTGCGCGCTTGCACCTGCCGCTCCAGGTCTTCCTGGTACGCCTGTAATTGCACATGCTGCTGCTCCAGCCGCTGGTGTGCGGCATGCAGCTTGATGTGGGTATCCACACGGGCCAGGACTTCGTCAATCTGCAAGGGCTTGGTCACGTAATCAACCCCCCCCGCGGCAAAGCCCTTGACCTTGTCTTCGGTGGAAGCCAATGCGGTCATGAAAATCACCGGAATGTCACGCGTTTGGGCCAATGCCTTGAGGCGAGCGCATGTTTCAAACCCGTCAACACCGGGCATCATCACATCAAGCAAAATCAAATCGGGGTGCAACAACCGCGCCCGCTGCAGCCCTTCTTCACCGTCCTGGGCAATGGCAACCCGGTAGCCGCGCCCTTCAAGCAGGCTCACGGCCATGCCCAAATTGCTGGGCGTGTCATCAACAATCAAAATGGTGGAACTATTCACTACTGGCATCCCTGTAATACATGCTGACAAAGGCAAGAATGGCTTTGGATTGGTAAGCCTGCGCCATCTGCTGCAGGTGCGCCGCAAACGGCTGGTACTGCGCATCCATGGCTGCAATATGCTCAGCATATTGCAGGATGTCACGCATATTGCCCAATTGCGCCAGCCGGTACAAAGCCTGCAATGCTTCAGCGGGTGGCGCAAGCATCCGCCGCTCCAACGCCCCGACAGAAGGCTCTCCATCAAGCGGCTGGCTGCGACGATCCGCCTCGGGCACCACCAACACGGGCATTGACACCTCGGAACTCGCTGGCAACTCCAGCTTAAAGCCAAACCGGCTCCCCACCCCAAGGTGGCTTTCAACCCAAATGTCGCCCCCCATCAAACGCATCAGCTGCCGGCTGATGGACAAGCCCAGGCCGGTGCCGCCAAAGCGCTGCTGCGTATGACCCGACTGCTCAAACGGCTGAAAAATGGATTCAAGTTCGCCTGCCGCAATGCCCACGCCTGTGTCTTCCACCACAAAGGCAAGTTGCGACACATCAACCCGGCTGACATGCAACGCCACTCGCCCCTGGTGCGTAAATTTGACGGCATTGGCCAGCAGATTCAGCAGCACCTGACGCAGTCGCTTCTCGTCGCCCTGGATGTTGGCAGGCAGATCGTGCGAAAAATCGCATGTGAACCCGATGCCCTTCTCCTGGGCTTTGACGCTGACGATATCGGCAACACCGCGCAGGAAGGCGGCCAGCGAAATATCGACCACATCGAGCGTGAGGCGACCGGCCTCAATCCGGGTCAGGTCAAGGATGTCTTCAATCAAGGCCAACAAATGCTCTCCGCTATGGCGCATCACGGCAAGCGCTTCCACATGGCGTGCGTTCAAGGCCGTATCCCGCTGCAAAATCTGCGTGTAGCCCAGAATGCCATTGAGCGGTGTGCGCAGTTCGTGGCTCATGTGCGCCATGAATTCGCTGCGCGTTTTTGCCAAACGCACGGCTTGCGCCAGCGCCTCATCACGCGCAGCTTCGTAACGCTTGCGGTCCGTTAAATCGAAAATGATGCCCACCAGCTGCGGTTGTCCACTGCCATCGGTAAAAAGCTTCTTGCGCGTCAGGATGCTTCGCACTTCGCCATCGTGGTTGGTGAATTCCTCTTCGTTGCTCGACTCCTGTTCGCTGGTAAAAACCTCCTCGTCCTTCGCCCAAAACACGCGCGCCTCGTGCTCGGGGAAAAAATCGAAGTCGCTTTTGCCAACAAGTTCCTCGCGACTGTGTCCGATAAACCGGCAAAAAGCATCATTGAGGTGCAACCAGCGGTGCTGGCGATCCTTGACAAAAATCGGTTCGGCAATGGTGTCAATGACGTTGTAGAGAAACTGGTATGAATCGCGCAGCATCTCCTGCATGCGCTTGCGCTCGCTGATGTCTTTGCCGATGCTGATAAGGCGCACCGGGTCAGTCCCCGGAAGCAGCGCAATGGAGGTCTCAAATTCACGACGTTGACCAGCGCGCGTTACCAAGCCAAGCTCGTAATTGCTGGGCCAATCCTGACCCGCCATGCGGCTGAGCTGATAACCCGCAATCCGCTCACGATCATCTGGATGAATGATGTCCATCAAAAACGGGTGCGATCCAATATAGGCCTCGGAATAACCCAACTCGGCAGCGAGCTTGTGGTTGGAGACATAAACAATCCGGTCGTTCTCGATCAGCATCATCTGCAAGCCGACCTGGTTCAGCGCATTGAGCAAGGTGTCCTGGAACTCCTTTTGCTCGCGAAGACGGGTCTCCATCTGTTTGCGCTCGGTGATATCGAGCATGATGCCGTGCCACAGGATCACCCCGTCAACCTGGCGCTCGGGTATGGAATGGCACTCGATCCAGCGCACCGGATGACCAGGGCGCTGCATGCGGGCTTCGATGTTAAACGGTTGAAGTGTTTGCGATGCTTCGATGATCGCAGCCTCAACACGCATCCAGTCGGCGGGATGCGCCAGCGCACGCATCCGTGCTACGTCGTCCCGCACATCCTCAGGGCGTAGTCCGAAAATCTCATGGATACCCTGGCTGGCAAAGGGAAAGCGCATGTGCCCTTCAGGTGAGATGACGAAGGTATAGGCAAAACCTGGCATGTTGGCGAAAAATCTTGCCGCACGACGCTCTGCCGCTCGCAAGCTGGTGACCTCGTGCGCAATGGTGAGCACCGATACCACTTGCCCGTTGGCATCAAACTCGGGCACATGCAAGCCCTGGTATTCGCTCGTCGAACCATCGGCGCAAAGGTATTCAACAAAGTGGCTGCGGCGTTCACCGGTTGCAAAGACTTCGCGGATAGCTGCCATCGTCCTGCCCGCATTTTCCGGCTTCGTCGTTGCGCAGTTCTCCGGCGTGTTGCCAATCAGTTGCTCAATGGGCAAACCAGTGATACGCACTGCCGCCGGGTTGACATAGATGCGCAGGCAGTCGCGGTCATAGCGAAACACCGGGTCAGGCAGGTTCTCAGCCAACGCACGGTACTCGGTCTCGCGCTGCTTCAATTCATTTTCCAGACGCTTGCGTTCAGCGATGTTCAGCGCAAAAACCAGCGTCTGCACAGGATCAGAGTCAGGAACAACCGTGACGTGGAATTCATAATCGAGTCGCGAGCCATCCCCTCCCAGTGCGCCGATCTCGTACGAAGACGGCAACGGTTTGCCCGCCAGACGGTTGCGGTACATCTCGGCGATGCGCGGGCGATCATCCGGGTGGATCAGGTCAATAAACTCGACCGTCGCTGGCATTTGCCCTTTGGCGTAGCCCAGTTGGCAACCCAGATAGTGATCATTGGTATATACGAATTTGCCGTTTTCCACCACGCACAATACAACGCCAGCATCAATCAACGTGGACAGCAGCGATTGCTGGAATTGAGCCTGTCGGCGCAATTCGTGTTCACCACGCTGCAACTCCACTTGCGCCTGCTTGCGCTCAGTGATGTCAATCATCAGGCCGTACCAAAGGAGGCTGCCGTCGGCCTGGTGCTCTGGCACAGAACGCACATCAAGCCATCGCTCAGGCAGTCCTGGGCGACAGACGCGGAACTCGATGTGCATCGGCATATGCGTTCGCACTGCCTCTGCTATGGCCGCCTCGATGCGCGGTCGATCATCGGGATGCGCCAGCGCATGAATCGGCGCCATATCGTCCTTCACGTCCTCGGGCTTTAGGCCGTAAAGTTGCTCAATGGCAGGGCTCACGTAGGGGAAGCGACCACGTCCATCCGGTAACGAACGAAAGGTGAAGGCCATGCCCGGCAGGTTGTCGATGAAATGTGTCAGCTTGCGCTCGGCCTCACGGATGGTGGTGATTTCGCGTCCGAAAGCAATGGCACCGACGACTTGTCCGCTCGCATCACGCTCGGGCACCACATAAATCTGGTGATAGCGGAAAGCGCCCGATTCGGTCGGCTGGACGATTTCGACATCCCCCTGGCATCCGCTCTCCATGGCACGCGCCACCACTTGCTCAAGTTCCGCAAAGCGACCATCCGGCCACACCTCACCCGGTCGTTTGCCAAGCGCCTCAACCGCACTGTCAAGCCCCACCTGGCGCAGCAATCTGTCGTTGAAGTAGAGATGGCGACCTTCGTGGTCATAGCGAACAATAAAGTCCGGGGAGCTTTCGGCCAAGCTGCGAAACGCCTGCTCGCGCGTGGCAATGGCTTCCTGCATGCGATAAATTTCCGTCATATCGCGGCCAATACCCAACACGCTGACGACTTTCCCGGTTTCATCGCGTTCAGGCACGATGCTGACATCATGCAGACGAACATCCCCGTTTTCATCAGAGACAGGCTGATGAACCATTAACAGGGACTGTCCGCTAGAAACGACCTGCGCTATCGCCGCCTTGACATTGACGTGGCTATCAGGGATGGGCTTGCCGAGCATGTCGCTTGCTGCAGCGCCGAGGGTGCGCTCATGAACAGGATTGAGATACAGATAACACCCATTCACATCCCATCGGGTCACGTTGTCCGGCATGTTGTCCGCCAGACTACGAAAGTCACGCTCGCGCTGGGCCAACTGGTCTTGCATGTGCTTGCGCTCAGTGATGTCGAGCCAGATCGCCAGCACGCCAACGATTTTTCCGACGGTGTCGTATTCAGGGACAAACCGGACTTCGTAGTGCCTTTGCCGCTCAGCTGGGAGCGCATCTGACACCAAATCCAGACTCAGGGTCTGCCCTGTTGCCAGCACCTCCTCCAACTTGCGCCGGTAGTATTCGAGCATGACCGGCGTTGCAGCAATGCTTCCTCCACCGGGAGGCAGCCCCAGCAATTGGGCTGCATTGCCGTGCAGCATTCTTTCGGCAGCCGGGTTGAGGTAACGGCGTCGGCACTGGCAGTCGTAACGGATCACGGCAACAGGCAAGTTCGCAGCCAGGCTGCGGAACTCGTGCTCGCGTTGCACCAGTGCCTGCGTCATGCTGCGTTGTTCGCGGCGACGCACTACTCGGGTGACCGTCAGCAGTATCAACAAGGTGCCAATGACCCCCACAATGCCGGTATAGAGCATGCGTTGTTGTTCCAGCACAAGCAGTTCAGGCATCGGCCAGAGCACGTTCAGGATCAATCCACCATCAGTCACGGAATGGCTGCGCAAAATGGCGGGAATGTCACGACCTTGCACCCGCAACAACTCAGGAAACTGCGCATGGCCCCAGGGCGCGAGTTGCAGCGTTGGCAGTTTGGTGCTCTGATATTGCGCTTGCCGCGCCGCCGCGTCTAGCCGGTCAAACGAGGCGTTGGGCAACACATGCATCATGAGCGAGGGATCGCGCGCCAGCATCACGACACCGTTGATATCACTCAGGTAAGCATCGGCTTGCTTGATCAGATTGGAGAAGGAGGCCAAAGCATTGCCGCCACTGACAACCCCCACAAAACGCCCTTGGTGCATCACCGGGGCATAGTAGTTCAGGCCAGTACTTCGCATTTTTTTGCCCATGGTAAGCAGATAACCGGGCTGACCCGCGCGCGCGCGCAGGAATTCTTCGTGGTCACTGTAATTTGTGCCGATGATGTTTTTTGCGTCATTGATGCTGCTCGACGCTACGCAGTCGCCATTGGCATTGAGCAAATTGAGTACATCCAGGCCTAGATTTTGGGCACTGTCTTGCAGATACTTGTTGGTTTTTATCAAAAGAGCATCGTTGCTCCAAAGCTTGCGACGCTCCTGCTCGTCAGCGGCAGCGGTGGGCGGGTTCGCTCCGAAGCGCGCCAACGTGGCAGAAATTTCCGGGTCCCGGGCGAGCATGCGTGGCACGCCACTGCGGGTGGTGAGGATGCGGTTGAAGCTGGGGACGGCATCAGCGACAAACTGTTGCGCTTGCTGGCTGTGGAGGTGATAGCTGGCCTGTGCCTGGTGGTCTATCACGATGCCGGTGACCAACCAACAGGCCAGCCACCAGACCAGCAGCGCTGCGATAACAAGGGAGCGGCCGGTTACGGTTATTCGTTTGCGATTGAAATTCTGGTGCTCCATGATTTACCTTGACTTCAGATTTCAGCTTGATTGACCAGCATGCCGACCCGCCCCCCTTGCCCACGGCATTGGACTTGCCGCCGATGACTCGCGCTCCGGGAACCATCAACTCGCTATGCATTTAATAGCTGCTTACGCAATGAATACGGGGGCTACAGCCCTGTTATTCATAAATAAATCATTTGAAGTGGCATACGCGACCGACCTGCCGGGACCGGGCATCGACGGGATTTTAAAGCAGCCCTGCGGAGCGCAACGGGCGAAGTGGTGTCAACCGGCTCTGTGCTCTTACGTGGCAGTTTGAGCCCGAACCCATGTTTAGCCGCCAGGCACCTGGTCGGTGGGGTATTTCCAGAAGTCACGCAGCAAGTAGCTCATGGGCAGCTTCAGCGAAGCGTTATGCGGCGGTATCGGTTTCATGAACCATTGGTCGTAAATAGCGAAGGCCTCGCGGGAGACGATCAGTCGCTTCATCTCCTGGTCCACAATGGCTTTGAATTCCGGGTCATTCTTGGGCAGCATGATGGCCAAGGGCTCGATTGTCAGGAATTTGCCCACCACTTTCAGTTTCTCGGGGTGCACACGGCTGGAGATCAGTCCGAACAGCAGGACATCGTCCATGACAAAGCCGTCGGCCTCGCCTTTTTCCACCATTTCCACGGCCCGCGCATGGTCAGGCGCTTCCAGGATGTCGATGTACAGCAGGCGTTCCCGGTTGGCCAGGTCGATGGCTTTCAAGGGGGTGGTGCCTTTGGTGGACACGATCCGTTTTCTGTCAAACCCGCTGAGGTCCGCAATCGGGCTGTCGGCGCGCACCATATAGCGTGCGCCGGTGATGTAGTGCGGTACGGTAAAGGCCACCTTGGCACGGCGCTCGGCATTGTTGGTGGTGGAGCCACACTCCAGGTCCACCTTGCCTTCTTCGACCATGTTGATGCGGTTGCTGGAAGTCACCAGCACATAGTCCGGGGTCAGGCTTTTGAGGTCCAGGCGCTTGCGCACTGCTTCGGCCAGTTTCAGGCACAGATCCAGTGCATAACCGACCGGCCGTTTGTCGGCGTCCAGATATGAAAAAGGCACCGACGATTCGCGGTGCCCCAGTGTGATTTTGCCGCTCTGGCGGATGCGCTCCAGCGTGGGCCCGGCCATGGCCAACGTCGTCAGTCCCATCAGCAGCACGCCAACGCAGGAGGACCGCAGCCCCCTTCTTGCCCAGGTATTCATTGTTTTCAACATGCTTGACTCTTGGTTAATTGGTTAATTTTTAGCGTGCCTGGTTACGCTGTGTCAGCGTGGGTTCAGTATCCGATGTTAGTTGGAATTCGTCCAATTCAAACCCCTCATGAATCGATGCCAAAAGTGTATGCAACCAAGGATTGACGTCTGTCTTCACTACCACTTCCCGGGTCCGTGCATATCCCTGTGCAAACAGCGTCAGGAAATCCTTACACCAATATCAGGAAGCCCTGATATCTTTTTTTACCGACTTCAGACACGATGCACCCTAATAAAAATCCATTCGTATTCCGGTGAAGCCTCAGCTTGAGGGCAACCCCAAATGGACAACCCGAAAAAAACTGAGGAGACCCATTGATGGAAAACATTCGAATCACGCAGCGTTTTGTCGCTGTTATTGTCATTTACTCCATCGCCTTTGCGGCGGTAATAGGGGTAAGCCTCTGGGGCTTGCTGTCGGCACGCGATAGCCTCAAGAGCGTGCACGACGATGCCATGCACACAGCCATGCTGCTGGACGACGCGATGTTGAGTTCTGTGCAAAACCGCTTGCAGATTCTGCTGGCATTTCAACATGCGCCGGACAGCCCGCTGGCATCGGCCCACACCCATCCCGTCAATGTGCATTTCGATGCCATCACAGCCAACCGAGTTGAATCCAATCGTATTTACAAAGAACTTGATACATTGATCGCAGACCCGGCAGAAAAAGAAGCCCTGGAGGCGACCAGGACCAGCCGTGCGGCTTGGCGCGACAAGGTTGACCAGGTGGTTAAAACCATTACTGCGGGTGACTTCAGTCCGGCGACCATGGCGTTTTTTCTGCAAGCAGGCCGTACCGAAGGCGAGGCATCCATGAAAGCCCTGGCGGCGTACCGCGACTATCAGGTCAAACAAGCCAAGGATGAATACCTGACGGCTGAGAGCCGGTATCACAGCGCACTGATTGTCTTTGTAGTGGCAACTCTTCTGGGAGGCCTGCCGGCCCTGGTCATGACTTTTATGCTGCTGGCGCGCCTGCGCCTGGGCTTTCGCCTGGCCGATGAAGCTGCCACAGCCATTGCCGGTGGCGACTTGTCCCGCGACGTGCCCCACTCAGGCAAAGACGAAATTGGGCATTTGCTGGGCCAGATGGACACCATGCGCAGCAGTTTGCACCACGTCATCAGTCAGGTACGCCATGGCTCCGATGCCATTGCCAGCGCTGCCGGTGAAGTCGCCACGGGCACGCTGGACTTATCCAACCGCACCGAGAACCAGGCCAGCTCACTGGAGCAAACGGCCGCAGCCTCTGAACAATTGGCCAGCACCGTGCAGAACAATGCCGACAACGCCCTTCAGGCCAACCAGCTCGCCACCTCGGCCTCTAACGTGGCCAGCCGCGGCGGTGCCGTGGTGTCGCAAGTGGTAACCACCATGGAGGCCATCAATACCTCGTCACGAAAAATTGTGGACATCATCAGCGTGATTGACGGCATTGCCTTCCAGACCAACATTCTGGCGCTCAATGCGGCGGTTGAAGCCGCCCGTGCTGGGGAACAAGGCCGGGGCTTTGCGGTGGTGGCCTCTGAGGTGCGCTCATTGGCCGGGCGCAGCGCCGAAGCCGCTCGCGAGATCAAAACACTGATCACCGATTCTGTTGAAAAGGTGGGCGTAGGCACCGAGCAGGTGGCCCAAGCTGGCGAAACCATGCAGGAAATCGTCACCAGCATCCGGCGCGTGGCCGACATCGTGGGCGAAATCGCCTCGGCCAGTCGCGAGCAGTCCACCGGCATTGCCCAGATTAACCAAGCCGTCACGCAGCTCGATGGCGTCACGCAGCAAAACGCGGCGCTGGTCGAAGAAACTTCGGCAGCCTCCAGCTCATTGCAGGAGCAAGCCCACGAGCTTGCCACGCTGGCGGCTTCATTCAAGCTGGGCGAAGGTGATGCGATGGGTTTGACACATCAGCCTGTAGCTCAGATGCGCGCCCACCCGCCAAAGTTAAACAAACGTCATGATCACCCGGCCATCGGAATGCCCAAAGTGACTGCGCGCCCCAGGATAAGCAAGCCAGCAGCCCTCAAACTCGCCACGTCAAAGCCATTGGCAGCACCTGCGTCCAAGGTAAGCGCTGACAGTGATAAAGATTGGGAAACGTTTTAACAACCATAGCCATAAAGAACGACGGAGACCGCTATGAAACAGGATCCTACTCACGACTTACCCCATGAACAGCTGGTTCAACTGGCCGATGCGCTGGTCGAAATTCGCGACTTCTGGGTGTCGATGTCATTGGTAATGAAAGACTGGGTCACTGATTCCCCATCTCCCGCCAGGGATGAAGTAATGACTGAGGTAGAACGCTATCTGCGTCGCATTCAGGAGTTTGAAAAGCGCGATTCTGAGTGAGCCACTGGCCGACTTCATCGACGCCCACTACTCAGCACTCCACAATATTCACCGCCAGCCCTCCGCGTGAAGTTTCCTTGTATTTGGTCTTCATGTCGGCCCCGGTGTCGCGCATGGTTTTAATCACCTTGTCGAGCGACACCACATGGCTGCCGTTGCCTTGCAGGGCCATGCGAGCGGCGTTGATGGCTTTAACCGCACCCATGGCGTTGCGTTCGATGCAAGGTACCTGCACCAGCCCGCCGACCGGGTCGCAGGTCAGACCCAGGTTGTGCTCCATACCAATCTCGGCGGCATTTTCCACCTGCTCAGGGCTGGCCCCCATGACGGCGGCCAAGCCAGCAGCGGCCATGGAGCAAGCCACGCCCACCTCGCCCTGGCAACCCACTTCTGCGCCACTGATCGAGGCGTTGAGTTTGTACAGCATGCCAATGGCGGCAGCACTCATCAGGAAGTTGCTCACCTCGTCCATGCCCAGATCTTGCCCACGCTGCCCGCCTGCGGGGACGACAAAGCGGTCGCAGTAGTGCAGCACCGCCGGGATGACGCCGGATGCCCCGTTGGTGGGCGCTGTCACCACCCGGCCACCGGAAGCGTTTTCTTCGTTCACCGCAAAGGCGTAGACGTTGACCCAGTCCAGCACCGACAGCGGGTCGGCCAGGGTGCGCTCAGCGCGTTCACGCAATTGCGCTGCCAATAGGGGCGCACGGCGCTGCACCTTGTAGGGACCGGGCAGCTCACCCTGGCGGCTCAGGCCGCGTTGCACACATTCACGCATCACGCGCCAGATGGTTTGCAGGCCGGTGTGGATTTCGTCATCGCTGCGCCAGGTGCGTTCGTTGGCCCACATCAGCTGGCTGATGCTCAAGCTGTGTTGCTTGCAAAGTGAGAGCAGTTCAGCGCCGGATGTAAAGGGGTAGGGGACTTTTTTGTATTCGGTCAACACGGCTTCGTTGGCCGCCCCGGCGGTGACGACAAAGCCGCCGCCCACGCTGAGGTATTTTGCGGCCTTGAGCGGCTGGCCCTGGGCATCGCAGGCAGTAAATTTCATGCCATTGGGGTGCTCGGCCAGGGCTTCGCGGCGGTACATCAGCAGATGTTCTTTTTCAACAAAGCGGATGGTTTGACCACCCGCCAGCGATAGGGTCTGGCTGGCACGAGCCTGGGCGATCAGGCTGGGGACGGCATCCACGTCCACCGTGTCGGGGGCGTGGCCCATCAGCCCCAGCATCACCGCCACGTCTGATCCATGGCCCTTGCCGGTGGCCCCGAGTGAGCCATACAGCTCACAGGTAATACTGGTGGTGCAAGTCAGCAGATCCTGTTGGGACAAAGACTGGACGAACAGGCTGGCTGCGCGCATGGGGCCCACGGTGTGGGAGCTGCTAGGGCCAATGCCGATTTTGAAAAGATCGAAAACGCTGATGGCCATGATAGAAACCGAATAAAGTGGGTTCAAGACAAAAGAGATTGACCGCAGAGAATACATGCATTCAAACTGAGTATCTCACTCCCGAAAACACTCCAGCAGCTACTGAACAACTCACGCGCTTTTTTCTTTACCCGCCCTTCACTGAACTTCCACAAAACTCTGCATTCAAAGAGGCATGATCGATTTCAGCAATAACTCAAAGCTTGAGCTTCATGAAAACTCTTCTTCTTTTGTCTACAGCACTGGTTTCATCGGGAATGTTTCTTGCGCAGGACGTGGGGCGCGTCTCTTCGACCAAAGAGTTTTCTGCCGTTCCATTTGAAATGGACTTGGATTATTTGTGTGATTTTCACAGCCACAAACACTGGCATTGATATTGCTATATCTTGACGGATAACACTTGGAGGACGTGAAATGAAAGCAGTTTTTGCAACCATTATTTTGTCGATACTTTCCGCATTTGTGGGCGTCTTTTCCATCACGCAGTTGTGCGCAAATTCTGGTGCAACGGAGGGTTCTCGCGACTTAAGCAGGGCGAGCGCCTTAGAGTCGAGAACACCAAGACAGAAAATTCAGCAATGGGTCAACCACTAAAACTGATCATGACGCAGGACCTGAGCAGCGGTCGGGTCTTGAGTATCCTAATTGGTGCACCGCACCATTGATGACCTGAGAGCCAGGATGCGAACAACGAACGAATTCGGTTTATTGAAAATGTCAGTGCTTGATCGCGATGCCATAAATAACCACCATCAATGCGAGAAGGAACAAGGTCTGAATGACATATCTGGCAATTTTCAAGAAACACCTCAATGACTTAATTTGGGTGGCCGCATCCTAACAGTTCATTTTGCATCAAGCAATGGAGCTTTACCTAACGTGCTATGCACCAAATGACTCCTTGATATTTTCTTCCCTTAAGAAACGAATTTATGAAAACAAAAATTGGCGCATTGAGCTTGCTGGCAGTCTTGGTCATCGTGGGAATGTTCGTTGTGAAAGAGTTGCACAACATAACGCTTGCAGCAGGAGACACGAACGTGGTGTTGCCAACCACAGCAACAGACATGTCACTACAGCAAGAGTATCAAGCGCACCTTATCAAGGTGGTCGAGGCGGCTATGAAGAAAACCCAAGCGGTCGACAACGACAAATAATGCCTGCAGACTCTTGATTTCTGCGGACTCGCCGAGCGACACGTCTAAGACCAATATACCGCTCAGTGGTCCATAAAATTATTCCCTGAAATCTTCCGCTTCTCATTAGAATTTAAAAAAATCAACGACTATGCAAGCGGTTTAGAACACAGGGAGATCATCAATGGCAACGGCTAAAGAGATTGATAACACTCGGGACCCTCGTTTTGTCAGCCAACTCACGCGAAACACTTTTGCCATCATCTTGGCAGGAGGGCGTGGCAGCAGACTTCATGAACTGACCGACTGGCGAGCAAAACCCGCAGTGCCATTCGGTGGCAAGTTTCGAATCATTGATTTCACACTATCGAACTGCGTGAACTCTGGCGTACGCCGCGTTGGCGTTGCAACCCAATACAAATCACAAAGCCTGATCAGGCATTTGCAGCTGGGCTGGAGTTTTCTGGATGGCCGTCTGGGCGAGTTCATCGAAATCATGCCAGCGCAACAGCAACTGGATGAATTCAGGTGGTACCGTGGAACGGCAGATGCCGTATTCCAGAATTTGCGCGAAATACGCCACACCGCACCTGAATACGTACTGATCCTCTCGGGCGACCATATTTACCGCATGGACTATGGCCGCATCCTGGCCGAGCATGTGGAGCGTCAGGCTGATCTGACGGCTGCCTGCATAGAAGTCCCCTTGAAGGATGCCAATGGATTTGGCGTTATGTCGGTGGACGAGAACGGCCGCATTATCGAATTCGAAGAAAAGCCAGCGCATCCTCAACATATGCCGGGCAAACCCGGCATCGCTATGGTGAGTATGGGTATTTATGTGTTCAACGCCCGATTTCTGTTTGAGCAACTGATGCGTGACTCCACGGATCCCAACTCCAGCCACGACTTTGGCAAGGATGTCATTCCGCACTGCGTCAAAAATTTCCGCACCTTCGCCCAGAATTTTGCGGACAGCTGCGTCACAGAACCCGGAAAACCAGCCTATTGGCGAGACGTTGGAACGCTCGATGCTTATTGGGAAGCCAATATGGACTTGGTGCAAGTCACACCACAGCTCAATTTGTACGACAACAGTTGGCCCATCTGGACCTGGCAACCACAAAACCCCCCTGCCAAGTTTGTTTTTGATGATGACAGCAGACGCGGCTCCGCGATCGACTCCATGGTCTCTGGAGGCTGTGTCGTCAGTGGCTCAACCCTCAGACGCACGATGTTGTTCTCCAGTGTTCGAGTCCACAGTTACTCGTTGGTTGAAGACTCCATCGTGCTACCGAATGTCCTGATTGGCCGCCACTGCGTCCTCAAAAAATGCATCCTCGACAAAAACTGCATCGTTCCCGAAGGCACTCAGATTGGTGTTAATCCAGAAGAAGACCGCAAACGGTTTCACGTCACACCCTCGGGCATTACCCTTGTCACAAGGGTCATGCTGGGGCAGGATGTCAACGTGATTAGGGGAACCAGCCCGACCGAAAACGATTCGAGTCGAACAACCCTGAACTGGATGTAGGCCTCACATCCACGCTTCAAAACGGCCCTGAAATCAAGATTCACAACGCATTGCACGCGGTCACAAAGCCGTGTAATCTGGCTCAATACAGCATCGAAAGCCCGGCATGAAAAACTCACCAACCCAAAATCTCCGCCAGTTTGCCCGTATTCCGTTTAATGCAGAGGTGCAGTTGAAAATTCAAGACCGGTCGATCAAAGTTCACCTGATCGACATTGCACTCAAAGGAGCCTTGGTGCAATGCGACACCGACCCTGCGTTTTCATTGAACGAAAAATGCCAACTGGTTTTACCTTTGGCAGACGATGGTGACGGTGTCGTGATGGCCGGCAAGATTGCCCATCTGGATGCCAAACTGGTCGGCATCGAATGCACGGACATTGACGTCACCAGTCTGACCCGCCTGCGTCGCCTTTTGGAGCTCAATACCGGCGACTCGGATCTGATAGATCGCGAACTTTCTCTCCTGTTCAAAAGCCAAGGTGGCCCACCCTCCATCCATTAAATGATTCCATGCTGATTTTGATTTTTCTTTTTGTCGCCGGTCTTTGGGCGGGTTTGCAAAACTCTCTGGCCGGGGGTGGTTCATTCATCACCTTGCCAGCCCTGATCCTGTCTGGAATGACGCCTTTGGCGGCCAACATCACCTCCACGGTGGCGCTTTTTCCGGGCCAAGTCACGTCAGGTTTTGCCGGGCGTGGGCTGGTTACCGGTGCGGGCAAAGTGCCGTTTTGGGGCTTGTTTGCCCTGAGCATTGTGGGTGGCGCCTTGGGCGGCCTGTTGCTGCTCAACACGCCGTCAGATGTTTTCACCCGTTTGGTGCCCTGGCTGGTCCTGTTTGCCACCAGCGTCTTCGCATGGGGCAGTTTTTTCCGCAAACCTGGCGAGATTGCCGTCCACCTCGGCCCCGTTGCGGCGGCTGTGACGCAGTTTCTGATTGCCATTTACGGTGGCTATTTCGGTGGCGGGATCGGCTTTCTGATGATGGCCGCTTTGAGCATGGCCGGACTTTCCACCCGCGCGGCAGCCGCCACCAAAAACGCCTTGGCGGGCGTCATGAATGCATCTGCCGTGCTGCTCTTTGTCACGTCTCCCCAAGTTCACTGGACACAAGCCTGCGTGCTGGGCATTGGCGCCATCTTCGGCGGTTTGCTGGGCGCCTGGGCTTTGCACCGGGTCAATGAAAAAATCTTGCGCATGGTCATTGTTGGCCTGGGCATTGTCCTCACGCTGGGCTTGTTTCTAAAACCCATTTAATCCTGAAGTCGGCAAGCGCAGTTCACGCACTTCTAAAGATGACTTGGTAATTAAGAAGTGACAATTAAATAGTTTATGTTTTAAGTGTTGACGCCCAGAATCCATTGCATCGCTAATTGGCACTGCATTCTGGGACTCAACCATGACGACAAAACGTCGATTTTTCAACTTTTCTCTGGCCACCGTTCTGGCGGGCACTGCACCGGGCACATCCGGCTGGCGCAAGACTGGCCCTGAGCTAGACACCCCGAGTTTTGGTCTTCTTCGCTTTGTCCAAAGTGTGGGGCAGCGACTGGTGCCCTGGCTGGTGCCTCTGGTGCTCATCGTGGCCTGGCAAATCGCTTCTTCGTCAGGCTGGATGTCAACCCGGGTGCTGCCCGCGCCACTGGATGTGCTCAAGGCTGCCTGGACTTTGACCTTGTCAGGCGACCTTTGGATTCACGTCAAAGTCAGTACCTGGCGCGCCTTGTCTGGTTTGGCCATAGGCGGCGGCTTGGGTCTGCTACTGGGCCTGCTCACCGGATCGGTGCGGTTCTTCGAGACTTTGCTCGATTCCACCATCCAGATGGTGCGCAACATCCCGGCCCTGGCCATGATCCCGATGGTGATACTGTGGTTTGGTATTGACGAGGCCGCCAAGCTTTTTCTGATTGCGGTCGCCGTGTTCTTTCCGATTTACCTCAACACCTTTCACGGCATCCGCAATGTGGACCCCGGCCTGATCGAAATGGGCCGCATGTACGGTCTGTCACGCTGGCAGCTGTACCGCGAAATCATCTTGCCAGGCGCCCTCTCGAGCATCCTGGTGGGGCTACGTTTTTCGCTGGGGCTGATGTGGGTGATCCTGATCGTGGCGGAAACCATTTCCTCGCAGGCGGGTATTGGTTACCTGACCATGAACGCCCGCGAATTCCTGCAAACCGACATTGTGCTGGTGGGCATTCTGCTTTACGCGCTGCTGGGCAAGCTGGCAGATATGTTTGCCAAGGGCCTGGAGCGCTACTGGTTGCGCTGGCATCCCGGCTACCAGGACAAGCACTGATTCAAATAAGAAGCCGAGTTCAAACCATGACACACACCCCTGCCTCCGAAGTGAAACCCGCCAATGGCGTACGCCTGGAAATCCACGCGCTGACTAAACGCTACGGCGAGCGCGAAGTGCTGCACCAAGCCGAGCTGAGCATCGAACCCGGCCAGTTTGTGGCCATTGTGGGCCGCAGCGGCTGCGGCAAGAGCACCTTGCTGCGGCTGGTGTCCGGGCTGGAAAAAGCATCAAGCGGCAGCATCGCGTTGGATCACAAACCCCTCACCGGCTTGTCCGACGACACGCGCATCATGTTTCAGGACTCGCGCTTGCTGCCCTGGAAGCGCGTCATCGACAACGTGGCCCTGGGGCTGCCTGCCACCCAACGCGCGGCCGCCGCCCAGGTGCTGGGCCGGGTTGGACTGGCCGATCGTGAAAACGACTGGCCAGCGCGCCTCTCGGGCGGGCAGCGCCAACGTGTCTCGCTGGCCCGCGCCCTGGTGCATGACCCGCGGCTGCTGCTGCTCGACGAGCCGCTGGGCGCCCTGGACGCACTCACCCGCATTGAAATGCAGCGGCTGATTGAAGGCCTGTGGCAAACCAGCAGATTCACCGCCTTGCTGGTGACGCACGATGTGCAAGAAGCCGTGGCCTTGGCCGACCGCGTCATCCTGATTGAAGATGGGCGCATTGCGCTGGACGAAACCATTGCACTGGCGCGTCCGCGCACCCATGGCACAGCGGCCTTTGCCGCCCTGGAAAAACGCATTCTTGACCGCGTGCTGCAAAAGCCAGCCGCCGAGCCGGCGACCGACACCCGCCCATGGCCCGGGGTGCCAGCCCATGGTTTACGTTGGGCTATATAAGTTTTAGGCCTCTAGCCCCCGTGCAACCTGCGTAAGCAGCTATAAATAGTGTAGCGACTGATGAATTTTCAACAACTTCGATCTGTCCGGGAAACCGTGCGCAGCGGCTTCAACCTGACAGAGGTGGCCGCCACCCTCTTCACCTCGCAGCCCGGCGTCAGCCGACAAATCCGCGAGCTCGAAGAAGAACTTGGCGTGGATATTTTTGTGCGCGCAGGCAAGCGGCTGACCGGTCTGACGCCACCGGGCGTCGTCTTGATGCCGATCGTGGAGCGTTTGCTGCTGGACAGCGAGAACCTCAAACGCGCGGGGCAGGATTTCACCTCCCGCATGGACGGGCGCTTGTCGGTTGCTGCCACCCACTCGCAGGCCCGTTATGCGCTGCCGCATGTGGTGCGGGATTTTCGGGTCATGTTTCCGCAGGTCACTTTGCATTTGCATCAGGGCTCACCCAAGCAAGTGGCCGAAATGCTGCTCTCGGGCGAGGCCGATATCGGGGTGGCCACCGAGGCACTGGTGCATTTCCCGCAGCTGGTCACCCTGCCCTGCTACCGCTGGACGCACAGCATCATCGTGCCGCCGGGCCACCCGCTGCTGGACCACCCGCAGCCGGTGACGCTGGCGCAGTTGGCGCAGTTTCCTATCATCACCTACAACCAGGGTTACACCGGGCGTTCCCACATCGACGAAGCGTTTATCCGCGAAGGGCTGCAGCCGGATGTCGTGCTGACGGCGATGGATGCCGACGTGATCAAGACCTATGTCGAGCTGGGCATGGGTGTGGGCATTGTGGCCTCCATCGCGCTGGACCCGGAGCGCGACCACCATCTGCGCATGCTCGATGCGCGGCACCTGTTTGAAATCAACCTGACCCGCCTGGCCATTCGGCGGGGCACCTGGCTGCGCGGCTATGCCTACAACTTCATCGAAACGTTTGCGTCAACGCTCACGCGTGAAGTGGTCCAAGCCGCGCTGGCCGAGTCTCACTCAGACCAACCCAAATAGTCTGGCGGCATTGCCGTACAGCAGCTGGTCAAGAAGGCTGTCCTTGAAGCCGAGCGCCTGGAAGTCTTCAATCGTCTGCCCGATGGGCCGAAACGGATAAGACGAGCCAAACAACAACTGATCGGCCATGAAGCCATTGGCCGCTTCCACAAAGGCGCTGCTGCCCGGCAGAAACTGGTACATGTCCGGCACGATGTGCACGTTCTCGTAGCGAAAGGCTACACCAATGATTTGCTGCACATTGGGGTAGTAGCCGTGGTAGCAGACGATAGGCAGTTGAGGAAACGCCTGCGCAACTTTGGCCAGCGGCGCCGGATCGTTAAAGCGCAGATCGGGCGTGGTGGGCCCGCTCATCAGGAACACCGGCACACCGAGCTGGGCGCACAACTCGTACACCGGGAAATAGATCGGATCATCTGGGTGGCGCGCCGGTGCGCCAAAGCCCGGCTCCAGGTCGATACCGGCCAAGCCGAGCTGTTTAATAGCGCGCTCGACTTCGGCCAGCGCCGCCGCTTCGCCCAACAGGGCAGGATCAACCGACCCGATGCCGATCAATTCCTCATGCGGGTGGGTGATGCTGTGAATCAGGTCGTTGGGCAGGTGCTGGCTGGGCGTATGGCGCCCGACCACCACGGCGCGACTCAATCCGGCCTCACGCACTTCCGACAAAAAACCCTCTGGGGTGCGTGAGCGCACAAAATGCGCGTCATTGCCCCGGGTTCCCACACGGCGGTTGAGCCAGCGGGCGGTGGCTTCGCCGGGCGAGTCCGGGGTAGCCCCAAAAAAATCATGCAGAAAGGCCGGGCGGCAGCGCATGTCGATGATGCGGCGCTTGGCGGAAGGTGGGCTGATATGGTCGAGACTCAAAGTGTTTCCTTGCAGAAGCGGGTTGGCGGTTCCTGAGTCCATGAACTCATCGGATGAACAAGGATTTCACTGCAAGCTCAGCCCCATGCCAAGGATTTTTCCCGCATATGCATAGATGAATTAATTCGTTCGCAAGCGCTTTGGCAGCTACTACAGTGCAGTTCCCAGAACATTGCACCTGACTTCACTCCAAGGAATTCCCACTTGCCAAACTCGGTTTTAAGCGTTAGCCCTTTCAATCGCTATAAATGTTATAGCTGCTCACGCAGTACTGACGGGGGCTACAGGCCTATTTTCTATTGAATACCGCGCTTGCGGCAAAACCAAAGAGACACCCATGACACAACGCTTCTCACTCAACCGCCGCCAGATTCTCGCCGCCGCCGTCGCGGGCTCAGCCCTTGGCGCCACCGGCCAAGGGCTGACGCCCAAAATCACCCGCACCCTGCGCATCGGCCATCAAAAAGGCTGGATGTCGATTTTGAAAGCGCACGGCACGCTTGAAAAACGCTTGACCCCGCTCGGCGTGGCCGTCACCTGGACCGAGTTCAACGCCGGCCCGGTGGAACTGGAGGCGCTCAACGTCGGCGCCATCGACTTTGGCGACGTCGGCGAAGCCCCGCCCATCTTTGCCCAAGCCGCCGGGGCGCCGCTGGTTTATGCCGGCGCCACCGTGCCGCGGCCTCAACTGGAAGGGGTGATCGTGCCCAAGGACTCGCCGATCCGTAGCGTGAACGATCTTAAAGGCAAAAGAATCGCCTTCAACAAGGGCTCCGATGTCCACTATCTCCTGATCAAGCTGCTGGAGAAACATGGCCTCAAGTACAGCGATGTGCAGCCTATCTTCCTGCCAC